>Ga0208225_1000029_pt1 | contig 37262 bp, 27 predicted proteins | sample LakMenEpi15Jun10_FD_150701 | JGI IMG/M metagenome (GOLD analysis project Ga0208225, IMG submission 150701) | Freshwater microbial communities from Lake Mendota, WI - 15JUN2010 deep hole epilimnion (SPAdes) | ecosystem: Environmental > Aquatic > Freshwater > Lake > Epilimnion/Euphotic zone ... | reverse complement strand
CGACATAGCGCCACCGGTGCGACCGAATCCACCGGAGGAGACTCGGCCAGTGTTCGCAGATGAGCCAGTGTTCGCAGATGAGCCAGTGTTCGCAGATAAGCCAGAGCTTGCAGTTGCCCCAGAGCTTGCAGTTGACCCAGAGTTCATTTGCGACGCCCCTAGGCCGGATGTCCGGTTGGTGGTAGTAGCAGGAGAGTTTGGAGCAGCGTTGATGCCAGAGCGGCTGCTTCCCCACCCCCACATCCAAAACCAAGGGAAGACGCTTGGGCGATGGTGCGTGACGGTATTGTGGTTCGATTGGTTTGCGGTGGTGTTGCCGGGAATTGGCTCGCAGACGGTTTCCTTTGGAGGTTCGCCGGGTTTAGCGGGGGTGCTGCAATTGGTTGGTTTTGCGAAGGTTGGTTTTTTGGCCGAATCGCACCCGAAGCTTGCGACTGCGGGTAGGAAGAGCGTGAGGGCGACTTTGGTACTGCGTTTCATGTGATGAGGTGCCCCGTGTTGGGCTAATATGGCGAAAAGTGTTGCCAAGTCGTGGCAATAGGGCTTCTGCGCTAGGATGTAGCAGAGGACCCGCAGGATTATGCGACTGGCGAATTGGCGTCATTCTAAAGTAGGCCGCGAATGAACCAATTATAGGCGAGTCGGCACGAAAAAATTCGGTATTAACGAATTTTCTCGGGGGGCTACCCTCATGATGTCAAATAGAGGCACATTGGAAGCGGAAATGGCGCAAGCCATCCGGTGAGTTGCGTGAATTCCAACACCGGGCCGCTTGCGCGGCACCGCTTAAGTTACCGGGCCGATTGCGCGGCACCGCTTCGAAAATTGTTAGCGGAATGGCGCAAGACATCCGGTGAGTTTACCGCTAGCCCCGGCGGTCGACGCTCGCGAGGGCGATCTGCTCGAGGGCATTGAGGGCTTCGGCCTGCGAGGGGCGCAGGGAAGCGTTGCAGGTCGCTTGTTTAAGATCCTCAATGGCAGCAGCGGCGTAGTATTTCGCACGTTCCAAGGTGTAAGCAGATGCGTTGCTCGCAGCGAGTCTATTCCTAAGTTCGATTTTGGCGGACGAAGGGTTATTCTCCAGGGCGTTTAGAAGTGTTTGTCTTTCGGGGGTTGGGATTGTCGAGAGGAGGTAGATCCAAGGGAGTGTTGGCTTGTTGTGGTCGAAGTCGGTTCCGAGCGTTTTGCCTGACTTTTCGCTTTCGCCCCAGATGTCGAGCCAATCGTCGAAGATTTGGAAAGCGACACCAAGTTTTTCGCCGAAAGCCTGCATCGAATCGATAGCGGCGAGGGGTGCGGAGGCGGACCAGGCGCCCATAGCGCAGCTAACGCCGCAAAGGGCTCCGGTTTTTCGGGCGAGGAGATCGATGTATTGCGGTTCGCTCAATGCCCAATTTGCGATCGAGTGGTTTTGATCGATTTCACCTTCGCATACGCGTTTTGCGGCGTTTGCGATTAGTCGGCCGGGGACGGTTGAGTCGCCGGCGTTTGCTAGTTCGTAGGCGTGTGTGAAGAGCCAATCGCCGATGAGGATGCTGGTTGGGACATCCCAGCGGACGTGGACGGTGGGTTGATGACGGCGAAATTCAGCGACGTCCAGGATGTCGTCGTGGATGAGGGTGGCGGTGTGCACTAGTTCGACGACCATCGCGAGCCGCACCGATTCGTCGGTGCTTGAGCCGAACAGTTCGGCGGCGAGGAGGGTCAGGGCGGGTCGGAGGCGTTTTCCGCCGAGGTGGCTCACGTACTGAAGGACTTCAGAGACGTTTGGGGAAGACGACACGAGTTCCTTGGCCAATTGAGCTTCGAACTGTTCGAGTCGAGGCGCAATGGATTTACAAGCGCGAGCGAAGGCTTGTTTATAAGATTCCGCGGGGGAATTGGTTGGGATGGATCGCTCGATAGGGACCGTGGGAGGATTTGCCGATTCGATGGAGGTCGTTCGAAGGGATGCGGTCGCTAGTTCCATGGTTTTTCTATTCGTTTCTTCGGAAATCGCCTCGGATCCCTCCCGTCTTTTCTACAAGGTGGATCGAAAGAATTTCCATGGATTTATCCACGGATTTCGCCATGTCGTAGAGGGTAAGGGCCGCGATCGATGCGCTGGTGAGGGCTTCGATTTCAACGCCAGTCTTCCCGGTCGACCGCACAGTAACTTGCCACTCGAGGACATTTTCGCTGATCCATTGAGCATTGACCGTTATGCCATCGATTGGGAGTGGATGGCACAAGGGGATGAGAAATGGGGTCGCTTTGACGGCTTGAATGGCAGCAATTCGAGCAACGCTGAGGGCATCCCCTTTAGCGAGGGAGTTATCTCGGATAGCTTGGGCGGCTTCGCAGGACATGGAAATTCTGCTGACGGCTGTTGCAGAGCGTTGAGAAACCGGTTTTTCCCCGACATCGACCATGTGGGCAAAGCCGTTTTGGTCAACGTGGGAGAGCGGGTTTATCGGATTTCGTTCTGGGGACGCCATTAGGATTTCCATCCAATCAGATGCCCGAAAACGCCGCGTAAAGTTAACCGCGGCGTCTGGTCAAAGATGGGAATGCGGCAAAGGTAATTTCCTAGAATAGACAGCAGGTTTTAGGCCTACTGGGGCTTATTGGAATTAGCCTTTGTATTCAGCTCCGAAGAATTCTTTGCTAGCAGAAACGCTAGGTTTGATGGTTCGTTTTCCTTCTTTCCAGTCGGCTGGGCAGACTTCGCCGTTGGTTTCGAAGTACTGGAGGGCTTGGACCATTCGGAGGGCTTCATCGACGGAGCGTCCGAGAGGCAGGTCATTGACGACTTGGTGTCGGACAACGCCTGCTTTGTCGATGAGGAACAGGCCGCGGAGGGCGACTGCATCGTCGAGCAAAACATCGTAATCCCTGGAGATTTGCTTTTTGATGTCAGCGACAAGGGTGTAGTTTACAGCGCCGATGCCACCTTCGGAGCGAGGGACGTTTCTCCAAGCGAGGTGGGAGAATTTGCTGTCGATCGAAACGCCGACGACTTCGACGCCCAGGTCATTGAATTCTTTGACTCGGTCGGAGAAAGCGATAATTTCGGTTGGGCAAACGAAGGTAAAGTCCAGAGGGTAGAAGAACAGCAGGACGTACTTTCCCTTGAGTTGGCTGAGGGTCAGCGAACCGAACGATCCGTCTTTCATAACAGCATCGGCGGTGAAATCTGGAGCGGGTTTGGTGACGAGAACTGCCATGGTGTGGAGACTCCTGGGGGTTCGGTGGTGGTGGAAGACAGTAAATGCCGCAAACTCAATGAATACAGCGGGCACAATCGTCCCCATTGTCTGCGGTGCGTCAAGTCTCAACTGGGGGAGAGTTGGTTAGATATCGGCGGTTTCGCGGGCGAGTTGAGCGACGGCGAGGGCGGGTGCGACTCGGGAGTAATTTTGGCCAAGCTGATCGCTCAAAGAGAATTGCGAGAGCTTGTAGGGGGATTTCGAGTGAAGTAAGTCTTTGAGGGCTTCGCGGATAAGGAAATCGCCGTGGCCGCTGCAGATCAGGGGGAAGTTGGGTTGTTTGGTGGTTTTTTGGGAGCGGGTGAGTTTCGCAAGGGCTTTTTCTAGGCCACGTCGAAGCAGAGCTGCTTGTTTTTTCAGGATGGTCGAAGCGATTGCGTCGAGATCGCAATCGGTGATTGTCGAACCGTCTTCGCCGACAAGTCGGGCGAGTCGGTAGCGGGCGTTAAGCCGTGTCATGGGGCGGGAGTCGCAGGTATTGGAGTCTTGGGGGGCTTCGTCGAGGAGCCGCAGCCAAACGTAGGCATCGCGTGTTGTTGCGAATTGTTCGTTCATAATCGGGCAGCGTTTGCCGTGCAGGGGCAGGTATCGCAGGAGCCCGGAGATGTTTGAACGTTCGACGCCGGTGTAGATCAGTTCGTGTTTTTTGAGTCGATCGGAATCGGTTTTTGATTTTGTGAGAACTTCCTCAGGCGAGATCGCGACGATATCGATGGTGGTCGATCCGATATCGACGAGGATGCCGCGTTGCTGAAGGGTCGAGGGTTTTTGAGAAACGTCGGAGTTTTGATTTTGAAGGAATCGTCCTGCCCAGTTGGCCAGTGCGTGCCAGTTTGAAGCGGCGGTTAGCCAAGGTTCGCGGGCCGCTTGAGCGGGGCTGCGCCATTTTCCATCGACGCAGTAGACGTACACGAGAGGGGAGGGGAAGAGCCGGGTGACTTGTTCGAGGATTTTCGCGACCCCTTCGGCTCGCGTATGAAAGCAGTCGGCAAGTTCTCCGGTCATTGTCAGCGCGATGCCGTGAAACTCCGGGGAGTCATTGATATTCGCTGCGAGGGTAGCGGCGATTTGGTCGCTGAGTTTCCACATTGGAAAAGGAACGCTTGCTGACCACGTTGGCACTCCATCGCTTGAGCAATGAGCGAGTTTGATGTTTGCTCCACCGATATCGATTCCGAGCCAGGGGGATGGAGTCGGATTCCTTTTGGTTCCGGTTTTGCGAACTGATTTTTGGGTCATAGGATGAGCATGCAGTCGCCGTAGCTGAAGAACCGGTAGCGTTCTTCGACGGCTTTTCGGTAGGCTTCTAGGATTAGTTCTCGGTTGGCAAGTGCGCTGATGAGAACGAGAAGGGTACTTCGAGGGAGGTGGAAGTTGGTAAGGAGTCGATCGACGGCGTGGAATTGGAAGCCGGGCCGTATGAAGATGTCGGTATCGCCTGAGAAGGGAGTGATTTGACCATTGCCGTGAAGAGCGGCTGTTTCTAGAGTGCGAACGGAGGTGGTTCCTACGGCAAGGATTTTGCCACCTTCGGAACGGGCTGCTAGAAGACGCTTGACGACGTTTGGGGAAATCTGTGCGACTTCGCTATGCATTACGTGTTCATCGAGTCGTTTGGCGGAAACGGGGCGGAAGGTTCCGAGTCCAACGTGGAGGGTGACCGAGAGGAGAGCTGCGCCGCGTTTACGAATTTGTTGCAGGAGTTCTTCCGTAAGGTGTAGTCCGGCGGTGGGAGCGGCGACTGAGCCGGGGTTACGGGCGTAGACAGTTTGGTATCGTTCCCGGTCGACATCGGTCATTTGACCGTCGCGGATGTAGGGTGGTAGGGGAATTCGTCCGGAGGCTTCGAGAAGTTCGAGCCAGGAGGTTTTTGGGGAAGGGGTGCAGAGCAGATGGCCTTCGGGGGTATGCGAGATGACTTGGAGTTTTTGGGTTTCGCGACCTTCTTGGTCGCGGATCACGATCATCTCGCCGGCTTGCATGGAACCGCGCGTCTTGGAGAGGAGTTCCCCGATACCGTTTTGTTCGCGTAGGAAGAGGCCTTCCCATCGTCCTCGCGTTTGTTGTCGGTAACCGATGAGTCGGGCGGGGATGACTCGTGAGTCGTTGACGACGATGGCATCTGCGGGGCCGAGGAAGGAGGGGAGATCTCGGATGGAAGCGTGGGAGATAGTTCCACGACTTCGATCGACGATCATCATCCTCGCATCGGTACGATTGGGCGGAGGGTCTTGGGCGATGAGATCTTTTGGGAGTTCGAAGTCGTAGAGATCCATTTCATCGAATGAATCAGCAGCGGGTTGGTTTGTCGGATCCTCCATGCAGAGAGCATCGACCTTTCTAAGGGTGAGCGGTGTGATTAGTTAACCGAGTAGGTGGTTATCCCGGTTGGTGATAATTCCCGTGGACTTCTTGAGCAATGCATCAAGCACTCTCAATTATGTGCTCAAGAGTGGGTCTAGGAAATGGATAAAAGTGAGGTAAATCCGCGAGATTACCCATGTGGGATAACAAACCGCGATCCACCAACAACAGTGCGATCAACCAAAAATACTATGGGAGTTCGCGGACACGGATATGTTTGAATTCGACGGGAGCACCTTCGGACTCAAGGCATAGGTATCCTTCGGGTGGATCAGCTTGATTGCCGCCGGAGACTTCGTGACCGTTGACCCAAAGTCGGACTTCGCCGTTGACAGCGCGGACGTAGTAGAAGTTCCAGTTGGGGGATGGGTTGCTGAAGTTACCTTTGGGGAAGCTTCGGGATCCGTCGGGAGAAAGGGGTGGGAATGGTTTGAGTTTGGATTTGCCGACGGGGAAGATATCGCCGTGGGTGGTGAACCAGGTGGCTTTTTTACCTGAGCTCTTTTCGTAGAGTTCGGTGTATCCATGATCGAGGACTTGGACTTCGATTCCGGCGTTTGGAAGTCGATTAGGGACGAGACCTTCGAGGGCTTCATCGGGGGTCCAGAGAAAGAATCCGGAGTTCCCGCCGTGGGAGAGGTGTCTCCACCAGCCGACGAATTCAAGGTTTCGGTATTTTTTCTTGGATCGCAGGACGCCGACCGGATTGCCGGTGCAGTGGACAAGTGGGCCGTCCCAAGTCCAGGTGTCTTCGTTACAGTTTGCGCGTTGGAAATCGTCTTTGCCGAGTTCGACCCAACCATCTCCGGTTGTATCGATTTGAATCGGTGAAGTTGCAGCGCCGACTTTTGCCGGTGTTTCTTTTGCCGGTGCCGGTGTTTCTTGGGCGATTGCCGAAGCGAGGTTTGCGTTTGTAGATAACGCGACCAGAGCGGTGATCGTTGTCAGGAAGGATTTGGCGAAGAGTCGCATAGGTTTGTGCTACTGTTAGGTGGGAGGGGAGTGGAAGGAGATTGTTCGTTCGGAAGATCGACGAGACCGCGAATGGAAAGAACAAGATAGCTGAGGCAGGCGGCGCGATCAATTAATGCGATTCATTGAGTGGGGGAATTGGGTGGAATACTTTAGCGATCTGCCATGATGCTTCGTCCGCCATTTTTTGCTACGACGATATGGTCTAGGACGCGGATACCGACGAGTTCGCCGACTTTGGAGAGTCGGTCGGTGACGGCGATGTCTTCGCGGCTGGGGGTGGGATCACCGGAGGGGTGATTGTGGACGAGGATGATTGCCGAGGCGCTATCGCGGATTGCGAAGCGGAAGACTTCGCGAGGGTGGACGAGGCTAGCGTCCAGGGTGCCGACGGTGATTCGGTGCGAGGTGATTGGACCGTGCTGGGTATCGAGGGTTACGATATGGAATTCTTCTTGGAGTCCATCTGCGGCGAGCCTTGCGAAGCGTTTCAGGCACATTTGGATAGCATCATCGGAGCCACGGATTCGTTCGGGGATAGGAGGTTCGATATCGCGAAGGATCGCGATACGTCGACCAAGTTCGATTCCGGCCATGATTTGGCAGTAGCTATCGGAGCGAATGGCTTTGCTGATGGGGCGCAGTTCGTGGATGCTTGCGTCGATGAGTTTCGAGATGGCTTGATCTTCGAACCGGCTTGAGATTGCCAGTCCTGCTTCGACGGCCGATTCACCTGGGACACCGACGCGGATGAGGATGGCAAGGAGTTGTGCGTTGGTCAGCCTTTCAACGCCGTTTTGCAGAAGTTGTTCGCGTGGGCGATCGGCTAGCGGGACGGATTTGATTTGTTGTTTGGAGAATTGTTTTTCGATCCAGCCATCGACGCTTGTGAGGTCATCCGCGGTCCAGCGATAGATGGTTTGGCGTTCGTCGACGCGGCTTTCGAGGTGTCCGTCGCGTGCGAGTTGGTTCAGGACTCGGGTGATGTAGGAGGGGGCGAGGTCACGGCATTGGAGTTTAGCCCAGTGGGCTGAGAACTCACGTTCTTGGCGGAATGAATCGATCGCAGCGCGAAGTTTTTGCAAGCTCGAGTTGTTCATGATTGTGGACTTACGAGTTGACTTGGAAGATGGGCAGTAGCTTGAAGATGTACCTTAACGTGGGACTAGGAAATTTTGTTTGAAATGGTTCGAAAAAGATTTTTAGCCAATCGATTCATTGGGGCTTATTTGACGAGTCTGACCGATCCGAGGAGTGCGACGTGACAGATCAGTTGGGGGTGGGGATGAAAACAGGAAATGATGTTATGATTTGCAAGACGTTTAGAGGGTGTAGCAACAAAAATGAAGGATTGCGTGGGGGGTGGAGCTATGGATGGGGGGCAAGCGATCGCGGGTGGGGTGTCGACGGTGGTGATCGGTCAGGGGGCTCGTCGCGTGGTGTGTGGGGATGCGGGTTCGATGACATTGATTGCTGGGCCTTGTGTGATTGAGTCATTGGATAAGTGTTTGGAGATTGGAGAAGCGGTACAAAAGGCGTGTGAGTCATTGGGGATTGGGTATGTGTTCAAGGCTTCGTTTGACAAAGCGAACCGGACTAGTGGTGGAAGTTTTCGTGGGCCGGGGCTAGAAGGTGGCCTGAGGGTGCTTGAGGGGATCAAGGATCGGTTGGGTGTACCGGTGACGACCGATGTGCATGAGAGTGCTCAGGCGGGAGCGGTGGCGCAGGTGTGTGATTTGTTGCAGATACCTGCTTTTTTGGCGAGGCAGACAGATTTGTTGGTGGCTTGTGCAGCCACAGGTCGTCCGTTGAATGTCAAGAAGGGGCAGTTTATGAGTCCATCGGACATGCGATATGTGGTTGAGAAGGTCAGGGGGGAGTCGTCGGGAATTGGAGGTCAGGTGGAAGGTGGTCGCGTGATGTTGTGTGAGCGGGGGACATTTTTCGGGTATGGTAGGTTGGTCAATGACATGGGTGGATTGGTGCAGATGAGGGGGTTGGGGGTGCCTGTGATTTTTGATGCGACCCATTCGGTGCAGCAGCCCGGGGGGCTTGGGGGGGCGACGGGTGGGAATCGTCAGTTGGTCGAACCGTTGGCCAGAGGAGCTGCGGGGGTTGGGGTGGATGGATTTTTCTTTGAGACGCATCCCGATCCAGATCGCAGTCCTAGCGATGGGCCGAACATGGTGCCATTGGATGCTTTTCCGGGGGTCTTGTCGCGAGTTCACGCGATTTGGCGAACCACGAGGGCTTGGCAGGCGTAATGTTTTCTTTGTGGCTGTGGCAGATTTGATTGGCCGGGGATGATAGGCAAGATCGTTAGAAAGTGTGTGAACGTTATGACCGTCCGAGTCTCGCCAGAGCGTTGGGTCGATAGTGTTGGCCGTGGGTTATTGGCCATTGGGGGGATGTTGGTTGGGATTTTGCCGGTTGGGTGTGTGGATCCAGCGCAGCGGGATGTGGAGAGCATTCAAGTCGAGAGCGACAAAAACAAAGAGAATCGCGATTCGTTGCGGGAAGCTTTTCGCTATTTGCCACAGTTGATTCGGTTGGATCGAACGGCGGCGATGCAGGAGATCAACTATCAGCTCAATACTTGGTCGAAGAGTGTTGTGAATCCTCCGGAGTGGAAAGCTTCGTCGTTGCTTGAATCGATCCCAGCTTCGTTGCGAACGATAGATTTTGCGCAGCGAATGACTTCGTTGGAGTTTGGCGAGCCTGAATGTGAGTTCATGCTTCAGAATCAGTTGATGAAGCAGATTTCTTCGTGGGTGGTTGAGAAGCCTTATCGCGATGGTTTATTTCGCGAGTGGTTGGAGGGACGCAAGGGAGATTTATCAGCAGAGGAGTGGGCGCGGTTAGAGACCACGTTGAAGTTGTTTGATTGGACGGTTTGCAATGTGGGGATGGATGGGGAAGCGAAGGACATTGAGAAGTTGGTAAGCAATCCGGAGTTGCCGTTGAACGATGGTGCGCCGGTATATCGAAAGTTGCCTTGGCAGACGATGATGTTTGGTCGAGGGGATGGATGGGAGCGAGGGCGGGTATTCACACAGTTGTGTTTCTCTCAGGGGATTGATGCGGTGGTATTGGCGTTACCGAGTGTGACCGGTGCGACAGAGAATGCGGCTCTGCGATTGTGGTGCATTGGGGTGCCGATCGGTGAAGAGATCTTGTTGTTTGAGCCAAGGTGGGGTTTGCCGATCCCGGCTTCGAGCGGCAATGGCATCGCGACTTTGGCGCAGGCGAAGAGTGATCCTGCGGTGTTGCGTCGTGCGAAGTTACCTGGTCGATTTGAGTATCCGGTAGAGATGAAGGACTTGGATGGTGTCATTGCATTGGTTGACACGGAGCCCTTTGCGGTGGGTCGCACGATGTATACGTTGGAGCGAAGTTTGACGGGTGAGAATCGACAGCGATTGAGTTTGGATGCGGATGCATTCGAAGCGAGGTTGCAGGGAATCGATCCGAAGTTATCGGTCAGGCTTTGGAATGTGCCTTGGGTGGCGCATGTTTACAACCAGTCTGTCCGAAAACGGCTTGATGATATGTCACCTTTTGCGGTCAGTTACATGGAGCGTTTTGGGAGTTACGTGACCGATACGCCGATCAGTCGCGCGAGAATGTTGCATTTGAAGGGTCAGTTTGAGAGCACGCTTGATGCTGCGGGTGCATTGCGAAGTTACATGGACATTCGCATTGACGAAGAGACTTTGCGAGAGTTGATTTACGACCGGGAGTTGCAGAAGGCTTTTGGGATGGTCAAGCGACCTTCGGAGGATCCGAAGATGTATGAAGCGAGGGTGTCGATGATGGCTTCGTTTTTACGGAGATCGAAGTTTGACATCGGAGTGTTCTTAGCGATGGCCAATGGGGACATGGGCAAACCCGATACCGCGATCGATTGGTTGAGCAAGCGGATATTGAGTCAGAAGGGGACCGAGTTGTGGCATTCGCAGGCTCATTATTTATTGGGGCGTAATAAAGAATCTGTAGGTGACCTTGCGGGTGCGATTGAGGAGTACAAGTTTGAAGCCAGCGCGCAGAGCGCTGGGAATCGCATACGGGTACGTCGGTTGGAATCGGGTTTAGATCCAGCGTCGTCGACGAAAGTAAACCAATAGCAATCCGGCGACGCTTGCCATAAGCATCAAGGAGAGTGGGTAACCAAAGATCCACTTCAGTTCCGGCATGTTCCAAGATGAGACTTCGGGATCGAAGTTCATCCCGTAGACCCCTGCGATGAAGGAAAGGGGGATAAAGATAGTCGAGATGATTGTCAGAAGTTTCATCACTTCGTTCATGTTGTTATTGATGCTCGAGAGGTAGAAATCTCGAAGATCCGAGGTGACTTCTCGGTAGGTATCGACCGTGTCGATTACTTGGATTACGTGGTCGTAGCAATCGCGGAGGTGGACGCGTGTTTCCGGGTGGATTGAGGGTATCGAGTCTCGAACGAGTTCGTTGATCATTTCGCGGTGAGGTCGGATTGAGCGGCGTAGGGAGAGAAGTTGCCCGCGCATTTCGTGGATGCGATGCATTTGTTCGTTACGGACTTCGGCGATGATATCGAGTTCGAGGGTATCGACGAGTTCGACGACATCTTCGAGGACGGGGAAGTAGCTATCGATGACGGCATCGAGGAGGCTGTAGAGGAGGTAGTCCAGATCTGTGTTTGCGACTTTGCCACGCTTTTGTCGGAGGCGTTGTCGGAGGGGTTCCCAGCAGTCACCAGGGCGTTCTTGGAAGGAGATCAGGACGTTGCCTTTGAGGTAGATCGAGATTTGTTCCGTCATGGAAGGATCCGAGCCATCGATCATTCGGGCGACGACGAAGAGTCCGTCTTCGAATTCTTCGACTTTGGCTCGTTGGTAGACGTTCACCACGTCTTCGATGACGAGGGGGTGGAGTTGGAAGAGGTTTGAGAGGTTTCGCAGGGTTGATTCCGAACCGAGTCCGACGACGTCGATCCAGAGTCGTTCGCAGGAGGCGGTGATGGAATCGAGTTCATTGAGGTCGGTGATTTCTTTTTCGATGTAATTTTCACCGAGTCCAATAACACGGATGATGGTGTTATGAGCGGCAGGGTCGACGAGAATTTGACCTGGGGCATCGCCTGGTTTCGCTCGCCGTTTCCAATTGTTCTTCTTTTGTTTGTTACTTCGCTTTCTCGCCATGTTGGTATTTATTGGTTGTTGGTGATTCCGTCGGGGGGCGAAGGGGGCGGTCGAGGGTTTGGTTGAGGATGGGATATACCAGTTAGATTTTTTCGGTTCCAATACCAAGACTGGGAGTTTTTATCCGAACTTCTTAATATCTTAGCCATCATTTCGCGGCGAGCGTGAAGCGGTGGGGAGATCCTTGTCTTTTTAAGTTGTGATGGAATGGACGAATTTCATGAGATTAGTCATTGAAAAGTTGAGCAAGACCTATCCGGGTGGTGTGCGAGCGTTGGACGAAGTCTCGTTAGAGATTCCGCGAGGAATGTTTGGGTTGTTGGGGCCCAATGGTGCGGGCAAATCGACTTTGATGCGGACGATTGCGACGTTGCAGGAAGCGGATTCCGGGAGTGTGGTATTGGAGGGATCGCAGGTTGCAGGTGAGGTGGATGTTTTGCGGGAGAAGGATCGGGTGCGGGGTTTGTTGGGATATTTGCCGCAGGAGTTCGGGGTGTATCCGAGGACGAGTGCGGTTCGATTGTTGACGCATTTGGCGGCATTGAAGGGGGTTGGGCGCAATGGGCGGGAGCGAGCCGAGGTCGTGGATCGGTTGCTTGAGCGCGTGAATCTTTCGGATGTTAAGCACAAGGGGGTCAGCACGTATTCAGGGGGGATGCGTCAGCGTTTTGGGATCGCGCAAGCGTTGTTAGGTGATCCGCAGTTGTTGATTGTCGATGAGCCGACAGCTGGTTTGGATCCGGGCGAGCGGAATCGTTTTTACAATTTGCTTGCGGAGGTTGGGGAGAACATTATCGTCATTCTCTCGACACACATTGTTCAGGACGTCAAAGAGTTATGCACAAGCATGGCGATCATTGATCGTGGGCGAGTCTTAGCGAGTGGTTCGCCGTTGGATGCAGAGGAGTCGCTGCGCGGGAAAGTATGGTCGCGGACGATGAGCAAGCAGGAGTTGCAACAGCGTGATTGGGCTTATCCGATTTTGTCGAGCAAGTTGGTAGCGGGGGTGCCCTCGGTTCGCATTTACAGTGAGGAAGAACCGCAAGGGGGCTGGAGGTCGGTGGAGCCGGATTTAGAAGATGTCTTTTTTTCTCGTTTAGCGAGTGCTGCTTCGTGATTGAAAAAGTAGTAGAGGCTTGCGACTGCAAGTCTTTCTTGTGGTGTTGATGTTGTAGAGCTGGTGGGGTAAAGCGGGTGGGTTGCAGTTGGTGTAGTTGGGTGGGTGTGGGGCTAGAGGCATAGAGAGCAGGATCTGAGATGTTTCGAGAATTTTTCCGTTTTGAGTTGTCGTATTGGTTCCGTGGGGTGATGGTCTATGTCTTCTTCGCTGCGATGGCGTTGTTGTATGGAATTGCGGCGAGTTCGGAGTTTGTAGAGATCGGTGGAGTGGGAGGGAATGTACTGAAAAACTCACCTTTTTCGTTGGCAAGTTGGTACATCGGGGCGACGTTATTGACTGGTTTCATGGCGGCGGCGATTTACGATTCATCGGCATCGAGGGATTATGCGAACAAGATGTCGGACATTTTGTTTAGTAAGCCGTTGAGCAAGTGGGGATTTTTGGTTGGCCGGTTTGCAGGTGCATCGTTGGTAGCGTTGGTGCCTTGTTTGGGGGTGACTACCGGTATTTTAATTGCGAACGTAGTCAATGCATCGGATACCGAGATGTGGGGGCCGTTATCGTTTGGGGCGCATTGGCAATCCTTTGTATTGTTTGTGTTGCCCAATACGTTGATTTTCGGAGCTGTAGTTTTCGCAGTGGCGATATTCACCCGCAATACGTTGTATTCTTTTTTATCGTTGTTAGCGATTTTGGTTTTTTATGGAGTGACCCAGAGCATTACGAGCCAGTTGGAGTATGAGTGGATAGCGAGTTGGATCGATCCATTTGGGGCAGCGTCGCTTGACGAGGAGACGAAGTACTGGACGGTCAGCGATCGCAATACGCGTTCGATTCCGGTGACCTGGGGCTTGGTTGCGAATCGTTTGTTATGGTTGGGGATTGCCTTTGGAGTCTTCGTGTGGACGGGGAGTCGATTTCGATTTGAAACTGTTTCGGCCGTAGGAGATCGCCGTGGGGGACGCAGGAAGGGATCAGCGTTGGGAGTGGATGGAGTATCTGGGGCGAAGGACGCAAGCTTGGGTGTTGCGATGGGATCGGGAGCGATTCCAGTGTGCAAGCCGAGTGTGAGTTGGTGGGATCAGTTTTGGTCGACGTTGAAGATGGATTTGTCTGCGGTGGTCTTTAGCAAGACTTTCATCATTGTATTGGGCTTTGCTTTGATCAACGTCGGTTTTAGTTTGGCGTTTGGTCTCTCTGATCCTTACGGCGTGCCAACGTTTCCAGTGACTTATCAGATGGTTGAGACGATCGCTTCGACGTTAATAATTCTTCCTTTGGCGGTGATTACATTTTTCTCTGGCGTATTGGTTTGGAGAGATCGAGACAATCGTTTTCATGAGATCGTAGGGGCAACACCGGCGAGCAACAGTGTTTTTACTGCATCGCGTTGGATCTCGATGATGGTGGTGCTGTTAAGCATCTTGTTGTTGGGAGTATTGATTGGCGTTTTCTATCAGTGGACGCAGGGGTATACCCGTTACCAGCTTGGGGTTTACATGCAGGAGTTGGTTGGTGTGTGGGGATTGCGGTTCTTTTTTATGTTAACGATTGCTTTTATGGCGCACGCGTTGGCGCCGAACAAGTACATCGGTTATTCGTTGTTCATTTTGTTTTTCGTCGTCAATGGTCAGATCTGGGATTGGCTTGGATGGGAAACGTATTTGGTTCGGTTTGGGTCGTTTCCGGGGCATGTGTATTCGGACATGTTTGGGATAGTGCCGTTTTTACCTAGTTTGTTGTGGTTTTGTTTTTACTGGTTATTGGTCTCAGGAGCTTTTATTTGGTTTAGCAACGTGGTGATGCACCGGGGTGTTCCGAAGCGATGGTGGGATCGGGTCAGGAGCGGCTTGGCGAGTGCCACTTTCAGGAGCTGGATGGTTCCGTTGGTTTTTGGAGTGAGTGCGTTGCTGGTCGGTGGTTGGTTAGCTTACAACACCATGGTGTTGAACAAGATCGTTTCATCGCAAGATCGGGAGCAAATTGCGGTGGATTATGAGCAAGCCTATTCGCAGGTCGCAGCGGTGCCGCAACCGAAGATTGAGACGATTAAATACACGATCGATATCTATCCCGAGACACGCAACATTCGGTTGCAAGCGGAGCAGACGATTCGCAATAAGTCCGAATCACCGATTGAGTGGTTGTACTTGAATGTGGCGCCGAATATGAAAACGAGCATCGAAATTGAGCGAGCGGCGTTAGAGACGGAGGATGAGCGATTGATGATGCAGGTTTATCGCGTGGATCCACCGATGCAGCCTGGGGAGGCGTTAGAGATGAAAGCGGAGGTGGCGAGTCAAACACGTGGGATTGAGAATTCGGTAAGTGACACGCAGTTGGTCCAAAATGGGACGTTCTTTAACAATATGATCGCACCCTCGTTTGGGTATTCCTCGGAGAAGCGACTTTCGACACCTCGTCGCCGAAAGGCTTGGGGGTTGGAGCCGATTGAAACATTGCCTGAGTTACGGCGTGAGTGCGACGCAAATTGCAATCTGCATTACATCGGAGATGATTCGGATTGGGTGAATGTAGAGACGGTGATCAGTACATCTGGGGATCAGATCGCTGTTGCGCCAGGTTCTTTGGTTCAGGAGTGGAGTGAAGGTGGCCGGAACTACTACCGCTATCGCGTAGATCATCCTTCGCTGAATTTCTACTCGTTTATATCGGCGAAGTATGAGGTGGCGCGAGGAAAGGTTGGGGATGTCGACACGGAGGTCTATTATCACAAGGAGCACCCTTGGAATGTCGAGAAGATGTCGAAAGCGATAGCCGATACGTTGGAGTATTGCGGAAGGGAGTTTGGGCCTTACAAGCACAAGCAAGCTCGGATCATCGAGTTTCCGAGGGTTGCTTCGTTTGCCCAAGCTTTTCCGGGGACGATGCCTTACTCGGAGTCTGTAGGGTTTATTGCGAATGCGAAGAAGGCTGACGACATCGATATGGTGACTTATATCGTTGCGCATGAGATGGGGCATCAATGGTGGGCACACCAAGTGATTGGTGCGAAAGTGCAAGGAGCAACGCTGCTCTCAGAGACTCTAGCGCAGTACACCGCATTGATGGTAATGCGTCAGACGGTTGGGGATGACAACATGCACAAGTTCCTTCGCTATGAGATGGATCGGTATTTGCGGTCGCGTGGTAGTGAGCAACTCAAAGAGCGACCACTGATGAATGTGGAGTTATCGCAAGGGTACATACACTATCAAAAGGGTGGCATCGCTTTGTTTTATCTTTCGGAGATGATCGGCGAGAACCGGATTAACGCGGCGTTGAAGCAGATCATCGAAGAGTATTCTTATAAGGGGCCTCCTTATCCAACTGCTTATGCATTGGTCGATCGATTGAGAGAGCAGACGCCGGAGGAGTTGCGTTACTTGATCAAGGATTTGTTTGAGGATATTACGCTTTTTGAGAATAAGACAACGAAGGCGACTGCAGAGAAGTTGGAGAATGGAAAGTATCGCGTCAAGATTGACGTGGTGTGCGTGAAGAAGAAGTCGGATGCGATAGGGAAGGAGACCGAGGTGCCGATGAACGACTATTTGGAGGTCGGGGCTTATTCGAAGCCTGAGTCAGGCAAGCGGTATGGGAAGTTATTGCATCGCGAGCGGGTGTTGCTCAGTGCGGGTGAGCATTCGTTGGAGTTTGAGGTCGACGAGTTACCGCATGAGGCGGGGATTGATCCGAGGCATTTGTTGATCGATCCGGTGTTGGCGGACAATCTCAAGAGAGTTGTAGTGAAGTAAGGAAAAGCGTTAGCGAAGTCAGGTGCGAGTCGCAACCTCGGATGTGGTTTATTCGAGGTTGCACATGGCTTGAGTGTAGCCCTCGCGGTCGATTTCATTTCGGAGGAAGCGATGAGAGAGGATGTAGCGTTGTAGGCGTAGAGCGTCGTGGGTGGTGAAGTCGGTGCGGTATTTCACCCGATCGATGCGATAGTTGTCTTGAAGATCTGCCATTTTGACTTCGGTCGCTACTGAGTCTTGAGATAGATTCAATACGTATTGAGCGTAGGAGAGGTCTTTGGAGTGGGTCAGGAGTTTAAGGGTCTCGACTAGGGTTTGAGACAGGCCTGCATCGAGGATGTCTTGGGTTGTGGCGGAGGTGTCTTCAAGGAGGTCATGAAGTACGCCGGCTTGTTTCGCAAGTGGGGATTTACAAGCGAGCATCACACGTAGGAGGTGGAGGATATAGGGATCTCCATCGCTGTCGCGTTGTTGGTTGTGAAAACGAGTGGCGAGTGCGATAGCCGATTCGATAGCGATTGCTTCGGAAGGTTGCATTGTGTTGATGTATAGGGGTTAGTTGCGAGTTGGTTTCGAGAGGAATTGGAACCAGTGTTGGTTGGTAGGATCCGTTTGGAGGGTGTGGGTGTTCAGGGGTGGAAATGTGAAAGGTGAGAAGAGTTTCAGGGCTTGGATGTGGTCGATAGGGCAGGGGGTGGAATCGGGGAGTGTGTTGTAGCCGAGGATCAGTAGTCCGTCAGGTTTGAGGGTTTTGTGGATGGCGATGCAAGTCTGTTCCATGTCGTTTGGATCATTGAGGCCGAAACCGAAGACGCCGTTGAGGATGATGCAATCGAGAGAGTTTTCGTGGAAGTGTCGATCGATCGTCGTGCAAGAGTCGATGATGTGATTTCGTGAGCCGAAGGGGGCGAGGTTCGGGTCGATTTCCAGCGTCCAGAATTCTTTGTGTTGGAAGAGTCGAGGGTAGTGCAGGTTGTACCAAGCGGTCCCGACGAAGAGGATGCGTTGATAAGGGTCGGACTGTATGAGGTAGGGGAAGATCGTTTGTTCGAGGAGGATACGATCTTTACGAAGTTTGCGAGTGTCGATACCGAAGGGGATCAGCCTACGGTGCAGGGCGATACGCATCGACTTGGTCCACGCCATAGCGCGAAGATCCTTTAAGTTAGTAAGGAGGCTTGTGTGGGCCTGAAGGATTATCCGCTTGGTAGGTTAGCGAAGGATCTTGTGGGATTGCAGCCAGGCGATTGCATCGCGGATCGAATCGCTAACGGGTCGAATGTTATAGTCTAATTGATCGATTGCACGTTGGCTTGAGTACCAGTGAAATTGGGAAGCCATTGCGATAGCGGCTGAGTTGATGATGGGTTCTTTACCGGTGAGGCGACCGTAGAGGTCACCAGCGGTGCCGGCGATGAAGCGGGCTGGTAGGCGCATGAAGGTCCAGGGTTGGCGTTTGGAGAACTGTCGGGTGATTTCGCGCCAGAGTTCGAGGTAGGTCCAATTTTCGCCGGCGAGGATAAAGCGTGAGCCGGATGGAGCACAATTGACTGCACGCAGGATGGCTTGGGCGACATCGCGAGGGTCGCAGATACTGCAACCGCCGGCGGGAGCGAGGGGTGGGGCACCGTTGGCCAGGTCGCAGATCATGCGGCCGCTGCTGGGTTTCCAGTCCCATGGGCCGAGCATGAAGCCTGGGTAGACGATGATCGCATCGAGCCCGTGAGCGATGGCATCGAGAGTTTCTTTTTCGGCTGCCCGTTTTGATAGGACATAGGTGCAGGGGACTTGTCCGTCACCTTGAGTGTTTTCATTGGCGGGTACATTTTTTTGTCCGATGGTGAGTGTGTTCACTGTCGAGACGTGGATGAAGCGAGCGTTTCGGTCGCGAGCGAGGGTCAGAGCGTTTCGTGTCCCCGTGGTGTTTGTGTGGAGGGCTTCTTCTCTCCGAGTCCAGCCGATGTGGATGTGAGCAGCGCAGTGGATTACCGCATCGATGGGTCCGTCGATACGATTCAAGGCAGAGGGGTCGGTGATATCGGCATCGAGTTTGGTGACGGGCAGATCGGCGAGTGCGGTGGCGTTCGAAGCGCCGCGAGAGATAGCGATTACGTCGTGTTTTTCTTGGAGGGCGAGCCGAGTGATATTATTTCCGAGGAGCCCGGTTGCTCCAGTGACGACTAGTCGCATGTTATGGGAGAGTCCGATTCTTCGGGGTAAGAGTTCAGGAATGGGGGGCTGGAGGTTTGCCTGTCTTCGCTGATCGTTAAATCTTACCAAGCGGGCAGAGTTTTGCTGGCATTGCTTGGTTTAGATGGGAATACATAAAGTTTGGGAGTTGCTATAATCATCGGTTGGTTTGCCGGCTTGGGTTACGACTTTTCACTTCTCGGGATGAACATCTGGATATATGGCGATCATTGAGGTCCGGAATTTAACCAAGCAGTTTGGTGTTGGAGATGTCGCGGTAGAGGTGTTGAAGGGGGTCAATTTAACGATTCAGGTTGGCGAGTTTGTCGCTTTGATGGGTCCGAGCGGGTCGGGCAAGAGTACGTTGATGAATATTATTGGTGGTATTGAGCCACCGACGAGTGGTCAGATATTGCTCGACGGAGTGGATATCGGGAGGCTTGATGATGATGCTCGGACGCTGATGCGTCGACGCAAGATTGGATTTATATTTCAGGCTTTTAATTTGATCCCGACTTTGAATGCATTGGAGAACGTAGCTTTACCATTGCAATTGGATGGGGTTTCCTTCAAGCAGGCGAAGGAGCGAGCGGCGATTGCGTTAGAGCGGGTGGAGATGTCTCATCGGGTGGATCACATTCCGAGTAAGTTGTCGGGTGGAGAGCAGCAGCGGGTGGCGATTGCCAGGGCATTAGCGATCGAGCCGGTGATTTTGTTAGCGGATGAACCGACGGGTAATTTGGATTCACGGCAGAGTGGCCGAGTGACGGAGTTGCTTCGAGATCTAGCTACATTTTCGAAGCAGACGATAGTGATGGTGACGCACGATTCGGTGGTGGCCAGGAGTGCATTTAGGCTGTTGAAGTTCAAGGATGGGAACATTGAGAAAGATATATCCCAGGAAGACTTTGACACGCAAGCGGCTGCGTTTCACATCACTTCCGTTCAGAACGCGACGGGTTGAGTAATCGCACATGGCTTTGTTTCGATTATCGCTGCGGGAGTTGCAGAGTCGTCCTGTTCGTACTTTGCTGACGTTATTGAGCATCGTCATCGGTGCTGGTGCGATTGTAGCGACGTATTTATCATCGGCCAGTGCGAGGCTTGCGCAGCGAGCGATGGTCGAGAGTGTGACGGGGAATGCTCACTTGGAGGTTCAAGCTGCTGGGGGGAGTTCCTTTGACATTCGCGATGTGATATTTCTCAAAGAGATATCTGAGATATCGGTGATTTCCCCTTCGGTGCGTCGTTACTCGACGATGACAACGATCGATGGGGAGGGTAAGGCGGGCGTAAAGTATCGGGTGCAATTATTGGGTGTCGATTTCTTGGAGGATCAGAAGGTCCGCAACTTGGAGTATGTCTCTGGGGTGGATCCATTTCAGAAGGGGAAGACAGGGAAGGAGTCCGGTGAATCGGATTTGCAGGAGGTATGGTGTGATGAGGGGTTTGCCAAGTCGGCGAAGTTAGAGCTTGGTCAGGAAGTTCGGTTGTTGACGAAGACAGGGAATCAGTCGGCACGGATAGCGGGCTTTATCAAGTCGAACAATGCGACATCAACGTTTCAATCGGCGGTGTTTATGGCATCGACCAGAACGATTCAAAAGTGGACACGATCGACGAATCGGTTGGATTTGGTTCAGTTGGTTTTAAAAGATGAGAAGCTTGTTTCGGAAGTGCAATCGAAGATTGCATCGCGGTTGCCTGAGGGTGTGTATGTTAGGCAACCACCGATGCGTAGTGATTTAGCTGGGGAGAGTACAGTAGCGATCCAGCGAGGGTTGCTGATTGCGACGATATTCTCATTGATCATGGCTGGTTTCATTATTTTCAATACGTTTCAGATGAACGTAGGGGAGCGGCGTCGGCAGCTAGGGATTTTGCGAGCGTTGGGCACGACGCGATCTCAAGTCTTGGTGATGGTATTGCGAGAGGCTGCGATATTGGGAGTTGTCGGCAGTGTGCTTGGTTGTGTCGTCGGGTATTTTGGAGCGACGTTGCTTAACGAGTCGACATCGACTCTTTTAGATATCGCGATTCCACGAAGTGCATTGCAGTGGGAGCCAATTGTGTTGGCGATCGTCTCGGGGGTGCTTGTCTCGTTGTTGGGTGCGAGCTTACCGGCTTGGATGGCATCGAAATCGTCGCCATCGGAAGCGATGAGGCGGACGTCGGAAGGTGATGCGACGGCGACTTGGAATGTATGGTTTATCGTTGGTTGCGTGGTGATTGCCATTGGGGTTTGGATTCAGTGGGCATCGACGTTTGGGATCTTGCATGTTCGTGCGGGGACGGCGGGGATTGTATTAGTGATATTGGGGGTCATTTTCTTGTTGCCCGCGTCGTTGCCTTGGCTGACCCGAATGGCGGCCGCCCCTCTAATGCTATGGATGCCGACCGAGGCGCATTTGGCGAGGAAGCAGATACTGCGTCATCCAGGTAGGTCGGCGATGACGATTGGGATCATGTTGGTTGCGATGGCGATGGGGTTGGGGATGGCTTTTACGATCCTTGACAACATTCGCGACGTTCAGTTGTGGTACAAGCGAACCGTGGTGGGAGATTTCTTTCTTCGCTCGGCGATGCCGGACATGAGCAGTGGTCGTGCGGCCGACATGCCTGAGGGTTTCTTGGAAAAGGTGCGAGAGGTACAAGGGATTCAGACGCTCGATACGATGCGATTTGTCAGTGCGCGGGCGGGTGAGGTGAGTGTGATCGTTATCGTGCGTCAGTTCAGTTCCGCTTCGCAGGATTACTTTGATTTGATCCGTGGCGAGGATGTGAAAGTGATGGAGGGGGTTCGTTCAGGTGGGGTGGTGTTAGGGTCGGTGTTGTCGGAGCGGATGCAGTTGAGTTTGGGAGATACGATTGAGTTAGAGACGAACGAGGGGAAGGTCGGTTTGCCGATCGTGGGTGTGACGAACGAGTATATGGCGGGTGGATTGACGTTGTATATGGAGTCACAGCAGGCGAGCAAGTTGCTCAGTGTCGATGGGATTGACGCCGTGATCGTGCAGTCGGCGCCGGGGCGACGCGAGGAGGTGCGAGAATCGTTACAGCAATTGGCCGATTCACAGGGGTTGATGTTGCAATCGTTTCAGGAAGTCGCTTCGATGATTGAAAACATGATTAACGGGGTGGTTGGTGGTTTGTGGGTTGTGCTTTCGCTTGGGGCTTTGATCGCAGCTTTTGGTTTGATCAATACTTTGGCGATGAACATTCTCGAGCAGACTCGCGAGATAGGGATGTTGCGGGTGGTGGCGATGACCCGAGGTCAGATCCGTCGGATGATTTTATCTCAGGCGTTGATCATGGCGATCATCGGCGTATTGCCGGGGGTTTTGTTAGGAGTTGGTGTAGCTTCGGTTATTAATTTGAGCACCATGATTGTCACCGGACACGCCGTGCGTTTTCAGTGGTATCCTGAGTTTATGTTGGTCGCGGTTGTCGCTGAGATTTTGTTGGTGATTCTCGCAGCGTTGTTTCCGGCGGAGCGAGCGGCGCGATTGAATCTTGCGAAGGCGTTACAATACGAGTAGTCTCTCTTGTATGGCTGAGATGGATTTTCGGTTTTAAAGTACAAGAGCTGACAAGGAGTGGGGAGTGGAGGTCGCAAAGGGTTTAGGTCGCAGTCTTGTTGGGGCGATTGTAGAAGTCTCTACGACGTTGCCCGATGATATTCTGGCGGATGATATCGCTGAGGTGATGGTTGAGAAGCGACTGGTCGCATGTGCGCAGGTCTCTGGCCCAGTGGAGAGCACCTATCTGTGGCGCGGTGCTCTTGAACAGAATTCTGAGTGTCGGTTGAGTTTGAAGACGACTGAAAGTAGGCTTGAGGAAGTGATTGCGATGTTGCGTTCGCGGCATCCCTATGAAGTACCTGAGATAACCGTCAAGAGATTTGATTGGGTATTGGAAGAGTATGCCAAGTGGGTGCATGAAGTAGTTAGCGAGAATCAGGGTAGTGCGGGCGCGGTTGGGAACGGGTGAGGGATGTGAATAGTAAGGAGTTGGGTTGGGCGGAACGCATTGAGTTGATGGGTTTGTTGTTTCTGCATGGGATGGCGCTCGCGGCGTGGTTTGTACCGATGGGGACGGTGCTACAAGCTTCTGGATTGGGGGAGTGGACTCCGTATGCTTTCGGAGCTTCAGCGATTGCTGCACTGATGTCCCCATTGTTTTTTGGTGCGATGGCAGATCGTTCGTTTCCGCCGGTGCGAGTCTTGCGTTGGGTGTGTATTGGTGCGGGGTGTTTTTCTTGGTTGGTGGCTTATGGGTTAGGTCAGGGATGGAGTGGTTGGGTGATCTTAGCGTTGGTACAGATGCAGTCGTTGTTGAGTGTTCCCACGAACAGCTTGACGAACTCGATTGTCTTTTCGAGGTTGGTGCATTCACATAGGCAGTTCGGTTCGATTAGGGCGATGGGAACGGCTGGTTGGATGGCTGGGTGTTGGTTGGTAAGCGGCATGCATTTGGATGCGAGTGCGAGGACCTTCCAGCTTAGCGCTTGTTTGTGGATGGTGGTTTCGTGTTATACGTTGTTGATACCCCAGGGAGTGGTTGAAGGTGCGGTGCGTCGGATGACACTGCGGCAACGGTTTGGATTGGATGCGTTGTCGTTGTTGCGAGATCGGAATCATCGGGCGATCTTTTTGACGACGGCGTTGGTCGCCGTTCCGTTTGCAGCGTTTTATCCTTATACCCCTGCCCACATGAAGTCACTGGGTATGGAGCGAACGAGCGCTTGGATGTCGCTTGGGCAGGTCATAGAAGTCGCCGTGATGTTTGCTGTCGGTGGGTTGATGGTGCAGTGGAAGCTCAAGCCGGTGATCATGGTCGGATTGTTGTGTGGTTTAGCGAGGTATTTGTTGTATGCGATGAATGCGTCGAACCCGTTATTGGCTGGGGTGATGTTGCATGGTTTAGCGTACACCTTCGTTTACATATCTACGCAGATTTATTTAGCGCAGCGAGTCGATGCGGCTTGGAGAACTCGCGCTCAAGCTTTGTTGAGTTTGATGGTGGGTGGGGTAGGGAATTTGATTGGATATTTGGTGACGGGAAGTTGGCTTTATTGGTGTCGAGGCCAAACGGGTGAAGTTGATTGGCGCAGTTTTTGGTTGGGATTAGCTGTTTTGGTGACGGTCGTGATCGTTTATTTCGCGATTGGTTATCGTGGTGAGGGCTCGCGCAGGGTTGATTCCCAGGAGGCTAGAGGCTAATGTTTAAAGTATGAGTCCAGCTTGGTTTCACCTTATGCTCGTTGGTTGCATTGCGATTCAGCAGATCGTAGGTGGGATTTCGTGCTGTTGTCTCACAGGAAGTTTGCTCCCTGGCGGTGAGTTTGCGAGTTGTTGTGCTGTAAGTCGTGTTGATAGTGGGGAGATGTCGGTCGGCGGAGCTGATCGCTCGATTAAGCCTTGTTGTCGCCGGTCGAATCCGGTCTCTGAGAGTGGTTCAAGCGGTGTTGTTAGGCACGTCAGCAGTGTGGGGCATGGGGGGGCAGGAGAGCATCGCGGCAGCGATAAGCTTTGCAGTGAATGTCGATGTGAAGTTGGTAGATACCTGTGGGTAAGTGGCACGCCGAGTTATGGTGGAGAAGAATTTGGCGATGGGGGGACAATAAGGGCATGGACTTCGGCTTGGTATATGCCGGCTGGGATTCGTGGGGATGTTGATGCCGCTGGATTGAGAAAACGGTCGCTAGATGTTTGGAGAGGGTGTGGTGGTAGCAGTGCTCTTCGCTGCGCGTTGCTGGGTCGGTGGAATTGCTGAGACGATAGAGACACCGTCTAGCTGGTGAGGTTGCCCGAGAGGGCGACCATCTTATGTGCTACTTCTCGTTGCCGCCGAAAGTTTGCTTTTCGGCAGGTACATTTCTGGGGTAGCTTTTTGGATTACTCCTTTTTCGCAAGTCGAATTTTCGCAACGCAGGTCGGTTTGATCGGCTGATTGAATTCGCCGTTGAGTCATTCTTTATTGGAGATATACACATGCAACGAAATGCTAAACCGTATCGGTGGACTTTGGTTTTTGGGTTGGGAATGGGTGTTGCTTTGGCAGGGTGTTCACGCGAAGAGGCAACTCAGACGCAGAGTGTGGAAAAAGCAGAACACAAAGAATCGCATGGTGATGCGACTGGAGGGCACGAGCATAAGCCCGGGGCGCATGGTGGAGCGATCGTAGAGATCGGGGAAGACAGTTATCATGCGGAAGCTTTGTTGGATGCCGAGGGTAGGGTGCGAGTGTTTATGTTGGGATCGGATGAGACCCGGATTAAGGAGCTCAAAGATCAGACGTTGACCAGTTACATAAAGGGGGATGGTCAGACCGAGGCGGTGAGTGTGGAGTTGAGAGGTGAGAGGCAGGAGGGAGATTCGGAAGGGATGGTATCCCAGTTTGTTGGGGAGTTACCAGCGAGTTTAAGGGGCAAATCATTGACGGTGACAGTTCCTAATTTACCGATTGATGGCGAGCGGTTTCGGGTAGCGTTTCGTTTAGAGGCGCAGGGAGGAGGTCATGGGAGCAATGCAGTGGCGATGGCGCCGCAGGAGGAACGGACGTTGTATTTGACCCCTGGGGGTAAGTACACGCAGGAAGATATCGATCGCAATGGTGCGACGGTTCCTTCGGTGAAGTTTAAAGGTGTTCTCACGGAGCACGACGATAATCCCAAGGTAGGAGATCGGATATGTCCTATTTCGAAAACGAAAGCGAACGAAGAGTTTGCTTGGGTGATTGGAGGAGAAACTTATACGTTTTGCTGTCCGCCTTGTATTGACGAGTATGTAACGAAGGCGAAGGAGCGTCCGGATGAGCTCAAGCCTGCGGATAGTTTCATCAAGCAGTAGTGGTTTATGATGTGGGTTGGGATCGAGATAGGAGGGCGTTAGCGATGGATAATCGACTTGGTTATTTGAATCGAGCAATCGTTGTTTTGACTGTCTTGTTCAATGTGTTGTTTGTGTTTCATGGAGCGAATGCTCTTGGGCATGAGGGGCACAAGCCATTGCCGACGCGTGGGGTGGAAGTGGATCTTGATAGAGGTTCGATGGTCGTTAGTCCAGAGGCGCTTGGAGCGTTGGGTGTTGAAGCATCTCAGGTGGTCAAGGGGAAGACTCGCGAGACGTTTTCGGCTTATGGATCTCTGGTGGTGCCATGGAATCAGTGGGCCATGGTTTCTACGAGGTTGGAGGGGCGGATCGTCGCTATGCATGTGGTAGAGGGCCAGGAGGTTGAGCGTGGAGAGGTGATTGCGGAGTTAGAGTGTCCTGAGATTGAGAGATTGGTGGGTGAGATCCGTAGTTTGGCCAGTGAGATTGAGTTGTCGCGGAGTTTGTTGGAGGGATCGCAACGGGCGAGTCTTTCTGGATCGATACCTGTGAGCAAGGTATTAGAGATGCAAAGTGCGCTCTTTCAGCAGGAGGTGCAGTTGGAGGTTGCGAAGGGGCGTTGGTTAGGGTTGGGGTTGGATGCGGCTGAGCTCGATGGGATGCTGAAGGATCCGAAGCAGGAGCGACTCGTGAAGTTGCGAATAACGAGTCCTATTGCAGGGACAGTTTTGCATACAGATCTGAGTGTAGGGAAGGTAGTAGGAGTTAAAGAGCATTTAATAGAGGTTGTCGACACAAGAACGTTATGGATGAGAGTTGAGGTATTGGAGAAGGATCTTGGGAGAGTAAGGATCGGGAGTGAAGTGGTATTCCGGTCGATTGGTGGGCAGCGGAGTGGGGTGGTTGGGGAGAGTCAGGAGTCTGGTTGGAGGCGGGGTAAGATCGAGTGGGTGGAGCCCGTATTAGATGCGATTACGCATGTTGCAACCGTGTGGGTGTTTCTTCAGAACGATGAGATTCGTGGAGAGAGGTTGTTTCCTGGTGGTGCCGGGGTGGTGGAACTTGAGGCGAAGGAAAATGAGGGGGCTTTATTAGTCCCTAAGGATTCGTTGATCAAGCAGGGGTTAGAGCAATTCGTATTGGTTGAGCAGGAGCGAACGAAACGCGGTGCGAGTTTTCGTAAAGTTGTGGTTGGAGTCGAAGGAGTTCGCGGCAGTTTGATAGAGGTTCGGAGCAGTGAGTTGTTTCCCGATGATCGGGTTGTCACACGAGGGAGTCATGAGTTGGGGCATTTGTTTGTGCAGTCGTTTTTTCGAATCCACGAACAGACGGCGCGAAAGATTGGATTGCAGACTCAGTTAGTCGGTGGTGGGGAGATTGGGGACGTGTTGATTGTCGATGGGGTTACGAAGGTAAGGCCGCAGGGGCGCGCGATGGTTTCTTCGCAGATGACGGGGCAGTTAGAGAGGATCGAGGTCAAGCCTGGAGAGAGGGTGAAAGCAGGGCAGGTGATCGCTTGGGTGTCGAGTTTGGAGTATTTGGATTATCAGTTAGCGTTACGAAGAGCAAAGTTAGAGAAGGATTTCAGGGACGGGGTTCTTGCGCGTTTATTGCAGGTTGGCGGAGGGGTACCGGAGCGTCAGATCATGGAAGCGAGGAGTCAGGCGGATGTTGCGGGTTACAGGATGCAGGAGGCTCAACGTACTTTGAGTGTGGTAGGGGTGGGCGAGGAGCGATTGCGAGAGATTTTGGAAGGGGATGAAGTGCAGCGGTACGTAGCAATCGCGGCACCGATGGATGGTGTTATCGTGGATTTCGACAAGCGGCTTGGGCATGTTTTGAGTCGCGAGGAGCGGATATGCGAGGTGCATGCAACCACGGAGGTGTGGATTGAGGCTTATGTGCCAGAGGGGGAGTCGAAGCGTGTGCGTGGGGGGCAGCAAGCCAGGTGGAGTTGGGGAAAAGAAGGTGTGATGAGTGGAAGTGGAGAGGTAGTCGGGAGTGGTAATACGATCTCCAAGGGGAGTCAGACTTTGTCCGTATGGATACGTGGTACGCGCGATGAGGTGAGTTCGTCGGACAAGGGATTACCGGTGTTTCAAAACATGTTGTGTCGGGTAGCGATTCAGACAGGAGTCAGCAGAGGCGGGAGTGCCAACGTTGTGGTGCCGTTGGAGGCGGTGTATCGGGAGGGGCGGGATGCTTATGTTTTTGTAGAGCGAGTGGGGTTAGAGTTTGAGCGACGGCGGGTTGGGTTGGGGAGGATAGACGATCAGAGGGTAGAGATAACGCGGGGGTTGCAGGAGGGTGAGCGGATTGCGACGCGAGGGGTTCGAGAGTTACAGATAGCCCGAGCGGCATTACGTTAAACACAGGGGTGAAGCGATGTTGGATTGGTTGATTGGATATTCGCTTCGGAATAGAGCGATTGTTTTATTTGTTGCTTTGGCGTGTGGAGTGATCGGGACTTGGGTGATGTCGAGGATCACGAAGGATGTGTTTCCCGATTTGAATCGGCCGACGGTGACGGTGATGACCGAAGCGGCTGGGTTGGCACCTGAGGAGGTGGAGTTATTAGTCAGTCGGCCGATCGAAGTGAGCATGAATGGATTAGCTGGGGTTGAACGGGTCCGTTCGGCTTCGGGGTTAGGCTTATCGATTGTATGGGTGGAGTTTGGTTGGGGTACCGATGTGTATCGGGACAGGCAGGTGGTAACCGAAGGGTTGCAGACGGCTGGGGTTCGGTTGCCTTCGGGGGTGGTACCTCGTTTAGCGCCGATTTCTTCGATTATGGGAGAGGTGATGTTGTTGGGGATACGTTCGGCGGGGAAGGGGCAGGTCGCGGGAGCGGATCCGATGTCGATGCGGACATTTGGTGAGTTTCGTATGCGGAATCGATTGATGTCGATCCCAGGAGTCTCGCAGGTGACGGTGATGGGAGGAGAGTACAAGCAGTATCAAGTGTTGACGACTCCCGAGAGATTAGCGGCGCGAGGGGTGACGTTGCAGGAGTTGAGCGATGCGATATCGAAGTCGAATGTATTGACTGGTGGTGGGGTGATGGTTCGTTCGGCGCAAGAATCGATCTTGCGGATCGATGGCCGCGCGATCGAGCTTGGGGATATCGAGCGGACGCCGATCGCTTGGAGGGAGCACAGAGCGATTCTGGTCGGTGAGGTAGCGGATGTGAAGTTTGGGGGGCCGGTTCCAAGGGGGCAGGGGGCGGTATGGATTAAGGGGGAGGGGGGAGAGATCGATGGAGGGGATGCGATTATTTTGGCGGTGCAGAAGCAGCCTGGGGTCGACACGATAGCGTTAGATCGATCGATTCAGTCAGCGTTGGATGAGTTGGATCGAGAGTTGCCCAAGGGGATGCTGATTGAGCGGGGGTTGTTTCAGCAGTCTCGGTTTATCGAGTCAGCGGTTAGAAATGTGACCGAAGCTGTTAAGGATGGGGCGTTATGGGTAGTGGTGGTGTTGTTTTTGTTCTTATGGAATTTCCGGGTCAGCGTATGTTCGTTGGTCGCGATGCCATTGTCGATCTTGGGAACGTTTTTGGTATTTCGATGGTTTGGTTTATCGATCAACACGATGACGTTGGGAGGGATAGCGGTCGCGATAGGTGATTTGGTCGATGATTCGATTGTGGATGTGGAGAATATATATAGGCGGTTAAAAGAGAATCAGCAGCTACCGCTCGAAACGCGCCGTGGGGTTTTGGATGTGATTTACCGCGCGTCGTGTGAGGTCAGGAATTCGGTGGTGTATGCGACAGCGATCGTGGTATTGGTAGTGGTGCCTTTATTTGGGATGACTGGACTAGAGGGCCGATTGTTTGCACCTTTGGGGCTGTCTTATATCGTCTCCTTGGGGGTGTCGTTGTTTGTGTCGTTGACCGTCACTCCGGCGTTGGCTTCTTATCTGTTGCCTGGTGCGAAGTTTCTCGACGAGAAGCGAGATCCGTGGCTTGTTCGGGCCGTCAAGGGAGTGGTGCGTCGGGTGCTAGAGTGGACGTTGGATCACAGCGGTTTGGTGTTAGGCAGTGTGTTGCTGGGGATCATCGTCTCGATCGTTGGGGTCAGTTCGATGGGGGGGGAGTTTTTGCCGGAGTTTCACGAGGGGACTTATACGGTGAATCTGCAATGTGTGCCCGGAACGAGTTTGCAGGAGAGCAAGCGGATTGCGGGAGAGTGTGAGCGCATGTTGCTGGAGATTCCTGAGGTGATTAGTGTTTCTCGTCGGACGGGGCGTGCGGAGCTCGATGAGCATGCCGAAGGAGTTCAAACATCGGAGTTAGATGTTCGGGTAGCTGATTCGGCGATTGGTACTTTGAGTGGCCATGAAAAGCTGATGAGTGAGATTCGCGATCGGGTCACGAGGTTGCCTGGAGTTCAGGCGAACATAGGGCAGCCGATCTCGCACCGGCTCGATCACGTGTTATCGGGAGTCCGAGCGCAGGTGGCGGTGAAAGTCTTTGGGCCCGATCTACGAGTGTTGCGCGATGTAAGCCAGGATGTGTTTGAAGCTATCGGAGATGTGCCAGGGGTAGTGGATTTGCAGTTGGAGCCTCAAGTCGAGGTTTCGCAGATACGGCTTCAGGTACGCCGCGAAGAGGCGTTGCGTGTTGGACTGGCGCCGGGTGACTTGGCGACCTTGCTGGAGACAGCTTATCGCGGAAAGGTTGTCTCGCAGATTCTCGACGGAGAGATGTATCACGATTTGGTGGTATGGTATGACGAGGAAGCGCGGAATTCACCGGAGCGAATTCAAGAGACCATCATCGACACACCATCTGGCATGCGGGTAGCATTGGGACAGGTGGTCGAAGTAGTGGACACCACGGGGCCGAATACGATTTACCGCGAACAGTTAGAGCGCCGCGTGGTGGTGCAATGCAACGTCGCCGGGAGGGATCTAGCAGGGGTCGTGCGAGACATTCAAGAGCGACTGAAGCCCTTTAGTGAGCGACTTGGTCGCATGGGGCTTGGGTATCGCCTGGAGCTAGGTGGGCAGTATAAAGCCCAGCAGGAGGCGACTTGGCGATTGGCGTGGCTCGGTGGTTTGTCGGTGATAGCGATTTTGGTTTTGCTCAAGCAGTGTTTGGGATACTGGTCGAGTGCCGTGCAAGTTTTGGTCAACATACCCTTAGCAGCGATGGGTGCTGTTGGGATGTTGTGGTGGATGGGGACAAACACGTTGTCTTTGGCGCATTGGGTTGGGTTCATCACGCTTATTGGGATGGTAAGTCGCAATGGTATTTTGATGATTTCCCATTATCAGTTGCTGATCGAAACGGAGGGGTGTGAATTTAGTAAAGAGACGATTATTCGCGGAAGCTTAGATCGGTTGGTGCCCGTGCTGATGACGGCTTGTACGAGTTTCGTCGGGTTGTTTCCGTTGTTAGCTGGTGCGGGTGAGGTGGGTAAAGAGATTTTGCATCCTTTGGCGGTGGTGGTTTTTGGTGGGATGATTTCCACGACGTTGTTGGATCAGTTGGTAACGCCGGCTTTGTATTGGCGGGTGGGCCGGTGGCGTAGGGCAGTGGCATAAGGGCGGTGGCCAAGGACTGTGGCGAAGGGGCGACAATAGCTAGCATTTCTCAGGAAAATGATCGACTTTAGCGGATGAGTTCGATGGGTTGAGCGCGGCGGCTTGTGGTGGTCGATGGAGGGCTACAGTCTGAGTTAATTCCTTGGACTTGAGTGGTCTTTTGAGATTTGTTGTCACAAGGCAGGGTTGAGAAAATGCATCCATCGCGCGGAAACAAATTCGAGAGTGGACGTTTGGGTCGTCGTGATTGGTTGCGGGGGTTGGTAGGTGGCGTGGGTGGGTGGATGGTTGTAGGTGGTGTGGGATTCGATGGTGGGATAGCAAGTGGGGAAGAGTTGGGGGCGAGTGTCGAGTCATTGAAATTCCGTGTGCGCAGCGTGGTGGATTTGTCGGGTGAAGTGCACTTAAGTGCTCAGAATGCCGCTTCGACACGGAAGGATGGGAAGCCGGAGATCGCGCGGCGGGCGGCGGTTCGTTCGGTCTCGACGTTGGATTACGACGAGCAGTATGAGATCAAGGAGTCTGAATCGGAGTGGTTGGGATATCAGTACTTTCACGAGGCAACATCCGAGATCACGGTTGATCGTCATGAGACTCGGACTGCATTGCGGGATAATTCCCGGGAGCTTGTTCGGTTATCGACTGCATCTGGATTGACAGTAGCTGGATTGTCATCGCCGTTGTTCTCTGCTGAGCGGGAGTTGGTACAAGGGTCGATTGACTCGATGTACTTGGATGGTTTGTTGACGGATCGCGAGGTGACGATTTCGGACAAGTGGGTTGTGGATCGTGCGGTGGTAGCGAAGTTGTTTCATCTCGATGCGGTGTTAGAAGGTGACTTGACAGTCTGTTTGGTGGATTTGGATGAACAGCGAGCACACTTGGAGTTGAAGGGTGAGTTGCAAGCGAGCGTGCGCGATGTTCCGACGCGGATGCAGGTCGAGGGGAAGGGTTTGATGGACCGGGCTGGGGGATACGTGTCGTGGTTGGCGGTGCAAGTTTTGGAGACTCGCGATATTGGGGAAGCGGAACCGGGGTTTGAAGTCACCGCGCAGATTCGGGTCTTGCGAGCGCCGATTGAATCGATGACATCGGGACGAGAGTTGAAAGATGTCTTGGGGGAAGTTCCAGCGTTGCGAGGACCGGAGTTGCTGCAGTATCAGTCTGACTTGGGATACTATCGATTCTTGGCAGATCGTCGTTGGTCGACTTATCGGGACAACGGAGAGGAAGCGACGTTGCGATACATTCTCAACAATCGCAGAGTGGCTCAGTGCAACATCACCAACTTGGTTGATTTTCAGCCGGGAGAGCAACTGACGCTTGAAGGTTTCCAAGGGGACTTGTCACGATTGGCGGCCAAGACGGGGCGTGAGATCTTAGAAGCTACCGAGCGATTGTCGCGAACGTCGCATCGTGTCTTGCGAATCACCCTTGGAGGTCAAGCTGACGGCGTGGCGATTCGTTGGGTGCATTATCATGTGTCGAATGATGAAGGACGTCGCTTGACGTTGGTGTTCATCACGGACGAAGCATCGTTAGAAGTGTTTGGCGAACAGGACGATCAGATTGTCGAAACACTGGAATTGCTGGCTTGGCCTACGAAGTTAGACAAAGATGTCTTGGAGAAGACGGCTGCGGAATCGGCAGTTGAGTCTGCTTCGGTGCCGGCGGCTGGCAAGACCAATCGTTGATAACGATGGTGAGAGAGCGAAGCACACAGGCGATCCTATCTGTAGCCTCACAACGACTGTTGTTTATTAGGGATGCAGATCAAGGCGAGGCGTACTGCGCCGTAGGCAAAGAGGGCGTAGAGAAGCGGGTGGATTGGAATAAGGAAGCGGCCACCGGTTTCGTAGAGTAGCGCGATAGAGAGTGCGTCGGATAGCAAGATTGCCGCGATCCATTTGGCTTGGTTCGGTTGTGAGCCGATGAGGAATAGAAAGCCGACGAGAGCCGAGATTTTCCAGATGAGGTGATCGATTCGGAATGGGCCGTAGTGGTTCGTGAGTCTTTGGAGTGCGAGGTATGGAAGAGACTTCCAGTTCGTTCTCGCCCATTCGAAAGTTTCTTGTGTGGCGATTTTCGCGAGTGCGACTTCGCGCTGTGTGGCGGACCACGATTTTGATTCGGGGAGTTGGTCCAAGCGTTGGTGGATAGATTGTTCGGGGGCGGGGTTCCAGTTACCTCCATCGAGGAGAGCTTCGTCGCAGTAGCCACCCCGCAAGCTTGCGGCACCTTGTCCTCCGAGAGGCATCCATGCGTTGAGTACTGCGCAGTTTCGGATCCACCAAGGGGCCAGGCAAAGCAGGAACGTAGCCAAGAGTATTATTGGGGATTTCCAATCAGGTGGCCATTTGTTGTTCGTCGAGCGTGTGCCGAAGGTTGCTGCGAGTAGGAAGAGTGGGAGCCAGAAGATCAGCATGGATCGCAGGAGGACGAGCATTGCGAGCCAGACTCCTACGAGAGCAAACCATTTGATTGACGGAGTGGATAGGTTTGTTTTTAGAAGCAGCAGAAGGAAGAGAGAGATACCGAGTGCGGCGTAGGGTTCGGTGAGGAAATCGGAGTTGTATCGTTTGATGGTGCGGTCGGCGATTGCTACAAGGAGCGTGAGGCAGGCTGCCAGGTCGGGAGCGTAGCGGGCAGGGAAAGAATTGGGGAGGATGAGTTGTTTAGTCCAGGTTCTTGCGGTCAGGACAGCGATTGCGCCTGCGAGGCTCAGTGCAAGAACGGAAAGGGCTCGAAGGGTCGCGAAGGCGATTGGTCCTCGCGGAAGGACTTGGTACAGGCCAGCGATGAGGGTTGGTAGAAGAGGAGGTCGAGACGCGGTCGGTCCTGGCCAATCCGTTCGATCGAATTGGGTGTATTCGTTGGCAAGGGATGATTCTCTGTAAGGGGCTTGCCAACTCGGTTCGCTCCAAGCGAACTGGAAGCCTTGGGCGTTAGCGATAGAGTAAGCGATCGATTCGTAATCGGGGCCATCGCCTTGGGGTAGGGGTGGCGAAGTCCAGTGTCCGGAACGAGAAACACTCAGGGCGTTTGCGGTGATCAGGCACAGGAGGGCGAAGAGGAACCAGCGGAGGTCAGCAGTGGTGCGACGGAGCACTTGTTAGTACCGACCACGAAGGTTATTCCCTGCGGCGACGCCTGGGACTGCCGGAGAGAGAGGTTGATTGGGTGCGGGAGAGCCGGCGGGATTGGCCGAGGGTGTTGTAGCGATCATCGATGGTGAGAGGTTCAACGAGGCTGGGCCTTTATGTTCAACGATCAGGATAGCGTCTTGTTTTTGAACTGTCAGATCGGGGATGATTCGGTTCAGTCCGAGGAGGGTCGGAGCGCCGCCGGTAAGAAGAGTCGACTGCGGGTTGACGGCTGGTGGGGCGATGATGCCTCCGGCAAGGATAAGGACATGGTCGGTGGGCCAGCGGAATCTCTCTTGCATGCGCCATGAGATCATTTGCGGGACTTCGACTTGGAGCGTTCCAGCGGCACCTGGAACATCGAGTGGAACGTTTTGCATTTTCTCGACTTGGTCGATATCGCATTTGAGCATGATGTCCATGGAAGTGCCGTCGAGGCTTAGCAGAGGACTGAAGACCATGCGGAAGCCTTCGTTGATTTCGCCATAAGTTGGGGATAGTGGTGGCCACTGCGAAGTGGTATTCGGTGCGTATTCCCGTAGGTAGTTTCGGGGTCTCATCTGTTCGATGACGTGCGTTTGGCCTTGGACCATCGCAAGGTCTGCCGATTGGATTTCGCGGACATCTTGCCGTTGTCGGAGTTGAGCCATGACGATTGCGCTGTTTTCTTTGGGCATCAGCCAAGCGGTCAGGCCGGGGGTGCGAGCGGGTGCGGATCGCATGAGCGGTAAAGCTTTGGAGCGCCAGTTTGGGTTGCCGATGGTAATCAGTTTTAAGCTGTAGACGTGAGGTTCGTTGATACCGTTAGCGAATCGCTCGTAGACTTGTGCTACGACTTTTTGCATCGATGCGTTGTGGTAAACACGAAGCGTGGTGCGGTCGGCTGAGAGGATCCCCATGGGTTCTTGGAACCACAAGTCGCTACCGGTCTCGCGGATGATCCAATCGATGACGGCTTGTTGTGGTCGATCGATATTCTTCAATGCAGCGGTATAGGGTTTCAGATCGTATTCGGTCCAGTATTGTCCCGATTGGTTTGGCAAATCGAGTTTCTGTTGGACTTTGATTCCCGATGGATTTTGCGGTTGCGTAGGTTGATTGAGCGCTGGTTGTGGCTGCGTCTGAGTGGGTTGTGCAAGCGCAGGTTGTCCCAATGCAGGCTGGGTTGCGGGAGCGGACTCGATGCTTGGGATTGTCGGAGTGGCGTTGACGGGATTATTGGTGCCGACTGGGTTGCCAGCACTGAGTGGGTTGCCGGCACTGAGCGGGTTATTCGGGTCGCTTTGCGCGCAGGATGATTTGATAGGGCCGGCAAGGAGGAAGCCGAGGCAAAGAATCAACAAGGGGAGGCTTGGAGATTTACAAGATCTCCAGAGGTGGGATGCAAGCGAACGGATTGCCGTGAGTGAATAGATTGCCTGTGCCATACCAATCTCCCGAGTTTACGTTGGTTCGATGCGAGGAGCATCGTTGCCAACGATAGAGGAAAGGGGAGATTGGGGGCAATAGGAAAGTTGCGGAGGGCGAAGGGTTCGCGCCCGTTCTTGGAAGCTTATTTGATGGTGGCTTCGAGAACAGCTTCGCGGCGATCTTTGCGAACGGATTCTGGGTTTCCGCTTGGGTCGGTCGAAGCCCGTTTGGGGGCTTCGTTTAGGGAGACCCAAATATTTCGGTACCGGACCGGGTTGGAGTGATCTTGGAGGTACAGTGGGCCGGGTTCTGGAGATTCGCCGGCGACACCACCTGGGGTTTCGCGTGGAAGTTCGAGGTCGTCGTGGATAAGGACGCCGTTGTGGTGGATGGTGACTCGAGCGTTGGTCGTTTTCTTACCTTGGGAGTCGAATTTGGGAGCTTTGAAAACGATGTCGTAGGTTTGCCAGGAGAGAGGAGGGTAGCACATGTTCAAGCGGGGGTTGGAGATTTGGTAGATACCGCCGCATTCGTTGTTTTCACCTCGCAGGCCGAAGGAGTCGAGGACTTGCAGTTCGTAACGGCCGTGAATGTACACGCCGCTGTTGCCTCGTCCTTGACCACTATCACTTGGTTGGAAAGGGGTTTGGAATTCGAGGTGGAGTCGGTGGTCTTGGAAGCTTTCTTTGGAGCGGCAGCCGACGCTGAGGAATTTCTCGTCGACGACTTTACCACCTTCGAACTGATCTGCATTGGAGCCATCGAAGAGGACTTTGGCACCCTTGGGTGGTTCCATGCCGAGTGTTTTGCTTTCGCGTAGGATTTTTGTCAATTCGCCGATTTTTTTTCCTTGGGCATCCGCCACAGTGAGTGAGCGTCCATCGAAGGAAACGGAGAATTCGTTTTCTGTTTTTCCTTTGGCGAGGAGATTCTCAGTGCGGGTAGCTTTGCAGATCCGCGTCGGTTCACGGGATTTGAAACCGTCGCCAGGCAGACCACCTTGGAGGAGGTGTACATCAAGTTCTTTTTCCCCTCGCGCGATGACTTGAGCACCCCAAGTTCCGTTCCAGTCATCGATGACGCCAAGGTATTCGCCTTGGAGTTGATACAGATCGCCGGCAGCGGCGACGTCTGTGAATGCATCTCCGGCGAGGGTTGTAGCGTGCAGAAATGCATTTGCGATGATCGGGGAGATGGCGGTGAGTTGAACGAAGAGTCTGCGTTGCATGATGAGAAAGTCCTCAGTAGTGATTCGAAGGGGGAGAAGCTTGTGTCAATTGACTGTCCGTCAGTGCCACTTGCAGGAGCCTTATTTTAGCAGTTCAAGCGGTTGAGGAACTTAAAAAAATTTTGTTGGGGGGAGGATTTTGAAGCCGGGTTTTTTGACACGAAGTCTTTTTTTGAAACACAGAGACATCTGAGTTCTCGGCAAGTGTTTTTTGAGGTTTTTTCAACTTTTTTTAGGCTGATAAATACGGTTTGATTTCGGGGCATTTT
>Ga0208225_1000028_pt1 | contig 37874 bp, 23 predicted proteins | sample LakMenEpi15Jun10_FD_150701 | JGI IMG/M metagenome (GOLD analysis project Ga0208225, IMG submission 150701) | Freshwater microbial communities from Lake Mendota, WI - 15JUN2010 deep hole epilimnion (SPAdes) | ecosystem: Environmental > Aquatic > Freshwater > Lake > Epilimnion/Euphotic zone ... | reverse complement strand
GCTCTTGCTATTGTCAATTGGAGGTACCGTTGGGTGATGCTTGCTTGTCCATGAGCTTAGATTCTCAAAGACTGCTTACGGAATCTGGAGATTTTAGTGGAGATGCAGCGCGATCGGTTCAGGTATATTTGTATCCAATTGTATCCAACAAATTTCGTCGACTTGCTTGTGTCACCCAGAAACGGAAATCACGATCAATTCGCAGAAAGGTCCAATTCGCAGAAAGGTCGTAAACCGTTATGATTCGCCAAGATCACAAAACGACCGATATATCGAATGACATCTTGCCCAGCGACACATCCTCAAAGATTCCTAACTCAAAGGTTATCCCGGGATCCTTGTTAGCAAATTTTTTAAAGGACGCCACTGCTGGTGTGATACTCACAGCCATCTTATTACCAGCAGGAATGGGTTACGCCCAAGCAGCAGGATTGCCTGCCATTCATGGACTTTACGCGACAATCGCGGCGCTGATTGCATACGCGATGTTCGGACCAAGCCGCCTCTTGATCCTAGGACCGGATTCATCGCTCGCAGCATTGATTGCCGCGACGATTCTGCCCCTTGCCGGTGGAAATATCGAGCGAACGGTAGTATTAGCAGGAGCCCTCTCAGTGATGACTGGGTTAATTTGCATCATCGCGGGTCTTGCACAACTCGGTTTTGTTACGGAACTAATCTCTAAGCCCATCCGCACCGGCTACATCAACGGGATTGCATTCACAGTGATCGCTGGACAACTTCCATCGTTCTTCGGATTTTCGGTTTCAGTCGCGGAATTCCCACAGGAGATGATCGCACTGATCAACGGGTTATTCCAAGGTCAACTAAACACCGCTGCCTTGCTGATTAGTACTACCAGCATGGCAGTTATCTTAGGTTGTAAGTATTGGGCTCCTGCAATTCCTGCAGTCTTGATCGCTCTCATCGGTGCAACCCTCGCGGCGACAGTTCTCTCACACTTGGAAAATGCACCACTCTCGGTGGTCGGTACCTTACCTCAAGGACTTCCTGCGTTTCGGCTACCGATTGTGTCGCTGAATGACTGTCGTGATATGCTCGGTGGTTCGATCGCCATAGCCTTGGTCGCATTCGCAGATACCAGCGTGCTTTCGCGGATCTACTCGCAGCGAATCGGACATACAGTAGATGCGAATAAAGAACTTGTTTCGCTCGGCGTTGCCAACCTTACGACCGGATTATTTCAAGGCTTTTCGGTAAGCGCAAGCGCGTCTCGAACCCCTGTGGCTGAGCAAGCCGGTGCAAGAACACAGGTTACAGGCTTGGTCGGAGCATTGTGCGTAACTCTCTTGCTGTATTTCGCGCCGTCGCTGCTTAAAAATACACCACATGCCGCGTTGAGCGCAGTCGTCATTTGCGCATGCATAAGCCAAATTCAAATCTGGCAGATTGCTCGCTTGTATCACATTAGACGCAGCGAGTTTCTCTTTTCCCTCGCTTGCTTCCTTGGAGTTATCTTGCTAGGGGTCATCCAAGGAATCTTTATCGCCGTTGGACTAGCACTCTGCGCGTTTATCTGGCGCGCATGGCGACCACACAACGCAGTACTTGGACGTGTTGATGGCCTGAAAGGCTATCACGATGTCTTGCGTCATCCCGAAGCCAAACGAATTCCCGGGCTTGTCCTGTTTCGATGGGATGCCCCACTCTTTTTCGCGAACGCAGCGGTCTTCGAAGAACGTATTCAGAAGGCGATCGCCTGCGCCCCAACACCAACAAAGTGGATCGTTATCGCAGCAGAACCAATTACCGATATCGATATCACTGCAGCAGATATGCTTGCGGACCTCGACCAAAAAATCGTTCAGGCAGGAATGAAACTGTGCTTCGCGGAGATGAAAGGCCCCGTAAAGGACAACCTCAAACGCTATGGACTGTTCGATACATTCGGCAACGAAGATTTCTTTCCCACCATCGGACAAGCCGTCGAGCGATACTTACGTATCAACAGTGTCCAATGGCAAGATTGGGACGATCCCTCGCCGGTTGCCCCAGTCTCGCCTACCTGAAATACCTGTCTAGCCTGCCTGAAATACCGGTCGAGCCTAACTGAAATACTACAGGGACTCGAGGTAACTGATCAAATCTGCCAAGGCGCTGACGGGGACGCCATCGGCAAGCCCTTCGGGCATCACCGACTGCGGACTTTCCTTGCGCTCGCTAATCGTCTCCGGAGCAATTTCCACGACTTCACCCTGCGAATTGCGAAGGATGATTTTCTCAGGACTCTCCTTCGTCACAAACCCCGAGACAACAGAGTCATCATCGAGCAAGAAAATGTTCTGAACAAATCCTTGTGCAATCGACTTGCTTGGCATCAACACCGCTTCGACTAATTGATCGCGTCGATAGGTCTTCGCGACGTTCGGTAGATACGGCCCTCTCAAAGCATCCGAAGGAGTCACGTCGTGACACTTCGCACAACCAAGCAACGCAAAGACTTGCTCTCCTCGCTTCGCATCCCCTGGATTATCGACAACACTTTTTAACACATCCGCTTTGGCCAACGTGGCGATCTTCGGGCCAGTCCATTGATTCAGATCTGCGAGCTTCCAATCCTGCGCGATCAATTTACCTTGTGCTTCAACTTCGGGGCGTTGATCAAGCAATGCGCGACGGACCAAACCTTCGGCTTGTTTGCACTCTCCAGCCGCAATTAAATCTAAAAGAACCTCAACCGTCTTATCGGATTTCCACATACTCTCGATCCCGGAGACCATTTCCGGTCGCGAGCTAAGTTCCTTGCGAGCCGCAACGGAACTCAGCAGTATCGCCGCATCGATTGCTTCTGATTGCTTCGAACCACTCTTGTCCGAACTGGCGTCGTTGAATCGCTGAAGAATTACAGCATGCTTCTTGCCAAAGGTGTCACTTGCATTGCAGCGTTTCCACACTTGAGCAATCGACTCAACCGACAAACTTCTCGCTCGCTGCGCAATTGCTTCGACTACCGATACAGCTTCATCGGAATTCTGAGCCAATACCACGTTGAGCATCGACAACAAATCGTCATTACTGAGCCGTGGGTCTTGAGCTACCAACAGTAACTTCTTCAACACAGCATCAGGAAGCTGGCCAGCCGACTCGATCAATTGAACTCGCGATGCGAAAGGAATCTCACTCCACTGATCACGGGCCATCCAAGCATCGACATGCTGACCGATACTCCATCGATTTCGGCTGAGCAATTGAAGTGCTTCGGTGGTGCGTTGAACGTCGCAACGCGACAGCCAACCATTAACGACTTGTTCAATCTTCTCTGAAGCTTCCCACTTCTCCGGTTGGTAATACGGCCCACGCGTATCGGGTCGTGTTCCCCAACTACTTCCATTCCACTCTCCTTCTCGAAAGTGAAGTCGCGCCAAGATACGAAGATAAGCGATCGACTTCGGATCGTTGGGATTCGAAGCGTTGATCTCTTCGATGACCTGATCGATGACCGCTTGGTCGTGTTGCAAAGCTAGAGCTTGCACAGCATGTTCAAAAGCCAACGAATCCGAGGGCTCTGTTTTCAATATTTGCGAACAGACTTCCCAAGGGCGAAGCGCGGCCAGCGCGCGCGAGGCCAGATGGCGAATTAGCGACTGGTCGCTCGATAAGAGCGGTTGCACCAATCGACCTAAGTTCAATTGGTTGGTTTCATCCACCCATTGAGGGTTCGATTGACCGGCTCGCACCAATGCTGCCAGCACTTCGGTGAGAGTTCGAGGATCCTTCGATTGCAAACCTTTTGCGTAAGCCTTCGACATCGCATCGGACTTCGTTGCCAAACCGTTACCGTTCTGCCCTTCACGAACGATCTGCCCATCACGTACTTGGATGTCGCTGATCGCTCGAATAGCCCAAGCGGAAATCGAGGGGTCATCACACAGTTTCAAAAGTCGCCCGAAAAGAGATTCTGAGGTTTTCTGAGATTGACCAGCTTGATTCCATTGTTCGCGAATCAATCCGATGGTGAAGACCGCCGCGATTCGCGATTTGAGCGCGACGCTCGAATCCGCCGCAATTCCTGCGAGCTTTTCAGCAAGGGGTTCGACCTTAGCCGGAAAGCGAGCAGCGAAACGGAGCAGTCCACGTTGACCTTCGATTCTGCGACGATGACTATCGGAAAGCAAATACTCAAACCATGGTTCCATCGCCGTATCATCAATGATTGCCAACGGCTTTGGCTGATAACCTTTAGGCCTGAGCTGAACGACGTATCCGACATTTTCTCCTGCATAAGTAAAAGTCGCACCTTTCCAACTTGCTGCGTAAACGTTCGAGATCGCATCGACATCAAGGTCCGTTGCACGCTCGATACCGAGGAAGTCCTTCTGGTCTACCGACACCGTTGCTCCGTTATCCTCAACACGATGGCTGAAGATCTGCTGGCGGCCCCAGTCGGCCGTGTAAATGCAATCGCTCAGTCCGTTGGGCCAACCTGGTTCATCCAAGTAAAGTGCACCACAACCGGATCCTCCGCCGTAATCGGCCAAAGGTGGGACGATCTCATTTGGGAAATTGATGTATTTGCGAGGGTAACCATGATCCTCCATCCCGCTGAAATGGTGCATTCGAACATCCCAACCACCACCGTCATTGGTGTTGTCACGCGCGAAGCCTCGAAGCAGTGGATCGAGTGCTACTTCGAGAATGTTTCGAGTGCCAGTGCTGTAGAGTTCCAGCCCCGTTCCATCGGGCCTTACTCGCACCACTCCACCACCGCGAAACTGCAAAGAACGGCCATCCGTACCGATCGCTTTCGTAAAACCGAAGTCGCCGATCGCAAGGTACAGCCAACCGTCGATTCCCATCGTCACTCCGTTGCTGGTATGGTCGGCAGGACGATCTTTAAATCCGAAAGCGATATCCTTCACAATGATTTCTTGTCGATCCGAAACTCCGTCCGCGTTTTCATCGATAAAGGCACTCAAATGTGGTGGGTGCAAAACGTAAAGGCGGTCGTGATCCCAAACCAATCCACGAGGGGAGTCTACGTCATCGACGAACAAGTTCGACTGGTCCGCTCGTCCGTCGCCATCGAGGTCCTTGAGTCGAATGATCGAACCACGCTTTAAGTCCCGGTCGAGCGATCCATTTTTATCGCTGGAGACAAATAATGTTCCATCTGGAGCGGCAGCCACAAACACCGGATAGTTCACCGCAGGTGGAGCGGCGAAGATAGTAGCATCAAACCCTTCGGGCAGTTTGCATTCACCAAGCAATTGAGACTCCTCGCGGCTTCTCGAATCATCCAAGGAAACTTCTTTGGTCGCGTCGCCATAAACGCGAAGCTCTCGAATACTTGCCCAAGCACCTGGATTTGCCCCGGTGCAATGCACTTTGATCCAACGAGCGCTGATCGGCTCGAAGAGATGCTCAGCATCTTTCCCTAACCTCGCGTCATCGGTTTGAGCAAAGAGTGTTTTAAAATTTTCACCATCGAGCGAAGCTTGAATCTCATAGCGATACTTCCCTTGCGGCATCTCCCAATCGATACCCACCCCATGGATGCTCTTGGATTCCCCAAGATCCACTTGAATCCATTGCGGCAAGCTACCGTTGCTGGCGCACCAGCGCGTAGCGCGATCGCCGTCGACCGCATATGCTAGAAGATTGTTTTGGTCCTTTTGCTCGCTTGATGCACTAACCGATTTACCTTGAGCCAAATTCTCACGAACCAACTTTTTCGGAACTGGTTTCAAATGGGAATCATCCAAACGACCTGCGGCCCAAAGAGTACCTCGGGTAAGCATTTTCAAGAACGTTGGATCTTCGACTGTTTGATTGTGGTGCCCTAGCGTTGTGCCGAAAACTCTTGTCCCTCGGTAATCATTGGTCCAAACACAAACTTGGTCTTTCCCATTCTCCCGGTCTTTGGCAGTCGCAAGTGCGGTTGCAGTCGGCCAAAATTTGTCGATGCGATACAGCTCACCGGCAGGATTCGCCCAAGCGGCTCCGAATCCCTCCATGATCGGATCGGTTGCTAAGACGTTTCGAACCTCGTGAGGATAATGCGGGCCGTGTCCGCGACTGGTGACTCCACAGAATTCAAACCAGTCGTCATTTCCAACGCGGTAACAATGCATCGCGCAGTGAATGACCACCCCCGGCTTACCCTTGCGATGCGGTTCGAGAATGCGAGCCAACCAAGCCGGATCTTTATCATCCGAGAAACACTCATCGTGAAGGATGACGTCAAAATCGTCAGCCCATTTCGGGTTTCTATAGAGCTCAATCTCAGCGCTGGTTCCAGATCCTCCTTGATGAACCACCGTCACTTCGATGTGGGCTCGTTCCTCAAGCCCTTGTTTGATCAACTCTTTTTGTATTTCGTAATCGTGGCAACAACCGCCAAGAATCAACAATGCCTTGACGGGAGCAACCTTAGAGGGAGTCGCCAATGCAGAAACTCCAGTCGACGTGGGGACCTGCTGCGCACCATTTGGATTTTGTCCGTAAAGTCTCGCTCCCAAAAGCACCACGAGGATACCGGCTATCGAGGCTAACCGTGACAATCCTCGGGCCGAGTAACTTGGTTGCCAGTTCTTCGAAGTGAGTTTGCTTGCGGTTCGCGAAGTCGAGTTCGTACTGTAGTTGAGTGGTTCTACAACTGAGTGGATTGGAAAATGGATGTTCATCAGAGGGACCCAAAGTGTGGGTGAGTTAGCAAAATTGGTGGGAAGATAACGCAGGGACGAGTAATGCAAATGATTCGGGAAAGCGAAATTCGTCTCCGGCAGTGGCCATTGTACATTGAAGGACGCTCCATGCCCTGGGGGGGAGTCGACATCCTAGGAATAACCCCTGCGTCAATTTGATTTCCTGATCCAGAATAGCGCGATATTAACTAAACAAATACACTCAAAACCACGTTATCTGCCATTAAAGCGACCCTTAAGTGAAAATAACGCACCTAAAACCCTATTTTCACCATATTTTGTGTTTCTAATGGGCAAGCCAGCGCGGCTGATCTCGAGCCTGCGTTCTTGACGACCCACCAAGCAACCGCTATCTTCAATCTTAACCGTTAATAGGAGGGCTTGCAAAATTAACAAATCTGATAAACGAGCGGCAACTCAGGCCGTTCATATTCGATCGCTAAAAGTATTTTTCGACGTGGTTAGGAAACGGAGCTTTTCCCAAGCGGCCGTCGAGCATGGCATGACGCAAAGCGCCGCGAGCCAGAGCGTTCAGCATCTCGAGGAGTTCCTTGGGGTCAAGCTTATCGATCGCACGAAGAGGCCTTTTATATTGACGGCCGAAGGGCAAAAGTTCTTCGACGGACTTGGCGGAGTTATCCGGCAATTCGATGCATTGGTCGATGAAGTTAGGGTAGGGCAGGGGGCCAGTGCACCCGTGACGGGCCAAGTCATGGTCGCTTCGATTTATTCGATGGGACTCTCCTACTTGCCAACACTTCAGGAAGAGTTTCACAAGCAGTATCCATCGGCATCGATGAATTACCATTTGGCGCATCCTCATGAGGTGTACCGTATGGTCGAGCAGGGGACTGTCGACTTTGGAATGGTGAGCTATCCAGAGAATACTCATACCATTCAATCGATTTCATGGCGGGATGAACCGATGGTTCTGGTTGCATCTCCTCGCCATCGCTTGGCAACGGCACAGCAGCCGATTCAGGCGGCGGACCTTTCCCAAGTTGCCTTGGTAGCCTTCGCATCGAACTTGCGCATTCGCCAAGAAATCGATAAGCAACTTCGGAATCTTGGGGTGACCATGCGGATTGCTGTTGAATTGGACAACATCGACTCGGTTAAGCATGCGGCGGTAGTCAACAGCGGGGTTGCGATTCTGCCGAAACTGACCGTTCAAGTTGAGCTCGCGGCCGGTTCACTGAAGATGATCGAGTGTGAAAAACTTCAGCTCACACGCCCTTTGGGGATCATTCAACGCCGAGACGTTTCGATGTCACGTGCAGCGAGAACCTTTGTGGACTTGATTATGAATCACAAGGTCTGGCCAGGGGACACGCCACGAGGGGTTGAGGGAAGCAATCCGTACGCGATTGCACACGAGCAGTCCGGATCCAATGGATCGAGCTTTCAAGCAACCAGCGAGTTCGACTCGGACTCGCTCCAGCCGGAGACCTCTGCTGCCAGGACTTCGGTAGCACCTTAGTGCTCACCGTCCGATCGACTGTCGCACGTCTCTGGCGAACGATTGAGCGATGACTCTGAAAACTGAATCCTTAGTCATCGCGAACACAACAAACGATTTAAACTTTTAAACACAGCAAACAAAACATCTATGAACGTTCCATTTGGTTTTCCGGAAAAGCAAGGGCTCTACGATCCGAACCTCGAAAAGGACTCATGCGGTGTAGGATTTGTGGCCAACGTGAAGGGCAAGCCAAGCCATCAGATCGTTGTGGACGCAGATACAATCCTCAAGAACATGGATCACCGGGGCGCTTGCGGTTGCGAGCAGAACACCGGTGACGGCGCGGGGATTCTCGTAGGACTCCCCGATGGCTTTTTGCGTCGCGTCGCTAAAGAAGAATTCCACGTCGACCTACCTGCCAAGGGGCTCTATGCCGCTGGGAATATCTTCTTTCCGAAAAGCCCTGCGGAACGCGATCTTTGTCGCCGCGTGTTCAATCAGTTGATTGAATCCGAAGGACAAAAACTGATCGGTTGGAGAAAGGTGCCTCAGCAGCCCGACGCAGCAGATATCGGCCCGACGGCCCGAAGCGCCGAGCCTTGGATCGAACAAGTTTTCGTCCAAGCCGCAGATGGAATTTCAAGCGAGGAATTCGAGCGCAAGCTTTACATGGTTCGCAAGCAAGCCAGCCATCGACTTCGCAACGATACGACCCTTGAGCAAGCTTCGCTGTTCTACGTCTGCTCTCTCTCGACCAAGACGTTGATCTACAAGGGGATGCTAACTCCGGCGCAAGTTGTCCCTTACTATTCGGACCTTTCCGCCGACGACTTCGAAACCCATCTTGCGATGGTTCACTCCCGTTTCTCCACGAACACATTTCCAAGCTGGGATCGTGCTCAACCGCTTCGGTTCATGAGCCACAACGGCGAGATCAATACCTTGCGAGGCAACATCAACTGGATGCACGCACGCGAAGGTATGGCGCAGAGCGATCTCTTCGGATCGGAATTGAAGAAGTTGTTTCCTGTTGTCGAGCCGATGTGCTCCGACTCGGGGACCTTCGATAACGTCTTGGAATTCTTGCTCATGACTGGCCGGACCTTGCAAGAAGCCATCATGATGATGGTTCCGGAAGCTTGGCAAAAGCACGACACGATGTCCCAAGAGAAGAAAGCGTTCTACGAATACTTTAGTTGCATGATGGAACCGTGGGACGGGCCAGCATCGATCGTCTTCACCGACGGACATTACATCGGCGCGACGCTTGACCGAAACGGGCTGCGACCTAGTCGTTATTACCTGACGACCGATGATCGGGTAATCATGGCTAGCGAAGTCGGGGTACTGCCTGTCGACCCAGCCATCGTGAAGTCCAAAGGTCGATTGCAACCGGGCCGGATGTTCTTGATCGATTTCGATGAAGGCCGTTTGATACCAGATGAGGAGCTCAAGGCGGCGTTTGCAGCGAAGCTTCCTTATCAAAAATGGTTGCAACAAGGTCGCATTACTCTTGATCAACTACCAAAAGCAAAAGAGTGGCACGGGTTCTATCCCGATACGTTGCTTCAACGCATGCAAGCTTTCGGTTACACCATCGAAACCATGCACTTTATGCTTGTACCGATGATCCAGACCCAAGTCGATCCGATCGGCTCGATGGGTAACGACTCGGCACTGGCCTGCTTGAGCGACCAACCCCGCTTGATCTTCGATTACTTCAAGCAACTCTTTGCACAGGTCACCAATCCTGCAATTGATTCGATCCGAGAAGACGTGATCATGTCGTTGGAATGTTACGTTGGACCTGAAAAGAACCTTCTTGCCGTCACCCCTGAACATTGCCATCGTTTGCTGATTCAACATCCGATCCTCACCAACGAGGAACTCGAAGCGATCAAGCACATGAACAACGGTGGATGGAAGACCGCCAACATTGACATCACTTTTGATCGAAATGAAGGAAAGGCCGGGTTGGTCAAGACGCTCGACCGCATCTGCGTGGAAGCAGAAAAAGCGATCGACGATGGCTACACTATGATCGTCTTGAGCGATCGCGCTCTTTCCACTTCGCGTGTAGCTGTTAGCAGCTTGCTTGCGTGCGGTGCCGTCCACCAACACTTGGTCAAAGTCGCCAAGCGGACTGCCATCGGCATCGTCGTCGAGACCGGCGAGGCTCGTGAAGTGCACCATCACTGCTTGTTGATCGGGTTTGGTGCCGACGCGATCAATCCTTATTTGGCGTTCGAAGCACTCTGGCAAGCATCGCGAGACGGAATGCTCGAAGAGAAAGACGATGACAAGGTCGTCGCTTTGTACCGAAAAGCAGTCGCTAAAGGGATGCTCAAGGTCATGGCGAAGATGGGGATCAGCACCTTGGCAAGTTACAAGGGAGCACAGATTTTCGAAGCTCTCGGATTGCAATCCGAAGTCATTGACCGATGCTTCAAGGGTACCAATAGCCGCATTCAAGGTTGCAGCTTTGACGTGTTGGCCGAGGAAACCCTCCGCCGACATGCTCTCGGATTCCCCCACGATCGCGCTGACGCTTGGTCGATGCTTCCAAACGTAGGTGAATTCCATTGGCGTGCCGAAGGCGAACGACATGGTTGGGACCCAGGCGCGATTTCCGATATCCAAGTCGCAGCTCGCAAGGGTGACAAGAACGCTTACCGCCGATTCGCTGACCACATCAATCAAGATGCACGGATGCGGTACGCGTTGCGAGGACTTTTTGAATTCCAATCCGCTCGCGAACCGATCTCGATCGATAAAGTGCAACCGGCGAGTGAAATCGTCAAACGATTCTGTACCGGTGCGATGAGTCTTGGCTCGATCAGCAGCGAAGCTCACGAGACACTCGCTATCGCAATGAATCGACTCGGCGGCAAGAGCAACACGGGTGAGGGTGGTGAAGATCCAGTCCGATTCCAACCCCTTCCAAACGGTGACAGCAAGCGTTCTGCCATCAAGCAGGTCGCTTCAGGGCGATTCGGTGTGACCATCGAATACCTGACCAACGCAGATGAGATTCAAATCAAGATCTCTCAAGGGGCCAAGCCTGGGGAAGGTGGGGAGCTACCTGGCCGCAAAGTGGACAAATACATTGCGAGGATTCGCTATAGCACCCCAGGTGTGGGATTGATCAGCCCTCCACCGCACCACGACATCTACTCCATCGAAGATCTCGCACAGTTGATCCACGATTTGAAAAACTCAAATCCGTCGGCTCGCGTGAGCGTGAAACTAGTCAGCGAAGTGGGTGTTGGCGTGGTCGCGTCTGGGGTTGCCAAGGCGCATGCCGATCACATCCTCATCAGCGGCGATACCGGTGGTACTGGTGCAAGTCCGTTAACGAGCATCAAACATGCCGGTTTGCCTTGGGAACTCGGAATCGCCGAAACTCACCAAACACTTGTTTTGAACAACCTTCGCAGCCGCGTCACACTGCAAACTGACGGTGGACTCAAGACCGGTCGCGATGTGGTAATCGCTGCATTGCTCGGTGCTGAAGAATTCGGGTTCGCAACCGCACCATTGATCACCTTGGGTTGCATCATGATGCGCAAGTGCCACTTGAACACCTGTCCGGTCGGTATTGCAACCCAAGACCCGGAACTGCGTGCCAAGTTCGCCGGCAAGCCAGAGCACGTAGTGAATTACTTGTTCATGGTGGCTGAAGATGCACGAGAGATCATGGCTTCTTTGGGCTTCAAATCTATCGATGAGATGGTCGGCAGAACAGACTGCTTGAAGGTTGACCATGCGATCAAACATTGGAAGTCCGATGGTCTGGATTTGACCCCAATTCTCAAACCAGCCAGAGGCCCTTCGTCCGATACCGTTACGCGTTGCACGATTCCTCAAGACCACGGTCTTGAGAAGTCCCTCGACATGCTCGAACTCTTGCCACGGTGCCGCAAAACGATTGAAACCGGCGAGAAGATCCAGTTTGAACTTCCGATCATCAACACGAATCGGACCGTGGGAACGATTCTCTCGCACCACATCGCCAAGAAGCATGGTCAAAACGGATTGCCTACCGATACGATTCACATCAAGTTCAAGGGATCTGCGGGGCAAAGCCTCGGAGCATTCCTCGCTCACGGTGTTACTCTTGAACTCGAAGGTGACGCGAACGATTATGTCGGTAAAGGTCTCTCCGGTGGTCGCATCATCATCTATCCAGATCGACGCGCAAGCTTCAAGCCTGAAGATAACATCATCATCGGAAACGTATGTTTGTACGGTTCGACGATGGGTGAACTCTTCGTACGAGGACGTGCAGCGGAGCGATTTGCCGTTCGCAATTCCGGTTGCTACGCGGTGATCGAAGGAGTCGGTGACCATGGCTGCGAATACATGACAGGGGGCCGCGTCGTCATTCTCGGTGAGACGGGCCGAAACTTCGCTGCTGGTATGAGTGGTGGGGTTGCTTATGTCCTCGACGATATCGATGCACTTCGAATTCGGACCAACTTGGGCACCGTGGAGCTAGAGGCTCTCTCGGAACCAGCCGATATCGAAGAAGTCCACACCTTGGTAAGCAAGCATGCAGAACTGACCGGTTCCACGGTCGCGAAAGACTTGCTCAAGGATTGGAAATCAAGCGTTCAAAAGTTCGTCAAGGTAATGCCGACGGACTACAAGCGAGTCTTGCTCGAACAAGCGAAAGAAGCTGCTGCAAAACCTGCGGTCGCTAAGGCATAAGCCGAGCGATTCAGGCTGGTAGCTAAAACAAACACTAAAACTTTACACACCAAATAGATAACCACCAGATAGGCAAACAGAGCCATGGGAAAGCCGACAGGATTTAAAGAATACGAACGCAAGAAGGTCGATTGGCGACTTCCAGTTGTGCGACTGAGCGATTACGCAGAAATCTATACCGATCCGACGGAAGAGCACCTTCGCAAGCAAGGGGCTCGCTGCATGGATTGCGGCGTACCGTTCTGCCAATCAGCGACAGGTTGCCCAATTCAAAACCTTATCCCTGAATGGAACGACTTGGTCTACACCGGCCGATGGCGCGAAGCTCTCGACCGATTGCACAAGACCAACAACTTCCCCGAGTTCACCGGACGTGTTTGCCCCGCCCCCTGCGAAGGTGCTTGCGTTCTAGGGATCACTAACCCACCTGTGACCATCAAGAACATCGAATGCGCAATCATCGATCGAGGGTTTCAAGAAGGCTGGGTACAAGCTAAGCCACCCGCAGTGCGATCCGGCAAGAACGTCGCTATCATCGGCAGTGGACCTGCCGGACTTGCAGCAGCAGACCAGTTGAATCAAGTTGGACACAGCGTAACGGTCTATGAACGATCCGACCGCATCGGTGGATTGCTCATGTACGGTATTCCGAACATGAAACTTGACAAAGGGATCGTGCAACGCAGGCTCGATTTAATGGCGGCCGAAGGAGTGCGGTTCGTTACCGGTGCTGATGTTGGACGCAACGTCGACCCTAAGGAACTACTCGCTAAAAACGATGCAGTACTGCTCGCTACGGGCGCAACGAAGCCTCGCGATTTGCCGATCCCAGGTCGAGGACTCAATGGTGTTCACTTCGCAATGGAATTCCTGTCGGCAAACACATCGAGCTTGCTCGACAGCAAACATTCCGACGGCAAGTTCATCTCCGCGAAAGGTAAACGCGTTGTTGTCATCGGAGGTGGTGATACCGGTTGCGATTGCATCGGCACAAGCTTGAGACATGGTTGCAGCCAACTGGTGAATTTCGAACTTCTCGATCGTCCACCGAATGACCGTGCTACGGATAACCCATGGCCACAATGGCCTCGGATTTTCCGTTCCGACTACGGACATGAAGAAGCTGCGGAGAAGTTCGGGGACGACCCACGCACCTATAACATTCTCAGCAAAGAGTTCATCGACGACGGCAAGGGGAATGTCACCGGCATTCGCACCGTACGCGTTGCTTGGAAGTTCGAGAATGGCAAGATGAACATGACCGAGATTCCTGGAAGCGAAGAAATCATCGGAGCGGACTTGGTCCTGCTCGCCATGGGATTCCTCGGCCCTGAACAATATGTCTCTGAACTATTGGGGATCGAAACCGATCCGCGAAGCAACTACAAAGCTGAGCACGGTCGGTTTGCGACCAATGTTCCAGGAGTATTCGCTGCTGGGGATTGTCGTCGAGGTCAGTCGCTGGTGGTTTGGGCCATCAACGAAGGAAGAGGCGCTGCTCGCTCGATCGATACGTTCCTGCGTGGCAACAGTACTCTGCCCGCCCCTGGTATCACCTTGGGCTCGGCGTTGGCATCAAGCGTCTAACGACAAGTCCGTCACACAGATGCCACTGCACAAGTGTCACTGCAAAGATGGGTCTGTGTAGATCGTGCTGTGTAGGAAACTAGCAGTCGTGTTCTATCGTAAACGTTGGTTGCTCCATGGTAGCAACCAACGCACCGACTTCTGAGGCGTTTCTATTCTCGGTTTTGATTCCGATTCCGCGATGGATTTTTAATCCTTCTTTACGAGCAAGTATCTCACGACGCGATCGGAAGGTCGGTTCATCGGCCCAATCTCCTGGGACCTCCTCCCACTGAAACAACTTGGGCATCCATCGCGTGATGTAGTCCCAATAGGGTTGGCGATCGGTTTGCAGATACACCCTTGCGTTGAGCGCAAGCTTGCGAAACATCAAGCCCATGAATTCGGGATTGAGCATGCGTTTAGAGATGTCTTTGGGGTCCGCATAGGGCTGAGGGTGGTAGATATGCATTTCGGCAATCGATTCCTCATCGCACAACTCCGATAGGAACCGCCAACCATCGACCACCGCAAATTTGCAATGCTGCAAGCCGCGTTGATTCGCGCGTCGAGTCCCATATCGAATCACCATCGGCAGCGCATCCAAGGCCAAATGATTCAGCTCCGGTCTCGCAATCGCCGAAGCAATCGTATAGCGCCCGTTACCGCAACCGATGTCGACGACCAACGGTGCTTGCCTTGAAAAAACCTCGTTCCAATCAACCGGACGTGACTCAGGTAACTTCTTCAACGCGCAATGAGTCCACATTTCTTGCGGTAAGATTTTCCCGGCAATTGGAATCCCGAATTCAACTTCCTCCGAACCAATCGGCAAATCGACCGATGTGTTCTTCTTGCGCCGAGGTGGACGCCAACTGCGTTTAGGTTTCATATTCGAATTCTGTTTAACTTCTGTTCAACAACTTCCATCCGGCCACAGCTAATCGCCAACTTCTAATCGCCAACTTCTAATCGCCAACTTCTAATCGTCGTCTACTAAACGTCGTCTATTAAACGGCAACTTCTATTGCGCGGCGGCTTTTTTCGTCGAGTCCCCATCGGTCTCTCGATATCGACGCCCGATCTCGACGTAGTGCTTCCACCCTCTTTCGATCATTTCAAACTCGCGGGAAGCACACTCTCGCACGACTTTGCCAGGAATCCCCATCACCAACGAACCTGGCGGCACGACTTGTCCTTCGCGCACTAACGCTCCAGCGGCGATGATGGATCCTTTGCCAATCACAGCACCGTTGAGGATCGTCGCACGAATCCCAATCAAACATTCGGATTCGACGTGAGCTCCATGTACGATCGCTCCATGCCCGACCGTCACTCGATCGGAGATGATGCACGGAAATCCAGGGTCAGCGTGCAAGCAAACCAAGTCTTGAATGTTGGTTTCATTGCCGATGACGATGCGATCCGCGTCACCCCGCATCACCGCACCAAACAATATGGTGGTGCGATCTCCCACCTGTACGTCACCTCTCAAGATGGCATTTGGCGCTATGTAGCAATCCGAACCGATCAAATCGGCCCGGAAGGAGTAGTCGTAAGGTTCGTTCATGGAAGCTCGAAAGCAAAGGTTCGGTATAAGAGAATTCGGATTATAGCGATTGTATCGACTCTGCTTCGCTCAACCGTCCAACTTTTCACCAGCTTCCTTCCCGTGATGGCCTTGAGCGTGGAACACTTGTGACAAGGTCTCTGCGCACGTTCGGAGATATTCCCTAGCGGATCTGTGATAGCTATGTCCAAAGAAAAAAGCGTTCCGACACCATCAAGGTCCCTTCGCTGGGATTTGACCGGTGTATGTCTTTTTGGAATGGCAGCTCTCGTCTGGCTTGCACTCCTAACGCATGATTCCGCCGACGACGTCAGTCGGATATTCGGCGCGGAACCAACGGTGGACCTGCGAGCTTGGGATCCCCGCGCGGTTTCTGAGCCGACACTTGTACTTCCGGATCTTCCGGGAGAGGCTACTTCCTCGAAACAACTCGGCCAAAGGACTTCGTACGTATCTCACTGGTTTACCCCTGCTGCATTCCCACCCAACGCAGTAATTCAAAATGGCGCTGGTTATCTCGGAGCATTGCTAAGCCAAGTCTTATTTCAAGCCACTGGTATCGGTGCCTACCTCGTCGCGTGTTTATTCACCCTGGCGGGCATCGTTTGTTTTCGACAAGTTCCTTGGGCGAGCCCATTGGGCCGCAGTATCGGATGGACTCTCGTGCTGACATCTGTTTGCGCTTTGCCCGATCGCCTTGGCCTATCCTTGGGGATTCCAATCCCGATCGGTGGGGGAGGTCACCTCGGTGCTTTGGTAAACACGTGGTTAAATCACCACTTGGCTTTTACAGGTGGCTTGATCTGCATCCTAGCAACCCTTTGCGTTGGATTGCTCCTGAGCACCGAATACGCACTGGTTCGGTATTTAGGTCTAGCTACAACCCACGGAGTATCCTTTGCGAAAGCCTTTCACTTACCGAAATTCCCTCATGGCAAATCAGCCGAATCACTAACCGGTGGCTTGGGTAAGAACACGGACCTTGCTCCTGCGGTAGCTCTCAAAGCTAACTCGCCGCGAGGGGCTGCGGCGAACGCAGTCACCCCAGCCGGATCGCCGATCCCCTCTTTCTCCGACCTGGGCAAACAACCCTTTGGAAAACCGTTACCTGTTAATCCCGATGGCAGCGCAATCGAAGCGCTAGATGAACTTGCCGAAGGGGATGATACCGAACAAGGCCCATCGATTCGGATCGGTCGACGTGCGACCGCTGCTTTCAGTACCCAAGACTTAACGGGTGGTTCAAAAGCGATTGGACGCACTGACCTAGCTTCCACAAAACCTGGCAGATCCAAAGGCTCGAAGCTTAGCGGTGCTGAAATCGACCCAGAGGATCAAAACGACTTCGATGCGATCGATGATGATTCAGCGAGCGCAGAGGATTTATTCCATGAGTCCGAGGAAATCGACTCCACGGAGAGCTCCTCGGCAGCCCTTAAAAACGATTGGGAATTCGACGAAACGCAACCACCCGACAATGACGACCTTGAGGATGATAAAGACTCCGAGCGAGCCAAGTCACAAGTGGCTGATGGATCAAAGTCCAAGGATGATGGACCGAAGGTGAAGAACTCCAAGACTCGCAAGAAGCTCGAGGAGGAGGAAGAGCGGAACTCGCTGTACAGTTCCCTCAACGACACTCAGCTTCCTGCCGGCAGCGAAGAATACGTATTGCCTTCTGTGGAATTGCTAACCTTGGGAGATGACTTCTCCTACGATGAGCAAACCGAAGAAGTCAAGCGCAAGGCTCGGGTACTCGAACAGACATTCGCAAACTTCGGCTTTAACATCCGCGTTGTAGAAATCGAAACCGGACCGGTAATCGCTCAATACGAAATCGAACTCGAAGCCGGTCTGCGGCTTTCGAAAATCACAGGGCTCGCCGACGACCTCGCAATCGCGCTGCGAGTGCCAAGCGTTCGAATCGTCGCGCCGATTCCAGGCAAAAACACCGTGGGTATTGAAGTCCCCAACGAGAAACGCCAAGTGGTTCGTATGCGCGAGGTGATCGAAGAAGGTGCCGCACAAGTTCGGAAGATGAAGATCCCTTTGTTCCTCGGCAAAGATGTTTCCGGTAAACCATTGTCGGTGGATCTTGCAAGTCTACCGCACTTGCTCATCGCAGGGCGAACCGGTACGGGGAAAAGCGTTTGCTTGAACTCGATCATCTGTTCGATCTTGATGGCGCGTCGGCCTGATGAAGTCCGAATGTTGATGATCGACCCGAAAATGGTGGAACTCAGCGGTTACGGCCGATTGCCTCACTTGATGCACCCAGTTGTTACCGATATGCGCAAAGCCGAAGCAATTCTGGCTTGGGCTGTGGATAAAATGGAAGAGCGTTACGCTCTGCTCGCACGGGCTGGTGTTCGACATATTTCAAGTTACAACCAACTCGGTCGCGATGAACTTCGTGATCGTCTACAACCAGAAGATGACGAAGAGGCAGAGATGATCCCTGATCACCTGCCTTTTATCGTGATCGTCGCTGACGAAATGGCGGACTTGATGATGACCGCCGGCAAGGAAGTCGAAGCCCACATCATTCGGCTCGCACAAAAGAGCCGGGCCGTCGGAATTCACTTGATCCTAGCAACCCAAAAACCGACCGTTGATGTTATCACAGGCCTTATCAAAAGTAACTTGCCTGCACGGATCAGTTTCCAGGTTGCAAGCAGGACCGACAGCCGTGTCGTCCTCGATGAAAACGGGGCTGACAAACTACTTGGCAACGGGGATATGCTCTTCCTATGGCCAGGTACGAGCACACTATTGCGAGGGCAGGGGACTTACCTAAGCGACGACGAGATCAACGCCGTAGTAGATCATTGCAGCACCGGTGAGCAAAACTTTGTCCAAGAACTCGTGCAGCTCAAAGTCAAAGAAGACAAGGAAGGGGAAGGCAAGGCCGCAGGCTCGTTCAAGAGGCGAGACGACCTATACGAATCCGCTGTCGATATCGTCGTACGGGAAGGACGGGGAAGCTGCTCGTTGCTACAGCGTGCACTCGGAATCGGGTACGGACGCGCAGCTCGTTTGATCGACTTCATGGCCGAAGATGGAATCGTTGGAGAGTATGCTGGCTCCCAAGCTCGCGAAGTGGTCATCACGATCGATCAATGGGAACAGATGCGGGCCGGGGCCGAGGAACCCACGACGAATTCCAAGAGTCGCTCGAATAAAATCCGTCGCGAAAACAACTGGGATGAACCTCCCATCATTCGTCAAAACAAATCCTCTGGCAGCAAACTCAAACCAACTGTGCTAGATGAAATCCACGCAGGTGACTTCGACGACGATGATGGTCAGGATCCGGACGAAGATTTTGCTTCATCGGATGATTAGATGTCGCAACGCCATCACCGAGAGGTGGAAATCCGACGATCCATGATGCGAAACCAAATCGGAGGAAGAAGCGCTAGGAGCACCATTCCAGGATACCCGTTCGGCAACTGTGGACTACTGGTCTCATTCTCCAGGCGCTGATAAGGCTTGATCGCATGCATATGATGATCGGAATGCCGAGAAAGCTCAAAAAGCAATGCTCGGCTTAGTCGGTGATTGCTGTTCCAAGAGTGTTCCGGGCCGACCGCTTCAAGCCGACCGTTTGGCCCGTTGATCTGTCTTCTCAAACCATAGTGTTCAATGTAATTGACGATCTCAAGCAAGCCGCAGGAGACACCAGCGACGACCAAATAGATCGGCAGGAACGAAACGCCGAATGCCCACATCAATCCGGCTAACCACAACAACTCGATAAAGATAAACCAAAGCATTTCATTCTGAATGCTCCAAGTTCCGAGCTGATGTTTCTCTAGTCGCTTCGATTCGAGTTGCCATGCGGAGAACCATTGTGCTGGAATCGTCGTTGCCAGAAATCGATAGACCGACATGCCGAGCGGGGCCGAAGCCGGATCATGATCGGTTGCAACGCGTGCATGATGCCCTCGAACATGCTCTATCGAGAAATGCATGTAGAGAACTCCCATAAGCATCAACTTGCCAAACAGCCGCTGCATGAAGACTTGTCGATGAATCAACTCATGCGCAACGGTGATCCCCACTCCTCCAACGCTTAACGCTACCGAGAGCATCCAACCGATGCGGATCGGCCATGGTGCATCGTTGTGATTCCAAACATGCCCCAGCAAGAGCAACAAGGCTATTTGAACGACAACCTGGATCAGTAGAATCGACGTGTAGAGCTTCGCTCCAACCCCAGAGGCTGCGAATCGCGAAGGCTTGGTCGAGCTCGATGCATCGATCCCCAGCAAGGCATCAACGATAGGAATCGCTATGAAGACGAATGCGGGTGTAAGCCAAGCCCAAAGACCGCTGGCAAGCAATCCTACCGCAGCCATCGCAGGCAGGATAAACGAACAGCAGTAAATCAAAGGGCTCAACGCATGGGATCCTTTAACCTAAACCGATCGCGCCGAAGCCGACCGATCCGAGGAAGAACAAAAGGTCATTGCGGAATGCGAGAAGCATCAATCCCAATAGAGCGATGATCCCAGCAAAGGTTAACTTCATCTGCAGTTCCTCGTTGACAGGTTTGCCAGTGATAGCTTCGGCTGCGAGGAAGACCATGTGCCCACCATCCAACGCAGGCACAGGGAGAAAATTGACCACCGCCAAATTGGCGCTCAGCAGCGTCAGAAAAATAAGGAGCGGGGAGATGCCTTGAGAAGCCGCCGAGGTCGCTTGAAGTGCAATCGTCCCTGGGCCACCGATAAAGTTAAACGCTTTTCCAGTAGCGATGAGTTGTAGGAATTCGAGAACTTTCCCGATTCCTTTCCGCACTTCACGTCCACCTCTCTGGAGAGCTTGGCCCCAAGAATGAGCGATGTATTGGTCGCGGAAAGGGGTGAAAGCCAAGCGGCGATCGGCATGGAAAACATCGGACTCTTCGACCACAGATGCCGAAGCCGCTTCGATTTTCCCTTCGCGTTCGACGAAGACTTTCAACGGCAAGCCAGCAGGTAGGAATTGAAGTTGCGAGTGGAGCCACTGAATGTTTCGCAAGTTATCGATTGGAGATTCTTTTGCAAACCAAGTATCGATTTGCAGCTTCTTCAGGTAGGTACTTTGAGAATCGTCCAAGCTACCGTATTGAACTTGCTGGACGATATCGCCAGGCTGAATCCCACTCGAAGCGGCTTGCGAGCCAGCAGCGACACCAGCGACTCGTCTCGATGGGGTAAAAACAAAACCTGCACCAGGGATGTCCAATCCCGGCCCGCCCAACCCCAGAAAATCATTGTCGAGCAAGAATCGGGTTGGGACAGTCCACTCCATGACGATGTTCGGTTCGTTAGCGCGACGGAATTCCATCGAGACTTTTTGCCCAGACATACTCGCAATGCGGTTCGGGAGTGTGACCGCATCGCGAATCGGTTCTCCATTGAACTTTACAGGCACATCCCCCATACGCAAACCAGCTTGGGCGGCTACCGAACCTTCGGCCACAACGGTGACTTGATCGGGTTCAAAGGCGATTCCCAGGGTGCGATAGGGCAGGGGAGCGAGGGTAACGGTAGTGGTTTGTTTCGAGCCTTCGCTTTGGCGTTCGACCATGAGATCGACAGGCTTCGCAAGTCTCGGGTGCATCAATTCGTTCAATTGAAAATCCAAGAAATGGGAAACTCCCGCATTGGATTCCAACAGGACTCCATCGATTCCAATGATCCGATCTTTAGGCTTCAGATCCCCTAGGGATCGACCTTCCAATTCGAGGACGCGGTCGAAAGGTTGCTTGTCGCTGAGCGTTGTGGTCGCTGTTGAGAGTACACCGATGGCTTGGAAGTTGATCCGTGCGGATGGATCCGCATGGGCGATTGTTCCGGTGACGTTCACCGTCTTGCGTTCCCCTCCGCGGAGATACGAGACCGCCATCGGTGCTTCTAAGTTCCGGATTCCACTAACGGCTACTTTCTCTCGCATTTCATCGTAAGAGAGTTGCTCGTCTTGAATTGACTCGATACCCACAACGCGGTCACCGGCTTGCAAACCTGCTTTCCAAGCGGGGTCGCCAGGCAATGTCCCACCGAGAACGGCTGGTGTGTAGGGGACACCGATTTTGTAAGCGCAGGCAGCCATCAGCACACCGAAGATCAGGTTCATGATCACGCCGGCGCTGATGATGATCATCCGAGCGAAAACCGGTTTCGCAGGATAGGAACGTGGATCGAGCCTTGGTTTCAATTCCTCGGATGCTCCGAGAGAATCGTCCCCTCCCTCCGCGTTTCGAATCCTTTCATTCTCTTCTTTAAGTCGACGCGGATCGTCGTCTTGTCCAAGCATCTTCACGTAGCCTCCCAGAGGGATACTACCGATGCCGTATTCCGTTTCGCCCCACTGAAACTTGGCCAGTTTTGACGGAAGCTTGATGGGGCCGAATTTCATCGGGACATCAAATCCCACGTAGAACTTCTCGCATTTGACCCCAAACATCTTCGCGGCGAGGAAATGGCCAAGCTCGTGAACGAAGATCACGAAACCAAGCCCCAGAAGCATCGCTGCGATGCTATAGATTTGCGTCACCCAAGCTTGAAGCAATCCCGTCTCTGCGCCGAGGATCCAAGGACCGGAGAAACTCGAATCGAACAGAGCATTCAAAGGGAACGAGCAGATCGATTTATCAAAAAAACATTCTAGCATGTGATTGGTTTCCAACGGGCAACCTCGTCCCGCGCCCAGCGATCTTGGCAGATCAACTCTTCGAGGTTCGGATTCTCAGAATAGGTATGGTGATTAAGTATAGACCGACAGATCTTAGCAATTTCCGTCAATCGGATTTTGCCTTGAAGAAAAAGTTCTACGGCGGATTCATTCGCAGCGTTCAATACCGCTCCGCATGTCCCACCCTTTTTGGCGACTTCAAAACCCAACTCCAACGCCGGATAGCGTTCGGGGTCGACCGGATACCAAGTGAGGTTCTGCGGTTTGTCCCATTGCATACGATGGCAGTTCGAAGGCAACCGCTGCGGATATGTCAGAGCGTATTGGATCGGAAGCCGCATGTCCGGAGGGCTCAATTGAGCGACGATCGATCCGTCTTGAAACTCGACCATGGAGTGAACGATGGACTGAGGGTGGATCACTACTTTAATTTGATCCGCCGGGATTCCAAACAACCACCTCGCTTCGATCACTTCGAGCGCTTTGTTCATCATCGTCGCAGAATCAACTGTGATCTTTCGGCCCATCGACCAAGTCGGATGCGAAAGGGCTTGTTCGACTGTCGCGTTTTCAAGTTTTTCGATAGGCCAATCGCGGAGCGGACCGCCACTTGCGGTTAGGATCAAGTTCTCCACGGCATCGGACCCACCGCTTGCCTGCAATGCTTGAAAGATCGCGCTGTGCTCGCTGTCGACCGGAAGGATTTGCGCTGAGTGCTCGGCAGCTTGTAGCATCAAATACTCGCCGGCGACGACCAAAGATTCTTTATTTGCGAGAGCAAGTCGTTTTCCGGCTCGCACTGCCGCGAGACTGGAGTACAAACCGGCCACTCCGACGATCGCACCGATGACGATATCGACCTCTGGAGATGCGACTGCTTCGATGACCGCATCCATGCCATGCGACTTGCGAACGGAGTTGCCATCACGACTGAGCAACCAATCCTCAACCGCTGCATTCCGCTCACCGGTAACCACAGCCCGATGCGGATGAAACTCGTCGCACTGCTGCTGAAATAGGTCCAATTGCTGATGGCAGGAGATACAAGCGATTTCGAAGGATTCTTGATGACGGCGCAGCACGTCCAAACTCGATCGACCGATGCTTCCGGTCGATCCAAGGACCGCAACTTTTCGCCTTCGATTCAAATCCATCTGTTGGCCGATGCTAATAAAACCCTTGGCACCGGCGATAACCGGTCGATTCGACCCGTTTATAAAACAAGCCGGTAGAATACGCAGGCGTCCACGAAACACGGCGAAGCTGATAAAACACGGCGACGAAGTGTCCTGGGAAACATTACTCCCGTTAATCTCTATGGATTTTAGGGATTGGAGCGGAAATCCTCAACGCCAATCCCTGCCCAGCCGTTGTTCCCTGTGCATAATATGCGGGTTGCTGGTTCGGAGAGTAAATCCTCATCGGTGCCAGCATTTTCGGGTACCGGCATTTCGGGTACCGTCATTTCGGTACTGGCATTTCGGTACTGGCATTCCGATGCCAGCATATCGTGGCTTACAGTTCGTTTTTTCAAGGGTGGCACACTTACAATGGCTGATGAGAACAAGTCGGACAAGCGGTCGAATTCCAGTGGGAATACCCCTTCAGGGAATTCTATGCTGATGTTCACTCTCTTGGCGGTCCTATTGATCGTGGCCGCTATGAGCTTCGTTTCGAGCGCACTTTATCAAGAAATCCGTTATCCGGACTTGATTCAACTGATCGATGCGACCAAGTATTCCGACGAGACGCAGTCGACACTCAGCGATGAGAACGCTGGGAAGAAAACCATCACCATTGACGGCGAACAGTATGAATTAAGCCGAATCCGTAATGTCCAAGTCGACAAAGAGACGGTTCGAGGTGAAGTGACCGTGGCGAAGATTGTCGATGGGAAACCGACGCAACCGCGAGCAAGGATTTTTCAATCGATCAAAGATAATTCTGAGAGCACCAACAAGGAACTGAAAGAAAAACTGACGGCATCCAAGATTTCTTGGGGCAACTCACCTGGGCAGAGCATGCTCACGCAGTTCTTTTGGATGTTCTTCTTGCCATTCTTCTTGATCTCAACACTGTTGTATTTCTTTATGCGACGAATGGGAGGAATCGGCTCGCCGATGCAGTTCGGTCGCTCGAGAGGCAAGCTTTACGCTCAAGAAGACATTGGAGTGATGTTTCACGATGTTGCAGGGATTGACGAAGCGGTGGAGGAAGTCCGCGAGATCGTCGATTTCCTGAAACACCCCGAGAAGTATCAACGTCTCGGTGGCAGGATTCCTCGCGGTGTTTTGCTTGTCGGACCTCCGGGAACCGGCAAGACGCTGCTCGCGAAAGCGATCGCTGGCGAGGCTGGCGTTCCATTCTTTTCCCTGTCCGGTTCGGACTTCGTGGAAATGTTTGTCGGGGTTGGAGCCGCTCGCGTTCGAGATATGTTTCAACAAGCCGTCGCGAAATCACCTTGCATTATCTTCATCGATGAGCTTGATGCACTTGGTAAAAGCCGAGCTGGTAACATCGTCGGCTCGCACGACGAACGCGAGCAAACCCTCAACGCATTGCTCGTTGAGATGGACGGGTTTGATCCAAACTCGGGTGTCATCGTGATGGCGGCAACGAACCGTCCCGAGACACTCGATCCAGCGTTGCTTCGTGCCGGTCGCTTTGACCGACATGTCCTTGTCGACCGCCCAGATAAACAAGGCCGCGCAGATATTTTGAAAGTGCACGTCAAGAACGTGAAACTTGCCCCAAACGTCGATTTGAGCCAAATTGCAGCGATTACCCCTGGTTTCGTCGGTGCCGACCTTGCGAATCTCGTCAACGAAGCCGCTTTGCTTGCGGCGAGAAAAGGACGCAATGTCGTCAGCCAAGAAGAGTTCAACGAAGGTGTCGAGCGCGCGGCTGCGGGGTTGGAAAAGAAGAAACGGATCATGAACGAAGACGAGAAGCTTCGGGTTGCCTACCACGAAGCTGGTCACGCCCTGGTCGCTTACTCTTTGCCGAATACCGATCCAGTCCACAAAGTATCCATCATTCCACGCGGTGTGGCTGCGTTGGGATACACCATGCAACGCCCCGAGGACGATCGATATCTCGTCACCCAACCTGAACTCGAAGCGCAGATGCAAGTCCTTTTAGCGGGAACTCTAACCGAAGAGCTCATTTTTCGAGATATCAGCTCCGGTGCGTCGAATGACCTCGAACGCGCGACAAACATCGCTCGCGCTATGGTCATGCAGTACGGAATGAGCCGACTCGGCAGAGTGAACTTTCGCGAAGGAAGCCGCTCACCGTTCCTGGCTACCTCCGGTTCGGAATCCTTTGGGCGCGACTACTCGGAACAAACCGCACGAGAGATCGACCAAGAAGTCAAACGGCTCATCGACGAATCGATGTTCAAAGCTCAGTCGATTTTGACCGAACGACGCGCTGCACTGGAGTCCCTGGCGCAGCGACTCATGGAGGTAGAGGTTGTCGACGGGGAGGAATTGAAGAAGATCGTCGATGCGACTCTTGGAGGCCCAAGAGTCGTGCCGGGAACCAATTCTGATCCTGCGACGGGCCAAGGTTCTACTGCGAGCGGGCAGGGGGCTCACACTGGGCCAAATTCCGGGCCTTTAGGGATTACCCCGATAGATTCGGGGACTTAATCCCGACATTTGTAGCCTTGGATTGACAACGGAAAAAACCCTTAAACACTTTTCCGTTCCATCCTAATAATAGTCAGATTCTCGTTGACTCAGCAATTACATTCCTCGATAATCGATGAGTTGGATGCTCAGGAGTCGAGTGGAAAAGGTTCGTTACTGATTCGGATCTGTTCGGTCGTAGCTTGGGTGATTGTCTGTTTTTTGGAATGCTCATCGATAACGATGGGCCTATGTGTTACGAGGGTTTGTTTCAGTGACGAATATTTTTGTAGGGAACCTTTCGTTCCGCGCGACGGAAGAAGAGGTTCGAGAGGCTTTCAGCCGTTTCGGTCAAGTAGCGAAGGTCAGCATCATTACCGAGCGGGAAACAGGTCGTTCCCGTGGGTTCGCTTTCGTGGAAATGCCCGATGCGGATGAAGCGAAGGCTGCGATTGAAGGATTGAACCAGCAAGAAGTCGCTGGTCGTCGAATTTCGTGCAACGAAGCTCGTCCGCGAGAAAACACCCCACGTTCCGGTGGCGGTGGTGGCGGCGGATACGGTGGTGGTGGCGGTGATCGTGGTGGTTACGGCGGTGGCGGCGGCTACGGCGGTGGCGGCGGCGGTCGTGGCAACGGTGGTGGTGGTGGTGGCGGACAACGCCGCCCCTATCGCGACCACTAAGAGTTCCAGGCATCCTTTGCTGATGCCACTCCAGCGATCCTAAAATCGCTTAAATTCAAAACATCGAACGGAGGCTCCGGCCTCCGTTTTTTATTTAACGATTAACTTCAATCGCGTAACTTCAATCGCGTCCGGTCCTCGCCGACCACCGCTCATTTCGGCACCCAAAGCTCAGTACTGCAGCAACCCTATCACCTTACCAGGAACACGCCTCGCCTCTACATGCGTAAGCATCTCTCGTAGATCCTCCCGAGTTGCAATCGGCCTGCCATTCGCTCTATCCGAAGCGACATCACGCATCGCAAGCAAATCCATGCTGAGGTGCTCGATCTCATCGCTGAGCAACCCTCGCTCCAACACGCGATGAAACACCGAACCCTCGGAAGGCTCCGCACCTATCACCAGCCGCGTCTTCGTACGCGGTATCTCACTTTCTTCCACACTCTCGCTCGGATGCCTCTGACTGCTCGAGTACAACAAACCATCCAATTGGGCGACTTGATTCGGAATGATTTTGAAAAAACGCAATGGCTCACCACCTAACTCCACGTAAACCATCGGCAGCCTGGAGATCCGCATACAAGCAAACAGCGTCGACTGAAAACTCGCTTCCGGAAACACACTTTCGATGATGCGCTCAATCATTCCAAAAGTACACCAGTTCTGACTTCCACGCACATTCTCAATAGCAGGTTTGAGAAATGGCTCGTAAAACCCCAGTTCAGAAGCAATCGCATCCATCAACACTTCGATCGTCTCGCACGAATATTCCCACTGGCCTTCAAGCTGATCGCAGTGGGTGGTCAAACGATGGGCGATCTCATGCCAACGAGTAAAGTATCGCCGCGCATGCTTCTCTCCACGGCAATCGACCACCGCGACAAACTTATCCTTCGCATCGCAAGAAGCATTTCGTCGACGAATCAACGCACCGAAGGCTTGGTCATCCTCATCATCGAATCGGGCTCGCAACCCAGCAAATACAAACTCGCCCCGCTCGCGGGCGTAGAATTCAGCAAGTCGATCAAAATCTTGCTCAGCGTGGATTTCTTCGATCGCCAATGCCAAGCGATTGGCAACAAGCGCCTGTAAATCTGCGGCACCTGAGATACCTGATGGTCCGATTCCGCCACATTGCTCAACCCACGAGTTAACCATTGCCAAACACTTGGCAACGGTTCCTCGAAACGGGTCGTCTGAAACAACCCCTAAAGCCCGGGCGAGCTGAACCAACTCAGGGGAAGATTCTTCGTTAATCATTCACTTTTAATAAACTGCTTGACTCCCTCGTAGAACTTACGCCAGTCGAACTTCTCCGCATTGTCTTTCTTCTTCGAAGTCCGATGCGCAACGATCTGACGCTGCATTTCCAAAAGAGTTATCGTGTGACGAAACGAAAGCTGTTCGCTTTCAGCGAACTTGATAAGCGAAGCTGGCATCGGAACTTCCATGCCGTCCTTCTTGCTCTCCTTGCTCCCTTTACCCGTCATCAAATAGTCCAAAGACAATCCGAAAACTTGCGCAATGGTCAGCAAATTCTCCGCACTGACATTTCGCTTGCCACTCTCCAACTCGGAGAGGAAGCTCTTGCTCAAGCCTACCTTGATGCACAAGGTCTCCTGCGTCCAGCCTAACTCCAAACGCCGCTTTTTGATCCGTTCACCTACTGTCATGCTGATCGATCCCGCTAAGAATAAATACGATTTCAAACTGATAACGCTTCGGTACGTGAGACGTAACGCGATTCTATAAGATAAAAAAACGGTTTTCAATCGTTTTCCCAAGTTTTTTATAGCATTTAGCGAATAAACGCTTCTTGCAATCCACGCTACAGCAAGATCCCTCTAGCGGCTTATTGGCGATTTCTGGTACCACAACTTAGAGCTGGGCAAACTATCCAATTTACCCAAACCCCCGTATTGCCGATCCATCGCCCAATACCGAGTAGCCAGCGCGGTGTACCAAGTACCCGAACCAGCAATCCAACTCGAAATGCAATCCGCACACAAATTCGACATCAAACCAGATTTCCCCCCTTTGGAGTCTTACACAATGACCGTACCAACCCCACTGCGTTACCTCACTTGCGCGCTGCTATTCCTTCTGACCACCCATCAAGGAATCGCTCAGATGCGGCCAGATGAAGTCATCGCGCAATCAGGACAACTTCTCGCCGAAACAATGGCGCAGCCCCTCTCACGGGTCCCCCAAGCCATGATCGAAAACGCTTCCGGCGTAGCGATCATCCCCAATGTAGTCAAAGGAAGCTTCATCGTTGGCGCAAGGCACGGTAAGGGTGTTCTGTTCGTTCGCGAACCAAATGGGACTTGGCACGCACCTGTATTCATCTCTCTTACAGGTGGAAACATCGGATGGCAAGTTGGAGTCCAGTCTTCGGATATCATCCTAGTTTTCAAAACCCCGCGTAGCATCCAAGGGATCCTCAACGGAAAGCTTACGCTCGGCGCTGACGTAGCTGCCGCAGCCGGCCCGGTCGGCCGCGAAGGTGGCATCGGGACAGACGGACAACTCCAAGCCGAGATCTACACTTATTCACGCAGCCGAGGACTCTTCGCCGGAGTCTCCATCGACGGCTCGGTCTTGCAAGTCGATCGCATCGCAACAGGTGCTTACTACCAAATCTCCTCGGTCAATCAAACGCCTGTTGTCCCACCCGCCGCCCAACAACTCACGGAATCCGTTGCGAAATACGCAGCTCAAATCGCATCAGGTTCCGCAGTACCTGCTTCCGCAAAAGCTGTCGGCGCAAGTGAATCCGAAGTCGTACGCGGACAACTGGTACAGCTAGCTCCAAAACTCTTCGACCTGCTAGATGAAACATGGAAGCAATACTTGGGCCTACCCGCTTGGATGTTCCTCGGTGGGGCCCCTGCAAATCCCGAAGAAGTCAAAGCGATTGTCGCTCGCTATGAATCGGTCGCAAAAGACCCACGCTTCGCACCCCTGGCTTCTCGCGCTGAATTTCAATCGGTCCTAAGTCTGCTGAAGCACTACTCAGCAAGCTTGAATCCCACACCTACAGCCATTCAACTTCCGCCTCCTCCGACCGGCGGCCAACCAGTTCTACCCTGATCCAGTTCAACCGGACTTTTTGACCTGATCTAGCTGACAGGTGCCTTGCGCAGAATCTTCTCGATGGTCTTGCCTTTGGCAAGCTCATCGATGAGCTTGTCGAGAATCCTTATCTCCCGCATCAATGGGTCTTCTACATTCTCGACCCTTACTCCACAAACGACACCTTTTACAAGCTCCCTGAGAGGATTCATCTCAGGGGCTTGGGCAAAGAACTCCTCAAAGGTGCATTGATCATCCAACGATGCGCTAAACTGCTTTGGCGAATATCCAGTCAACCAAAGCACAATCGTATCGACCTCTTCTTGAGTGCGTCCCTTCCTCACTGCCTTCGCAACGTAGAGTGGATAGACACTTGCGAATGGGGTAGTAAAGATCCGATGCTTGGTCATGAGGTTTCGCTCGGGGAATAGTCGCTACAAAACGGGAAGAGACACCGCTGCCATAGGATTCGCTTCAACCCTTGCCGTAATCGCTCGCACCAAAGCTCGCGAGACATCTTCGAATGGTTTTGCGATTCGGGGGTCTTTCAAGACACTTGCAAGCTCACCTCGATCCGATTCGCTTCGAAGTGCCATCTGGATTGGAACTTCGCCAAGGAATGGAGCAGCAATCTCCTCGGCTTTGCTTCGCGCCCCACCGCGACCAAAAATATCGAACGTCTTACCCGTCTCCGGATCGGTGAAACCACTCATGTTCTCAACGATTCCCAAGATCGGTATTTTCGTTTTCTCAAACATCGTGATCGCCTTGCCCGCATCCAACAAAGCAACTTCCTGCGGTGTGCAAACGATCACCGCTCCGGTGACTGGAAGCAATTGCGAAAGGGTCAACGCAACGTCACCCGTGCCAGGTGGCATGTCGATGATCAAGTAATCGAGATCCCCCCAAGCCGTATCCCGAAGGAACTGGGTGATCGAACCGTGCAACATCGGTCCACGCCAGACAACCGCTTGATCTCGCTCAACCAAAAAACCCATCGACATCACCGGCATGGTTCCGCTGCGAATTGGCTGTATTTTGGAATCAACGATTTCAGGGCGACCTTGCAAACCGAGCAAGTGCGGGATACTCGGTCCATACACGTCGGCATCCATCAATCCAACTTTGGAACCTAAGCTTTCCAACGTCAAAGCGATCGATGCAGCCAATGTGCTCTTACCAACACCACCTTTACCCGCAGCCACAGCAATAACCGCCTTGGCCTTCAATCCGATCTGCCCAAGCGATTGAGGGGCTCGCTCGAATCGATCCAGTCGAATTTCGATCGACTTGAGTCCTCCAACACGGGCATGCAAATGAGCTTGAAGCTGACTAGCAACCTCCGAAGCGATCGGCGCAATCATACTCGTCAATCGCAAGGTGCATTTTGCATGCCCGTCTGCTAGGGACCAATCTGTGACTTGCCCCGTCTTTGCAAGGGACCGACCAGTCTCGGGATCTTTGAAAGATTCCAAAGCCGCCTGCAATTGCTGGTTGAGTTCTAGATCCGACATTCAAATAAATTCCAATCAGGGCGTTTATCGAGAAAAGATGCTTGCAATCAAAATAAAAGCGGCGTTCTAGAAAACCAAATTCAAGGACTTCAGTCGCCGTTCAGTTTCCACCATCAAAGCGTCTTCGGCCGCTTCGTCAGCAGCTTCATAAGTAACGGAGAAACGAAGGCAACTTCCTGCGTCATCCCAAGGAACGATCACGATGGAATGTTCAGTGATGAAGTACTGGGAAGCTTCCTCTGCATTGGCGAATTGAGGACCACCGGAAATGCCTTTAGGGGCTCCGACGTACAGGAAGTAACTCCCGCCGGGAACCTCGCACTGAAATCCACAGCGACGAAGTGTCGCGACGAGCTTCTCCAAACGTCGCTTGTACTTACCATGAATCCGTTGAGGAATCTCTGGGTTATCCAATGCCGAGATGGCAGCACGCTGAATAGCTCCGAACTGACCGCTATCGCAGTTGTCTTTAACGTCCGAGAAGGCTTGGACAATCGTTGCATTTCCGCACACCCATCCGATGCGCCAGCCGATCATGTCGAAGCCTTTGCTCATCGAGTGGACTTCCACTCCCACATCCATCGCCCCGGGGACTTCTAGAAAACTCAAAGGCTTACCTCGGAAACTCAACAAGATATGCGCCGCATCTTGAACGACGACGAAGGAATGCTTCTTCGCCAACTCGATGATCTGAGTGTAGAACTCTTTGGTCGCAACCTGTCCAGTAGGACTGTTCGGGTAATTCAAAACCAACAGCTTCGTTCTCTCCCAAATCTCTGGGGTCACCGATGAAAAATCGGGATAGAAACCATTGGAGGCCAACAACGGCAAGCGATGAACCGTGCCGCCATAATAACGGGTGTGTGTACCAGCTACAGGATAGCCCGGTACGGTCATCATCGTCACGTCACCTGGATTGATGAAACAAGCCGGAAGCATCGAGAGAGCGGTCTTGCTGCCGATGCAGTGGTTGATTTGCGTATTGGGATCAAGCTCCACTCCAAACTGCCGCTTCATGAATCTCGCAACAGCTTGCTTGTAATCTGCCGTTCCATTATCCATGTACCCCCGATTCTCAGGACGATTGGCTTGCAGAGTCAAAGCCTCTCGTACCGACACATCCGCCATCGAGTCGTTCTCTCCGATACCGAAATCGAGCAATTGCCGATCTGGGTAATCCGCTAACGCCTTACGCTTCGCTCGCTTGATCTTCTCAAACTTGTAAATCTCATTGGCCTTGCCGTATTGCTTGCCACCAATGCGATCCGCAAAGAGCTCTTGGAAATAAGGGTCGTTCGTTGGGTTGTTGGTTTCCGATGAAGACATAATGCGCTTCGATCCCAAAAAGGTGAACTGGTCAAAGAATGACTAAAAACAAAGATAAACCACGATCGTTAGCCTGGACCGCGAGAGCCGCAATTATAGATCGAAAAAAAAAATGTTCTATTGCAAAGGAGCAATACTAACTAGCCTTTGAACAAGGCGTTCGGCATATTCATGATAACGAGACGGTAACCCGCGTTTCCACTTACTCCCATCCTTCTCAAACACGCTTTGCACTCTCGAAACCATACTCCGACTCGCCCCAATGTCACGCTCTGCAATTTGACGCTCTGCAATGTCACGCTCTGCAACAATGTCACAAAGGGCATTGAGCGCAAGAATCCTAGCCCCCCAACTCGCTTCCGGCTGCTCGACAATCTCTACCAACACTTCGACCGCTCTGCCCGCTCGCTCCCCGGAAGGCTCCATTAGAAAGACCGCTTCTGCAACAACACTGCGGATTTCTAATACAGGATCGTTGAGTAAATTCAACAAAGACTCACGCAGCGGCACAGCTTGGCCTAACTGCGCAAGCCTCCGAACAGCAACCCCACCCCAATACCTTTGAATCGCTTGATCGCTCTGAAGCATTAGTTTGAGTTGTTCCAAAGCTTCCTTTTGAACCCCCAACTGAGCTTCGTCTTCCAGCCCACCTTGTAATGCGATTAATTCATTTCCTGATTTCCAAGCCGCCTCGATGGCCACCGATCGGTCCGGCGGTTGACGGTGAGTCAACCATCCCTCTGGGATCGCACCAGAATCTCCAACGTCGAGCATGTGCGATTTCAGTCGACTCGCTAATTCCTCACGGATTCGCTGCAAGCGAACATCGGTAGTGCCTGCCAAATTCTCCACTTGATGCGGATCGGCTTGGATATCGTAGAACTCCTCGACCGGTTTAGGACGCCAAAAAGCAGACTGCTTAGCACTGAGCTCGCCGGTTTGAAACAACCTAAACCACTCGCGCGTCGTAGGTGTCTGAAACATATAGTTCAAATAAGCACCTTGAGGGCGATCCGGTACGAAATTGCGAATGTACATGTAGCGATCGTTCCTGATGGCTCTGGAACAATCCATTCGCTCGTCCATCCGATCCCGGAACCCAATCACAAACTCATTGGCTTGAGCCTGCGGAACAAAGAACGAGCGACCATGCAGAGCCTCGTGTCTATCTGCAGAAGCTTCGATCCCACACATTTCCAAAACCGTTGGTGCAAGATCGACAAAACTCACCAGACGATCGCTCTGCGCCCCCTCTCGATACTCGCCCGTGTGCCGGTCATCTGAATCAACTTCTTTCGTGTACCGGCCAGCAAACTTTGGTGGGATATGAACCAACATCGGAACGCGTAGTCCCGACTCGTATAACCACCTCTTTCCACGCGGCAACCCACATCCGTGATCACCGAAGAAGAATACGATTGTCGAATCATCCAATCTATCTGACCGCAACTCATCGAGCACCTGGCCTACCATCGCATCCATTTCCGTGATGCGGTCGTAGTACTGAGCCCAATCAAGTCGAACTTCTGGGGTATCGGGATGATAGGGTGGAATCGGAGCAAGAGCTGGATCATGCTTGGGTTGATACGGTCGTTTTCGGATCTGCCCTTCATGCGTTACCGTGAAATTGAAGACCGAGAAGAAGGACTCTCCATCTTTTCGGTTCTTCCAGTGAGCTTTCTTGCTCGAGTCGTTCCACATCCTATCGCTGATGGACGATTCTTTCGTATCCGAGCCGGGCAAGTAAAAGTTGTAGTCTTCTTTGTTGTTGTTCGAGCAATAGTACCCGGCGTCGCGAAGTCGCTCCGGTAGAGTTTTGAAACCCTCGGGTAAAGGGACGCTTGAACGCATTGGCTGCGCGCCGTACGAAGTCGGATAAATCCCTGCGATTAGGGTGGTTCGGGCCGGTGCACATACAGGAGCATTTGACCAACAGCGATTAAACCGCAAAGCACGACGCGCAAATTGATCGATGCGCGGGGTTTGGGCGTACTGATCGCCATAACACCCAAGTTGCGGTCCGGTGTCTTCGCAGGTAATCCAAAGGATATTAGGGCGCTGAGACTTCTCGCCCAGCACCTGTGCCTGAGCTAAATGACACGCCGCCATTTGGCATCCAGCCAAACATAGAAACCACCGAAGAATCGCTGAAGCAAATCCAAAGCCGTAGCTTGGGCGTAACAAGCATCGCGAATCGAGCATGGCATCAGCCTTCGAGGACAATCCTCAGCATACGACGCAACGGTTCAGCTGCACCCCAAAGCAATTGATCCCCAACGGTGAACGCTGTGAGATAGCAACCTTTTCGGGAGGGATCGAGTTCGATCTTTCGCAATCGCCCCACGGGACACATCAGAGTCCCTGAAACAGCCGCAGGACTGAGCTCTCGAATCGTGGCCTCTCGTTGGTTTGGAATCACGCGAGACCAAGGGTTCGCGGAATCGATTCGCTCAATCAACTCGTCGAGAGGAATGTCTTGCTTGAGACAGATCGTCAAAGCTTGAGAATGGCATCGCATCGCTCCGATGCGAACGCAAATTCCATCAACAGGAATCTCAGCCGAGCCAGTTCCTAGGATCTTGTTGGTCTCGGCTTGTCCTTTCCACTCCTCGCGACTCTGGCCGTTGCCCAAGTCTTTATCGATCCACGGAATTAGACTTCCCGCAAGCGGTGCACCGAAACAAGCGGTCGTGAAGTCGTCTCCTCGCATAGTCGCGGTCACCTGCCGATCGATGTCGAGGATCGCTGCACTGGGGTTCGCCAAGAGCGAATCGACGGGCTGAGCAAGCTGTTTCATTTGCGTGAGCAACTCACGCATATTCGGCGCCCCGGCACCAGAGGCAGCTTGATATGTCATACTCGTCATCCATTGCACCAATCCGTCTGCGAAGAGCCCGTGAAGAGCCATCAGCATCAGCGATACAGTGCAATTGCCACCCGCGAATGTTTTTAGCCCTTGGGCCATCGCATCCCGGATGACTTTATCGTTGACCGGATCGAGAATGATCACGGTCTCCGGTCTCATCCGCAGCGTTGAAGCTGCATCGATCCACACGCCATTCCAGCCACTCTTGCGCAGCGCATCGTAAGTCGCAGTCGTGTAGTCTCCACCTTGCGCGGTGAGGATTACATCCATCTTCGCTAAAGCGTTCAGGTCATTCGCATCGTGCAACTTCCCGGTCGATTGTCCATCGATTACAGGCCCAAGCCCACCAGCATTCGACGTGGAGAAGAATACTGGGTGGAACTCGCGAAAGTCCTTCTCGGCGGTCATCCGATCGAGAAGGACAGAACCGACCATACCACGCCAACCGATGAGTCCGACTGTTTTCACGATGTGCACAGCAAGCAAGAGGAATGAAATGGCTCCGTCATTTTGACTGGGTTAGTCATAACGACGGGATTAGAGATAACGATTGAAGATATTTTCGAGGAACTCTTGTCGACCGCTTTCGTTCGGCGCGACTTCTCCCTTTTCGCAAATGTAAGCGTCAAGCGATTCGAAGTTCGTCTCTCCGGCTTCGATCTTCTTACCGATTCCCGAATCCCAACTGCGGTATCGGTTCTTCACGAAATCCGACAAGACCCCTTCTTTGCGGATTTCCGCAGCCATTCTCAGACCGCGAGCGAACGCATCCATTCCACCGATGTGCGCATGGAACAAATCGATCGGTTCGAAACTCTCTCGACGTACTTTGGCGTCAAAGTTCACGCCGCCGGTGGTGAACCCACCGTACTTGAGGATCATGAGCATGCACTGAGCGGTGAGATAGAAATCCGTTGGGAATTGGTCGGTATCCCAACCCAGGAGCAAGTCACCTGTATTCGCATCGATCGAACCGAGCATTCCCTGCATACCCGCGTAATCGAGCTCGTGCATCATGGTGTGCCCGGCGAGCGTGGCATGGTTCGTCTCGATGTTTAGCTTGAAGTACGGCATCAAGTCGTAGGCTCGCAAGAAGTTGATACAAGCAGCCGCATCGCTATCGTACTGATGCTTGGTGGGCTCTTTTGGCTTTGGCTCGATCAAGAACGGGCCTTTGAACCCGATCTTCTTCGCGTAATCAACAGCCATGTTCAAGAAACGCCCCAAGTTATCGATCTCGCGTTTCATATCGGTGTTCAGAAGGGTCATATAGCCTTCGCGACCACCCCAAAACACATAGTTTTCACCGCCGAGTTCGTTCGTCACATCCAAGGCATTCTTCACTTGGGAAGCGCAATAAGCGAAGACATCCGCGTTGCAAGAAGTCGCCGCACCGTGCATGAAACGTGGGTTGCTGAACATGTTCGCCGTGCCCCAAAGGAGCTTCACACCAGTCTTTTGCTGGTGAGCTTTGAGCGAATCGGCAATCCGTTGAAGATTCTTATGCGACTCGGCGATCGTCTTCCCCTCAGGAGCGACGTCTCGGTCATGGAATGCGTAATAAGGTGCTTGCAACTTCTCGAAAATCTCGAAAGCCACTTCAACTCGACGAAGTGCGTTATCGATCGAATCTGTCCCGTCGTCCCAAGGACGATCAGCAGTCGCCGGACCAAACGGATCCGACCCACCCCCACGCATCGTGTGCCAATAAACAATGCTGAACCGCAAGTGGTCCCGCATGCTCTTGCCTTCAATCAACTCGTCAGGGTTATACCAACGAAATGCCAAAGGATTGCGAGAAGTAGGACCTTCGTATTGAATCTTGCTGATCTCGGGAAAGTAACTCATAGCGATGCGACTGTTGGGTTCCAACGAGTGAGGAAAAAAGATAGGGGATTCACAAGCCTCAAGTGTATCGCCCCAAAGCCTTCTTGCGAGTGGAGACCGTTAGAAATTCCAGTCCGACGAGAAGTCCGATGGTAACGATTTTTCCGCCATCCATCGAAAATCGTCAAAAACCGGAACTTTGCACCTGGGAAAATAACAAGTCAGGTTGAAATCCAGTAAACTAAATTAGTCAGTAACACACAACCTGACTTTGGAATCAGACGCTATTATCCTACGC
>Ga0208225_1000027_pt1 | contig 38099 bp, 36 predicted proteins | sample LakMenEpi15Jun10_FD_150701 | JGI IMG/M metagenome (GOLD analysis project Ga0208225, IMG submission 150701) | Freshwater microbial communities from Lake Mendota, WI - 15JUN2010 deep hole epilimnion (SPAdes) | ecosystem: Environmental > Aquatic > Freshwater > Lake > Epilimnion/Euphotic zone ... | reverse complement strand
CGCATCCTATTTGGTGCGAAAACGCCCAGCGCTTCATGCCGCTGCATGAGTTCCAACCCGGGGATCGCGTGCTGATCTTCGATCAGTACCGCCGCATCCTTCCTGAGATCGTCCAGCTCGTAGCCTTCACCGGCCAAGTCAAACCGGTTTGGAATCTTGAGGTCGAAGAGGTTCACGAGTACTTCGCCAACGGGATCCTATCGCACAATTGCATGTTCCCGGAATTCAAGTATTGCGATCAAGTAGATTCAATATCTGCGGGAATGAATAAACTCTCAGCGCTTGCAGTCGGTGACAGCGTTACCGCTGCGCGTTATAATGTACCCATCGAAGAGCGACCACAACTTGGTTCCTCTTTGTATTTACCCAAGGCGTCCACTGCAAGCTTACACGCCCTCGGTGAACCGGATTATCGTTCGTCTCGGTTACCTTGGCTGTAGGAGTGATTGTATGGACAGCTTGCGTTTTGTTCGCCCGGGCAATCTGCTCGGTGTGGGATACCTGATTCTCTTCGGGGGTGTGCCCCAGTTTTCTATCGCTTGGAACGCTACGCGCGAACCGGAGCGGATCACTCATGCGAATGCAGTCGGTGAGGGACTTCTAATCAACGACCAGCCAGCAAGCTGCTATGAGGTTCTCTGCGAAGAGAATTCCCAAGGAGTTTGTAAGCTTACGCTCCGGCAGCTCGACGAGAGCCCTCTGGATGCTCAAGAGCAAGGCAGTGATTCTTCGCCGAGCAAGAAGCCTCGCGTGAAGTCTTAATTCACGGCAAGCCCTAAGTAGTCAATACCGTGTCTAAGTGGTCGCGATTATTCAAGCCCTTTGCGAGCTTGTTTGGCTCCTCTGGTACTCTTCGCGGATCTTCCAGTAGTCCGCAAGCACCACAGCCAAGCGAGCCAAAACTCCCGGTCCCAAGGAGCGGGGTCGGCAGACTCGTTGCTCGTGCGGCCGATCGCTTTCGCTCGGGTGTTGCACCTCCGGTCCAAGAAGAAGAACCCTTTGTCTATGAGCCGAAGGAAAGCAGTTTCGACGCACAAACCGAGGAGGGTTTCGATGCGGTCGAGATGCTCGGGCGCGATGCATCTTACGATGAAGACCAATGGAGAAGACTGCAAGAATCGCAGATTCGAGTCGTCTCCTCCTCGAACGTCTACTCCTATGCATGGGAGTGGGAAGGTGGAGTGAGCGAGCGTGGGATCCTCTACGTGACCTTCCTCTACTGGGAACCAGGCATGAAGCAGCAAGAGCGGCAAGGGCCCGGTCCCACGTACGCCTACTACGACTTCCCGAGACAACGCTTCGAGGAATTCAATGCCGCCAGTGAGGAATCGGCGGGCAAAGCGGTATGGGACTTTTGCAGGATCCGAGGAACCAGGCACGCGCATCAGCATCGCTACCGGTTGATAAGCGTAAGCGGCAAGTACGTCCCGCGAAAAGTTACCCGGCGAGGATTCAAACGCCGAACGCTGGTGCGCGCAGGGATGCAGCCCTCGAAACGACGAATGCTCAGCCAAGTTGCTCTGCTTACGGCGGGCAAGCGAAACATGAATGAACTCGACAACGACGAATTGCCAATGTCCTTCAGGAGAAGCCAACTCGCCGACGAGAGCTTCGGGACTGTCGATCGCGGTGAACCGAATCGCGGAAAACCCAATCGCGGGAGATAACAAGCATGATCGATGATATTGCCTACCAAAATCGCCTCGCCTCGTTCCTGACTTCCAAGCAGCTCGATCCCGCCTCTGCTTGGCCTGGTGCTCCGCCGATGCTTGGGGTCGATTTCCTACCTCACATCTTTACCGTCTCCGGAACGCAAGGGGCAATCGGTCGGGCCTATATGAACCCCGACGAATCGCTCATGCACGATCCGTCGAACTCCGAGAGGATGCGCAACGATGCCTTGATTGCCGAATGTATGCGAGCAAGACAGCTTGCAACGGCGAACCTCAAGTGGCACATCACCCCCGAACAAGGGAAGGACCCGGCAGCAAAACAGATCGCCCAAGTTCTTACTAAGGTAATTGAAAGAACGCCAAGGCTCACGGAGTTTAAGCGTGCGCTATTGGAGGCCGTCTGGTGTGGTCGCTACGGCGTAGCGAATCAATTCGCCTCGCGCGAGATCGACGGCAAACGGCGAATCGTCTGTGCTCGTTGGGAACCAAGGCACGGCGATAAGCTGATCTTCCCGTACAACGACGGCAAGCACGACTTCGATCCAGATCGCATTGGAATTCGGATCGGTATGACGGGCCTGGGAAACAGTGCCATCAATCGCCATCAGGTCGAATACACCCAATTTGGGATGACGTACTGGCTCAATAAAGCCGAGCGAAAAACTCTTGTCTTGCACAAGCATCAGTGCGAGGACGGTCCCTTTGAGGATGTTCGTGTCTCGGGCCGAGTCCATGGGGTGGGGGTGCGTTCCCAGATCTATTGGACTTGGTACGCGATGAACGACATGATGCGCCGAGCGGTCGAGTACCTCGATCGAGCAGCCTTTGGGGTGGAGCTGTGGCGATTCCCGGCGAACAACCCACGCGCGAAAGAAGAGACGAGAAAAGCAGCCGAGCGGCATGTCGGAGGAGGTCGCACGGTGGTTTTAGTTCCGGTGATGCCCGGCGAGCAGAGCGATCTCTACGGGGTAGACCATATCGAGCCAGGACTTGCCGGAATCGACGCGCTGCTTCGAGTCATCAAAGATTTCTACGAGGAGAAAATCAAACGGGTAATCGTGGGCCAGACCCTTACCTCGGAGGCTCAGTCCACCGGGCTAGGATCCGGAGTTGCCAACGCCCACTTAGCGACCTTCCATGACATCATCAGCTACGACGCGAGGAACCTCGAAGAGACCATCACCAAGGATTACCTCAGGCCCTTGCAGCTTTGGAATTTCCCTGGGTTCGATCATATCTACTTGAAGTTCTCGATCGACACCGAAAGCGACAACGTTCAAGAGAGACTCCAAGCCTACCGGCAAGCTTGGGAGATGGGGATGGGGATCAAGACCGATGACATCGCCGCAGCGATCGGTGTGTCGGTCCCGCAGCACGACGAGTCTTTTGTGTGCAACCCGCAGCTCTACGCGGCGATTCAGCAGTTCAGTGGCTCGATGAGCATCATGGGCCCAGCGATCCAACCCGCCTCGCAACTCTCGAGTGCGATGGCTCAAAACTTCCAGCAAGCAATATCGAACGCAATCGGAGTCGCAGCATGATCAACGACACCCTGACGAGCAGCATCTTAGAGGCAATCGCGAGGTATTCGGCCAAGCAAAGCACAAGCAACCATATCAAGTTGCATGGATTGTCGATCTGCATCGAAACCCCCAAAGGCCAGCGGCGACGCCCCGACTGGCCGCAGATGCCCGCCGACTACGGCTTTATCAAGAAGACGATAGGGGCAGATGGGGATGAGGTCGATGTGTTCGTCGGTCCGCACCGGCAAAGCGAAATGGTCTATGTAATCGATCAATGCGACTCGCAGGGGCAATTCGACGAGCATAAGGTGATGCTCGGCTATACCAACTACAAGAAAGCGATCGATGCCTACCGGGCCTCCTACTGCAACGGTTGGAAGGTAGGCAAGGTTACATCGATGACGATCAAGCAGCTAAAGAACTGGCTTGCCGCTGGTGATCAACGCTCCGGGATCGAGAACCAGGTCAGCCGTTACACCGGCAGCATTAGCCGATATGCATCCTTCATGCAGCCCGGATTGTTTGATTCCCCTGAGGATAAAGCAGAGGGGATTCCCCAGCGGCAAGAGAAACCTCCCCGGCCAAAGCCCGCACCCAAGCCAGTGGTCCCATCGATGAACGTGCCATCGGCACAAACGGAACTGAAGCCCAAGCAAGCCAATCTATTCGATCCTCACGGCAACGATGACTCTTCATGGATGCTCAGCCATAGCACTGCGGCCAGCCAACCGGAAGCAAAGCAACCAGAGCCCAAGCCCGTAGCGCAGGGCGGAATCAAGGAAATCATCGAGGCACCCAAGAGCATTCCCAATGAACAAGTAAAGCCAGGTCAGCAGCTTGGTTTGTTCGGAGAAGCACCACTGCCAAAGTCTCAGCCACCGAAGCTCGATGTTGGTTCGCAGGGAAAAGCCAGACAAGCGAACCTCTTCGATACGCACGGCCAGAAGGGTCAGCAATTCTTGTTTGGCGATAGCATCACTCCCGAAGAACTCGTCTACAAACCCAACCCAGCGAGCAGTCATCTCGCCAAAGAAACTACCAATGCACCCCCAAGAGCAAAACGCGGCGCTCTGGCATCCTTTATGAACAAGGCCCCACAGCCTTTACAGCCCCCGAGCCAGGACCAAAGTGCCAAAGGATTCTCCACCGACAATCCTCAATTCGAAGCGATGCTCCATGACCGACCGGCAGTAGAACCCTCGGGACGGAAAAACAGCACCGATATCGATTCCCTACCCTTGCCATCGGCAACCTACGAGCAGTTTCGAGGGCAGCATAAGCCTGTTCTCTCGCTGCTTCTTACCGGGGGACACGACAAGGAAAACGAAGGGGAACTCTTGGAGTATCTCGACAGAGTCCGAGCCGAAAACCCAGAGCACTTCGATCGACTCAGCGATGAGATTGAAAAGGATCTCAATGCCAATCCGGCGGCGTTTCAGCCCCCAAGCGACTCCTCGCAACTAGACAGCGCTCCGGAGAGTCTCGATCACCCGGATAGCATTCTCTCTTTGGGAAACGGAGATCAGCGAGCAGTAAGCGATGAGGAGTTCAACCGGGAAATGCAACATCCCGGACTGCGACCCTACCTGCTGAAGGTAGCCCGCAGCATGACCAAAGATCAGGATGAAGCAGAAGACATCGTTCAGAAAACGATGCTTGCCGCCTACCAGAATCGTCACTCGTATGATCCGAGTCGCAACTTGGCAACATGGATGCGAACCATTCTGGAGAGAACGAAAATCAATCACTACCGGGATAAGATGGCCGCGAAGCGCGGGGGGGCGTCGAACATCCAATCGATCGATGCTCCGGGCATCGATGGAGAGAACAGCCTCGGGATGCACGATTCGCTCAGCCAGGATCGCAGGCGGGCTCCGGTAGTTTCTGCAACGAACGAAGACATCGAAGAACTGCGGGATGCTACGAAATCACTCGGCGGTGCCCAGAAGCGAGTGGTCGATTTGTTCTTGCAGAACATGAGCTTGAAGGACATATCCGCAAAACTTGGAATCAGCCAGGCGGCAGCAGGGCAGGCCTTGAAAAGGGCTATCGAGAATCTGCGCCCACGTATTCGCCACAGTTGGATCTTTGATGTGCTGGTCGAACGCTATCGATTTGAAACGGATCGAGTGCACTATGCGATGTGCGAGCGAGCCTATCGGTATGCGGTTCTTGGCGAGAAGGACCGATACGAGCGAAGCGATTCGTTGCAGACTCTATCGAGCGAACCGTCATCTCTGAGAATGCACAATGGGACGGCGATTGCACAGCGGCCAGAGAGAATCTCACCAGAGCATTCCCTACACCTCAGTCAGGTTGCTAGTAACCCCTCAAGTACGCATATCGCAAACAACCTCCATCGCATTGGAATGTCATTGAGCGATGAGTGGAACAAAGCCAACGAACGGCAACAGCGAATGGGCGATTCGCACAATACGCCATACCACCATGTCGACTGGAGGCGAGTCAAGGGGCATCTCGATACGATAAACAAGATGCATCGTGAAAACCTCGCACAAGGCCATAACGTCGCAAACATCGCCAACTACAACGGAACAATTCCCCAATGGTTGATCCCCAAGCTTGCAGGTGGTCGCAAGTACTTCGATCCATCGCTATTGGGTTCACGCTGGAAGGATCCAAAGCCTGCCGAGAGAGCAACTCCGCAAGCCGACAAAGGGGGAGCGAAAGCCGTACTTACCTCTTGGAATAACCAATGGAATCCTGGGGCCGAGCACAAAGGCTATGGGGCCAGTTGGCACGCACAAGTAGCGGCGGACGAAATGGCTCAGAAGAACCCACAGTTGCAGTTTGCGATCGCTCAGCATCCAGAGGGTTCATGGTACGTTGCTCAAAGACGAAGGCCACAGCAACAAGCTGGCGTTCCTGCCCCAGTAAAGCCTACCGCAGAGCCTACCGAGCAGTCGCCGGTAGTACCAAATAACAACCCAGCGCCGCAGCCACAACCACAAGCTGCACCTGGTTTCTTCGGGCAGCGAAGAACCTACAACGCCGGAATGAATCGCGGGACGCTCAAGTTTGAAAACGAACTCCACAGAGACTTGTACGACTACGGGGCGAGCCTGAGAAACAATCCCAACAACCGACGCAACCCTAAACTCGTGAAGGATCCAAAGGAGATGCTGGCGAAACTAATGCGGCATTCCCAGATCCAAGAAGCTCTCCAAAGTGGGGCGCTCGATGAACACAAGCTTTCCGTCTTCGCACGGGATGTTCACCAGCACACCAAGGATCAGATGAAGGGGATCAAAGATGGGGAGATTCGCGGCGCGAAACTGCTCTCTATCCCAACCAGGCTTGAGCCATCGCCGGAGTCGCAGGAATCCCCTGAGTCGCAAGAGTTGCAGGATTCGCAAGGTGAGGGGGATAACCAGCAACCTTTGGGCGATATGCAAAGCGAACCGCAAGAGCAGCCCCAAGCTCAAGAGCCACGTGCCCCGCAAGTGAGGAACCCAGCCCCAGGTTGGACATCAAGACGATGGAAAAACCTCATCAGCGCAATGCGAGAGAACAATCCGCAGGTCGAGAATTGGAGCGATGCGGATTGGCATGATGCGGCGGAGCATGCGGTCTTCTTGCAAGACCGACACGACGAGATCCGTTCCGTCGAGAAGGAAATGTTCGACCTTCTTACCGGTGGAGGATTGCAGGGAACACGCATGAAGCAGCACACGAAGAACACCACTGGCGATCACGATCTCTCGCAGCGCAAGCACAAGGACTTCAAAAAGTTTGATGAACGAGTCGAGGAGGTCGCCACATCCTTCCCACAAATCCACGGATACCCCGGAGCGACACTCGAAGATAAAGCATGGTCGTTCATCCAGGACTTCACAACGAAGAACACTTCGCTGCTAAACAATCACGATCGTCATGTTGAAGCGATTCGTGAAATCCTTCGAAGAAAGGAAGAGCAGGAAGCTGCTGCATTGAATCCCCATCCACCCGTTAACGAGGATGACTTCGTTCCCTTCTCGGCGCGAAGTCACTCAAGTATTGATCGGTACTGTGTTGCTTCACAACTTCTTGCGAACACCTTTCGAAGAAGTCTCGAAAAATTTCTGTTTAACGCATCGTAGGAGAATTGACAATGAACAAAGAATTTGCAAAAACAAAATCAACAGGGGATCAAACCCCCAGTTACTCGTTGGATCCAGCCATCGCAGCCTTGCGAGAAGAACTTGCCACACGGTTGGCGGAAGCTGGGTTCTTCGGCACTGTTTCCCTACAGATCAATTTTCGATCCGGGAAACAAAATTGGTTTCGCATATCAAGCGAGTACACCAAAGCCTCTTTGAGTAACGATCAAAAGTAGTAGTCTCTGCCCACTGAAAAACAGACGGCGGAAAAACCAAACAAGGTTTTCCAATGTCTGTATCTATGCAGATCCAACCCAACGCGGGCGAGAACTACAGTAGCTTCGTCTTCCGAGCGCACAGTCAACTGCGTTCGCGAATTCCTGATACGTACTCCCGCAACCAAGCCGTATGGGATTCATGGAAATCGCATACCGGAGACTCTCTTCGATCTCGCGCTCAGGATTTCTTTCCTGACGATCAGTATCGCCATGTTGAATCCGTTCCGTACTTCATGGAACACACGATCGCGAAAGCCACCGGACCGCTGGTTTACGATTTCCGCGAACTGGCCCGGATGGTCGAGAGTCTCAACAGTCGGTGCCAAAGCGACTCGTACTCTGCACTGGTCTCCCACCACACCGACGATCGGCTCAAAGGCCCCGATAAAGAACCGGAAGTCCTCGGTTACTCCGGTCCGTTCTATCTGGGAATGGTCCCCACAGCCAATGGTGATAAGTGGGCAATCTTCGGTGACGAGCACCACGACCGCCAATACAGCAACGTCTTTGCAAAAAGGCGTCGACGCTCCGTCGAAGTTTTGCGTCCCCGGGACGGTAGCCCTTCGTACTTCGACCCCATAGCAACTCTCGGTGCGGATTCGCCCCGACTCCCTCTACCGGTTGCACGCTACGAATCCAAGCAAGCCGCTGATGCTGAATGCATTGGTGTCTATTCAATCAATGGCACAGATACCCAGAGGTACATGATGGACGGTTCGTCGTTTTCTGCTGTCGGTCAAGGCAATACCTTTGTGCCTTCTGGAATGCAGCGCGATCAGTATGAGATTCCCGGTAGCCAAGGTCAGGGAGTCCAAAGCGGTACCGGCACAAGCCAACTCACCCCCGATGACGTTAGCGCAATCGTCAGCGCAATCATGCAAACCCCGCAAATGCAGTGGGTAGCCGAGCAGATGGAATCCGGAACGGGTGGCAATTCGCCAATCCCTCAGCAGTCTGCGATGCAGAACGCCCCGCAGCTTGCACCGACTTCGCCTTTACCGCCTTCCTCGCCGCAAACCGCTGGCATGGGTGGCATGAACCCCTATCAGTATTCGGCCAATGGCCAGGAGGAAGAAGTGGACACCGAACGCTACGCACAGATTGAAAATGAACTCCTTGATTCGCGGGATCGCTACGCGGCGCTGCAAGCGCAGCACAACGAGCTCTCCGCAGCCAACAAAGAGCTTTTCAACCAGCATGCACAGCTTCGAAAAGCATTCATCGAGACCGAGCAACGGCTCGTCGATGCAGATCGCTACGCGCAGATCAAATCGCTCAACGAGCGCTACGACCTGGTCGACGTGGAGCTTGAAGCCAGCAAGTGCCTTTATTCACGCGGTTCGAAACTCACCAATGATGAGTTTCAAAGCCATCTGCAATACGTCGAGCAATACGCAGCGAAGGCATCGAATCGGCCACCGGTGGGGATGGTTCCCGAAGGAGCACTCCCAACGCGTCCGACGGATCCAGTGATGGAGGAGAGGATCAGCCGCATGACCGTCGACCGCTATTCCGTGGATGCATCGCGTGGTGTCTTCCGCGACTACGACGAGATTCGTGCAGAGATCTGCAAGGAACTTGGCGTGAGCTAGTCGCACACGACTTTAGTACGCGACCGTGAATTGATTGAACGTTACTGCCTACTGATTAAGGACCCAACATCGTGACCATGTCTGTTCTTACTCCTTCGTTTTCCGCCAACGGAAATATCAATCCGTGCCGGTTCGTGAAGATTTCCGGACCAATGAAGGTTAGTCAATGCAGCGTCGCAGGAGAACGAGCCTTTGGCATCTCGCAAGAAGGACTGATGGATACTCCCATTCCGGGGGCCAGCAGCACCCTTGCAGCAGAGGCCGGAAGGCATGTGGGAGTCTTCGGTCCAGGGGAGACATGCTTAGTGCAAGTCGCCTCAGCCGTCACCGCTGGCGCGTACCTCAAGGGGGATGCAAACGCTAAGGCGGTTGCAACTACGACAGCGAACGACATCTACAACGCGATCGCCCTTGAAGATCAAGCAACGGTCGATGGGCGCGTCTTGTGTTTCATTCAAAGCGGGAAAGTCTAACACTCACCGCCTAAAGAATTCGTTTCGCCGAAACGCATTTTGCGTTCGGCATTTTTAGTCAGAAACAGTTTCGCGACAGAAGGAAGAACCTGCGTTGCAGCTTTGATTATGGAGACATATCAAAATGGCCGCAGGACCGTTTACCACAGTAGGTCAGTCAAATACCTACATCAAAGATCACAATGCGACCGGTCGGATGATCACCGGCTTTTCTCGCAGCCCCAATGAGTTCATGCTCAACAAGTACATCCAGGTGCGACCCGTCAAAAAGGATGCCGGTTACTACCTGCAAATCGATCAATTCAACGCGAGTCGGATCGCGGGTGGAAACATCGACGACTACGTGTGGAGCGACGGACGGCCTTCTCCGGTCCTCAACGACAACGGACTCGAGTTTCGCTACTTGGATTACCGAACCATTCGCCGAGCATTCAGCCAGCAGCTCGGTAACAAAGCCCTTGAGCAAGCTGACTGGTCGGTCGATACGGCTCAGTCGGATCAGCTCGCTCAAAAGGCGATGACGGTTCGAACCGTACAAGCACACCAATCGCTCTCGACGGCAGGTAACTGGGATGCGGCCCACCGCAAAGACGTTACGACAATCTCCGGAGCTGGGCAGTGGTCGAGTGCAACGTCGGTCAACACCTTCATCAAGAAGACGCTCAATGCAGCGGTGCGCCAGATCATGTTGTCCACGAATTCAAAGGTCCGCCGAAAGGACCTCAATCTCGTGCTCAACCCCACGACCGCGATGCTCATCGCCTCGACGCAGGAAATCGTCGACCACATCAAGCAGTCGCCAGCGGCTTATTCGCAACTGAAAAACAACGAGTCGGAATGGAGCGAGTACGGCCTGCCGGACAAGCTCTACGGCATCAAGATCGTTGTCGAGGATGCGACCATGAATACAGCAGCAAAGGGAGTTGCGGCGAATCCATCGTTTGTGATGGCCGATGCGATCGCGTACCTGCTCGCTCGCCCCGGGGGAATCATGGCACCGGTCAATGGTCCGACCTATTCGACCATTACTTTGTTTGCCTACGAGGAGATGACGGTCGAGACGATGAAGGATCAAAACAACCGTCTGACGGATATGCGTGTGACGGATGACATGGTCAACGTCATCACTGCTCCGGCGGCGGGTTTCTCGCTCCTGAACTTGTACTAAACCGAGGTGCTTGAGTGAGTGCTTATGCATCCGGAGCGGATTTGATTGCTCGCTATGACGTGGATCTCATCGGTGACCTTGCCACCGATGCGAGAGAACCCGTTGAGCAATCCGCCGTTCCCAACCTCCCTCTGGTGCAGACAGCATTACTTGATGCAAGCGGAATGATTGATGTTCACCTGGTCACAGGCGGGAGATACAGGCCTGAGGATTTACTGGCATTAACGGGCAATAGCATCCATCACCTGAAACGAATCGCTTGCGACGTAGCGATGGGCTTGCTGCTGCAACGCCGCACAGACCTTCGCTATCAGGAACTCGCCGAGAAGGTTGTTGCAGGATCCAAGCAGCACCTTCAGGCGTTGGCTCGCGGAGAGAACATTTTCGGAATCCCATCCCTTCAGAGCGCAGGAACGATGGAGTACCAGAGCCTCAGCGCCGTGACGATCGACGAACGCAACACCTTGGCCACTCGCATGGGCCGGGTCTTCCCACCGACACAAACCATGATTCCCCGACGGTAAAGCTATGCCTATCGTAACACCCAATGATTACGTCAACGTTGGCGGCAAAGTCGACATCCTTGTGGCATTTCCCCTTGCTGCATACGTGACGCCAAACTGGCCGTTTGTTCCCGCTCGTGGTGCGATTCCCGGATCGAATGCCAATGCGTACCAGCAACTCTTCAAGCTCGGTGAGTTGGAAGATGAGGTAGAGCCGAGGACTCGCAACATTACGCATCGCGTTCATGGAGACCGACTCGGGGGATCCGCTGGAGATTCGATAGAAACCCAGCTTCTCGGACAGATGGCAGAGATCGACCTGGCTCTCTCGCGTTGGGACGAGGAAGTATGGCGATTGATGAAGAGCAACGGGGGGCTGACAGCCTCCGGCACGCTCCTGTTGAGCAATTACGGAGCGCTACTGCAGCGCGATCGATCCTTTCGCCTGCTTCTACTTCCAAACCGAGATGCTCGGTACATCCGCAATTTCCCCTGCTGCCTTATCGAATCGGACTTTGGATCCAATCTCTCGACCAAATACTCCCGCCTGAGCGTTCGCGTAACGGCCCACCGCACACCTGAGGGCCATTGGTCGGATGTGTTGGGAGTCGCAGGAACATCGCTTTCAATCGGAGTCCTGGAGAACCAGGACGTAACTGGGACCGCATCACCTTAACTTTCGTGAGGATCAAATGAACGTAATTACACAATGGGCCAAGAGTCGCCGGTTCTTCGTAACCGCAGTGGTTGGTTTGATTTTTGTTGTTCTTCGTGAGCACCTTGGAATCCCGGTCGACGAGGAGGCAGCAAGGACAATCACCGAATCGCTCGTGCTGTTCATCATCGGCGAGTCGGCAGCAGCCACCGCAGGTTGGAATCAACTCTTGCAGAACCCACGTTGCTGGGTCTTTGCCTTATCCGTAGCAAACGCCGTTCTTCGCGAGCGTCTTGGATTGCAAGTCAGTCCAGAGAGCATTCAGCAAGTACTGATGATGTTGCAGACTCTTCTAACGGGGTATGCGATCCGTCCTCACCTAATCCCTGCGGGGACCTAAGGAGCAAACTCATGGCAAAGAAACGACGAATCGCCAGGTTCATTTCAAGACGCAAACTTCGCACCTTCGCGGTTGAATCCTTCGAAACGGCCAAGGGCGACGAATTCAAGGCAAAGGAATTGTTTGATGCTCGATGCCGTTCCTACGGCATGGATCCAGTAACGATTGCGAGCCTGATCATCTCCGTAATTCGCTTTTGGCTTTGGCTTAAGGAAAAGGGATTCTTGGGCAAAGTACCCCGCGAAGTTTGTGATGCTTATTTCCGTGACAACAAAGACTTTCACGACCAGTGCGGTCTGAGTGGAATCGAGGAAGAGGATGAATAGCCAACTAATCGGAATACTTTTGATCATTGGATCCGTTGCTTGGATGCTCTTCGCAGACAAGCTCAAAGCCCTCTCCACGACCAGCAAACCAGTCGTGGGCAGCGGCCCAGAGCCGGAGGTGAATCCTCAGCAAGCGATCTCAAGCCGCGTAGAGGCTGTCGCGCATTGCGAGGCCTTGATGCAATTCTTTGAGTCTCAAGGGAACAAGGCTGGAGCTGATTGCTTGCGAACCGCAATCAACAGTATCTATGCCCCGAAGGAGTAACCCTGATGAAGCCTAAAGTACCAGCGATCTTGATGCTCCTTGGCGGTTTACTGATTTTGCTCGGGGATACTCGTGCAATCAGTTTGGATTTGTTCGCCCCAAGTGTTCGTCCGATCAATGCGGAAGGATTCCGCGTGATGCTGGTCTACGAAGACGCAACGCTCTCGCAAATGCCTGAAGAGCAGAAGTCGGTCATCTTCTCCACGGAGGTTCGCAAGTTCCTGCTCGATCATTGCGACAAAGCAAACGGATCACCGGACTTTCGGATCGTCACAGACAAAACCGATCTGTCGAACGACCAGACCTATTGGAAAGAAGCGTTCGCCAGGCCGCGAAAAGAAAACCCGTGGCTGATGATCAGTGGGAAGTCCAAAGGGGGATTCGAGGGCAAGATGCCACAGAGCGTCGATGCCATGTTGTCTCTTTTGAAAAAGCACTCAGGGGGGAAGTAATGGCTGAGCTCATTATCGATGACGATAACTATCGTGACTTTCTTCCAGGCGGAAAGGAAGTACAAGGCAACACCTTCGGACTGGTCTATCGTGACCCGAAGCAGTACCCGGTCGGATCCTATGGTGCTCCCAAGTGGGATCTGAGTGACTTGAAGATTATCCCTCGCTCCGAGTGGTCGGATCGCATTAAGGAGATGAAGCGAACGAAGTCGCGTCTGAGTGACATTCGCGACATCGCCGATGCAGGAAAGCCGTTTAAGAACCTCGATCAAAATGGTCAAGGCTACTGCTGGGCTTATTCCACCGCGCATGCGGTCATGCTCTGGCGAGCTTCCATGGGCCTGCCGTATGTGCGGCTCTCTGCCCATGCCGTTGGTTGCATGATCAAGAACTATCGCGACGAGGGTGGTTGGGCTGCTCAAAGCATGGAGTTCATTGCAAAGAACGGTATTCCTTCCGTTGACTTCTGGAAAGAGAAATCGATGTCTCGATCCAACAACAGCAAGGAAACATGGGAGAACGCGGCGAAGTTCAGGATTACTTCGGGATGGGTGGAGCTCTCGTCCCCGGTCTACGACCGCAAGATGACCTTCGACCAATTCGCAACGTGCCTCCTGAATCGCATACCGGTAGCGACGGATTTCTACTGGTGGGGCCATTCGGTCTGCTCGATGGATCTCGAAGAGGTCGAACCTGGTTCCTTTGGCGTACGCATCCTCAACTCTTGGAAGGATTGGGGGCAGAACGGTACGGCCGTGCTTCGTGGTGATAAGGCGTTTCCGTCGAACGCGGTTGCACCACGAGCGGTTACTTCGATCGCTGCGTAATGAATGAGAGGAATGCTATGGAAGAGAAATCGCTTCGAAAACAGTTCCTCATGTTGGGGCTCGGGCTCGTCGTTTTGATCTTAGGGTCAGGCGTCATCGATTCGGTTCGCTCATGGCTATCGGTCGTAGCCGAAGTGAAGGAGAAAAGCGACGAGGCGACCGAGAAGCTCAAGGACTTCTTTTTGGATGAGAAGGAACCCTATCACCCAGACAGACCCGTATCGGACCCTTCACCGCTGCCAGTTAGCAAAAAGGAAATCATCGTCTTTTCTGAGCAGTGGTGTGAGCCGTGTCAAAGATGGAAACGGTGCGAGGCTGCGAAGTTTGAAGCGATGGGATACACGTTCGCTTATGGGGATTCGAGCACAGTAAAACGACTGCCCCACTTTATCGTTTGCGACGGACAGAGAACCGTTGAGATCTCTGGTTACATGACACCTGAACGCCTGGAAAGTGAGCTTAGAAAATGAGTGAAGAGAGTATGAAGTGGATTTTCAACAATGGTCTAGCCGTCTCAATCATCCTTGCGATCTTCTACGGATTTTGGAAGGGAGCTAGAGCCTTCTTTTCGATGGTGCTAGTTCCACTCAAAGATGCTGCGATCTCGCACCTGCAATCCACGACACAGCACTTGGATGCAACCAACAAAACCCTTGAGAAAACAGGGGAGACGATGGACCGAGTCTGCTCTGAGCTAAGGGAGTGTCGCACGGATATTGCCCACATCAAAACGCAAACCGAACGATGCCGCCATGCAAACCAAGAGCGTACGGCATAGTTCGATTCCTCATCCTCTTAAAGCAAAGAGAATCCGATGCAAACCACGAGCGTCAGCACAATTACCATGCCCTATCAGGCGAACTCCGTAGCGATCACACCCCCAACGGGAATGTCGCTGCGTGCGATTCAAACCCCTGCGGCAATGGATGGTACTAGCTTTACCTTTGAGGCCGGTAGCAGTAGCCCGGGTGCTCCTCTTTACGATGGAGCCTCGGTCTACTCTCAGCCCTGCGGTGCAAACCGCTACATTCCGATCACCAAGCCGGAACTCTTCATTGGCTTGTCCTACTTGAAGTTGACGACCAACGCATCGGGTTCGCCGGTCAATCAAGGTGCTGATCGAACGTTGACGCTCTGTTTCGCCTCTGACTGATCCCCTCCAGGAAACTTCGGTAAGAACAACAAAGAGTTTGTTATGAATCTGCAAGACGTAATAGCAACGATCGATGGCTGGGAAGTCGCTTCGGCCAGTGAGTTGCTCTCTGTCCTATCGACTCCATCGATCCAATACGTCGATGCCCAGAATTACACGTGGAGCGGAATCGCGGATGTGTTGGGAAACGATGCAACTGAGCGTCTACGCCTCGCGCTCGAGCAGGGGTCCACGTGGGCGATCTATGCCCTGTCGGGAGATCCAGGCCTTCAATTGTCTCGGCCCGATATTCAGGAAAAGCTTTACCTACTGGAATCCTCTGGAGCAGTCCCAGGAGCAGAGAATCTAGCGAAACACGTTCGGAGAATGATCTCCTTATTGGAGTTCCATGGGCTGCAAGCAACCTTAGAGAACATCGAGCAAGCACTCAAAGCGATGCTTCTGGAGAAGGATAAGAGTCAAAAAATTGACGCGTTCGCGGATGCCCTCCAAGCCTATCGCGAGGCGATGGCGATTTGGAATGGAGACCCAGCAACGGAGCCCAAACCTTGGCCATAAGCTTAGTCGGAAGTACATCGGTGAATGCGGCTACCCTCCAGCCACCCTCTCATGTGGCCGGAGACCTTCTGCTTTGGTTTGCCTATAACGACGGATCCAGCACTGTGCCTACGATACCTAGTGGATGGGTAACGCGTGTCTCGTTGTCGATCTCCAATGGATCCCTTGCGATCGCGTACCGTTACGCGGCGAGCTCAAACGAATCGGCAGGGACATGGACAAACGCCAAGAACATCTTTGCCACCGTTTGGCGTGGTTCTGCAAAGAGTCTTGTCTTTCCCAACTACATTTCCACCGGTTCAGGTACTTCGGTCACAATTAACTACGGGGCTCAGACTGCTAATACTTTTCAGTCCGGTGCAACCGCCCAGTCCATTGTCTCCTGGGTCGCTAACCGAAATGCTACAAACTCTTTGGCAAGTCCGAGTCCATTGACGAATGTGCTTACGGCTACAGATGGAGTCATCTGGCAGACTCGATTGGACTACCAAGCAGAGCGGACTTCTATATGGCCCTCTACAAACGTGACCGTCGCTACTTCCGCATTGTGGAGGACCTTTACGTTATCACTGGTTGAATCCGAAGTTTATGGATCGGTCAGCGGTGTCTTTAACCCCTTCGAGCACCCACTTCTAGGCTAAATCCATGAGCAGGTACATCGGAGACTATTTGGCAGGTCAGGTGGTGAGATTCACCTTCCCGACCATATCGGATCAAACCAAACTTCCGACGACTCCCAGCGTTGCCCCAACGTTCTGCGTCTACAAAAACTCCGTGAGTGAATCCACCAGCGGGATCACCGTCACCGTGGATTTTGACGGTTTAGCAGGTGTGCACCGTGTTGCCATTGATACCTCCGCCGACCCCACGTTTTATGTTTCGGGTGAGGACTACGACGTAATCTGCACTGCTGGCGTGGTCGATGGAGTCAACCTTGCGCGCGTACCGCTTCGTTCGTTTTCCATCGAGAATCGCTCCCGCAAATCGAATGTAATTCAAATAGGGGGCCAAAGCGTCCTTGCATCAGCAACTGTCACTTTCCCTGCAAGCATCGCGAATGAGACAACCGTTAGCTCCAGGGCGACACAAGCAAGTCTCGACGGCAAGCCGACCCTGGCACAGATTGAAGCATCCACGCTACTCGCTAAGGAGGCGACAGTTGGAAACCGTCCCACACTGGCCCAGATCGAAGCCTCAAGCGTGCTCGCTAAGGAGGCAACCGTTAGCACCAGGGCAACACAAGCAAGCCTCGACGGCAAGCCAACGCTTGCTCAAATTGAGTCATCGACAGTAATTGCCAAACAGGCAAGCTTACTCGAGTGTAAGAACGCAATTGAGACAATTCAGGATGATACGCAGGCGATAATAAACACAAAGCCAACACTTGCCCAGATTGAAGCATCAGCCGTTCTTGCGATGCAATCCACGGTTGCAAGTACCCAGGCAAGTGTGAACGCAACGCTCTCCGGGGTGAATACCTTGCTGGTCAGGGTGGGTAACTCCGTGGCCTCCATGTTCAACGACGTAATCGCAATGATTACCGGAGGGGGAACCGCTACGGCGAAATGGTCCGCCAATGCTCTAAGCCTTGCCCCGACGGGTGGTGGAGGAGGATCCGGGACAGGGGCACGAGCCGTTACGCTGACGATCCTAGGCGATAGCAATCAACCAATCCAAGGAGCAAGCGTTCGACTTAGTCGAGCGGGTGAAACGTATTCCGCTTCGACCAATCCGTTGGGAGTTGTGTCCTTTAGTGTTGATGATGCGACATGGACCGTATCGATTACGGCCACTGGATTTACTTTCACCCCAACCTCTCTGGTCGTTGCATCGAATCTTTCGCAAACCTTTGGTATGTCACCGGGTGGCATCACCCCTCCAGCACCGTTCGCTGGACTTTGCAACGTCCTGTTTTCCGTCATTCACCTTGGAAACCCCGTTGAGAATGCCTCGGTGACGGCCTGCCTCGAAGACGAAAACCCCACGGTTGACAACTATCTCATTTCGCGACAAGTCACGCATGGCACAACGGATGCGAATGGGAACTGCGTACTGACGATGGTTCGCTTTGCCCAATTCACTCGCGGCGGAGTGTACCGCATTAAGGTGGCCGATTCACTCGGCAGAACTATCCACGATAGAAAAGTCAAAGTCCCCGATCAATCAACGGCGAACGCCGAAGACCTATTGGATGCAAGGTAACACACTATGCAAATGCTTTTGTCTTTATCGGCCCTTGCGCTGGCGATCCCACTTACCACATTCCTGGTGATACTTGTTTTCTTCTATTGGAAAGCCAGAGAGGAAAAGCACGCAGCGAATCGCGGCATGTTCGGGTTCAACGATGGGAAGTTCGATCGCTGGGTCGATCCGATCAGCGTGATGATGTCCTTTGAGTCGCACAAGGAGTTTCGCGCGGACATTCATCCCAAACAAGCAATGCTTGGAAACAAGCAAGCTATCGACACGATGCTCGATGCGATTCGGCAGGCTTTTGGAGTGACTGACTACGAATCCCCCAAGAAGCCTGGCCTTACCGTCAATGAAATGTTTTCCCTGTTTCGTGCATTTTACGAATGGGTCGATCTGCAAAAAAAAAGTATTCAGTTCGAGCGGACCTATGCGGAATATACGGCACCGACATCGAGCAGCTCCGGCGAGAAGACTACGAACTCTATGTCGGATTGTGGCTCAACCGACATCGCGGACTCGCAAAACAATCCCTCGCCGTCCGACAAGGAGCCTTCGCCTCTATCGGTTTGATACTCGGTATCACACCTCCGAAGGAGTGGTACGTAAATGTGACGGAGTCGGAGGATCAAGCAGAGTTCCTCCATTCGATGGAACAATCTCAAGCCATGTCCACTATCCAGAGGAGTAGCTAGGAATGTTCAATGATCGCGAGAAACGAGAAGCAAAAAAGCTCTACAAATACTACGCCTTTAAGACTCAGGGTGGTTTTCCAGACATCTCCCAGAACAGCCCACGGGTCGATCGAGCTGTCTATGTGATACTCGGGATCTCTCGGCATTTCCACGAGAAAAACTTCGAAGAGATCCTCGATGCAGTCGCACCGGACATTCCTTTCGCCGGAGCGCCGGAAAACGCAAGCAATCGCATTGAGCATCAGCTCATCAAAACCCTTTTGCCGCTGCGACCGAACCCCCGCACCACAAGTTGGGCCCCAAGCCGCAACGATGCGAACGAACCGGAGGAGGACAACACTCCTCCCGGCCGAGCCTTGACGCCAGAGGATTGGACACCGATCAACACCAACGCTGAGAACTACGTTTGGCTCAATAAGGTAGCAACGTTGTTTGAGCTACCCGGAGCGACCAAGGAAGAGAACGTTCCTTTCATTCTCAAGCTCAAGCAGATGCGTGAGCAGCAGGCCAACGACGAGTCGCAGGAGAACAAAAAGCGTTTCAGCTTGCTCGACTACGCACAAATGGGACTCGATGCAGCAGGGGTCTTCGAGCCAACACCCTTTGCCGATACGGCCAACGCCACCGTGTCGTTACTGCGAGCCATTGCGGAACCAAAACAGTCCGGATCGCACTTGATGAACGCCGGGATCTCGATCGCCTCAGCTCTGCCCTACGTCGGTGATTACGCCAAGCTCTACAAGTCGTATGGGCAAAACGATTCTTCGCTTGTGGATCTTCTCGGGGCCAACGCCAACAATCGATCGAGACTCGGTCGCATGAGCGGGATGCTTTACCGAGCCCTAGGAGGCCAATCGCTCTCCGGTGGTGGTGCTGCAAGTGCGGATCCATTGGCCTCGGCCATAAGCTCCGGTAACCCGATCAATCTGCAACAAGGGGGTGGAGGTATCGCTGCCAATGCGCTCAGTTCCGGTGGGCTTGGCTCGGCGCTACCACTCTCGGTTGGCGCAACATCTAGCGGTGCTGGATCGAGCATTACGATGCTCGCAGGTGCATTCGCGCGATTAACAGCGGGTGCGGGCATTTTGGTTTCCGGCTTTATGGCCGTTACCAATTGGGCAGATAAGACTGCTCAAAAAGGACGAGAGATGCTCGAATCGCAAAGACCCGGTGCGCGGTGGAGCGCCGAAGCGTCGAACGCCATGCTCGAATACGATTTCGGGCGAATACGACGAGAGGGAGAACGGGGGCGTTATCTTGCCCCGGCGACCTCATTTCTAGCGAAGTCTCAGAACTACGTCGAACAGGAATCGGAAGAGTACTTTGCACCTTACGTACGCGCGGCGACGAACCTGCAAGGGGGATTGAACCACATGGCGGGAGTGGTCTTCCAAGCTGCTCAATCCCTTGATGTTGTCCGAATGTTACTGCAATCGATTTTCGACTTGTGGCCCGAGAAGGCAGACGGCCCGGCGAACCCGATCGATGCATACCAGCAAAAACCCAATCCGATCCCGACGAAACCTAAGAAGTTCAACTTCGTTTAATTAAGCGAGTCTCGCTTATGCCTAGCCAAAGAAGCATTGGTTTTTGTGTTTCCTACAATGGTGTTTGCCTTCAGGATTGCGAGATCCAGGAGTTCGTAAACCGTATCGAATACGACGAACAGAACGATCACATGTGGGATGTGATTCAGCTTACCGTCTCGACGATGATCGTCTCGAACTCTGGATCCGCTCCGAATACCGTTCTTCCGGTCGGCAACGACGATCCGTATCGGCTGCATCACTCGCAGGCCTTCGCTGGAAAGGTTGGGGGCGGATCTGCCAACGGTCAACCAGGGTATCTCGCAACCGATAACATGCTGATCATTAACCAGCTTCTGAAACAACCCCGTGGAGATCTTGTCGTCTGGATCAATGATGCAAGCCAGGATGCAGATTCTCAGACGGTCAATGATCAGAATGGAAATCCAACACAGCAGCTTCGTAAACCGGAACACCTCAAGAGCAGGTCCTCGCCGCGGCGCATCATCCTTGCGGCTTGCGGATGGGCCGCAGCAAGCGACTACCCGAGCGCCACGACCACAGAACCCGACTATGTAAACATCACTGATCCGTTTCAGAGCACCAGCGGCCAGGTCAAGACAAACATTCTTCGCCGCGATGTCCTCGATTGCGATCATGGTCCGAGCCCTCAGAGTGTTTCGATTGTCCCGATTGCCGGTGTCCGTGCGATGCGAGTGACCTTTAGCATTCAGGTGTGTCGTTGCATACGCGGCGAGATTTCCTCTCCGAATGGCGAGTCGATGTCCATCTCGGATGATGTAGCAAAGAGACTTAGCTTCGCCTCTGGAGTCCGGAGGGATCCGATTATCTACAATCGGTGGTCACTGACCGATTCCGAAGACGAGAGTGGTCGAGTCACGCACACAATCATCGGTAAGCTGATCGTCCGGGATTCCCGCTATAAGCCGAACGCGATGCGGCTCATGGCATTCCCGCTCGCATTTCCATTTGCGAGGATGGCCTCGCGCAGATACGTCGTAAGCGAGGACGGCAAAACCCTAGCGTATGAGTTTACCTTTACGCATGCTGGATCCGCTCCACCGGAGGGAGTCAGAGACTACAGTGCGACCTACTCGGAGAAGTTTTCTCCGTTCACTCCAGGTCTGATGCACGGGTCTATGGTGATTCGAGTCAAGGGATGGTTCCACCGATCGACCGAGGTAGCAGCGAATACCGTCTCGGAGCAAACGCAAAAAGCCCTTCTGCTTCGGCAGTCTCACACGATCCTCTATGCGAGAATTCGAGGTGTAGCGCATAAGCTCACCCCGATTCCAGGGCAGGATCCGAAATCGGTTCTCCTTCTGGATCTGCAAGTCATCGAGCAAGTCGGTTTGCCGGAAATCGAGCTTCGCGTCGATGTTCAGTACGGTCCGTCGGACAACGGAGACCAGAGAGATATTTACCTGCGGCTTGAGAACATGGGGAAGATGTTCTACGAAGGGCTTCCTCAGGAGGTCGCCAATTACAGCCCGTTCTGGTGGCCGATCGATAACGAATGGGGGCGTATCCTAAACCTAGATCTCTCGAATCCGAACTATCTCTACGCCCCACTTGGCAACACCGAGCAATGGAAACCCTACGACGACTATTCGAATACGTCCGATACCGCCTGGGCGCTTCCTGCCCATGAGGCTCCGAAAACACCTTCGATTACTCAGCCCCCAAAGAACTGGAAGGTGGAGCGAGTTGGTAATTCCGATCCGGTCGATACCGGCGATCTTTCCGGTTCACGGCCCGATTCGGTAGGCTCATCCCAAGTGGTCGAATATCCGCAGACTCCCAATCCTGCAAACCAAAGGCCGTTCTCGGCAGTGGTTAGCCAGGCATTAAATGGAAGTGCGATTCCAGCGAACGAGCCCCCGAAGTCGATTCAGTCCACGGGGGTCTTCGACCGAAATCAAACGCTGGGAAGATCCTCGTACATCAGCTACGAAGCGGAGGTGATGTCCGACGGGGTCACGGGAATCATATCCATGCCATTGAGCAAGGCTCGCGAACTGGCCGGAGGTGCCTTTCGGTCATCGAACACAAGCGTCAGACCATCGGAAACATCCACGAGCATCCGCTTATTTGCTGGTTCGGGGAAAAGGGTTCTCAATGTCAAGGCGGAACGACTCAATGATTGGCCCGATATGCCTGCTCCCGCCGAGCAAATACTCAGGCAAGACACGATAAGCGGAACCCCGGTTGTCGCCTCGGTCGATCGTCTGATTCAAAAGAAGATCATTGACGACGCACCGCAACCGATCCTCTCTGGCAATGGTGTGGTCTACACGACGAATATGCAGCTTGTCTACTCGTGTTCCAGGCCGTGGTCTCCAAGCCAAACGCAAGCGGGTTACGCAAGCGATGAATTGTTTCCGATTGCCTTTAACGAAATGCTCAAGCACGACGCACAAACTCAAGCTGCGACCAAGCAACTCGCAAGCCAGCGATTCGTCACCGACTCGTATTCCTAGGCTACCAATCCGCCGGGGGTCTCCTTCGGTACGTCCAGATCTTCTCGTCGTGGAGAAACATTTTCAAAGGGAAGCGTTCCCGGAAATCCATTCCGTAGATGTAGTGACCGCAAGACGAGCAGATCAGGTGCTTGCCAATCATGTCCTTCGATATGTGGCCGAATACCCCGCAAGCACAACACTCGACCGAATCGGTTGGATAGACTCCCTTGTCGAATTCCGCAACCGAAGGAGGGCAGACGACGATGTCGGGATGTTGCCAAACCATGATCTTCTGACCTGGTTCTTCGAGGTCTTCCGGGAGTGCTGGAGGATATAGCCCGGAGAGTTCCGGTGGTGGTTCTGGGTAGTGCTGATTCGTCAGCATGCCACCTTGCGACCGCCTCTGCCAGTGATGGATCCAGAACGATTCGGTGGACTCGGCCAAGCTTCGGTCGGCGGTGAGGGCCAGAAAGTGATACCACACCCCCTGCCCGGACTCGAGCAAGTGGGCGATCTCTGCGTTCTTCTCGGACGGGAAACCCTCCGAGCAAGCGTACCTTCGCGTCTCTAAGACATGATCCAGGGCCCGATCACGAACGCCTACACCGACGTAAAAAGGGATGCCGGTCGGATAGCACAGTGCATACACATAATTGCAAGGTTGCGAATAGAAACAGAACCGCCTTGCAACTTTTTGCGGTAGCAGCGGGGCGAGAGGGCGAAAGTCTTCGGGGATCGGATAAGCAGACCCATTGCAGCGAACTCCGAATAATCCGCCGCAATGCGAGCAACTCCAGGGGGCCACGCGCTGTTGCCAAAACTCTGGGGGGTGCTTGATTTCTTTTTTGCAAAAATAACATATCATGTTTGCATACAGAGGGGTAAGTGAAAATGGCGTTCTTGAACAATCGACGCAGCAGGACAACGCAAGCTCAGGTGCTCACCGGGTTCGCCGAGCGACTGGCCGAAATCCCCGACCTAAACGCGGGGCTCGTCCTGATCTGCGATCAATCCATCCCCACTATGTTCACCAACGGTTTCCTCCAATTAACAGTCGCCCCGGGAGATAGTAGTTTTGAGGTCGGTGGTGCTCATGCTCAGGCGTTCCGGGATCGATGCGGCGTGATAGTGGGTATCTACTTGCTCAACCGCCGGGACCGTCCGGGCAGAAGTGAATCCCGGCTGGTGGATAAAAACTCGCTGCTTTATTGGAAGCGAATGGTATTGGCCCACCTTGCGCTCGAGGATCCGAAGGCAGGGGCAGGGTCGAAACCTTGGGAGCCTACGATTCTCGAAGGGCAGGACCGAATCCCCATCCTTCGCTCGATTCCAATACCCACGAAAGCAACGAGCCCGCGCGACATCCCGGATCACGACTCGTGGATCGGAATGCAGATCTACTACCAAGTGGAATTCGATTGGGACTTATACGATGGCATCTTTGGATAACCAATACATATCGATTGGTGGCCAGCCAATTTTGATCGACGCGGATCGTCAATTGCAGGAGTTCTTGCAAAACTGGCTTACCACCGACATTCTCGATGTTTGCTTTCAGACCAAGTCGCAGTTTCAGGGGGATGGTGCTTATGTGGAGTCCTCGGCCTACGAAAGCATGTATCCCGAACTCCCTCCCCTGAGTGTGAACCAGTACCAGATTCCCACCGGTCTATCTCGCTACTCGCGTGGTTTGTTCTTAGTCGACAAGATTTCATTGGCAAAGATCGCAGCGCAGGCCTTCAAGGGGAAAGGCGAGGGGGATGTTGCCAATTGGTCCTACCAGCAGATGGTGGCTGAATACCCAGCCTTGTTTTCTAATTTTCCTGCGGCGAGCATTCCATGGGGCTTTCTCAATCGCCGTGTGATGCTGGATGTGAATTTTGAGAACAGATACACCGAGCAGGTGTATTGCCTTCGCCCGATTCGAATCCCATTTGCATCGATGGACGCCTGGTTGCTTCCGGTCGTCGACTATCGGTACGAACTGCAAAACCTCCTTTTCACCAAGGATGACAAGCCGCTGGAGGATCGCACGGGGCATACCAGCTACCAAGAGTACATCGACTGGGCCTGGGATGCCTTGGGATTGCTTGACCCGAATAAACTTGCAGCCGCTTCGAGTGCTTACGGTATCCCTGACGAGACGGTCCTCAATAGCCGCAAGCCGGTATCGCTCGTCGTAGATGCGATCGCACTGACGCTTGGCTATCGGTACGTTCCGTACTATGGCCTGATGGATGTTGCGCGAGCGACTGTCTGTCGATCAAAACAGTTGCAGTCCGATTTGATCATTGCAGGTGGCTTGAGTGGTCAATGCTCACTGCCAGAGAAGATTACGCTCGCTGCCAGGAAGGTCAGGGATTGGTTTGGGGGATACGACTGGAGGCGATTGTCGGAGAATGACTCGACGGATGCGTTTCCCGATCTTTACACGTACGACTCGGCCATTCGGATCGCAGGAAGCAGTACAAACCCCGAAGGGCATATACCCAGCGTTGCGTGTTTGTGGAACGTGAACATTCCTACAAGCATCGGAAGTTCCCGTACGACAAGTGATAAGTTTGAGGTGTTCGCCGACCTGTGGACATTCCTAAGCTGGATCCCCTGGGTGATGGAATCCCTCGATGTTACTTACGCAGGGATTCCGGTACTGATCGAGAATGCGCAGGGGCCAGCCAAGACGTATCTGATTTGCGGGTTTGATGACTACGCACTTATTGATTTCTCTCTGAGCCCAACGGGCCAGCAACGGGCCATCACCCGTGTGCGGCCGATGCCGAATTTCTGGTACCCGAAGTTTCTCGTTGCCCAAGACCCTGAGGACATGACCCATTACGGCCCGGCGTTCTTCATCGCGGAGGAGGACGTACCGAAGGCCGTACAGATCAGTGCCTCGGAGTTTCGCCATGGGCAGAAAAAAGCCTTCTTCATGGTGCTCAAACCCGACGGGGCGAACTGGCGGGTGAAGAAAACAGATGTTTATGCAAACGTCCACAATTCTCTCGGCAGCACGAAAGCGAAAGCCAATTGGCCGATGCAGTGCAAATTCGTCGATGGAATCTGGATGATCGACGTAGCGGAGTGTGTAGCCGAATAATGTTTGGTCTTTGTACTTGCTGCAAAAAACCGTGCGTGATTTTCCATGACCCCTTTGATGGTTACAGCGATGAGCTGGGGGACTCTTGGTGTGAGGATCCTGCGCAGTGGAGAAAAGACGAGAGTTGTGCGATTTCTCAGACTCCCGGAGCGACGGCGATCTGCAACGCGAAAAACGAGCCACACACATCGATGGTCGTTGCGATTCGAACCAAAGACGAAATCGACCAGAGCAATCAGGTATACCGGGTGATGGTCAACATCGAGAAGGATGCTCCCCAAGATGTACTATGCACCAGCGAGAACTTTTACTTCGCCGAGTTTGTCCGCAAAGGAGCCAATGATTCGATCCTCAGACTTGGAGTTTGCTCCAACGGTGTTGAGATCATTTTGAAACAAGACACGATTTTTGGTTTGACGGGCTTTAGCCGGGTGTTTCGAGTATTCATTGCACCCAACGAGTTTTGCGGGGTCGTGACCAACGCAACACTCTCGTTGGTCAGCACGGCACCGGCTGCGATGTTTCCAGAAGGGTACCATGCAGGCATGATGCTCAGCCACGAAGAGATGAAGGTCGACGACTTCTGGCACGAACAACACTTCTTCACCAATAAGGACTGCGGGTTTTGTCTGTGCAAATGCAAGGATACCTACATCCCCCCCGTGCTCAATGCGCGAATCTATCCCGACTCTTCGACATGCGATCGACTCAATCTCCTCACTGGGTGCTCGGTAAGGCTGGAGTGGAATCGCATTAATAGCGTCTGGCAGGGGGAAGCGATGTGCTGTAACAATCAGCAGCTATGGCGACTGAAACTAACCTGCCCAACGTACTATGGCCAGGTCGATGGCGATCCGTGCACGATGGTTCTGAGCATCGACATCGGTTGCATATCCTCGTGCGGGCCGGGGTGTATCGGACCGCAGTTTCCCGTTGAGTGTGATTGCGGTCCGCTTCGCTTGCGTTACGGCCCGTATTTGGTCACTCAATTTGACTTCACTTGCCCATGTTCAACGGAAACGAATCCCTTTAACCGTGGAAGCTGCAACTACTACATCGATGTCACACTGTAAAACAATCAGTCACGAAACGCAGTGGACTTGTCCGAACTGCAAAACCCATCGGAGTGCGAAGAGGATCTCTTACCCGGTGTACTGTATGTGTGGACTGGTCGAGGTAAGAAGAGGAGAGTTTACGCGCGTAGCGATCAATCCTCCGCCTGAGCCGATTGCGCCGGGGTTCGATCCAGACGAAGTGCTCAACCAGGCGAATCGCGTCGAGGCGGCATACCGTCTTCTACGACGAAGAGAGGAGGAAGGCAGAGCCGCATGGCGGGAACTTCACTGCTATACCGGCCAACCACCGGACTCGAGTATTGGCGATATGGATTGGCTGATTCGCTGTTGGCAACCGATGATTCCCCGTTTTGGTTGCCGATGCGAAGAGTTCTATTTCGATTTCGTGCGCGATCATCCTCCGGATTTCTCCAGTCCGGAATCGATCTTTGCTTGGGGATTCGATTTGCACAATGCAGTGAACCGAAAGCTTCTGAGGCCTGAGTTCACGTACGCAGCCGCCTGGCAACGCTGGCGTCCCCACTTGGCCTGGCAGACCGATCAACCAGCGATGCAATCCCTGGTGGCCGTCACTTCGCTCTCACCTCTTGAGAAGCATCTTCAAGTGCAGCGAGAAGTTCTCGATTCGTGGAGGCGGTTGGGACTTCGCGTCGTTAGCGGAAACTCTCCGAGCGAATGCGCAGCCTTGCGACCAATGTATTCAGAAGTGGAGTTTCGCCCCGTGCGCCTTTCCTCCTCGTATGATCGACCAACACCGCGCATACGCGACTTGATGGAACTTGGCGATGGACAGGCCGTCTTGCTGATCAACAGTGATGTTGCCATTTACGGAGAGCAGAAGCGTATTGCATCCGCGATCGAAGAGCGTCGCTCCCTTGCCGGTATCCGATGGAATTGGGTTGGACACCCCGGTCGAGCGATCCGGGAGAATTGGGGGATCGATGCATTTCTTCTCTACCCGGAGCAGATCCGCACGTTCCCCGACTTAGATTTAGCGATAGGTCAGACTCTGTGGGATTACTGGATACCTTATCACTTAGAGGAGCAAGGCTTTCTGTGCGAGTGGGTTGGCGATCCATACTTCTTTCATCGCGAGCATCCCAAGCATTGGGGTCCTGAGTCGCTTGCAATCGGTACGTCGATCTTAGCGGACCATTACGATCCAAAGTACTGCTGGGATACCTGGAGACGCTCGATGCCGTACTCGGAGGGGAAATAACTTCGTGCCCAGGTGAGACATTAAGAGGGATCGATTGCTCTGCATGCCGACGGGGAGTCTGCTTCGATTGCGACTTCCCCGCCCTTGGGACTGCCTTCTGCTCCGTAAGACGGAGCCTGCAAAAGGTTATTTGACGCGCTGCGTCATGCGATTGAATTCAGCAATCGCGGCCGTAACGCGTGCGGGCTTGACCGGCTTGGGAATCTCGATTCTAGGGGGCTCGTCGTACTCGAGCCGAGCTTCGGTCGTCGACCGCACGAATGCCTCGACCTCCTTGATGGTCGTCAAGTACGCTCCATTGACGAACATCGCCTTGAGGCGAATCCCTCGGCATCCCTTCTTAACCCATCGTCGCACGGTTTGAACATGCGGACGTTTTCCAATGACCTTTTCGACTGCCTGGATCAGAGGCAAACTGCTTGTGATTTCCACGATACAAAACCCTATAGAGAACTCTCCCCGTCCTAGGGTTGAAGCCGCTCGCCTCTCGTGGCGTCGTCGGCGTTCCGAGAGAAACTCGGTACTACGAGGTATTGTTAGCAGATCCTTGTAAAAGGTCTACTCTCGGGTGTGGGGTGATCAGAACCCACTCGCAGCGCACTGGCGGATGCATAAGACATTGCAAGCAAAGGATTTATACTAGGAACCCTGGGGCTCGGCTTGCTCGCCCCTAAAAGCCGCTACGCTTCTCTCCTTGGTGCCTAAAGCTAGACGGCTTAAGGCCTTAGGCACCGAGGAATCGCAATTTATAAAATTTCGCAAAATCTTACATCAGCCGTGCTTGAGTGCAACGGCCAGGGCCTTCTTCGCCGAAGCCTCGGCGTAGATTTCCGTGGTTGGTAGGTGCGCGTGACCTAGGATGACGCTTGCCGCTTCGATTCCCTCAGCATCGCGGAGTTTTGTTGCCGCAGCGTGGCGGAGTTGATTCGGAGACCAGAGGTCTATTTTGGCTTTCCTACAAGCGTAGTGGATCGCTTTGCAGTAGGTGACTGTCGAATAGCAGTCTCCAGGTTTTCGCTTTGGGGCTTTCGTACGATTCGTTCCGCGAGAATTTCCGCAGCTCTTGGGAGTGACCCGCTTTGCTTCTCGAAGCATTAGGCGTTGTTCGACGGCCTCTCGTGGGGAGAAGCAGTATGAATCGGCAGGTCGATCCAGGTAGGCTTTGAGGATGCTTTGCGCTTTGGGGCCAACGTAGATTTTTCGTTTGTGACCGCGCCAGGCGTTTTTGTGGTTATCGAGTTCGATCACCCAAACATCGCCCGAGGTGTTGACCATACGGGGTTTGAGTTTGCAGACTTCGCCTGGACGGCAACCGATGAGGGCTTGGAGTCGGACCATATCGGCGACGACGGGCGAGAGGCATGGGAGGGTCGTGGCGATGGTGGCATCATCGACGGGCACGACGGGCGCAGACTCTGGACAATCGCATCGTCCTCGTTTCAGCGGAGCGACACATCGGAGGGCTTGATGGATTGCGGGTTCGAGCAATCCTTCGCCGACGAGCCATTTGATGAAAGCGATGATCCTTTTTGCTTGTTTGTTGACGTAGTCTCTGGAGTGTCGTTTTTTGACCCAAAGTTCGCGTAGGGTTTTAAACTCCTGGATTCCGAACTCGTTGACATTCAGGCTGGGGTAGGTCTTTACGAGGGGAGCGAGGGCGATTGAGAATTTTTGATACTCAGATCCATCGCCGTAGTAGGACCGTGCGTGTTTGAGGAAAACGACGACGGCTTCAGCGATGCTTTGGCGTCCTTTTTCGACACCGAAGTTTGGGTTCGTCAGGTACTCGGCGACGAGTCGATTGAACTTCTCGTGGGACTCTGGAGAGCCATATTCCCCCAGGTAATAGGTGCGTCCAGAAATTTGGCAAATTGCCTTATTTGACGCTTTGTGCAGACGGTAGTTTGGCAGTCTTTTCATTGGTAAAACCTTCCTGGCGAGTACAATACTCGTTTGGACCCTGACAATTCAGCGCGCTGGCAACTTGCCAGGAACACGTTTTACCAACGATTCGCTTGATAACCCCTCAGTAGGACCGCCCGGATTCGAACCGAGAACCAAGGGATTATGAGTCCCCTGCTCTAACCGTTGAGCTACGGTCCCGACACGGCGGTCTACGCAAGTCGCCTTGCGAAACCTCCGAATAACACTTCATAGTATATCTTATCAAGACACGTCGAGTAGGTCACTTATCCCCCAAGGCATCAATCCGCGAGCTTTGCAATTGCGATGTATCCACCCGCTCGAAAATGAGGAAACCAACTCCTATACCGCAAACTTCCACTCGACGTTCGATTTAAAACTATCCACCTCTCCAACCTAAACCCACTCGCCCTCAAATCCGCTTGCAACTCCCGCGCAGAAAATATGTGCAAATACATACTGGGTAACCCCCGGTAAGCGTAAACCCGATCCCCATACTGCCAACGCGGATCTCTGCTATTTTGCAAACCCCGACCCTTCCGCGATTCTCGGAAACTTCGCCACCGATCCGATAAACATCGCTTAACCCCACCCGGATCCCTCCACCACGTCCCCCGATTATGCACATGCACAATCAAACGCCCTTCTTTCTTTAAACTCCTTCCCACCTCCCGCATCATCCCAACCCGATTCGCTCGACCTTGAACCATCCCAATCGAACTATAAAGACAATAAGCAAGATCAAACGCCGAAGTCTCTAAAAACTCTAACTGCGCTAAATTCCCTAACGCTCCAAAGACATCCCCACCCGGAGGATTAGCTCCCGATTCGACTCTCCCGCTCCTCCACTTCGCCTGGACTTGCTCCAACATCGATTGACTTAAATCCACACCAAGTACCTGCCACCCCCGCTCCGCGAGTGGCAACATCACACGCCCCGTCCCACAACCTAAATCCAAGGCCCGCAACGCTTCGCGATCCTTGGAGGCCTCACAAGTGCTCGCTACTTCCATAACGAGTTGACGATCAAGTTCGAGCAGCGGGTGGCCAGCGTGAAATTGGTCGTACTCAACCGCTATAGGTTCACTCTGTACGTAATCCCAAGTCCCTCGTGAGACCCCAGGCGGGAGTTGCCATGCCGGTCGATTACGAGCTTCGTTCATCAATTCCACCAGATCATTAACTACGGTACGAGTTCAAAAGTTGCCATCACCGGATGGTGATCGCTTAAGTCTCTCTCCGCATAATCTTTGGTATATCGAGTGTCCCAGTGATCTGCATCGGGCCCCTCTCCACGTATGTTCCACTGCGATAACACTTCGATCGAACGGAACCGATACCCCCCTTTGCCTTCCATCAACGACGGCGTGGCCAAAATACGATCAAACTGCTTGTCGAGAATCAAGTGCGTTCGACGCTTATCGGCCGGTGCTCTCTCCAAAACGTCAATCAAATCGTCGTTCGTATCACTCGTGTCGAGCCCAAGCAACGTATGCATCCCATCTCCACCCTGCTTAACCTCACCAACGGATTCTTCGACGTTCAAGTCACCGATGATGATGACGTTCTCTCCGCGTGCGATCGCTCCACGCATCCACTCATGCGCAAGTTTCGTTTGTTTTTGCCGCAACTCCGCTGCATCGGCCGTCGCTCGCAAGTGTAGATTAAGCAACGTCAATGGGATCATACGATCTCCTTGCTGCCATTCAAACCGAGTGATCAAATGCTTGGATAAATTGTAAAACTCCTTCGACTCGAACATGCGATTATTCTGCTCTCGACGCGCGATCTCTACCAACCCAGACTTGTAGATTACGGCTACGTCTTGCTCAGTTCCAGAATCAAACCCCTCGATGAATGCAACGCGGTAGGACTGATTGAATTTCTCTTTGAGTACCTTTGTCAAATTCTGCATCACACCTCGGTCCTCAATCTCTTGGACCGCAAGAATTGTCGGCTCAAATTTTGCTATAGCAGCAGCAAAATTCCCCACACGCCACTCCCACTCTTCTCGACTCGGTGCGGATTGCTCTTTGGCGACGTCACTTCGATTGTTCGCTTTGAAATCATCGAAGAACCATTCAAGGTTCCACGTAGCAATTTTGAGTTCTTGCGGTGCTCGGTCCGCAGGCCAATCCTGTCCAAACCCCACTGAGCCTAATTGCCCCAAGAAAATCATCAGAATAAATAGATGGGAACACACCGTAGCTAAACGGCGAGGACTTCGGTAAAAGTGCATCTTAGAAGACTTTAAAAAGGAGTGCCATTACTGGCGGTTTCGAGCAATGACACGATGAAAGTGAAGCTGTACTTCTCGATCGCAGACTCGTCGTACGCCTTCGACCAAACAAGCCGGTTCATTGGCCTGCTGACCTTGGCGAATGACTTCGTCAAGCTTCGTACCCGGCGGCACACTAAAAGTCGTTTGATGGATGGTCTGATTCCCAGCATCCAATTCCGGAACGATGAAGTGACAAGTCGCGCCGAAGGTAAGCATTCTTGCGGCATACGCATCGTGATAAGGCCGCAACCCTCGAAAGCTTGGTAACAGTCCATGATGCAAATTGATGATTCGCCCCCCAGCGAACTTCCAGCACGTGTCCGGTGGAAGTACTCGCATGTACCGAGCCAAAATCACATAGTCTGCTTTGTATTGGTCGATCAACCGAACCATTTTGGCATCATCGGCTGATCCGTCTTCGAGTCCGATGAACTCGAACGGAATACCGAACTCCTGGGCGAGTTGCTCGCACTTGCGACGATTTCCAATCAAAACAACTGGCTCGGCATTGAGCGTTCGATTCTTTACAGCTTCAAGGATCGCTCGAGGGGTATGTTCAAGAATCGTCGCACAGATCGCAAGACGCGGTCGCGAGGCGTTGGTCTCTGGACTCCATACCCGCAGCTCAAGTCCCTTTTGGACGGCGATGCGTTCCATGGCTTCGGCCAATCCGCCAAACTGGTCGGCGGCGATATGCAGACGACACATCATCGCAAATACCGCCGCTTCGTCATGGTCGTACATCTGGATCTCTCCAATGTTCGCACCGCGACTCGTGACGTCATGAATGATAGGATCCGCTAGCCCAACATTGTCAGGCCCAACCGCCGTGATGATGACTTCCATGGATTTTGCTGATCTTCTATAGAAGGCTATCTAGAAGCAATCGAAGCTTACGCAACTCTTGCCGCATATCCAAGTCTGCCTCTGGGGTCATCTCGATGCTCAGTGCTTGTTGATAACCGGCATTCTGCAGTTGCGTGATCAGACGACTGTAGTCGATCTCACCTTGCCCTACACGCACTTGCAATTTGTCTTTTTTCGAATCCCGAAGATGAACGTGAAAGACGTACTTGAGCAACTTCTCGTAGTTCTTATTCTTGCCAGTACTGCAAAGGTAATGACTGGGGTCGAGCGTCAGCCCAACTCCCGGAACGTAGTCGCAAAGATTCTTTACCGTGTCGGGATCTTCGCTCAAGCAACCGATTTGACTCTTCAAGCCGATGCGAACACCTCGCGAATACCCAATTTCAGCCAACTTTTGAAGATGTTCAACTTCTTGGTTGAACGGGCTACCATGCTCAGCGCTGGGGACCGTCAGCGTTACGACTTTGGTAGCTTTCGCAAGATCGCAAATTTTTTCGAATCGCTCGTAATATCCATCACCAGTCGCATCGATCTTGACATTGTAACTACAGATATCAAGCCGGTGCGTGTCGCGGACGAGTCGGAGCATCTCGTCGAACTCCTCGACGATGCGTCGCGGAGGTATTTGATCGGTACGATCATTGAGTTCGATTTCGACCGTAGTGAACTCTAAATCCCCGAGAACTTCGATCGCTTCGGTAAACGACAGTTCTGGGAAACAACCTGTGGAAGCAGCGACGTACACTCTGTTTGTTACTCCGTTCTTTACTCTTCGTGTTTAGTTCCGGTCGGACTTCGTCTTGGTATTTCGACTTGTATCTCATACCGTTCGCGAAGTGCCCTTTGAATCAAGGAGCCTCCGCCTCGGAAACGCTATTATCTACGGATGAGGCAACATGGCAACCGTACCAAATCGTCCACGAAAAGGGGCGAAGCGTTAGAATAGCAGGGTTTTCACCTTTCTCCTAAAACTGGTTTTCCTATCCAATGAGCGATTCGCTCGTGGATTTCCTGACATTTCCAAGATTCGGCGATCGAAATGACCCGCAAGCCATCGTTGTAAACCCCATGAGCTCTCCATCGAATTTCGATCTTCATTCCCCCGTTCATCTCGTCCCAAGCATCGGGACGCAGCGAGCTCACCTCTTCGAACGCCTCGGAATCCGACGCGCGATCGACTTGCTTTTCCATTTTCCAAGAACCTATCAAGAATCCTCCGAATGCCAGTCCATCCTTGAGCTCAAAGAAGGCTTACTGGCCACCGTTGTCGGCACCATCGTCGATATGGATTCCCGATTTAGCATGGAAGGACGCTCAAGCGTCGGTGCTCTACTTGCTGTCGACGGCGGAGGCTACGTTCGATGCGTTTGGTATAACCAACCCTTCCGACGCGAAAACCACTCCATCGGCCAACGACTCCTCGCCCGAGGTGTGATCCGCTCAAGCGGAGTGGCTTACCAAATGCGTCACCCAGAAGTCACCATTCTAGAACCCGGCGAAAGCCCACCACCACCTCGCCCGCGACCCGTCTATCCATTGACCGAAGGCCTCACGCAACGTCAAGTCTCCTTGGCTATCGAGTCCATACTGCCATTAGCATTGGATATCGAAGAAGCGCTTCCTAGCGAACTGCGCACCAAAGCTGCAATACTGATGAAACTCGATGCAGACGCACTCCCTACCATCCAAGATGCTTTACTTTGGATCCATCAACCCATCGACATACCCCAAGCCCAAATTGCACGCGCCCGATTTATTTTCCAAGAGCTGTTCGTCCTGCAACTTGCCCTAGCGATGTATCGCTACTCCTGCCGACACGCCGCACCGGCTCCAAGCATCCCTACCAACGCACTAATTCATTCCCGTATTCTCAAACGATTTCCCTTTGATCTGACCGAAGACCAAAAACAAGTTATCGAAACCATGCGAATCGATATGGCAAACACCATACCCATGAATCGCTTGCTCCAAGGAGACGTAGGAACCGGAAAAACCGCAGTTGCCCAGTATGCTTTGCTGTCGGCTGTGGCAAATCAGTTTCAAGCGGCCCTGATGGCACCCACGGAACTTCTCGCTCGACAACATGCCACAAAACTAAAAAAACAACTCGCCGATAGCCGAGTCATGATCGAACTCCTCGTCGGGAGTATTCCGCAAGCACAAAAAAGGGAGATCCTACAGCGAATCGCTATCGGCACCGTAGATATCGTCGTCGGTACCCAAGCTCTGCTGAGCGAACATGTCGAATTCGCGAAACTAGGTGTGATTGTCATCGATGAACAACATCGATTCGGTGTCGAACAACGCGCTACCCTTCGAACAGCACGCACCGTACCGCATTACCTTGTCATGACCGCTACACCCATCCCCCGAACTCTAGCCCTGACCCTCTTCGGCGATCTCGATGTCTCCACCTTGAAACAACGACCCCCCGGCCAGTCCGTAGTTAAAACGTATGTTGTGCAACCAAGCCAACATCAACGCTGGTGGAACTTTGTCATCAAACAAGTCCAGACGGGACGACAAGCCTACGTCGTTGTGCCCCGCGTCGATGCCAACGACGAAACAGAAACGCAAGGAGCGGTCCAATGGTTCGAATCCCTTCGAAGTGGTCCCCTAAAAGAACTTCGCGTCGAACTTCTTCACGGTAAGATGGAAAGTGAAACCAAGCAGTCCATACTCGACCGATTCGCTAATGGTGAAATCGATGTCCTCGTCGCGACCACCGTCATCGAAGTCGGAATCGACGTTCCAAATACCTCCGTGATGACCATCATCGATGCCGATCGACTTGGACTAGCACAACTTCACCAGCTAAGAGGACGCGTAGGGCGAGGTTCCTATCCAGGCTACGTCGGACTCTTCCCCACCCAATCGAAATCGATCGATCCCGCGAACAAAGCAAACTCGAGTGCCGCCACGGAATCCGATTTCGATCCACAATCAGAAGAAATCCAACGACTCGAATCCTTTGCCAAAATCCACGATGGTTTTGAACTCTCTCAAATCGATCTGCGAAAACGCGGTCCTGGGGATATCCTCGGTACCAAACAAACCGGCTTGCCCGAATTCATCATCGCCGACCTAGCCAGGGATGAAGAGGTGGTCATGATCGCCAAGGAAATGGCGGCCGAACTCGTCGAATCCGACCCCGCTCTCGCTCGCCCAGACCATGCGAAACTACTGCGACAAGTTGTCGCGAAGCATGGAAAATCCATCGCAATCGGTGATGTGGGATAAAAATCAAACGTCTTTAACACAAAATGCGTACAACCCTCGAAACCTCCGCAACCGGCAAAAGTTCAACCTGACTGATGTGCAGGTAAATCGCTAGTCGAATTGCCCCTATCGAACCAGGGAACTACAGTGGGGTGAAACCACTCTTAAACACCACCAATCCAAACTGACTTAATAGGTCATTTACCGACCGACATCAAGTTAATCGCACGGCGTCCCTCAACCAGATATTCGCTCGAAAACACACCATGAAGAACCTCTTTGCCTCCGTTCGATTCCCTCGCACTAAACTCGGAAAGAACGCTTCGAAACCAGCCAGCAATGCACGAAGAGAAAAATCCTCCCGTCGGACTTTACGAAATCTAATCGTAGAGAAACTGCATGCTCGATTTGCCCTCGCCGGAGATGTCACTGCGGTTATCGACAGCGGATACCTTGTCCTGCGCGGGGACGATGCAGCGAACGATGTTAAAGTCGAAAGAGTCTCGGGCAACCAAGTCCGCATTAGCGGCCAGAACAACACCAAGATCAATGGCTTGGATCAACCCGCCTTGCTGCGGGTTCGCAAAGGCTTCGATCTGCAGATGAAGGGTGGGGACGATAAGTTATCGGTGATCGGGCTCAACGCGGTGGGTCGCTACGAGATTCGTATGGATCTAGGTGCGGGGAACGACACTTTGAGTGCGAGCAGTCTCATTGCACAGCGTATCCACGTGCTCGGAGGTGCTGGAAACGACACGATCTCGGTTACCAACAGCCGCTCGAGACGCGGCTCGGGTGTCGGTGGAGATGCTGGGGATGACTCGATTACCCTGTCGAACTTGCGATTCGGAAACGGTAGCTGCATCGATGGCGGAACCGGCAAAAACACCCTCACGGAAACCAATACCCGGTACGGTGTGCGAAGCACTCACTTGAATCTGGATCCCAACGCCCCGAGCGAACTCGTAAACATTCCGCCGGTCGCCAACAATGATTCCGCATCCGTAGTGATAGGTTCCAACATTCCAATCAGCGTGCTTGCGAACGATACCGATAGCGATGGAACCATCGATGCAACTTCGGTCACAATCGTTGCACAACCCACCTCCGGTACTCTAAGTGTTAATTCCACCACCGGTGTTGTCACCTATACACACACAGGTACCGCTGCAGGTAGCGATACGTTCCGCTACAAAGTCAAAGACAATCGCGGCGCATTCTCGAATGAAGCAACCGTGACTCTTACAGTCACCTCCACTCCAAAAGCTCCAACAGCAACTGCTGATAGTTTCTCCGTTCCGAAAAGTGGTTCAACCACATTCAACTTATCCACGAACGACATCACAGGTACGGCAGCGATCAATACTGGCTCAATCGTCATCTCCACAGAACCTACCAACGGCACCGTTACGGTTGGAACCAACGGCAACGTCACCTACCAACACAACGGGTCGAACACCACCTCCGATACCTTTGCGTACACGATCAAAGATATCAACGGTTTAACTTCCACTCCTGCGAGCGTCCAAGTCACCGTAACGGCTACTCCAACCCCACCGACGGCAACCGCCGACAGC
>Ga0208225_1000023_pt1 | contig 40062 bp, 37 predicted proteins | sample LakMenEpi15Jun10_FD_150701 | JGI IMG/M metagenome (GOLD analysis project Ga0208225, IMG submission 150701) | Freshwater microbial communities from Lake Mendota, WI - 15JUN2010 deep hole epilimnion (SPAdes) | ecosystem: Environmental > Aquatic > Freshwater > Lake > Epilimnion/Euphotic zone ... | reverse complement strand
TCACTGAGCACGAGCACGCAACGCCCCACTCTCGTGCTTGTGCTTCCGCTCGCTATCGCGCTCGGAAAACGGGACCAGTTGTGTTTCCGTCATAGGCAGGTCGTGTGCTGAACGAACATTCGACCACTTCAGTCGGCTTTCGATTACGAGCACGAGCACCGTTGCACTGAGCACGAGCACGTAACTTTCCACTCTCAAATGCACTCAATGAAAGTTCAGTCCAAGTAACAACTCAAACGGTACTGATCTCTACCGCGAGTTACTTTTTTTCAACCCTACAAACGGCTCTTGATTTCCTTGACCTTGTCGGCCGTCTCGGTCCCTTTGTAAAAGTCGTCGAGTGGATAACAACCCGAAGGCAATCCATTTCGTGGCGCTGTTGTGCAATCGGAGAAAGTTCGACAAACAAGCTTTCGCTTACTCGTCCCCTCCAGTAACGCATCCATCATCGCTTGTGGATACGAAAGGACGCTTCGTCCGACCCCCATGAAGTCGGTCCATCCATTGTGAACATTGTGCACGGCCGCAGCGGGCATGAACTCTTGGAGGTAGGAATATCCAGAGCCTACAACCAGCATTCTGGGGTTCTTTTTCTTGATTTGCCGCGTGACAGAAAATTGCTTGGCAACGGAGATCAAAGGATCTTCGTGCGGTTGATACCCATCCGAGGGAGGAAATGCAGCGGGCCGCAGAAGGTGCGGGGTATAGTAGGGACTCCCAGCGGAAACATTCAGCAAGCTGACTCCTTCTGCTTGTAGCCACTCGATGACTTGTTGTGGTTCCGTGAGATCTACCTCAAGTGGATTTTGTTCGTTCATACCGAAACCCCATTGATATGGGAGCAGCGCTTCGAAAGCACGCGGTCGACCTTGTCCTAGTTTCCCTTCAACAGCGGTATCGGGATTAGGTTCGTGAGGAATTGTATCGAAAGCGCTAAGCCGAACTCCGATCCCCAAGTGTGGAACAGCCTTACGTATCCCCCGAATGATTTCCAAGAGTAGTCTGGCACGATTTTCCAAACTACCCCCGAAGCTATCTTGACGGGTTCTAGCAGAAAGGAATTCGTGTAGCAGATATCCATGACAGGCTTTTACGTCGACGAATTCAGCGCCGATTTCCCAAGCCAATTTCGCCGCTCGAACGTAGTCTTCGATGAGCCCTTTGAGTTCCGCTTCAGTCCACAAATTTTCATCGCCTGTGACACTGAACTTTGCATCGAGGAGTGGGTGGCGATGCGCGATTTTTGGTTCCCATTTCGGCCCGTTGGGACGGCAGAATCTGCCAGAGTGAGTCAATTGAAAACCGACAATCAAGTCGTCGGTGTATTCCCACCGTTCCTTGTGAGCAGTTTTAAGCCCTCGGAGTAACTCAGCGATTCCTTCTCGGTTGCGCTCGATGAGAATTAGTTGATTGGGATTGGCGCGACCGTCAGGCCTTACCGCCATCGCTTCCCCCCCCCAAATCAACTTCGCTCCCGATTCGCCGAATCGACGCCAACGCCTTTGCATCGGCTCGCTGATGCCACCTTCTGTAGTCCCGTCCCAACCTTCCATTGGCTGTACTGCAATACGATTGCCGATGACTATGCCTTGCCAGGAAATAGGTGTGAACAGCGGGCTGTTAAGCCCTTCTTGCACAGACCTTGCAAGAGGAATGTCGATGCCAAGAGACTTGGTATGCGCAGCAAATTGTTCTTGTGTCTTTAAGGATGCCAATTTAGTCAGAACGTACATTTTCAGATCTTTCAAGGCGACTTCACCAAGCGTCGGTAGATGCGTTCACCGATGTGCTGTTGGTAGGAAAAAGTAAAATGCCTGTGTGCAATAAATTTGCGTTTTGGAATAACTCGCGGATTGCCCCGTGGATTAACTCGCGGACTAGGCTGTGGACTAGGTTAAGGCAGCGGCGCTGTTGGCTCAAGCTTTGCAGGTCGCACGAACACCCAAAGTGTCAGTGCTGCCCCAAACAATATACCAACGATACTGACCCATTGAGCGATACTAAGACTCGTACCGAATTGTCCAGCTTCATCGACGCGAATGATCTCTTCAATAAACCGCAACACTCCATAGACCAACCATCCCGACCCGAACACCAACCCGGGACGCGATGCCCAACCTTTGATACTCGTGCTCCAAAAACACAAAAGGAATCCTGTAATCGAAGCATAAATTTGAGATGGATGCACCGGCAAACTCTTCGTCGGCAACTCTGACACGACAAAGCTACCTCGGTCGGTACGAACCACTCCCTCAAGCGGAGGTGCTCGGTGCGAACGTACCAGCGAAGCTTGAGTCTCGACATCCACGGGCACGGCCCCGATTTCAATTGCTCGCACGCGATCCCCAACTTGCATTCCCTGCTTCTGTGCCCAACTTCCCGGATCGATCGAGGTAACTTCCAAAGTCTCTTTAGCCCCTTCCCCCTCGGCTCCCGTATCGGATGACTGGCCGGATGACTGGCCGGATGATTTGGTATGCAAACCGAGCAATCTTCCTGTCTCAAACTGATCGATGTATGCCGGCGATCCTTTCGGAAACTCAATCGATGGGGTCGCGGTCTCGCAAATACCACCAAAGCAACAGCCGTTGAGCAAACATCCTAAACGACCAAAAGCCAAACCGATAAAAAAGGCTGGTACGATTGCATCGAGTAACAAGATAGGCTGGACTCGCCGCATAATCGCCCAACTGAGGATCCCGACTATCCCCCCAAGCACTGCGCCGTAAACGACCAATCCGCCTTCGGTGAATTGCAAGGCAATCCAGAGCTTTTGCGCAAGCGTCTCTCCATCGAGCTCGCTCCACTTCTGGACTACATAAAACAATCTCGCTCCGAATAACCCACCGATCACGGTGAATAATACCAACCCCACAAACGACTCTTTAGGAACACCTAGCTGCAATACGCGACGGTACGACAACACGGTCGCCGACAACACGCCGATCATCATCATCAATCCATAACCGCGAACCGGTAAGCCGATGACGATCTCATCTGCGGTCCCCGCTGCTACCTTGGCTTCCACCATCGGTAAAACTATTCCCAAAATCGCAGCACCCAACCCCCAGTTGAATACCTGATCCCCCCAATGCGTGGGCTCAACTTGCGCCCCGTTGCCCCCTTTGGATTGCCCCGTCGATGCACCCCTAAGCCGCGTATAAAGAAACCATGTCACAGCGATATAAACAAGAAGCCCGAGCATCCCCCAGCTGATCCAACCAAAAAGAGGTAAAGGCCCAACTTGATGAGGCAGGTAGAACAATGTTTGACGCATAAGGAACTACCTTGGCTGTTTCCAAAAAAGAACGACTGCTACCTAATTCGAATTCAAACCACCAAAACTCAAGAACATAGTCTCAGCGGCAATCAATCGTCGCATTATCGATCAAGCGTGTCGAACCCAATCGCGCTGCGATTATCCCGACCACACTTGCCTGGATCTCAGAGATTGGCTCCAAGGTTACTGGATCGACAATTGCAGCATAGTCGATGCTGTCGACCGGTGCGGCTAAGAGTTCCTGCCGCATCGCACGCTCCACCGCTTGAACGTCTCTCTCACCACGCTCGACCAATCGCTCTGCGATTCGCAAGGCCCGGATTAATCCCAAAGCCCTATGCCGTTGCTCTTCTGATAAATAACGATTTCGACTGCTCATCGCTAGACCATCGGGTTCCCGTATCGTCTGACAAGCCTCGATGCATACAGGGATATTCAAGTCGCGAACCATCGCACGGATCACTGCCAATTGCTGATAGTCTTTGCGACCAAAATAAGCGATGTCGGCCGGAATCATCTGGAAAAGCTTCAACACGATGGTGCACACGCCACGGAAATGACCAGGGCGAATCTCCCCTTCCCAACGCGAGGAGACCTGCGGTGGCTCAACGTATGTCGAATGGCCAGCACCATACATTTGCGATTCGGTCGGCGTGAACACATAGTCACATCCGGCTTGATCTAGCTTCTCTAAATCCTCGTCCAAGGTCCGTGGATACTTAGAAAGATCTTCCTTCGGCCCGAACTGCGTTGGATTCACAAATATAGTCGCTACGGCGCAATCGCAGTTGCTTTTGGCTTGCCGCACAAGCGACACATGCCCTTCGTGCAATGCGCCCATGGTCGGTACCAACCCGACACGTTTTCCTTCCAAGCGTTCGCGCAACACATGCGAGTAAATCTCTGCCGACGTCGAAAAGACCTTCATGATCTATCCAAAGTAAGCGACAGCGTTTTGAAAGATTTTCAGTCCATCGCCATGCTTAGGCAAGCTTTCTTGCCGAGTCCAAGCGGGATGATTCGTCGGGTCGAGAAATCGCTCTGGGTGGGGCATTAAACCGAATATACGCCCAGTCGGATCGCAAATACCGGCAATGTTCCCTTCGGCTCCGTTCGGGTTTACTGGAAACGGCAGTACTGATTCTCCAGTGTTACCGCCAGCATCGCAGTACCTCACGGCGATCTGCTTGTTCCGCCCCAAAGCTTCCCGCGCTGCGGCATCTCTGGTTAGCAGGCGACCTTCCGCATGCGCCATCGGCAAATAGATCTGATCAATGCCTCGAAGGAAAACGCAATGATCCGACTCGGGCTTGAGGTGAACCCACCGAGTCTCGAACCTCGCCTGATTGTTCCATGTCAGCGTCGCAGGGGGCGACTCCTCGGCTTCGTCGAAGAATATCCCTAATCGCATCATGATTTGGAATCCATTGCAGATCCCCAAAACCAAACGATCCTTCGCCTTGAACGTTTCAAGGGTCTCAGAAAGCTTCGTTTGCCACTGAACTGCCGCGATCCGCCCCGCGGCAATATCGTCGCCGTAGCTAAATCCGCCAGGAAAACAGAGTATTTGATAAGACTGAGCGATTGCAGGTTGCTCAATGAGCTGATTCACATGAAGTCGAACCGCCTCTGCACCCGCTAATTCGAACGCATACGCAGTCTCAACATCGCAATTGGTCCCTGGAGCTCGCACGACGAGCACGCGTGGCTTGGTCATCCTAAGCGGATCCTCTCTCCATTGCCTCAGCGACAATCAGCTTCGCCTTAGCAACAATCAGTCGGTTTCAATTCCCAATCCTGCAACGAACTCCACTTCGCCGTACCCATAGCAAGACCCCTTACTTGAGACAACGAAGCACCTGAGACTACGAAGCAGATCCTCGCTCTTATCATAACCGTCTTGAGGATTCTTGTGCAGACCGCTTAAAACGACAACACCGCAATCGGCTGACCCGTTTTCTGGGTCAACCTCCTTGCGGTGCTGAATATTTTCTATTGCCGGCACTAACCGCTCAAAAAACTGGGCCACTCAAAAAACTGGTCCAACGCTTAAGAAACGGGGCCAACGATCAAGCCACGGAGACAATTTCCCCCCCGCGTTGTCACGTGCGGAAGATAACGTGTGCTCCGAACAGCAAAACCTCAAAACAATAAAACTACTGCGGCAAACGGCCTTGGTTGACTGCTGGCAATGGCCCATTCAAAGCCTTCATGAACTCAACCAGATCTGCCTTGTCTTGAGCGGTCAAATCAAGTTTCTTGATCTTGTCGCTCAAGTAAGGGTTTGCATGCCCACCCTTGGCATACCATTCAACGACTTCTTCCAGCGTTTTTTGGCTTCCATCGTGCATGTAGGGCCCATTATGCTCGACATTTCGCAACGTCGGAGTCTTGAATGCTCCCTTATCTTTATCCTGCTTAGTCTGCTCAAAACGACCCAAATCAGGCTTCGCTGCATCCATCCCTACGCCGAGGTTGTGATACAGTTCGTCGGTGAAATTCGCTCCGACGTGGCAAGCTGAGCAGTTGGACTTTGCACTGAAGAAAAGGTCTCGACCACGCTTTGCCGATTCGCTCATCGGATTCTCATCGCTGGCCTTTTTCAACGCGACGTATTTCTCATAATTTGCTTGATCGTCTTCTTTGAAATCGTCGAGATCCTCTAATTGCTCTGCGAAAGCTTCCTCGAACTTCCTCAGTGGCTCGTAGTGGTCATAGGGGCTTGAACCGGTAACGATCGTTCGCTCGAAAGCAGCAATCGCTTTGCCCACATTATCAATGTTCGGTGCCGCGCCGAAGACTTTCTCGAACTGCATCCGATAACCATCGTTTGCCGCCAAGAATTTCACAACTGCATCGTGCGTATTTCCCATCTCGATCGGGTTTGCAATTGGCCCGACTGCCTGGGCTTCGAGACTGTCAGCACGACCATCCCAAAACTGAGCTTTGCTCAAAATCCGGTTCATCGATGTCGGTGAGTTGCGTCCTCCTAGCTGACCTTTGACCCCGACTCCGAACTGTGTGTTTGCACCGTAGCCCGCCGAAGGATGGTGGCAATCCGCACAACTGACCGTCGCGTCTTTCGAAAGTCGCTTGTCGAAGTAAAGCTGTCGACCGAGCTCGATCTTCGCTCGTGTGAGCGGGTTGTTTTCTGGAATGTAGATCGCCCCCTTGCCAGCAGAGAGCCCTTCAGGCAACTCTACCGACAAAGTGTCGTGGTTGGCTGGATTGCTTAAGTATGCGCGAATAGCGGTGACATCCAGCGCGCCATTACCTGGGATTCCTGATGTCAAGCTTGCGTCTCCAAGCTTCACATTTTCCGCCGCGTGGGCGACGGGAAAAGCACACAGTCCGACCAAAACACTACGAATCCAAAGTTTCATCGTTTCAACCTAATAATAGTGTGTGAAATCAAGGACGACCGGAACGCATCCAGCGAAGGGATCCCCTTAAAATACTCTAAAAAGGGGTCTCGCCGCCTGCGAAACGCCCCAAAAACTCGTGTAAAGCCACAGGCTATTGTATTACCAAGGCAATCGCGGAATTACAGGAAGGAACTTTTCAGATTAAACCGCAAAGCGTTTCAGATTCGAACAAAAATTTTCTGCCTGTAAAGCCAATACAAAATCAGCCAGAACACCGTCAGCACAAGCCCGCCGTAAACCAGCGTTTCCACTGACTGTGGAACGACTCGTCCGATCAACCAATCGAAATGGCGTCTCAAAGCGAGTTTCGTCCACTCTTCCATCGTCCAACTCATGGTGTAAGCCACAATCGAATTCGCACCAATCACTCGGAAGAAGAATGCCCAACGCGTTGAATTTCCGAAATCGCAAATCAGATAAAGCAGAAACAACCAAGCGAAGCACAGACCTCCGCTCCAAAGGGTCCACGACGGCGTCCAGATACGTTTAACAATAGGACATAAGCCTGCGGTTTCTAAGCCCCAAGCAATCGACAAACAAACAACCGTTGCGGTGGCAAAGTGAGCGAAGCGTCGTTTCAAGGTCCAGTCTGCACGAAGCCATTCGCCGGCCACTAGCCCCAGCAACATCGTTGCCAGAGTTGGGATAAAACTCAGGGTACAGTAGCCGCCCGATGAGTAAGCAAACGGCTCTTCACGAAAGAACAAGTTCATCCACCAAACGTCAAACGCCCAAGCGACATTGCTGTTTTTGTTCCAATGCGCGCCGAACCCTTCTTCGTGATGCGGCCAATTCGCTGGTACTCCCACCGATGCATAATCAAAGTCTGGAGCAGGTAGTTGACTGAATGCGAATAGCGCCCAATACCCAACAAGTATCGCACCGGCTCCTAAAGCAGACACGTACCATTTACGACCAGCGAATAAGAACAAGAACGTGTACCCGAGCCCAATCTGGGTCAATGTGTCATCAAACGTAAAGTTCGTGTACATCTTTCCGAGACTACGCAAGAAAATCCCGAAGAAAACCAGAATGAAACTTCGTCCGATAGCATGGATCAACATCGCTCTATAAGATTGGCCTTGCTCACTTCGTTTGGCAAACGAAAAAGCTAGGGCTGCACCTACTAAGAACGAAAAGCCAGGCTGGATCAAGTCATGCAAGGAGCAACCTCGCCAAGGGACATGTGATGTGTGAAAGACGATCGTATCGAGCAAGCTTTGCGTGGTTGACGACAACCGCCCTCGGTAACGCACCAAGCCACTCCAGTGCAAGACTTCTGCGAGCATCAGGAACATCACCATACCCCGATACACATCGATGCTTACGCAACGGCGAGCAGGCAGCTTCGCAGCTACAACATCGCGAGTTTCGACCGTTGAGGTTTCCGCTGTGTTGCTCGTCATGGATAGTATTATCTGTCGCGAAAGGTAGGAGAGATAAAGTCGATCAGTGGGCTGCCGGCCACCAGCAGAAACCCGAACAACCAAGGGACGTTATCCCAGAGGCCAGGAGGTAACAACAACGCAGCCGACAGCAACCCGAAAGCTGCCATCAGAAAGAATTCCGGTCTCATCGGACGCTGCCAAGCTGAAAACCAAAGCAATACAACCCAGAACGCCATCACCAACCCCACAACTCCCATCGCCATCCATGCAAAGAGGATCAACAGGACCAAGTGGATTAGGTAATAGTACGTCAGGCGGAAGGAGAACCAACTCACAACGAGTTTAAGTAGGTTGTTTAAAGTTTTCATGCTGGAATGGATTCTACCCCACTTTCCCGCGGAGTTCGAGTTCCAACAACAGCTTCTTGACATCTATCCCACCGGCAAAACCGACCATGGCTCCATCGCTACCGACCACCCGATGACATGGAACAACAATTCCTAACGGATTTCGATTCAGTGCCCCACCTACCGCCCGAGCCCCCTTCGGCATTCCAATTCGTTTCGCGAGCTCTCCATAAGTCGTGGTTTGCCCGTACGGAACCTCCAACAAAGCCTTCCACACAGAATTTTGAAACTCCGTCCCCGTGAATTTCAGCGGCAGACTAAACTCTCGTAATCGGCCTTGTGAATAAGCCACTAATTGCTCGACCGCTTGATCGACCACTTGCAGCAAATCGGTATCCTCGGTCGACAGCCCCAGCGCTCCGGGTTGCTCACGAACAAGCGGCCGATCAACTTGAACCCACGCATTGGAATCCAACGTGTGTCCCTCCGACGCACTCCGACGGCTTTTTGAGCGACTCCCCAAGCGAGCTGACCTCCAACCAACAGCATGCTCAGCGCTTTCATTCTCCAGTTGGACTTCGACCAAAGCCAAGTCCGCTTGGCTAACCAAGATCTGAAACCGCCCCAGTTGCGATGGAAATGAAACCGATAGCAACAATCCAACTCCCGTATCGATGTGCCACATGCGACCTTGCATAAGTACGTTTTGCGGTTCGCTCATGATCTCACCTTGGCATCGCTACCACTGCGGCACGCTGTTCAAGACCACCCAGTAAAACGTTCCCATGAACGCAGCAAGGGTTAGCATCCACCAAGCGATTCGCAGTGCGCTGCGGATATTCGGGAAAATGACTGTAAGGAGAACATCAAGTAACACGTGAACGGTTGGCAAGAAACACAGCAGAAGCAGAAACCAACTCGGCAACGGACTCCACGAATACACTTGAGAAACACTCAAGAGAGCAACTGCGGCGAAGCTAATCGCGTAGACATGACCGCCAAGTGGGTGCGTACGCTTGGAATCCTCCCCGACACTTATCGACGCTGTACTTATCGACCCCGTACTTGTCGACGTTGTACTTATCAAAGTCGCAAGTAGTGCCGTGACTCCACCTAAAGAAGCTAATACCACTGCCCACTCACCCAACGATGCATAGCCTTGCAATATGCATACAGCGATACAACCTAGCTGTGCGACAAGCGTCCAAAGAAACCAAGTGCCACCGCCCTTTTGCAAGCTACCTGCTAACGCAAACCCGTTAAGGATCGTCGCAGCGAGAATCAACCATGGAGACCAAAAGATCATCGAAGCTTTATCTTCATACCCAGCGCCACGAGGAAAAAGCAAGTAAGCCATCGCGAACAGTAATAGGGAGGACAGGGCAATCGCCCCAAGTGTGGTTAAAACGCCCCCCAAACTATTTCGAGTGCTACCCAGGGACTGAGCCTGCGGATTATTCGATTTGAAAAGATTCGGCCCAGTCGCCCCATAGGCCCCGGACATCAAAAACTTGGATACCAAATAGACGTCCGGGAACACCCAAAGCATCCTCATCCAAGGTTCTTTAGGGGGTGAAACCAGAATGTCCCGCAACCATCCGAAAAAGCTTACTGCCGAATTATTGGGGTTGTTGGCGAACTCCGAAATCGCGAATCCCAAAACAAAGAGAGAGCTCCCGATAAAGGCTCCACCCCCTCGTTTCTTGAGTGTCAACCATACCGCCAAAACCCCGAGTATTACCGGCAGCAACACCCGCACGACTCCAACCCTGGCTTCGAATCCAATATCCATCCTGACACTTTCCCCAGCTACAGTTCCCATCACCTACAATTTAAACTCGTTGCCATGTGTACCGAATCGCGGCGCGTCGGCTTTCGCCGTACCGGTTCTCGGCGCACCGGATCTCGGCGCACTGATTCTCGATAGCCGAGCAACTCAATTGCTTCCGGACTCGCAAGAAGCGAAACGTGAGTTATAGTAAGCATACAACAACCGTCAGTGTGCAAGGACGAAGCCTTGAAATTGCTTTGAGAATGAACGAGCCCGACCAAACCGCCGACAATCCGAAAATGGCTCAGCACGAGCCACTAGAAGCGGTTGAAGTGTCGATGACACCTTTGGCGCGCTACGAGGAATTCTTGCAATCCAAGGGACTGAGAAATACGTCCCAGAAGAAGTTTCTGCTCGAGCAAGTCTTCAATCGCCACGAGCATTTCGACGCAGATTTGCTGATCGACCAGTTGCCGTCGAAAGGCTCCCCGAATTACGTTTCGCGACCAACTGTCTACCGAACACTCAAAGAATTTGTTGACGCTGGATTGCTGCACCGCTTCGAACTCGAAGGCCGCAGCATGTACGAGTTAAACTACGGTTACCCCGAGCACGATCACCTCTACTGCACGAAATGCAGGAAACTTATCGAATTTACAAGCGATGAGATCATCCGCATCCGTGACCAAGTAGCCAGGTCCCACCGATTCCGTGTTCGAGATCACAGATTTATTATCCAAGGCACCTGCGACGAGTGTGCCAAGAAACGAACTTTTTCTCGGCGCCAAGACCGCGTTTAGAGATATCTATTTCGTAACCAAAAGCAGCCTACGCTCCCCCCTCTTTGCGGATTCCTTACCGGCCGTGGGTTTCTAACGTCTCGCACCAAGCTCCCCGGGCGTCCGAAAAATTACCGTTTTCTTATCACAGTTTATGGTCGTTTCGTTATTTAGAGGCCTAGTCCCGTTGACGCGAATTCTTAATATTGGTAATTAAAGGCATGTTCTTTTCCCTTTTCATGCGCCCACTGGAGCAAATTCATGCATAAGAAGTTATCGCGTGGCTTCACGCTTGTCGAACTTTTGGTCGTAATTGCCATTATTGGAATTCTGGTCGGATTGCTTTTGCCTGCGGTACAAGCCGCGCGCGAAGCCGCGCGCCGCATGCAATGCGGCAACAACATGCGTCAGCAAGCCCTCGGCGTGCTGAACTACGAATCAGCCTTCAAAAAACTCCCATCGATGCAAGCCGGCAACGGAAACGTTGTACAAACGCAACAGCGTTATTGCATGAGCGGCTGGTGGGCAATTCTCCCGTACGTCGAAGGCCAATCGCTCTTTGACCAAATCAATGGACTCAATGGCGGTCGCGGATTGGAACCATGGAACGGGAACGCGGCCTACCGACGCCGTGTTCCATGGTTGGAGTGCCCAAGCGACTCGGGCGATGCAGAACCTGTTAACGCGGACCGCAATCGTGGTCTGACCAGCTATGCGTTTTGCTCGGGGGATAACTTGGCTCAATCCCAACTCACCCCGCCAGGTGTCGAGGAACGAAATAACCTCGCTCTCGCCCTACGAAAGCTTCCGATTTACAACCGAGGCATGTTCGGTCGAGGTTCGTATCACCCACTGAGCGCCGTACGTGATGGACTAAGCAACACCATCATGCTCGCCGAACGTCAACGACCTCGGATCGTCAACTCCAAAGGCTCGGTTGTTTTGATCGCGGCTGATCCAGCAACTTACGCACCATTGAGCTGTAAAGCTCAGTTGATCAACGGTCAGTCCTACATCAACCCATCCCTTATCTTCACCGGCGATACACTTCCAGGCTATCGCGCATGGGCAGGTAACGCTTACTTCAACGCCGTCTCGACCATTCTGCCACCAAATAACGCAGTCTGTATGATCGGAACCGGATCGGTATCTCCTCACTGGTTCGCGGGCATCTGGACCCCAACGAGCGAGCACACCGGCGGTGTTCAAGTAGCTTTCGGGGACGGATCGATTCGTTTTCTGAACGATAACATCGAATCCGGAAACCTCGCTTCCGTAGCGCCTACGATCAGCAGTGGTATGAGCCCATACGGCGTTTGGGGTGCACTCGGCTCGAAAAACGGTGGAGAAACACCTGTCGAGTTCGAGTAATTCTAGAACACAAGCAAAACCTTCAATCTTACGGGGCGCATGGTCATCATGTGCCCCGTTTTCCTTCATTGATACCAAACAACAACACACAACTAACTTCATCAAAGCAAACCATGAAAAACCGCCTCTTTTCAACACTTCTACTTTGCCTTCCACTTCTTGCCATCACAACAACCTCAGGGTGCGGTGGTAGAGGTCTTCCGAAAACCGTTCCCGCCGAAGGTGTCGTAACCCTCGATGGCAATCCAGTCGCCGACGCCACCCTTACCTTCATCTCCGAGTCACACATCTACCACTCGACTGGTAACACCAACGCGGAAGGCAAATTCTCTATGCGAGCCTTCCCTGAGAAAACCGGAGCGGTTCCAGGGACCTACAAGGTAGAAATTTCTAAGTCGGTGCAAGGAACCGCATCGAGTACCAACCCAGACGAACCGGTAACTCTTAACCTTCGCAACGAACTTCCAGGAAAATACGCCAGCATGGTCACCTCGGGACTTACCGCCAGCGTCTCGGAAGAAGGCTCGAAGGATATGAAGTTCGAGCTTAGCTCGAAGTAACCTCACCGCGATCGCTTACGACCCGTGCGGGACGGGCTTCCAACCCGCACGGCGTGGGGCGGGCTTCCAGCCCGCCAACCCCTCCCGCTTTCCAGCCAGCACAGCGTGGGGCGGGCTTCCAGCCCGCCACCCTCAGACGTGTTTCCAGCGCGAGGTGGCCTCCCAGCGTGGGGCGGCTTCCAGCCCGTCAGCGTAGGATGGTTTTCCAGACACTTCAGCGTAGGATGGGTCTCCGGCCCGTCACCCTCTCCCACTTTCCAGCCCCCTCAGCGTAAGACGGGCTTCCAGCCCGTCACCCCCGCTCACTTGCTGTCCGTTGTCGATACGCTTCGTAAAGTACCAATGTCCCAGCCATCGCTACGTTCAAGGACTCCACCCCTTGAACCATCGGAATGGTAATCAACCCATCGGCTTTCGCAATAAATTCTCTGCGAACACCAGCCCCCTCATTGCCAACCAATAATAACGTCGGCTTGGTCAAGTCAGCCTGCCAATACGTTTCACCTTCCATACTCGCCACGAAAACTTGTACTTTTGATTCTTTCGCCAAATCGATCATTCGCGATAAATCTACCCGCTTCGGCGGCTTGCGAAACCATTGACCCGCTGTGCTGCGTAGCAGTTTAGGATGCAGGGGATGAACGGAATCCCCACTCAAAAACAAACCGTCTCCCCCTACCGCCACAATCGAACGCAACAGCGTCCCGGCATTTCCCGGATCTTGGACCGCATCGGTAGCAACCCCCAAGAAAGCGTTGGACTCAAGACTGAAGTCACTCAGTGTCGAAGCATCCACCCCTACAATCCCCGCGACTCCATCGGGATGCTCGGTTGTCACCGCTTGCGCTAACCATGACTCTGGAACCAAATAACAAGCACCAACGTTTTCCACAAGCAATCGGTGATTCCCACTAAACCATGCTTCGGTGCAAACGATTGTTTCAACTGGCCAACCGCATGCAATCGCTTCGCTTACCGCATGCGTTCCCTCGACGAGAAAGCAATTCTGCTCCTTCGCTACACGATGCAACTTCTTGAGTCGCTTCAGCAACGGATGGCTGATACTATGGATTGCTTGAGGTCTCACCCTCACCCCCGGTCTTGCGCCCAGCCGCCAAAAGCTCTTCAATATGCTTGACCAACAATTCACGCTCTTCTTCATCTAGCCAAACATAAGAACCAACTAAATCGCCTTGTGCATCGACCAAGCAAAAACGGTCTGGATGCCCCCTGCGTTCTACCCCGGGCAGGAAATACATTTCGGTTCCAACTCGGATAATGTCATCGAGCTTTCCTGTCAAAAACAACCACTGCTTGGGGTCCGCATTAAAACCATCGGCATACGTGGCAAGTACCTCAGGCGTATCGACATCAGGATCCACCGAGATACTCACCAACCGAATCGGCTGACCCTTGAATTTGCCTTGAAGCAGCCGCATCTCACTGCTCTGTCTCTTACAAGTCCCAGGACAAGTTGAGAAAAAGAAACAGACGACATATGGCTCACCCTTGAGCTCCTCGGATCGCACCATCGCTCCGCTTCGCTCTATCAATTCAAACGATCGTGTCCAATTCGGCTCCTGCTTTGCCGCTTCTCTTAGCTGCGCTAACTGCCGACGCATGCCCGGATCACTCTCCTGCCTTACCTCGGTTCCCTCACCCTCTGAATCCTCCCCATTTGCATCCGAAGCCCCCGCTTTCTGATCATCCGATCCGTGCCCACCTACCCCTAACCTACCCAGTTTGGGTAACGAACTCCTCATCGATTCGAAGGACTGATCATCTTCTACCGACGGCTTCCATAAAGACTTGCGAATCGAATGCGTTGCCAATGCGGCAATTGTCCCAATGACTAGCCCCAAGGCAATTCCAAGAAACCGAAAGCCCCTTTGATTTACATTAAGCATATTCACCACGCTGCCTTTTATTGACCAACCAAGTCGAAACAACAAGTGTGAAGATGGCGAACATGCTTGTCCAAAACCAACATGCTCCAACACTTGGCACCCAATGCCCCACCGCCCCAGTCTGTGTTCCACCAGTTACACTCACCGCACTCAGATGCCGAATCCCTGCCACCATGTAGCTCATCGGATTCCATTGCATCAAGCCTTGTATGATCCGTTGTCCGATCGGCATTTCCGATGTCGACGCCGGAATGGGAAAGAACGCACCACTTAGCATCCACATCGGCAACATCACCATATTCATCGCCGCATGATAGCCTTGAGTGCTATCCATCGGCCAAGCGAAACAAACGCCCATGGCGGTGATGCCTAAAGCAGCAATCGAGAGAAACCCAAGCAATAACAACAGGTGCCAGCCGAAGGGTAACATCCCCACCGCCAACGCCAAAACCACAAAAATTAACGCTTGTGCTAATGCAATCGCAGCCCCACCAATCCCCTTCCCAATCGCGATCGCCCAACGTGGTGCAGGCGCGACCAACACCCCTTGTAGGAACCCTTCGCGACGATCCTCAATGATCGAAATGGTTGAGAAGATTGACGTAAAAAGTAGGATAAGCGCAACGGTGCCCGCCACGTAGTACCCCATAAAGCTCTCTCCAGCCCCACCGCCCCGAAACGCTTGATGGAACCCCGTCCCAAAAAGCAACCAAAACAAGATTGGCTGACCAAGCGCTGCGATCACCCGAAATGGCTGCCTGAAGAATCGGATCCATTCCCGTTTAGCCAACACCCAAGCGACCCTAAATCCATGAGCCCCGTCTTCTCTACGTTCGTTCATCCATTTATTCCTATTCGTGGATTGTAATTGCGGACTGGCTCAAGCAAAGGAACTCATCCCGGAACGAAAAGCTTGCATCTCGATCCGTAATCCTTGCAGGCCACGTTTTAACAATCCCGCGACCGCCATCTCGGATTTATCCATCCGGTCGGAAATCTCTTTGAGCGACATTCCTTCCAAGTACCTCATCCGGATCGCCGCTCGCTGCGTATCGGGTAATTGCTCGAGGCAAGCTGCCAAGATAGCCGCAGCTTCACTTCGCATCAGCCGCTGGCTAGGAGTCGAAGCATCGGATGGAACCAAATATTCCATTTCCATCGAGCTCGCCCCGTTCGATGACCCTTTACGAATATCCACCTCGCGTTTCGCAGACCGCTTTTGTGTCGCAAGATGTTCTTGATGCGCCGTTGCAATATTGTTTCGCAGAATATTCCGCAACCAAGCTAAAAAGGACTCGATCGACTCACCGCGAAATTGATGAAAATCTCGCGATGCTTCCAAGTAAGTCGCTTGCACAACATCGCCAAAATCCATCCGACCCTGCAATCGCTCGTCAAGCAACCTTTGAGCGATGACATTCAAGTAAGGTCGAAATCGATCGAGCAATTCCCCCTTCGATTGCAAGTCTCCCCTCTTGGCAGCATCAAGCTTTAATCGCGAATCGAAAACCATTTGGGAACCCTACCATCCGAAGCACTTTTTATAAAGAGCTCACCTTATAAAGAAGTCACCGTTGGCGAATCCTGTGTACTCGATACAGGTTTCGGTGGAACTTGAGCAATCGAAAGAACATAGTTGACCAAATGCCACAAATCCTCTTCCTTGAGCCCAGGCTCGTCGCTCGATTGAGCGATCGAAGCGGCAGGCATTGGGCTACCTGCAATCCCATAACGAATCCTACGATAGATATCGATCGGATTGCGTCCACCTCGTAAATGCCCTTCGACAATGTTTCTCGGCTTGAGCGTCTGCGGCTTCATACCACCTCGCGCCATAAGGGGAATCAAAGCATCGGTATCTGTCGGCTGCAACCCAATCTTGGAGGTCCACTCTTTGGTCCAGTCGTCATAGTCAGGCAACTGCCCTCCCTTACCGTCAGCTTGTAAACCATGGCACTTCGAACAAGCTGCTGCTTCTTGGGCGAAGAGTTCCTTACCCTTCGCAATCGACGCAAGCAACTGATCTTTGTTTTCTTCGGTCTGCGATCCAACCAACGGAAAATCCGGCAAAGGAAAGTCTTCCGTAGCGTCTTCAGCGCCAACCCAACGATCCGCAATTTGCGTCAATAATTCCGAAGCTGCGGATTGCTGTTCCTCACGAACCTTGGCATCACCAGACACGTCATACAACCTCTCTCCCGGAGCATCGATCGCCGCTGTTTGCAAAAGCTTTCGTTCAAATTCCCCGCGGATACTCAAGAAGATCACGTAATCGACCAATGCCCCGATATCTTTGTCGGAAAGCTTGTCGAAAATCGGCATCTGGCTTCCAGACAACCCTTCTCGAAGCACCCTTGTTAAATCTTCCTTCAAGGGTTTCGCACCCCTTGAAGTCGACTTGAATTTGAAAATCCCAGCGCGGAAGTCCCGAGGATACGGATCTTGGCTTGCGGCCACCGGTCCGCGTCCCTGCCCACTAAGACCGTGGCACGAAGCGCACTGCTGCACCACATACAAACCCGGCTTACCGGCACTTCCTGCTGCCAACTGCAGATTCTCTTCGGAAATCAAATCGGAATAATCACCCTCTTTGAGCGCCGCTGGAAGCTTCGGGGCATCGACCGTCCCGAACCACTCGGCGAGAAGCGCTTTCGTGTCCGATAATGGTTGCGCCATCTCGGTCTCTTGGCTGATCTCCATCGAATGAGCAAACAAATAATTCGGCTCATGCATACTTGCAAGCGGATTCGGTTCACGGCATCCCGCCGCACAACCGACCAACCCAAGTAGCGTCAGACCGGCAGCGAAAGCTCGACTGCCCATCGATGCAGATTCTTTGTTCCCGTGATTCAATCTTGAATAGCTCATTCGACTTCAATTGGTTAGTGAGTTGGAATGGTTAGTGAGTTGGAACAGGAGAGTAACATGCACTTCTCCGGTAGTCTAAAAAGAAAGGAATTCGTATTCCTACTTCTTCAATTCGCGGATCTCGATGTTGCGCCAACGTACATCAAACGGACCTTGATCAGCCCCAATACCGTGAACTTGCAATCCGATGAATCCATTCTCATGCGAAAGCTCATCGGTGATGTCCTCGATCAACTTTCCATTAATCCACGTTTGTATCTGCTTGCCCTTGGCTCGAATGTGGTACTGATTCCATTCGTTGTTCTTGAAATTCGAATGGACTGGTTGCGTTGGGGAAATCCAATTCCTTCCGGTAGCTTCACCGTAAACATAACCTGCCTCACCCGGGCCTGCTTCAATCTCGACCTGAGGACCGTGAACGCGACCGTTGTCCTTCTCGGGAATACTCTTCGAGCGAATCTGAACGCCAGAATTCAGGTCATTGTGAACCTTGACTTCAAACCTCAGTTCAAAGTCTGAATAGTCCTTGGTCGTACAAAGAAACGAGTTTGGACTGAACTTCGATGTCGTACCATGAATACTATCGCCATCGATTCGGTACACTGCCCAGCCGTTCTTTTGCTGCCAGCCCGACAAGTCTTTACCATTGAACAGCGACTGCCATCCATCCCCACTTGGAACAGGCAGTCCATCTGGATGCTCGTGCCTAACGACCTTCGCTCCAGAATCTTGAGCTCGAAGGCTCTGCTCAGAGTCTTCACCACCACAAAGACCGAACACTAACCCAGCCGATAGAACACTGGAGAAGAGCGAGCGAGTTAAGAACAGGTTGGAAAGTGCCAATCGACGCATGGGAAATGTCCTTGGAGAGCAAAACTTGGAAAGGATACCTCGTTGAATTTTAGCCTGACCGCTAGAATTCTGCTATGCTGCAACGCTCGAATGAACCGAACCTAGCTGCACAAATTGCCACAGCTTCCCATTCCTTCACGATCGACTTCGTCCCCGCCATGCCATCCCCCCTTTCTCATTTCGGCTCCTTTCCCAACACACGCTTGCGACGGCTGCGACGCTGGGACTGGGTCCGAGAGATGGTCCAAGAAACAAGCTTGAGCGCCGCGAATTTGATCTGGCCGATTTTTGTGATCGAAGGGACTAACCAATCCCAACCCATCGCTTCCATGCCCGGTGTGGAACGCATGTCGATCGATCTGGCCGTCCAAGCCTCCGAGAAAGCATGCGAACTGGGTATCGGCGCGGTCGCAATCTTTCCGGTCACGCCACAATCGAAGAAAACCGACTGCGGCAAAGAAGCCCTCTGCGAAGAGAACTTGATATGCACCGCAACACGAGCAATTCGCCAAGCGTGCGGTGAAAAACTCGGTATCGTCTGCGATGTTGCTTTAGATCCCTACACGACGCACGGACACGATGGACTCTTGGTCGACAACTACATCGTCAACGACCAGACAGTCGAGGTACTCGCTCGCCAAGCCGTCGTCCAAGCCCAAGCAGGGGCATCCGTTATCGCCCCTTCCGACATGATGGACGGTCGCATCGGCGCCATCCGAAAAGCCCTCGATGAAAAGGGCTTCCAACATGTCATCGTCCTGAGCTACGCAGCGAAATATGCTTCCGCTTTCTACGGACCTTTCCGCGATGCAGTCGGCTCCGCAAAGAATCTCGGTGGAGCGTCAAAAAAAACCTACCAAATGAACCCAGCGAACTCCGAGGAAGCACTCCGCGAAGTCGCTCTGGACATCGAAGAAGGTGCAGATATGGTGATGGTCAAACCAGGAATGCCCTATCTCGATATCGTAAGAAAGCTAAAGGATAACTTCTCGATCCCCATCGCCGTTTACCAAGTCTCCGGCGAATATGCGATGCTTCAATTCGCATCCCAAGCCAATGCACTCGATGCAAAAGCTGTCATGATGGAGAGCATGATCTCGTTTCGCCGCGCCGGAGCCGATGCAATTCTGACCTATTTTGCTCCCGAAGTTGCACAAAACCTTCGCGGTTGATCGTTACTCACAACCCGCGTGCAACCTGCATCTACTTCGACGCATTTTGCAAGACTCGATCGATAAGCCTTGCCGCCCCTTCGATGGATTCATAAGAGATCGTATGTGGTCCGGCGAATTCGATGTAATCAACACTCATCGACTCGGATTCGAGAAATCCTCTTAGCGCTCGCCCCGTGGATATCGGCAAGATCATGTCTTGCGTTCCATGACTTTGAAATACGTCTAAACCGCGATGACGCCCATCCAATGCCGCATGCCAGTCCGATTCACAAATCAAAGCACCCGACCAAAGGATTAATCCCCGAAGCTTGCTTGCGTCGTAAGCACCTGCTGTTTGCACCGCCAACATCGCCCCTTGAGAGAATCCACCAAGCACAATCGTAGCGTTCTCCCATTTTTTCTCGCTTAAGCAATGCGTTATGCAGCTTTGCAAAGCTGCCGATGCCTCTGAGATTCCTTCCGGAACTTCATTGCGCATCTCATCGAAACTCGACGCCGCAGTCAGCTCCGCCAACCGCGCCATGTTGATACGCCACCAAGCCCTCGGCCCTTCGACCCCGAAGTCCTCGGACATATCCAAAAGGCCTTCCGGGAATAAAAACGCAGGCGCCGAAGCTTCCTCCGGGGACTCGCCCGCAAGAATCGGAACCAATTCTTCCGCAAGGTTCACCAAGTCGCTCCCAGGTGCCCCGAATCCATGACAAAGCACTACCAGTGACTTTGGAGTGCCCGCTCGAGGCGAAATCACAATGCAATCGAGCCCGCCGAGTCGGCCCCGTTCGAGCATCCAACTCTCCGCATCAAACTTCATCGCGATTCCATTCAAAAGAAAACCAAAGAACGACGGAGATCCCGTACGTGACATCGGTCCGACTGGGACAAAGTACCGTCAGGAGAATAAAGCACCGTCAGGAGAATTACTTGAGATCTTTCAGGGAGACCCAAGCCAAGTAGCCCAATAACCCTGCACAAATGATGAACACAATGTCCATCAAGAGACTTGGGTACGAAAAAATTCCGCCCCCACCGGTAAGGGACATGATCAAGTCCGCCAGGAATAGCAAAAGAACCAGTCCAGCGACGACGAGTCCAGATAAACACAACAGTCTGGGCATCAAATACCTCGTTGCTCTACGGGGCCCGTTACACTACGTGGCCACCATCAAACTCCTGACAATGAAAAACATTCATTCCATTGAGACCGGCTAGTATAGTTGAAGTTTTCCGACTGTCATCTATCCCTTACAACTACAGGGGGTTTTCCCGGAAAACTCTCCGATAAAACAAAGCGTCCGAACGAAACTTTGTCATAACCGGAACCTCTTAACCCTCAAAATCCACAGCGAACAACCCGAAATTGGTCGGCTTTGGCAGCGAACAGACCCCGAAACGTGAACCGAATCCCAGCCATAAATCCTCAACCCACGCCTCTCACCACGCCAACCCAAGCTTGGGAATCGTTTCGGGAGCAAATGCCCATCTGCCGACGCTGGGCCTATTTCGATCACGCCGCCGTCGGCCCAATTCCTCAAAAAGCGGCGGACGCGTTGAGCACCTTTGCTCAACAAGCCTCCCTCGATGGGGACTACCACTGGCCCTCCTGGTCAGCCACCGCCAGCGAAACTCGAAAGCTCGCAGCAAAACTCCTTCACGCATCCCAAGAAGAAATCGCTCTGGTTTCGAATACAACGCTCGGAATCCATACCATCGCGTTGGCTTATCCGTTCAAGCCCTCCAATAGCGTCGTCATTTTAAAGAATGAATTTCCCAGCAACCAACTCCCCTGGCTCAACCTACGCGCAGCAGGAGTAGAAGTTCGCATCGTCGAACCGAATCCCGATGGTTCGATTTGCATCGACCGCGTCCTCGATGCCATCGATTCAACGACCCGACTCGTTGCAATCAGCTGGGTCGGGTACGCCACCGGCTTTCGAATCGATCTGGCATCTCTCGTCGAACAAATCCACCGTCGAGGCGCAGAAGTCTTCCTCGACGCGATTCAAGGTCTTGGTGTTTTTCCACTAAACGTCACTGATGTTCCTGTCGATTATCTTGCTGCCGATGGCCATAAATGGCTGCTCGGCCCCGAAGGTGCCGGCATCCTCTACATCCAGAAAAACCATTTGAACAAACTTGGGCCAGCCCTCTGCGGCTGGAACTCCCTACAAGCAAGCCATGAATTTCGAATGCAAGGGAAAGGTCTCAAGGATTCTGCGGCCCGATACGAAGGTGGCTCTTTGAACCACGTCGGTTTCGCTGCACTCAAGGAAAGCTTGTCCTTGCTCCTTGAACAAGGTTGCCACGAACCGACCAGCGGCTTTGCCGAACGCATCTTGCACCTCACAAACTACGCTCGCGAACGCCTGAGAACGGCCGGTGCCTCATTTCCCTGGTTCACCCCCATCGCTCCGGAAAAACTTGCAAGCCACGCCAGCGGGATCCTTTCATTCGATTTTCCAGACCAAAATCCTCAACTGCTTCGCAAAGCCCTCATCGACGCACGCATCATCCTAAGCGTCCGACACGAAAGCCTACGTATTGCCATTCATGCTTACAATAATGAGGATGAAATCGACCACTTGATCGACTCGATTGATTCCATCATCAAACCGACGACCTTCCACCTTTCGCCAAATCCACAGCCATGAAAAACAAACTCGTGATCGGACTCGGTGAAGTGCTCTGGGATGTTTACCCTGATGTCGCTCTGTTCGGCGGAGCACCAGCAAATTTCGCCATGCACGCTGCTTACCTCGGTGCTGATGCTCACATCATCAGCGCCGTCGGCAACGATGAATTGGGAACACGAGCCCTCGATTGGCTATTGTCAAAAAACCAACCCACAAATCACATCCTCGTAGACCCCAAGCACCCTACCGGAAACGTCCAAGTAACCCTGGATCGATCGGGAACCCCTTCCTATCACTTCGCTCCCGATGTCGCTTGGGATTATCTTACTTTTCCCGACGAAGCCTTCGACCTCGCTTCGAAAGCCGATGCGATCTGTTTCGGTACCTTGGCTCAACGATCAAAGATCAGCGCACAATCGATCGCGAGACTTCTAGATTCCACCCCCAAACAATGCTTACGCGTTTTCGACGTGAATCTTCGTCAAAACTTCTACTCCGCCGAAGTCCTCGATGCAACCTTGCAACGCGCAAACGTCTTGAAACTCAACCGCGAAGAACTTCCAGTCGTACTACAAGCATTAAACATCACCCCCGCACAATCCTCCCCAAGTGACCTTCGACACCCAGTCCAACTGCACCAAAGCAATTGCCAAGCTTTGATCGATCGCTACAACCTTCCTACCGTCGCGCTTACCCTCGGATCCGACGGTTCGATGATCTATCATAACGGACGATGGGATGTTCAACCCGGAATCCCCGTCGATGCCATTGATACCGTCGGAGCGGGGGACTCCTTCTCAGCCGCGATGATTATGGGATTACTCCCCACCAAAGACTCATCCGGTAAAGAACTATCCGGTGAAAACCTGTCCAAAGTCCATCAACGCGCCGCACGAATCGCAGCTTACGTCTGCACTCAACGCGGCGCTGTACCACTTCCACCTGAGGATCTGCTCAGATGATTTCAAATACATATTCCTATGATGTTCTCGTCGTCGGAGCCGGCCATGCTGGCACCGAAGCTGCTGCGGCTGCTGCACGCCTTGGTGCCAAAGTTGCACTTCTTACCGGAAACCTCGACACCGTCGGGCAAATGAGCTGCAACCCCGCCATCGGTGGAGTCGCCAAAGGCCAAATCGTTCGCGAAATCGATGCCCTAGGGGGCTTGATGGGACAAACCATCGACCGAACCGGCATCCAGTTCCGACTGCTCAACAGCCGCAAAGGGGCAGCCATGCACTCCCCTCGCGCTCAAGCAGACAAAAAGGCCTACCAATTCGACATCAAACGCCAAATCGAAGAAAATCCCAATATCGATCTTCGGCAAGAACTCGTCGAAGATCTCATCATCGAGACGATCAATGGAAACTCTCGCATCCAAGGTGTCGTCGTTCGCGGTAACGCCCGCTACGAAGCTCCAGCGGTCGTCCTGACGACCGGCACGTTTCTTCAAGCCATCATGCATACCGGAGAAGCTAAGACGGCCGGTGGTCGAGCCGGCGAAGGAACCACCTCCGGAATCAGCCAAGCCTTTGAACGACTCGGATTCCGCGTCGAACGCTTCAAAACCGGAACCCCAGCTCGCATCAGTAGCCGAACCATCGACTACTCCAAAACCGAAATCCAACCCGGTGACTCAAACCCGCAACCCTTCTCCTTCCTAACCGACTCCCTCCCCGATCCTCAACTCCCGTGTTGGATCACCTACACGAACGAGCAAGTCCACCAACTCATTCGCGCAAACCTTCACCGCGCTCCGATGTACACCGGTCAAATCCAATCCTCAGGACCACGATACTGCCCGTCGATCGAAGACAAGGTTGTTCGCTTTGCCGATAAAGATCGACACCAACTATTCCTAGAACCCGAAGGTCGGCACACCCAAGAAATCTACGTCAACGGGATCTCCACCTCCCTGCCTCGCGATGTCCAAGATCAAATGTTTCGGCTCATCCCAGGCTTGGAAAACGCACGAATCATGCGATACGGCTACGCCGTTGAATACGATTTCTGCCCCCCGGATCAACTCACCCCATGGCTTGAAACCAAACAAGTCTCCGGTCTGTACTTTGCCGGACAACTCAATGGCACAACGGGATACGAAGAAGCCGGAGCTCAAGGCTTGGTCGCCGGCGCGAATGCAGCACTGCGCCAAAAAGGTAAATCCGAATGGGTCCTCCAACGCGACGATGCCTACATCGGTGTCCTCGTCGATGACCTTGTTACATGCGGCGTTGACGAACCCTACCGAATGTTCACCAGCCGCGCTGAATATCGAATGATGCTGCGACAAGACAATGCCGACCGTCGCCTTACACCCATCGGTTATCAGTTGGGCTTGGTTGACCAAAAACGATACGAACGATTCTGCGATAAACTTGAACGGATCGAACAAGCCAAACGCGCAGTCGCAAGCCTTCGTATTGGCGATATCACCGGAGATAAATACCTCAAACGCAACGAAGTGACTTGGGACTCCCTTCTCGAAATGTTCCCTGAATCTCTCTCGGCATTTCCAGCCGAAATTGGTTTACAAGTTGAATACGATACGAAGTACGCCGGCTACGTTGCTCGTCAACACGTCCAAGTCGAACGTCAAATGAAAATGATGGACAAGAAAATCCCATTGGACTTCGACTACACCACCATCATCAGTTTGCGCAACGAAGCAAAACAGAAATTCAGTCGCATCCGTCCACTGAACCTCGATCAAGCCTCGAGAATCTCAGGTATCACACCTGCTGACATCTCCCTGCTGCTCGCTTATCTGGAAAACCCGAACCTGCGTACTCGAAGCACCCACGCAAGTCCAAACACATAGAACATCAAAACGCGATGAGTAATGCCGACCCGATACCAAAAAACCTTTCCGCCGATGTCTTAATCGTCGGCGGGGGACTCGCCGGCCTTACCGCCGCACGAACGCTACATCGCGCCGGCAAATCGGTGTTGGTACTCGAAGCCGATGAAGTTCCAGGAGGTAAGCTTAAAACCGATCAACTCGATGGCTTTCTGCTCGACCATGGGTTTCAAGTCTACTTGACCGGTTACGAAATCGCCGGCGAAGAACTCAAAGATGCCAATCTCTCCTTGCGATCATTTGATCCGGGAGCCAAAGTTCGCGTCGGCAATCAATGGTACTGCGTCCAAGATCCCCTGCGACTTGCTTCCAGCAGACGTTTGCAAGCAGCTTGGCAAACCCTCATCGCCCCAATTGCGACTTGGCAGGACCTCTTTACTCTCTGGTCCTATCGTGAAAAAGTTTTAGCTACCCCGTTGCAAGAGATCTTCAAGCAGACCGGCATCCCTACCATTGATCATCTGCGTTCTGTAGGTTTCTCCGAACGCATTATCGAGCGATTCTTCCGTCCATTTCTCGGTGGCATTTTTCTTGCACCATCCCTCGATATGGACGCATCTCGAATGCAATTCGTATTCCGAGAGATGTCGCGAGGATTCGCAGCCCTACCCGCAGAAGGCATGGCCGCCATTCCCAAAGCCCTCTGCGCCGGTTTGCCCTCAAACACCATTCGTTGCAACGCAACAGTATCCCAAATCCACCGCAACGAAGTAGAGCTTTCCGACGGCACTCGCCTTCATGCACGGCAAACGCTCCTGGCCACCGAAGTCGGCGCTGCGATGCGGCTGCTAGGTGAGCGATGGCCTATGCATAACACTGTATTTGCTACCCAGACTTCAAAAACAAAGAACGACGCCGTTCCAATTACCCCAGTTCCAATTACCCCAGTTCCAATTGCAACAGGCCCAAAAGCAACAGTTCCAATACTCGCCGAGCAATCTACCCATTGCTTGTACTTTAGTCTCGATGCCGCAACCGCCCCTACACGAACGCCAATCCTCTTCCTCGATGGAAATCCACCAAACCAAGACTGGTCCATCAATCACGTGGCCTTCCCAAGCCTTGTGCAAAGCACCTATGCACCGAAGGATAAAGTCCTCGCAAGCGTAAACATTATCGGGAAGCCCAATGTACACGGCCGAGAACTAGTTAGCATCGTCCAGCAAGAACTAGAAGCGTGGTTTGGCTGGTCCGTCCGGTACTGGAGACACCTCCGCACCTACTCGATCCCGAAAGCTTTCGTTACGCCAACCCTGCCGATCCCCTCAGAGGAATCATTCGGTATTCAGAGCACTGCCGATGGCGTCATTGTTTGTGGTGACTACACCGGCACGAGCAGTATTGAAGGAGCGATCCAAAGCGGACGACTTGCCGCCAAGAGGATCATCGAAGAAATTCGCTAAGCCGATCGATCAACCGGCTACGTATCCCGAACGATCTCGACCATGCATCCACAGCAGTACAGCTTGCGATGTGCGAATCTTTTTACGATCCTTGCGATCAAATCCTCGCTGGCTTACGCCAATCGCATCGGCCAATCGAAACAACCCTTCAGACAATTGCTCCGATTCGCTATTCGGCTCACGCATCACCGACTCGACTGCCCATAGAGCCGCCGATTGAGCGTCTTCCCGTACAACAATCCCGCGAAACGACCCGCTTTGGACGTAATACTTTGGCATCTCGCCGTGTCTTTCTTATGCTGCGAACTACGAAAAAAGCTTGCATCCGATGAATGCTCACTGGCGAGCCAGATCAAGCCTCTTGACTACTTATTCGTACTTCGGTGTGACACCTCTGGTCACCGCGCAGAACAAAAAGCAAAAAATCAAAGATTGGGAACTGGCTGCCCTGGGATCGGGCTGCGGACTTCATCGTCCAGATGGCGAGGAGTTCCACGCTTTTCTTCAAAATCCTGAATCAATGCTTGCAGGTCAGTTTGCATAACATCGAGAAGTTCGGTGAGCCGGGCAATAGTCGGAAGAGTTTCCTCTTCTTGCTGCTTTCCGATAAATTCTAAGTGTCCAAAGATTCTCCCCTGATGCTTCAAGGGTAACCGAAGCTTCCAACGTTCAGAATATTCCGGAAGATTGTTCTTCTTCCATGCCGCATGGTACCCTTCGTGCAACCAAGGCATGTTTAGGTCAAGGCTCAGTTGTGCAAGCTCATGCTTTTCAGCGAATTCGACTAAAGTGCTCCAAACCGTATCCCAGTTGCGTATACCCTGCAATTGGACAACTTCCTGATGCACGCCATGCATGTTTCGTTTCGGCGGTGAAATCAAACTTGTTACCACGCGTTCGACCCGCAAATACAGCATCTTCAGCTCAGCGAATCCAAACAGCTTCGAGACAACCAGCGAACCTAAAGCAAAGACCATCGTCGCTATCGAAATCAAGTCAGATTTCAAGATTACTCCGGCTACCGCACCGGCAGCCGTCACCGATGATAACAACGCAATAATCCCTACCAGCGCCCGATCGTGGAATCCATGACGCATCAGATTGTGATGCAAATGACCACGGTCTACCGTAAAAACACTTCGTCCCGTCAACTTGCGCCGCAATACCGCCATCGATGAATCAAACAATGGGATTGCCATCAGAACAAGCGGGATCGTGATCGACATCGACGACCCCTCGTTAAACCACGAACGCATCGTCAAGACACCAAGAAACAATCCAACAAGCATACTGCCCGAGTCCCCCAGGAACACACTTGCCGGCGGCAGATTGTAAAACAGGAATCCCAGCAAAGCGCCCGCAAGCGATGCGGCGATGATTCCTTCAATGTGATTCCCCGTAAATGCACATATGACCGATACGGCTGCAAAAGCGATCCAGCCTACGGTAGAACACAACCCATCGGCACCATCAATAAGATTGATCGAGTTGATACACAACAACAACCACAATAGCGTCACCGGCCAAGCCAACATGCCGAGTTCAATGGGATATCCAAAAATCTGAATCTTCTCGATCGAGAACCCAAACGCGATAATCCCAACGCAAATCAAAACCTGAACGGCGAGCTTCTGCCTTCCTCTTAGTCCTGATCGGTCATCAATCACCCCGAGCCCAACAATCGCTATCGCACCGAGCCCTAAAGACAAAGCTTGCTGAGAATCCCTTACTAAGTGAATGGCTTGTTCAGGATACAATGCCAGAACCATTCCGAAACTGATCAATAGCGTCGCTAAGATCGATATACCACCACACCGAGCAATCGGTTGACGGTGAAGCTTCCGCAAGTTGTCCGGATAATCCACCAGACCAAAAATAAATGCCAAACGCCTAGCGAATGGAGTGATCGCGATCGATATCGCTAATCCTACCATCAACGCTACAAGCGGCAGTGCAAACGGATGATTCATGAAGTTCCCGACGACCTCTACGATTTCCTTCTCGGATTTCCTGCGCGGATGTCTCTCTAGGTTGCTGCGGGCGAAGCCTCTATCCTGAACCGGCGAACAAGCTTTGGCTAGTGGTTTTCCAAGAATTATTCAACTCTTCACCATTCCAGCACTCCGCGCTCCAACCCAAAATCCGCCGATAGAAAACTAGTTCGATTTCCGGTTTAGGCAAGCCACTCTTTCAGTTTACAATACCCATCGCCTGACCCAAACTACTTAAATGCTCCACCGAATCCGATCCGGTTTCCCCCGATCTAATCAACAAAATCTCAATGAAACTTGCCACTCTCCTAGCCACCGCCGCCCTGACCCTATCAGTCGCAACCTCAACGAATTCAATCGTTTCCGCTCAAGACCCCTCCTCGCCACTCCTTAACCGTATCCGGCCGAAATGGGTCGCAGACCAAGGTTTCTGGTACACGAAACCCCTCGCCAATGGGTCGAAGGAGTGGGTTTGGGTCGATCCGACCAATAAGAAAATCCTTCGTGCGTCGAGCTTCGAAGAACTCGAAAAACTCGCAGGGATCCCCCTGCGTACCCCCAATAACAACGGAGGTCCGGTCCGAATCGAACCTTCTGAAACACAAGATGAATCCCGAATCGACCTCGCTATCCGAAACGGACTCGACGAGGCTGTTGAACTTTTTTGGGTGGACTTCCAAGGCAACCCGCAACCCTACGGCCGTCTCGCCCCCGGAGAATCGCGAACTCAGTCCACCTTCGCCGGACACTCTTGGCTCGCAACCGACGAGAAACGCAATCCAATCTGGACGGCAATCGGCTCCTCCGCAGGTGAAACTCTCGAAATCCAAAAGATGCAAATCGAACCGATTCGCGATTTCCCTCGACGCGGACGCTCCCGACGCCAAAATAACCAACCACCCAAGTCTCCAAACGCACAGCCCAATCCATGGCAAGTCGTCCGCGAAGAACATCAGCTTCGGTTCACCAACAACTCCGGTGAGACGATCCTTGATACGTCCAGCTTAAGCGATGCTGCCGGAAGCCAATCGCTGCGATACGATCAGCCTGTCTTTTGGTCTCCAGACTATCGGTATGCATTCACACTCCAAATCGCCCAAGGAGACCACCGAGAAATCACCCTCGTGGAGTCCTCTCCTAAAGACCAACTGCAACCGAAACTTAAAACCATCCGTTACGACAAACCGGGCGATAAACTCGATCAACCCATTGCTCGATTGTTCGATCTTCAAGAGAAAAAACTCATCCCCCTTGAGAACGCTCTCTTTCCTAACCCTTGGTCGATCGACGAAATCCGTTGGGAAGGCGATTCCTCACGCCTGACATTCCTCTACAACCAACGAGGACATCAAATCCTACGCTTGATAGCTGTTGACCCAAAGTCGGGCAACACGAGTTGCTTGATCGAAGAAAACAGCCCCACTTACATCGACTACGCCGCGAAAGCTTATCGCGAACGACTCGACGAAACGAATGAGATGCTCTGGGGAAGCGAACGCGATGGCTTCTACCATTTGTACCGCTTTTCTCTGGCCGACGGAAAACTTCTCAATCAAGTCACCAAAGGGGATTGGGTCGTTCGCTCGATCGAACGCATCGACCGCGAAAAGAAACAAATCTGGTTTTATGCCGGCGGAATTGCACCCGACCAAGATCCCTACTTCAAACATTACTGCCGCGTCGACTTCGATGGTAACAACCTTGTGCAACTGACCGATGGTGATGGCACGCACGAAGTCGAAACCTCGCCTAATGCACAATGGCTGATTGACACCTACTCACGGGTCGATATGCCACCTGTCCACGAGCTGCGCTCGGCATCCACCGGAGAGAAAATTCTTGACCTTGAGAAATCCTCCGACGAAGGACTTTGGTCGCCAACCAATAAACCCATCCGATGGAGCGCCAAAGCTCGCGATGGCAAAACGGATATCTTCGGCATCATCGTGCGTCCGAAAAACATGGAACCGACTAAGAAATATCCGATCATCGAAAACATCTACGCAGGTCCCCAAGACTCCTTCGTACCAAAATCATTTTCTGCCCTCAACGAATACCATGCACTTGCAGACCAAGGGTTCATCGTCGTGAAAATCGATGGGATGGGAACATCGAACCGCAGCAAAGCTTTTCACGACGTGAGCTACCGAAATCTCTCCGATGGCGGTTTCCCTGACCGAATCCTATGGATGAAATCCGCTGCGAAAGAGTTTCCCGAAATGGATCTTGATCGAGTCGGTATCTACGGCGGGTCCGCCGGTGGACAAAACGCTCTCGCCGCACTCCTCTTCTTCGGCGATTTCTACGACGCGGCCGTCGCCGACTGCGGTTGTCACGACAATCGTATGGATAAAGTATGGTGGAACGAACTTTACATGGGCTGGCCTATCGCCAACCACTACACCGAGAACTCCAACGTCGTCAACGCTCACCGTCTCCAAGGAAAACTGCAACTCGTCGTCGGAGAACTTGATACCAACGTGGATCCTTCAAGCACCCTGCAAGTCGTCGATGCGTTGATTAAAGCCGATAAAGATTTCGACCTGCTCTACATTCCTGGAGGTGGACATGGCATCGGTTCGTCCCCGTACGGAAAAAAGCGTCGCGATGCTTTCTTCAAAGAACATCTCCAACCCTAATAACCCAATAACGCTCAACAAAGATTCGCGTTTTTAGCTTCGAACAAGCAACTATCAACCATTTAACCAAGCGATCACAAGCAACGATGAACCGAGTATCGCAACCAACGCAGCGATCACTCCGGCCGTCGACCGGGGCATCGCAGGATACTCCTGCCGCAACGTCCGGGTATCCCGATGATACTCGTACCAAGCCAGTGTTAAAGAAACTAACCCTAGGGCGATCATTGCAATGCCGAACTGCTTCGGACCAATAACCGCCGTCCCACGCAATTGCCCCGCCCCTCCGATATTGCTCAAATCCATTTGAAAAAACTTATACGCCGAAAAACCAAACGTTATCAGCGACGTGGAGGTCCTCACCGCAGACATAATCGTCCGCTCATAAGCAACCCGCGTTCGCTCAATGGCTAACCGAGTCGCAGTGTCTAGTTTGGGCTGTTCCGTTTTTTCCAATCGATTCTCCATCTCGGTGTCGATACAGTCTACTTTTTCGGAATTATTCCCGGCGTTGACGGCCGCCCACGGCTAGAATAGTGTTGTACTCCCGGGGCTACCATCACACCGACTGGTTTAACTATATAACGACAAGTCGGTCGAGTCGGATCAGTTGCCTCACAATTCCAACAATAATTCTCACCATTCGGCCTTACCGAAGCTTTCGTACTCCGCATGTTTCCCATTCGATTTGCCAAGCATAGTTCGCGAAATCCCTGGTGGATTCTCGTCGTCTGGATGCTGGCAGTCCCTGGAGTACGCCCCATCGTCCACCATCACGAGCAACCAAGCTCCAATGCTTGCCAGACGCAACTTCTCGAGAAACACCTGACCGCGTTCGAGCACCCAGCAGATCCCAACGAAGAACACATCCATTGGGTTTTCTCCCTCGATGGTTCGGTCGCAACTCCTCTGCCGAACGGAACTTGGATCAGTGGTCCAAGTATCTCAGTACCCGCCGATGCGATCGATGAAGCTTCCAACCAAAGCCTCTATCCATACACGACGCTTTGGGAGTTCGCCATGAGCGAACTGCGCTTTTACCAAAGCCCATTGAATCTATTTGATTCGGACTCGAATACTCAATTTGCCAATTCGCTATGTGACCATGAAAGCCAGGATCGTATTAGCGACGCTTGCTCCGCAGTAAGCCTCTTCTCTATCGCTCGCCTGTAATACGGCAATCATCCCACCGAACAGCACAAGCGTTCCTCGCCGCGGTTCGGAATCTTCTCCAAGGGCGCTCATTGCGTCCCTCGCAATTCACATGCTTTCTCGTCGGCCCGTTCCGACAACCCTAACCTACCCCTCCCCGTTAGCCCTACTTTCGGCTCGCTCATGAACACACTGCAACATGCCCTCCGCGGCTGGCCCTATATCCTCGGCTCCCTCATTCTCGGGGGCCTACTCGGCACTATCACCTGGCGAAACCTTGCCGATCGCGATGCATCCGATCGCACTCGCACCGCGAACACACATTCCGAGTCATCCACAACTCACAATTCCCACACGGATACATCCTCTAACAAACCTGCTACTCTCGCCGGCGCTTCAAAGTCAGAGGCACCTCCGAACGATATCCTCTTGCCTCAGTCGCAGTGGCAAGCCGCTGGCATCCAAATCGCCAAGCCACTTACAAGCGAATTCGTAACCCCTGTTAGCCTGACAGGAAAAGTCACGTTGAACGAAGATCGCATCGCTCACATTTACCCAATGGTCGAAGGAACTGTCGATGAAGTCTCAGTTACCTTAGGCCAGAACGTAAACAACGACGACTTGCTCGTCGTCATCCATAGCCGCGAAATCGGTCAAGCAAAACTCAATCTCTACCAAGCTCGCCTTCAAAAAGAAATCGCGGTCGTCAAAAGAGATCTCCAATCAAAAATTGCTGTCAACACTCGCAGCCTTATCCAAGCCCTACGGCAACTGCAACCTATCCAAGAAATTGAAAAAGGATTTCGATCCTTAACTATGGGCGACTACCGTGAACGACTTCTCGCCTCCTATGCGGGGTACTTGAAATCTCAAGCGGACGTAACACGCCTTGAAAATGTCCAAGACAGCGGCGCGGTTTCCGGAAAACTTCTTCTAACCGCTCAAGCAAACAGAAACGCCGACTTGGCAACCTTCCAAGCCCGTATCGAACAAATCGAATACGAAATGGAAACCGAAATTCTACTGGCCAACCAAAACGTCAAAGAAGCGGAAACGCGCGTCGCCGTCGACTCCACTAGCCTTCGAATCCTCGGTGTTGACGCAAAGGATATCGACAGTATCGATCCAGCATCACAAGGCGAAGCGATCTCGCACTATCCAATCCGCGCACCATTCAATGGTACTGTTATCACCAAAGATTGCGCTCTTCGCGAGCAAGTCCGACCCAGTGATTCAGTACTCACCATCGCCGACCTCTCCTCGGTATGGATCACCGCCGATGTCTTCGAAGAACATGTACCACTGCTCAATGCACTCGACAAAAAAACAGTCTCGCTCGTAAATGAAGCTTGGCCAGACAAAACATTTCAAGCTCAAGTTTTCTTCACTGGCGAAATCATGGATGAAAAGACCCGAACCATCTCCCTGAGAGCCATCGCGGATAATACCGACCGCTTGCTCAAACCTGGCATGTTCGTCAATGTCCTTATACCCGGGGTCTCTCAAGGCTCTGCGCTGACCATTCCCAAGGATGCCGTTCAAGAACACGAAGGAAAGAAATTCGTATTCGTGCACCTAGGCTCCGACCGCTTCGCTCGCCGCGATGTTCAAACCGGACCAACCAATGAACAAGGTGTCATGATTCGTCAAGGAATCCAAGCCGACGAACCCATCGTCATTCAAGGCGGCTTTATCCTCAAGTCACGGATGCTCGCCGAACTCTTGGGTGAAGAATAAAGCTTCGCTTACCTACGACTCAATAAGCTCCCCGCGTAGCACCAAACTCGCAGCGAAGCATAAATTTCCCCGAGTAGCATCAAACTCGCCGCGCAGCATCCAACTTGCCGCGTAATCAAGAAGCTATCAGCCTCCCTCCCAACAGATCACAAGTCTCTCGATCCATCATGGTTGAACCAATCATTCGCTGGTCTTTGCAGAATCGGTTTATCGTTATCCTGCTCTCCTTGCTGATTCTCGGCATGGGGTTTATCGCCGCCACGACCATCCCTCTGGATGCTGTCCCTGACCTGACCAACGTCCAAGTTCAAATCCTGACCAACTCACCCTCGCTTGGTCCAGTCGAAGTTGAACAGTTTATTACGTTCCCCGTCGAGAACGCCATGAGCGGCGTTCCGAAAGTTGACGAGGTACGTTCCATTAGTCGCTTCGGCCTCAGCGCCGTTACCGTCACTTTCGAAGACGGAACGGACATCTATTGGGCTCGCAACCAAGTCAACGAACGCCTTCAGAAAGCTCGCGAGAACATCCCACCAGGGATGGGGACACCGGAACTTGGCCCCATCGCCACCGGAATGAGCGAAATCTATCAGTTCGAAGTTCGCAGCGAACCCGGATCGAATCACTCACTCTCCGAATTACGTTCCATCCTCGATTGGCAAATCGCCTTTCAACTTCGCAGTGTCCCCGGGGTTGTCGAAGTCAACACATTCGGCGGCGAGCTGAAAACTTATGAAATCCAAGTCGATCCCTCAAAATTGCAAAATTACGGCATCGCTCTCTCAGACGTATTTACTGCCCTCGATGAAAACAATGGAAACGCCGGCGGGGGATACATCGCACATGGATCGGAACAACGACTCGTCCGAGGTGAAGGACTTGTTACCTCCCTCGATGATATCAAAAACATCCTCTTGGAAAGCCGCGATGGGACCCCCATTCGACTCAAAGAAATCGGCGATGTGCAATTCGCTCCAATGCTTCGCCAAGGTGCAGTCACACGGGACGGTGACCGAGAAGCAGTCATCGGAATGGTCATGATGATCATGGGTGGCAACTCTCGTCGAGTCGTCGAAGATGTGAAGGAGAAAATACACGAGATCCAAAAAACACTCCCCGAGGGTGTTGCCATCGAAACCTTCTACGACCGGACGGAACTCGTCGAAAAAACCATTCATACCGTCGCTGAAAATATCGGCCTCGGAGTTATCCTCGTGATCGTTATGCTCATCTTGCTCCTAGGTGACATCCGGGCAGGACTCATCGTAGCCACAGCAATCCCACTATCCGCCATGTGCGCTCTGATCGCGATGCAGTACGCCGGCGTCAGCGCGAATCTGATGAGCCTCGGCGCGGTGGACTTCGGGGTCATCGTCGATGGAGCAGTTGTCATGATCGAAAACTGCATGCGTCGCGCTATCCTGCATCACAAATCCAATCCCAAAAATAAAGTGCCACTGGCCACTTTCGAAGCCGCTGCGGTGGAAGTCGGTAAGCCGATTCTCTTCGCTGGTCTGATCGTTATCATCGTCTTCATCCCTATCCTTAGCTTGCAAGGTATGGAAGGAAAGATGTTCCGCCCAATGGCATTCACGTTCATGTCCGCCCTCACCGCAGCACTCATCCTCTCCGTGACCGTCATGCCCGTGCTGGCCTCTTTGTTCCTCGCCCGTACTATCCAACAAAAAGATACGATCCTCGTGCGATGGCTCAAAGGCATCTACACCCCCTGCCTTCATTTCGCCATGCGAATGCCTTGGCTAATGTTCGCTTCCGCAGTCGGTCTGTTCGTCATCAGCTTGATCATCGCCTCACGCTTTGGTGTGGAATTCGTCCCGAAACTCGACGAAGGAGACATCGCTATCCAAGTCACACGCTTGCCAAGCGTCTCTCTGGAGACCTCAACCGAAATGACCAAAGCAGTCGAACGCTGCCTGCTGGAATTCCCTCAAGTGATCACCGTGGTCTCCAAAACCGGGCGACCAGAAATCGCTAATGACCCGATGGGAGTCTACCAAACAGATGTGATCGTCCGACTGAAACCACCAAGCCAATGGCCTGAGGCTATAAGCAAAATCAAGCTTATTGAAGACATGCAATCTGCCCTCGAGGAAAAGGTCCCAGGAAACGCATTTAGCTTTACTCAACCCATCGAACTGCGTGTTCAAGAACTCGTTGCGGGCGTGCGTTCCGATATCGGCTTGAGCCTCTACGGAGATGATCTCGATACACTAAAAATCAAAGGGGATGAACTTGTCCAAGCCCTCCAGCGCGTCGATGGCTCCGCAGACGTTGCCGCTCAACAAATCGCTGGCCTTTCCTACTGCCGCGTGATCATTCGACGCGATGCACTCGCGCGTTATGGCGTTCACGCCCGAGATGTCCTCGATGCCGTTGAAACCATCGGCGGCAAAGTCGTCGGACAAGTCTTCGAAGGACAACGAAGATTCCCCATGCAAGTGCGCCTGAATTCAGAATGGAGAACCGATGTCGAGAAACTTGCACAACTTAAAATCGAAGATGCAAACGGTCGACAAATCCCTCTCTCCCAACTCGCCGATATCCGAGTCGAAGATGGCCCCGTCGAAATCAGTCGTGATGACATCCGACGACGCTTGCTCGTAAGCTGCAACGTTCGAGGACGCGACCTCGCCGGTTTCGTCGCCGAAGCCCAGAAAGCTGTCGACGCGTCGGTCAAACTTCCTCCCGGCTACCTCCTGCACTGGGGCGGTCAATTCGAAAACCTCAAAGAAGCTTCACAGCGACTTGCAATTGCTGTTCCGGTTGCACTCCTCCTGATTTTCTCCCTCCTTTACCTAACCTTTCAATCGGTCCGTCTCGCTATGCTGATCTACCTCAACGTGCCTATCGCCGCGACCGGTGGAATCTTAGCTTTGTGGCTCAGAGATATGCCCTTCTCCATTTCAGCAGGGGTTGGTTTCATTGCCCTCTTCGGTATCGCAGTCATGAACGGCGTGGTCCTTATCGAACATATCCGTCACCTGCAACACCAAGGACTTACGCTCGAACAAGCCGTCACCGAAGGTGCGCTCGATCGGCTCCGCCCCGTCTTCATGACCGCCGCTTGCGGCGCCCTAGGCTTCGTCCCCATGGCCCTATCAAGCTCCTCCGGTGCGGAAGTTCAACGCCCCCTGGCAACAGTAGTCATCGGCGGACTCTTTACCTCCACCGTCCTAACCCTCCTAGTACTTCCCGCCATCTACCGATGGTTCGATCCCCCCGCCGATCAACACTCGGATTCGGATGTTGAATCCAACCCGGAATCCATCTCGCAATCCAGCTTGGGAACAACTGCCGTATATCCAATCGCACCACAGCACTAACCGCTGATTATTTCTTAACTGCTAAACAAGAAACCCCTGTACGCGGCGTCGAGCCTAAAAACCCCCTCCGAGGTAAAACTGTGCTATATTAGAGTTAGTGAAGACCACGGTCGATTCGCACCTACCAGCGGCAATTCAATTTCCCGCAATGCTCTTCGCTCTACCCCTCCCCTCCCCCGGCTCCGAACCATGCTCAACTTCCGACACCAACAACTTGGTAGACGCGAAGCTATCCAAATCGGCGCTTCGTCAATCCTCGGACTCGGTATCAATCATTGGTCCGCTATCCGCACAGCGAATGCACAAGATCCAGCACCAGTCCCGGCACCAAATCTGTCTTCACCAAGCAACGATGCCCCGTTAGGTGTCAAAGCCAAATCCTGCATCTTTATCTTCCTATCAGGCGGACTTGCTCAACACGAGAGCTTTGACCTGAAACCAAACGCCCCCGCAGAAATTCGTGGCGAGTTCCTCCCAATCGCCACCAAAACTCCAGGTTTGCAAATCTGCGAACACCTCCCTCGATTAGCATCCATCAGCAATCTCTGGTCCCTGTGCAGGTCCTTAGGGCATCCCTCGAACGATCACTCCGTAAGCCATCATGTGATGCTCACCGGACAATCGAACCTTCCCCCAGGCTTCAATCCAAACTCCCCCAATCGCACCGACTTTCCTTCCCTCGCGTCGAAAATTGCATACGCACGCACAAAGCTTCCTCAACACCCAGCAAATAACCTTCCACCCGCCATCGTCTTACCCGAACGGCTAGTTCACAATACTGGACGTGTCCTGCCGGGCCAACATGCGGGAATGATGGGACAGTCGCTCGACCCGTGGTTCCTCGAAGCCTCCTCGTTCCACGCAACCTCGTACGGTGCGTTCCCTCTCTACGGATTCGATCACCAAGATCGCGGGAAACCCGATGAGCGTGTATTCCAAGCCCCTCAGCTTTCAATTCCACATACCCAACGAATCGAAGACTTACACGCTCGGCTCGCTTTACTCAATCGAATCAATCAACAACGCAAAAGCCTCGATCAACTCGCCGAAACACAACCCTTGGATCGTTTCCGCGAGTCCGCCGCAAACCTCATGGTCGACCCGAAAGTCCACCGAGCCCTCGATGTAACAAAAGCACATCCCGATAAGCTTGCTCGATATGGCTTGCACTCCTTCGGCTGGTCCTTGCTCATGGCTCGCCAACTCGTCGATGTCGGTGTGCCACTAATCCAAGTCAACCTCGGAAATAACGAAACCTGGGACACCCACGGAAATGCGTTCCCACACCTGAAGAACAATCTATTGCCCCCGATGGATCAAGCCGTATCGGCACTCCTTGAAGACCTTCATGCCTCTGGACAACTCTCCGAAACACTCGTCGTGATGGCCGGCGAGTTCGGCCGCACCCCCAAAATCACTCACCTCGCAGAACACTACAAACTACCCGGACGCGATCACTGGGGTGCCTGCCAGTCGGTTCTCTTCGCCGGTGGCGGGATCCAACCCGGCGTCGTCGTCGGAAAAACAGACGCCAAAGGAGCATATCCAATCGATTCCCCTACCACCCCCGAAAACTTCGCCGCCACCATCTTCCACCTGATGGGAATCCCCGCAAATTCCCACTGGCAAGACTCTCTGAATCGACCTTTTGCTCTGTATCAAGGAGAACCGATCTCCGGTTTGATGTAAAATTAGCAATGAACCGCCTGTCTGATTTGGATAGTTGCGGTGCCCACCTAACCTGCTTGCTAGATACGCCCCCCCTGATTTGCTTGACCGCCGCCCGCCCTCCTTCCCAAGCTGACTCCTCCCCATGTTACGAGCCACCCTCCCATTCATTAAATCAACATTCACGAATTCGATCCGCGCGAACGGACTTCCAACTCCAGTATCGTCCCCTTCTCTCCTCAGCCGATTTCTCGTGCTTACCCTCGCGACCCTAATCGCGATGGCGACTCTCGGAGCCCAAAGCACCTACGCTCAGATCGTTATCAGTAACGCCAATCCACAAGCGGTCAAACCCGGCAAAACGATTGCCGTCGAATTCACGGGCCAAAACTTCAAAGCCCCCCTGCGACTTGCCGGTTCAGTGCCGTTCGAATCGAAATGGACTTCCATCGAACCCACCAAAGCCATCGCGGAAATACTTGTTCCTGAGAACCAACACCTCGGCCCCGTGGCTATTTGGATCGCAAGCGACGAAGCGGTCAGTGAACCTTTCCAATTCCTACTCGATGACATTGAGTCCATCCGCGACAATGGCGCGAACCATACCCGTGAACAAGCACAAGCCATCTCAGCACCCATCGCTATCGATGGTAAATCTGACGCGACGCAAAGCGATTACTACACCGTGCAACTTGAAGCAGGATCCCGTTTGGGAATCGATTGCATCGCCGAACGTATCGGCTCAAGTATGGATCCCGTAATTCGCGTTTGGAACGCTCAAGGCCTTATCGTTCTTCAAGCGGACGATAGCCCCACGGGTCCAGATCCTCAAACAACTTTCGTTGCACCTGCAAGTGGCCCTTATACGATCGAAGTCGTCGATAGCCGATTCGCAGGCGAAGGCCGATACCGTTT
>Ga0208225_1000022_pt1 | contig 40678 bp, 23 predicted proteins | sample LakMenEpi15Jun10_FD_150701 | JGI IMG/M metagenome (GOLD analysis project Ga0208225, IMG submission 150701) | Freshwater microbial communities from Lake Mendota, WI - 15JUN2010 deep hole epilimnion (SPAdes) | ecosystem: Environmental > Aquatic > Freshwater > Lake > Epilimnion/Euphotic zone ... | reverse complement strand
TGTCCTGATCGTCGCTGGCGAGTTCCTCTTCATCTAGCTCTTGCTCCTCTTCGTCTAGATCCTCTTCGTCCTCGACTTCTCCGTCCTTGTCCTCTTCGTCATCGCCCTCTTCGTCATCGTCCTCTTCGTACTCATCCTCTTCATACTCATCCTCTTCATATTCATCGTCATCGCTCTGTTCAAGATCGACATCCTCAAAGCCCGTCTGACCAAGGCTTGCAAGATCCTCGTCTTCGTCGAATGCTCCTTCCCACTGCTCTCCAGGTTTTCCGCGAGGTGCGACCGCTGCTCCTTCTCCTTGAATCTCATCCCGTTCGTCATCTCGCTTGCGCGGCTGCAGATAGAGCTTGATGGGGATCTCACCAAAAGGGAGATGGTCGCGCAGGAAGTTCAGCAGATAACGTCGGTATTGATTGCTAAAGCCTTGTGGCTGATTGCAAACAAGGATAATCGTTGGTGGTTCTGAAGCGACTTGAGTCGCATAGTAAATCTTAGGACGTTTCAATTGGTACAACGGTGGTTCGTGACGTTCCAACGCCGCTTTGACAAGCTTGTTGAGCATGCTTGTTGAAATTCGCTCCTTGGCTTGTTTGAAAAGCATCTGAGCGTGATTCAAAAGCGTTTTAACGTTCTTCCCTGTTTGCCCGGTCACAAATGCGATGGGGCAATAAGCCATGGTGGGAAAATGCTCTCGAATGTATTCAACCCAGCGCTCTGTCGGAATAAAGCCAGCGAGCTTGTCCCATTTATTCACTACGAAGATACAAGGTTTAAACTCGTCATGGATGTAGTGCGCAAGCTGCTTGTCGACCTTGCTCATCGGTTCGGTGCAATCGAAAAACAACAGCACAACATCGGCTCGTCGCACGCTTCGCTGAGCGCGGTGCAAACCGTACCAATCGATGTCCGTCCGAATACTCTTGTTACGGCGAAGACCCGGCGTATCGATCGCCATGAATTTGTAGCCATCGAGCTCGAACATCACGTCGACGCTATCGCGCGTCGTTCCGGGGACTTCACTGACTATACATCGATCCTCTTTCACAAGCGTATTGACGAAAGTGCTTTTGCCGACGTTACGTCGCCCAACAATTGCAACCTTCATCGTCGGCGGTTCAATCTCACCCGGGTCCGCATCAAAGTCAGGCAAGTGCCCGACGATCCAGTCAAGCAGATCGGTTTTGTTGCGATTCTGCAACACGCTGATCCTCATCAAGTTCTTGTAACCAAGTTGATGAAACTCATCCGCGTTTGAATCAAGTGACGGGCTATCGGTTTTGTTCGCAAGCAAAAGAATCGGCTTGTTGACCCTGCGAAGCCGATCGGCAACTTCCGAATCAAGCGGCACGAGTCCACTGCGGGAATCGACCACAAATAGCAACACGTCGGCTTCTTCAATCGCCGCAAGAATCTGACCTTCGACTTGATCGGTCAAGTTATCTACGTCTTCGATGCCGATCCCACCCGTATCGATCAACTCAAAGTGACGATCGTTATGCTCGAGCATCGTGTTCAGTCGATCCCGGGTAACGCCGGCAAAATCCTCAACGATCGCCAAACGCCGGCCCGCAAGCCAATTGAAGATGGAACTCTTGCCTACGTTCGGACGACCGACAATTGCAATGCGTGGAACAGCCATGGGTAAACGATCGAAAGTGAATGAATGAGGATGGTCGGAACGGACTTCACGGCTTCGCTTTCACAGCATCGCTGCGCAGATTCCAAGCTTCCACCCAATCGGTTTCCACCAACTCAGCTTGGAAATCCCTGAGCAACCGATCGTGCATATCGGGAAAGTGTCCAGCGCCGTAAAAGACACCCAACTTGCGCTTGCCAGCTTGCAATTGCTCTTCGAGAACCGAAAACGCCTTGGCGTTTCGCTCGGTCAGAAGGGTACTCTTTCCGTCTTTATCCGCAATCCCAACCATTTGATTGTCGAGCGATTCGAACTGTTTGGCCATGGCCCTGCGAAGCTTCACCGGGTCGCCGCTGAGCATTGCACTCATCATCTCCGACTGGGCTTCATTTACTTTTTTCGACGTTTGGGTCGCAAAACCAGCCCCCATCACACGCGCCATTAAACTCACAATCCCATCATTCCGCTTGGACATATCCTCACTGAATTCGCTCGGATTCATATCGGCATGCACGAAATTCTTCGCTTGATAATCGATTTCCTCGAGCTGAAACGTGAGCTTCAAAGCGTCCTTCATCCCACCTTGGATCGAACTGATCGGATTTCCACCACGCCTCCGCTCGCTCTTTCGCGGTCGATCGGTCGACTCAGCGACCAACTCGTAAAGAATCACTTCATACGATTTAAACATGCTATTGAGCCGCTGGTAGTAAGACTTCTCTCCTACGTGCACCGCCCCGATTAAATGAACTTCCGCACCCTGAAATGGGCCCGTGGTAATCCGGTATTTCGCAATCGCACATTGCAATTCCTCCGGCTTGCCATCCTCGGACTCCAAGACCCGCATAAACGGAGGCGACTTGCTAGAAGCCGACGACTCCCGCACGTTTTTCTCTTGAACCGCCCCTGACTTCTCTTGCCCGATGGCCGCATCCGTGAACAAAAAAGAAGTAAAAACGCTTAATGCAAGGCCCGAACAACAGGCACGAGCCGGCCAAGAATTGTTTGGTTTAGGACATCTCATCGCTATCTATCTCCTCGGGTTCGAAGCTTTCAAGTTGGCAGAAACTCCAGAAGCTTTCTTTATAACCCCACCGCACCGATGTCGAATTCGTTTTTCTCGGAGAATATTGGTCAAAATCAGGGTTGTCGAATTTGACGCGGCGTCAATAATTGACGCGATGGTCGAACTAACGCGAAAACAACGAGAAATTCAACTGCGAACCCAGGAAATCCTCAGGGTCGCCAAGCCGATTTTGCTCCAAGAAGGTTTCCACGCCCTGACGATGGACCGCGTTGCGGCCAGCATGCAGTACGCCAAAGGAACCATCTACAACCACTTCCCCAACAAAGAAGAAATCGTCCTAGCTCTGGCTTACAACGCCATGAAGCTTCGGCAACGCCTCTTTAACTTCGCTTCTCAGTCGACAGGGAGAAGCAGGGAGAGATTGATGCGAATCGGGCTCGCATGCGAATTCTACACGCAGCATTGCCGTGAAGAATTTCAGATCGAACAGTGGATGCGGCACGCAAACATCTGGGACAAATCTTCGTCCGATCGCCAAGCATGTATTCGGGAATGCGAAGCTGGATGCATGGCCATCGTAGCAGGCTTGGTCCGCGAAGGAATTCAATCCGGAGACTTGCCCGGTTCCAATCAAACCCACAAAACCAATACTGCATCCACACAGCTTCCAAACACGCATCCCCTTAGCCCGGAAGAAATGGTATTCGGATTATGGGCGATCACCTTCGGGTCTCAGATTCTTTCTGCCAGCAGTCCGTCCTTACCCGCCCTGGGTGTCATGGATCCAATCCGCGCGACGCGAGTGCACTGCTGCACACTCCTAAACGGCTTTAATTGGCAACCGATACTGGCCGTCGAGGAATACTTAGAACAAGTCGAACAAATGTCGGCCGAGGTGCTACCTCGCTTCGAAGAAATACAAAGGACAGAGTTATGAGCAGTTCGATCCCCATAAAGACTTCGTTTTCACCTTGGATCATCCGTTGGGTCGTCGGAAGTATCATGCTCGCAGGACTAGCGTGGATGATCTTCTTCTCACACGAAGCCGCACCCCATCCGGCATCGCATTCGAATTCTAATTCGAAGCAAAACTCGCTTCGAAACACTTCCTCTCCGTTATCATCAAACGGTACGGAACTACTGGTTCGGGCTTTCACCATCGCTGATCGCACCGCGAACAACCCCAGCCAACGAACTTTCTCCGGCACGCTTCAAGCCCGTTACCAAAGCTTACTAGGGTTTCGAGTTGCAGGCAAAATCGTCGAGCGGCATGTGGAAGCTGGGGATCGAGTGCGTAAGGGCCAAGTACTATTTCGATTAGACCCCACAGACTTTGATTTACAGATTCAAGTCGCCGAGTCGGATTTACAAGCAGCTAGATCGCAATTGATTCAGATCGAAGCCGAAGAAAAACGATTGGCCGATTTACGCCAAACGCGATCTACCAGCCAATCCGACTACGACTTGGCAGTCGCTGCTCGCGATACGGCTCGCGCTCGACTTCGCGCTGCTGAAAACCGCTGGATGATGGCAAAAAACCAACGGGATTACGCACAGCTAGAAGTCGACCAAGACGGCCTAGTGACCAAAATCATGGCAGAGGTTGGCCAAGTGGTATCTCCGGGGCAACCTGTTGTTCAGTGGGTGCACGGCAATGAAATGGAAGCGGCGATCAGTGTACCCGAGTCGATGCAACACATGCTCGACCAACGGAATGCTACCGTCCGGTTTTGGTCCCGACCTGATTTGGTCGTCCAAGGCGTCCTACGGGAAGTATCCCCCGTGGCCGACCCCACATCTCGAACCTATGACGCTCGATTTACGCTGATCGATCCTCCAGCCGACTTAGCTCTCGGGCTGACCGCTACCGTTCAAATCGACCAGAGCCACGAAGAAGGGATCAGCGTGCCGATGGGGGCGATCGCGCAAGTCGAATCATCTCCTATCGTGTGGCGGATTCGCGACGACGGCTCAGTGGAATCAGTCAACGTGCAAATCTTGAAGTACGGTTCACAACGGGCTGTCATCCAAGGTGACCTTGCTCCCGGCGAGAAAATCGTCAGCGCCGGCGTTCAACGTATCGACGCCCAGTGCCGCGTTCGTATTTGGCAAGACCTCCTCTAGCGTTTGGCTCGGCGAATTCTCATGCATGCAAGTCCGTCTCCAGGCAATGACCGTTCTCCAGATCATGACATGTCACAAGAGAATGATCGGCCAAGCTCAAATTCCGAGGACCATCGCTGGAACCTTTCGCGATGGGCGGTCACGCACCAAGCGTTCGTTTGGTTTCTCATGCTTGCTTGCAGTGTCGCTGGATTAGCCGCTTACTTCCAAATGGGTCGCGCGGAAGATCCTAGCTTCGCGATCAAAACATGTGTCGTAGGTGCGGTCTGGCCCGGAGCCACTCCCGATGAAATGCAACGCTACGTGGCACAACGAATCGAAGATAAACTTCGAGAAACTCCCAAACTCGATTTTCTTCTGACGTATTGCATCAGCGATCGAATGATGACGCTCGTGCAACTCAAAGATTCCGTTCGAGGTCGAGCAGTCAACGATACTTGGTACCAAATCCGCAAAAAGCTCGATGACATTCGAGGTGAACTACCAAGCACACTGATCGGCCCAAGCGTCAATGATGAGTACGGTGATGTCTACAGTGCCATCTATTCGTTCACCGGCGATGATTACTCTCTAGCGGAACTCAAGCGATTGTGTGAGCAATCTCGCAAACGACTGTTAAAGGTCGCGGATGTCGAGAAAGTCGATATTATCGGCGAGCAGCAAGAGCAAATCGTCGTCGAGTTCTCCCATCAGAAACTTGCAACCCTTGGAATCACACCACAGCAAATCTTCGACAGTGTCGCTCGCCAAAGCGGAATGCTTCGCTCCGGTAGCATCGATACCGCTGAAGATCGCATCCACGTGCGAGTCAGTCGCAACTTTGGCGGATTAGAGGAAATCGAAGCTGTACCAATCGAAGCATCCGGCAAACTCTTTCGACTCGGAGATGTAGCCAAAGTCTCTCGCAGTTATGAAACGCCACCGACCTTTCTGATGCAATTCAATGGCAAACCTGCCGTATCCCTAGGGCTAGTGATGAGCAAAGGGGGCAACGTGCTGGAGATGGGCAAAGCTCTCGCCAAGGAACTTGAAATCCTGCGAGCAGAAGTCCCCGCTGGAATCCAAATCGATACGGTCTCCTTTCAACCAAAGGTAGTAGAGGAATCTGTTGGAGAGTTCGTTAAATCGTTTCTCGAAGCGTTGATTATTGTGTTGATCGTCTCGTTCATCAGCCTCGGCCTTCGGACCGGTATCGTCGTGGCGTTGAGCGTACCGTTGGTCTTAGCGATTTCCCTTGTGATCATGAATGCAATGGGAATGAACCTAGATCGAATCTCCCTGGGTGCCTTGATCCTCGCCCTCGGACTGCTGGTTGACGACGCGATCATCGCCGTAGAAATGATGGCAGTGAAAATGGAGCAAGGCTGGAATCGGCTTGAATCTGCCACCTACGCTTGGACCTCCACCGCATTCCCCATGTTCTCTGGAACATTGATTACCGTTGCGGGGTTCTTACCCGTGGGCTTTGCACCATCGACCTCAGGCGAGTATGCAGGTGGTATATTCTGGGTCGTAGGGATCACCTTGGTTACCTCTTGGTTTGTCGCCGTTCTCTTTACCCCCTTGCTTGGGCTGCATCTCCTTCCCGATCCCGCAAAGCATCATCAGGGAGCAGATCACGATCCGCATCAAGCGTTCGATACACCCTTTCACCGCATGTTGCGATCTATCGTCAGCGCAGCGGTCAAGCGACCTTGGTTCGTTGTTGGAACCACCTTCGCGCTGTTCCTTGTAGCTGGTTATGCGATGACCAAATTGCAGCAACAGTTCTTTCCGCAATCCTCCCGTCCTGAATTGCTGGTGGACTTGAGAATGAGTGAAGGTGCCTCAATTGGAGCGACGGCGGAAATGGTACGACGCGTCGAAGCCATCGTACTTCCTCTCATCGATGGGCACTCCAACCAGTTATCGAATGAAGAAAACACCCACCAGAAATCCGCTGCGGATGCGACTGTTGGCCCGGGAGATGTCCTGCATGTGGCGTCTTACATCGGAGCTGGTTCCGCAAGGTTTTTCCTTGCACTTAATCCAGATCTACCAAACCCCAGCTTTGGGAAACTTGTCATCCTCACTTCGAGCACCGACGCGAGAGAACGACTGCGCACCTACCTAAAAAACATATTCGAACATGACCCGCAATTCAGCGCGGCTTCGACCCGCGTGCTCAGACTCGATTTCGGTCCACCCGTCGGTTACCCCGTTCAATTCCGTGTTGTCGGGCCAGACAAAACCGTCGTCCGCCATTATGCAAATCGTGTTCGCGAAATCATGCGAGCCGATCCCGCAGCCGTCGATGTAAACCTTGAATGGGAAGAACCTGCGAAGACCATCCAAGTCAAGATCGACCAAGACCGAGCGCGTTTACTAGGCCTCTCTCCTCAAGAAATCGAACTTGGACTCCAAACACTCTTGAGCGGTTCAACCATTTCCTACTTCCGAGAAGGAACCGAGACTATTCCAGTCGTCGCTCGAGCAATCGACGAGGAACGATTGAACCTTGATCAATTCGAAGATATGACCCTCTTTACATTAACGGGCAAAAGCGTCCCGCTGCAGCAAGTCGGTCATCTGGAGTATTCGCAAGAGGATCCTATTGTATGGCGTCGCAGCCAGGAGCAGATACTCTCCGTACGTTGCGATATTTCTGACGGTAACCAAGCTCCTGACATCAGCAACCGAATCGATAAAGAACTTCGCAATCTTCGAAAGGAATTACCACCTGGCTACCGTATCGATCTAGGTGGAAGCATCGAAGAAAGCAATAAAGCTAACCAAGCCTTGTTCGGGATGTTTCCAATCATGGTATTGGTGATGCTCACCTTGCTCATGGCCCAAGTTCAGAACTTTCGCAAGATGCTACTGATTTTTGGAATCGCTCCTCTCGGATTGATCGGCGCTGTTGCCTCTTTGCACCTGTTCAATGCACCATTCGGATTCGTATCACTGCTCGGTGTGATCGCGCTTGCTGGAATGGACATGCGAAACTCCGTGATCCTCGTCGATCAGATCGAACAAGATATTCGGTTGGGACTCAGGCCATGGGAAGCCGTCATCGAATCATCCGTTCGTAGGGCACGCCCTGTGATCCTTACTGCTGCGACTGCTATCCTGGCAATGATCCCCCTTACCAGAAGCGTATTCTGGGGACCGATGGCTATGGCGATTATGGGTGGACTCTCGATCGCCACCTTCCTTACCTTGATCAACCTCCCTGCAATCTATGTGATTCTCTTTCGCATCCGACCTGAGACCCCAGCGACATCTACCGCTCACCCTGATCTGAAGGCTGATCATCCAGCCGCCACTTCGATACCAACAGGAGCCGTTTAACCAATGGCACTCCCTCGCTTTCTCGTCGACTCGATCCGTACAGAACAACCCATCTCACTGCCGGAGGCCGAAGCACATCACGCTAGCCGAGTCCTGCGACTCGAATCGGGTGACTCTTGCATACTGTTCGATGGTCAGGGAAATCAAGCGTTTGGTACTGTAAAAACTGTTGAGAAACGATCGGTTCAAATCGTTTGCGATAACATCGAATTCGCCCCACGCGATCACTCCGACCGATTGCATTTTGCAATAGCGATGCCTAAGGGAGACCGACAACGCAACGTAATCGAGAAACTTGTCGAACTCGGTGTCGATAGCTTGACCCTTCTCGAAACCCACCGCAGCGTATCGAAATTCGATGAAGACGGCATCGACAAGCTAAGGCGATACGTAATGGAAGCTTGCAAGCAATGCCAACGAAATCGCTTGATGCGCGTCGAACCTGTCGTCACTTGGGACAAGTGGTTAAAAACTCACGCTTCACAAGCCGTAATCTTGCACCCAAAGGCTCTCTTGCCCCGTCTCTCTGATTCAGCGTCAGCAAGCTATGATTCCACCATCATCGAACGCAATAACTTCTTGCAGACATACAGTAATGTACCGCTCCCTTCGACCTTTAACCTTCGATTCGCAGTCGGCCCCGAAGGAGGCTTCACCGAAGAAGAGATTCGATTAGCGATCGACCATTCTATGAAACTGCTAGATCTCGGTGAGCGAATCCTTCGGGTAGAGACCGCAGTCTCTCTCGCAGCTGTCCTAGGAAGCCTTGCAATTAACTAAACCACAATTGCCCGACCGAAATCCCAGCATCATTAGGTGGGATCTGCTTATGACTGAGCAGTTTGTATCCTATTGCATTTAGATGCTCGCCGATGGCATTCAAAAGCAAACTGTTCTGAAACACCCCTCCCGTGATTCCAACGGACAGCCCCCTAGCACGAGACGTCGCTGTATCGCAACGCGTCCCCGTATCACTGGGAATGCCGGTATCGCTGGGAATGCCCGCATCGTACTGAATGCCCGCATCGCACTGAATGACTGCTTCGCAGATCAATTTCACCAAGGCACCATGAAAACGACAAGCGATCATCGGCAAAATCACTTGATCTGAGACACCGACTTGCGTTAGATCTTTGAGCAAGTCAATCAGTACTGGTCTTTCGTCGAAGACCAAGCCACCATCGATCCATTGGAGCTGGAATCGATAACTATCGTTAAAAGCGTATGCGTTTTTTTGGTTAGCAGTTAACGACTGAATATGCTCCCATGCGACCGCTTCAAGTCGCATCGCTGCATGCCCTTCATAATCATTCTCGTGAACCAAACCCAACAGCGATGCTACAGCGTCGATCAAGCGTCCAATACTGCTGCTCGGAATGGACGCACTAGCGATGTTATCATTTGCCGCAATCAATCTTCTTTCGCTTTCGCCAAGCGATCGAAATGGCTCAAGCCATCGCGATGGGGCTTCGCCGATTTCCGAGAGATAAGCCATCGCGCAACGCCACGGATAGCGTGCTGCGACATCCCCTGCCGGAAGTCTCACTTGTCGAAGATGCCCAATGCGACGAGCTTCCGTTTGGCGAATTGCATTCGGTTCGAGTCGCAGCAATTCACCACCCCAGATAGTGCCATCTGTTCCGTAGCCGGTCCCATCGAATACAAAACCTAGTAGCGGCTTATCTTGATCCCATGCCAAATCGCATGCCAACGCCCCTAAATGCGCAGCATGATGTTGAATCCGCATCAGAACCGGCGATGAAGTTTGTGAAGATAATTCCGCACATAGATCGAGTCCAAGCTGATAGATATGGTAATTCGGATGAGCATCGACACGTAGTTCCAACAGCGACTTGTTCACTATTCGACCGCATTCTCGCAATGCGGTCTGTCGCATACGCTCAAACACATCTAGATCCGACGCATCGCCAAAGTGCTGAGTCCAAAGGATCGGCAAAGTCGACGATTCGACTCTTTGAAAAGAGACACCCGTTTCCTTTAAGTTTCCAGCTTGCCAATCTCCGCCTTGCAAATCTCCGCCTTGCAAATCTCCAGCGAGCCGAACCGCAATCGTTGTTTTCAAATCCCCGCCTAACGCGACGGTGCTTCGTTGGATCGACTCCTTACAGCTATTACCTTTTGGTGTATTTACCCTAAGTTGCATTGGACTAGCCCCTCGCGCCCGCCTTACGGGAATCGCAAGTGCATCGCTACTACCTTGGGACTCGATCCCAGTATCACACCATCCACCATCGATCCATACCGAATCATCGAGTGGTTGAGTTATCGCTCGCGGATGAGTCAGAACACCTCCAACAAATTGGCCGAATCGATCGATTGCAACGCGATCATCGGTGAGCATCGGGGCATTCGATCCATTTGCAGAGGTAACAACGAGCGGGATCGTTTGTCCCATCTGTTGCAACTGATCCAACAAAAGAATTTGCATAGCGGAGTTAGGGATCATCAAGCCGAGTCTTGCATCGACACGATTTACCTCATCCGAAATTCCTGCTGATTGAATACTGTTGGTTAACCGAGGACTAACAACGATGGGCCGTTCACTCGAAGTCAGCAAACGTAGAGCGGTGGAGCTTAACGCAACAATGGAAGATGCGGCTACTACGGAAGAGACAAGCAGTGCAAAGGGCTTAGACGATCGCTGCTTGATTTCCCTGAGTTTTTCTACTGCTAGTGAATTTGTCGCATCACATACGAATTGATAACCACCTGTAGATTTCCAAAGTACTACTTCACCGCTAAGAATCGACTGCGCACATCGCTCCAAAACCACACACATTGACTGCGACGAATCTCCTTCAATCGTTTCGTTGAAACGTTTACAGTTAATCCAATTCCAAGTCGGACCGCATACGTAGCAGCTAATCGTCTGTGAATGAAAACGGCGATCATAAGGGTTTGCATACTCTTCAAGACACCGATCGCATAAAACGTATGGCTCCATCGTGGTACGGCACCGATCGAACGGAGCAGCTAGCTGAATGGAATACCTTGGACCGCATTGCGTACAACTGATCATCGGATCAAGATATCGCCGTGTACCTGGTTGCCTCATCTCCTCGATGCAAGCTTGACATGGCGGTAAGTCGGGGATGGAATACCATGGAAAATTATTTGGTGCGAGCGGATCGACTTGGCTGTCGTGTATTTCAAACCGTTCGAAATTCTCGATCGTCAATTCGCGACTTCGAAAAGATTCGATCTCTGCAAACTCAGGTGGATTGCTGATCAAGTGCTCTTGAAAGTCCAAAATACTCTCGCGCGAGCCTTGCGCGATGATTCGCACTCCAGTAGGGGTATTGCAAGTCGATCCGCGAATATCCAATCGCTGTGCTAATCGCCAAAGAAACGGACGAAGCCCCACACCTTGCAACCGCCCACTAAGATTGATTTCGATGCTTTCCATCACCGGTGTATCGGATCTCATTACGTCAGAAATCATCGGTGTTAGATTTCACTGCGTTGAAGCCTTCTGAAAGCGGGACATCTTGAGAAAGTCCAAATCGAATCCAATCGGTTTCTCCATTACGAATTGGGACGCCAATTCACCGAGAACCGACGTAAACTTAAAACCATGACCCGATAAGCCAGCGATGACGAATACATTATCATGGTCTGGAAGTACATCGACGATGAAGTGTTCATCGGGGGTCATGGTGTAATAACAACCTTTCCAACGCGAAGGTTGTGTCGGTGCATTTGAGGTTGGTATCACGCTTGGCATATACATCCTAAGGAAGTCCTCAACGTATCGCTGATCCTCCTCTTCGCGATGGTGCGTTCCGTCGAGGCTCCCTGCTCGCGTATTACCACGGATCGCGACCGGCGTTCCTCCGCTATGGCGAGCAACCTTCAGGCCAGATTCGTCAAAAGCCGGAAAACCATAGTAGTAACCTGTCGGCGTATCGAAGAAAAAGCAAGGGAATCCTTCTGCTTGCTGGTAAAGAGGATTCTCACAGCGATACCAATACAAATGCTTGTGAAGGACTTTCAGTGGCAAACGGTATTCCAGCAAGGCTTGGTCGGCCCAAGGCCCTGCGCAGAGGATAAGCTTCTTAGCGATGAATCGCTCCGATTGCGTTTCGACTTGGACTTCATGGTGATCTGCATTCCATCGCACCATGGAACAATTCGTCTTGATCGTCGCCCCATGATGGTTTGCTAACGCGATCTGAGTTTCAACACATTGATCGACGAGTAGATACCCCGCGTCCTTTTCAAACAGTACTTGCCAATCCTCCTCGCCGTTTATCCCAGGAAACTGTCGCTTGGCCTGTTGCATCGACATGCGTTCCACAGGCAGATCGTGATCCGATGCGCTGCGCAGCACACCTTGAATCACCACGCCATCAGCAGGCCCGATCTCTAAGAGTCCAGTAGGAAAGTAAAGCTGTTTGCCAGCCTCCTCTTCAAGCTCACTCCAAAGGGTGTAAGCCCGTTGAAGTAACGGAACATAAGAAGGATGTTCGAAATAGGATTTGCGAATGATGCGCGTATCGCCGTGGGAACTACCGTACGGGTGAGGTGGGCAATACCTATCGATACCTAAGACTTGCAAACCCTGTTTAGCGAGGTTGTAACAAGCCGATGATCCCACTCCGCCGAGTCCAACGACGATCGCATCAAACATCTTCGCCTGCGATCCTTACGAATAGACCGCCACGGGCTTACCTAACACATCCAGGCGTGGGGTAACCCCAAGTCCAGGAGCGGTCGGAGCGGCTAAGCGACCATTGGTACGTTGAGGTGCTCCTTCAGCAATGCTGACTGTGACGTAGCTATTGAAGTCCGTGCTGGTAAAGAGGAGTTCGGTAGGAGTACTGTGAGCAAGGTGCGAGATCGCAGCAGTGACGATGTCCCCACCCCAAGTATCCTCAAGCGTCATTCCAATCCCCATCGCAACACACAAATCGCGAGCTTGTCGGATTTTCGTCAATCCACCAAACTTGCTGATCTTTAGGTTAACCACATCCATCGCCAGATCACGGCGAGCTCGCAATAGCATTTCAAGTCCGTCGATGTTCTCGTCAAGGACAAAAGGGTGGTCCGTTTGTCGACGTACAGCTAAGCACTCTTCGTAGGTCACGCAAGGTTGCTCGATATAGACATCGAGATTCTTTACGGCTCGACATACGCGAACAGCTTCGTGCTGCGTCCAGCCGGTGTTCGCGTCGGCTACAAGCCGATCGGTTGGCTGCAAAGCGGCTCGAACGGCATGAATACGTTCAATATCAACATCTGGGTCACCCCCAACCTTGAGCTGGAACCTTCGATAACCTTGGTCTCGATACCCTGATACATTAGCCGCCATCTGCTCAGGAGCTTCCTGCGATATAGCTCGATAGAGGTGAAAGTCATCTCCATATCGACCACCTAGAAGGGTACATACAGGCAGTCCAGCTTGTTGACCAAGCAGATCCCAGCAAGCCACATCGAGGGGCGACTTCACGTAAGGGTGACCTTTGAGAAGTTGATCCATGCGTCGATTGAATCGGTCGATATCCAGTGGGCTTTCACCGATCAACTGTGGGGCGAGTTCCGCAAGTCCGGCTCGAACTCCTAACGCGTACGAAGGAAGGTATACCGGACCCAGTGGGCAGCATTCCCCCCAACCCACTTTCCCGTCATCGGTTTCAATCGCAACCACTGTCGAATCAAAAACGGTCACTGACTTCCCACCGCTCCACTTGTAAGTGACTTCATAAAGTGGCAAGTCGACTTGATAGACACGTATTTCGCGGATAATCATCGATAGGACCTGTTGGTAGTAGTTAGTAAGACGTTTGCGATCCACTTATAGTCGCGAACGCTCATTTGAGATAGGGTTAAAGAGATTCCTCGCCGAGCGCATGGCATGAATCCTTGCACACCGGCACTATGATGGCCGAATAAGGCGATCCAACGTCAGCGATTCAACACAACGATCAGAGCTATGATCAGCCCAATGGAAAACACACTTAGCAATCCAAGGATCCACCATTGCTGACGCATCTGTTGCTTCTTTTTGTTTGCAACCTGCCCTTTCTTTAGAACAGCAGTCGGCAATGGAACAGGGGTCGCTTGTGGAACGCTTGTCGCTAAAGAAGATTGTTGCGCAGTTGGCGGAGCGGAGGTTGCCAAAGCCTTCGGGTCCGGAAGACTAGCAGGCAAGGATGCTGTAGGACCAGCAGCGGGAACCTGACCGCCAAAAGGTTCCGGAATCAAATCCCGAGCGAGCGCCCAGTTCTCGAGCCCTTCGCGCCAAATGAGTGAATCAGCCGTAATTCGGCGCTGTTTGATCCAATCCAGAAGCGTTTGAGTGGTGGCAGGACCGTATTGCCCTCCGCTCGGTGGCCGCACATACCAACGGGCGTCGACGAATGGTAACAAGCTAGCTGGAAACTCTACCGCATCGCTCGACAAAGTCGGCGGCTTGATCTCCGAAGAATCACTCGGCGAAATTGCTCGGCCAGTTGATTCTTTGGGTTTCGTAACCTTGTCGACCTTTACGCTTGGTGCTCGCTGGGCAGCTTGTGCATTTGTGGTGCTAGGCGCAGCCTTCGGTTCTGATAGTACTTTGGGTTCCGTTATAACCTTGGGTTCCGGCGTACGCTTCGAATCGACGGCGGTATTAACCGAAGCGGAAATTCCAGAAGCCGACTCATCGATGGCTAAGGAAAACTCCGAATCGGATGGTGGGACGCGGAAAGAACCCTGGCACTTCGGGCATTTCCCTCGCTTTCCAGCTTGGAAATCTTTCACATGCAATGGTTGATTGCACAGATGGCAGCTAAATCGAATTCCCATAGCGGGGCCTAAGCGGTTAGGTGATAGGAAACGGAGGGGCGAAGGGCAGCGGTATAACTAGCTTTATCGGTATGTCTCGTGGCATTTGTTGCAGGATTGGTCAATTTTTGCAACAGCGCTACGGGCCAACTCCGGATCCTTGTTCTTCACGGCCTTGAGTGTCTCCCTGGCCGCGTCGACCATCGATCTCGAAAACTGAACGTAGGTTTCGTCATCAGCGTCAGTCATCCCTTCGAGTTGCAAAACCTGTCCGTAGGCAGCCACAAGCTCCGCATACTTATTGATTTCCTCGAGTCCATTGCTGAAGTTGTCTTCGTTATTGGTCGAGGGTGCGAGATTCTCACGAAGCGCCCATTCGAGGATCTGCATGGTCGGTCCACGATCTGCGGTATCTGCCCAGTTCGTCTCCTCTGGGTTACCATTGAGCTTGCTCCCCTTGAGCAAATCTTGCAGGTCTTGCTGCCGCAATTTTGCTTCATTGAACACCTGTTGTGTACCGACTTTGCAGTTCGCAGCCAAGCGAGCGAAGGCGCTGCGGGCATAGGGTGCCGAAGACTTCCAGCGTATTTCCTCCGGATACTGCGCGATAATCGCCATCAAGGTACCGAGCAACGTGAATTCACGGCGAGCCTCTGCGTAGCCACCACCTGCGAACTTCGCCGGTGTGCTGATCACACCATCAACCCGAGACTTCGACTCTTTGACCAAATCCTCGATTGTCTGACCGCTGATGAGTTGTTTCCAAACATCATTTCCAGCAACGACAGCATCCTCAGAATTCGAACCATCCTCCGACATGCTTGAACTGCCCGGATTTTTAACATTCCCATCCGGCGTCTGAGGCCCAAGCGACGCAGGACCTTGCAACTGTGCAACGGCATCAGGAAAGAAAACGCCGGAGAATTCCTCCGCCTGAAACTTCGGCGGTTTAGCCCGATCCGGTTTACGAAGTGCCTTTTGAGCGAAGGCGCATTGGGAAGAGGCCAAGGCTGTAAAGAGTACCAAGCAAACCGCTGGAGCGATGACCCAGCGGAGGGCACTTTGGTAAATTGGGTAAATCGATTGGTTCATGGAATGCAAAAGCCCGAGGCTTGGCAGAAACACTGAAGAAAACTTCCTTCAGCCGTTATCATACCAAAAGTCTCGGGCTGCAAACCAGCGAACTTTCTCGCTTTGGACTTCGCTTACAGTTCCAAGTCAGTGATGACTTCAGCCCCATCGCGGGATACAAGTCGAGCGAAAATACGAATATCGATATTCGAGTTCAAGTACCGGGAGCTTCCATCGACGAAGACAGACATATTTCCGCCGGTATGGAACGAGTAAGGTTGTCCAGTACCATCGACGCCGAAGAACGGGTCTGGATACGTTGAAGTCAAAGCAATACCGTTGGTTACATTCATCGCGCGTGGTCCCGGATAAGACAATCCGTCTCCAGCGACCCCAAGCAACACGTTCAATTCCGATGCTGGACGGCACCATCCTCCACCGTTGATCCGCACGCTGCTTCCAGGTGTAACGTCCACCACTTTCTTACCGTTGCGATAGATGTGGGGGCGGCCAGCTGACTCAACAAGTCGAACAGTGTTGCTTGTACCGTCAACAAAGCTCGAGAACTTCAGGTTCGCCGTTTTCGAAATAGCCCCGTTGTTATCACGTGCCGATGAGGCATCGACGAGTCCAAGCGTAGCGAGTTGTGGAGAGACACCATAGAAACCGGCGTAGTCGCCGTTCGCAACGCGAGCTTGCCAAGCTGGCGAGTCAGGTGGTGGGGAACCATCAAGAACTTTGCCCGCATCTGGGTTCGAAGGGCACTCGTAAATTGGGACCTTCGTTCCAAACAAATCGTAGTTCAACGAACCATCCGTGTTCGGAACGATCGAAGACCAGTTCTTCGTCAAGTCGAGGAAGTTTCACAGGGGCTTTAGACCAACGTAAAGGTTGGTTCGAGCGAGCCGACGGCGGAACGCTGTTTCTCGATGAAATTGGAGAACTGCCACCTGCGGCCCAAGTCCGCTTGCTGCGTGTCTTACAAGAACATCAAATCGAACGTGTGGGAGGCCAGAAAACTCTCGACGTAGACGTGAGAATCGTCGCAGCAACTCACCGTGATCTTGCAACCATGGTTCATCAACGAACATTCAGAGAAGACTTATGGTATCGAATCAATCTATTCCCCATTTTGCTCCCACGCTTATGTGAACGGCTCGATGACATACCTTCCCTTACAAGGCACTTTGCAAAACGTGCCGCAGACAACTTCGGTGTCCCATACGCCGAACCAACTGCAAATGATCTCGAACGTTTGCTAAGCTATCCTTGGCCGGGCAACGTTCAAGAATTGCAAGCTGTGATCGATCGCGCGGTTATCTTGGGCAAAGGGCATCATCTCGATATCGCCACTTCTCTTGGATCAGGATTCACGCTTCCATCTCCTGCAGGAAACACCAACAAACCGACTTTCTACGAAGTCATCCCCGAATCAAATACTCAAACCCCTCTTCCCTCCCCCGCAGCATCCAATCCGGTTGACGATAACGTTCCCGCTACACCTTGGATTTCTCTAAACGAAGCGATCAAAAAACATATCGAAAAAGCCTTGCTCATGGCTCACGGACAGGTGGAAGGAAAATCCGGTGCAGCGGAACTGCTGAAGATCAATCCACACACGTTGCGAGCAAAAATGCGAAAGCTTGGAATCCAATGGGCGAATTACCGCCGCGATGAATATCGGTACGACGAAAACCGCCCCGATGAATTCTGATTCGATGATCGTTAATACGCAGGAAGTCAAGCCAGCCTTTTAACGAATACTCAAGGGCAGGTCGCCAGCTTGGTACATGCTGATCACTCCTGAACGTTCGACAACGTGAACCGAACCCGCACCGATAATCTTCGTCGTTGTACCTTCAATCAGCAATCCGGTGCATTCGTCAATTCCCACTCCAATAACATCCTTCGATTGCATTACGGCCTTGGTCAATCGACCTATCCGATTCTTCTGCGCAAAATGTTGATCGATGATCACTGTAGGTAACACCCCGAATCCTTCGCCAAACTCTGGAGCATCAATCCCCCCTGTGATCATCCTTGCCGACATCACAGCCGCTCCAGCACTTGTGCCCCCCAGCACTCCTCCGCGATGAAACCAATCCAACAGCCGTTGTAGAAACTCCGTTCCGCAATAACGCTGAGACAATCGACTCTGATCACCTCCACCTATCCATACGGCTTGCGCTTCTTGCAACTCTACCCCAAAACCGTCTTGCATCGCGGTCTTCCGGTCATGCGCATGGACAACTTTTACATCCTTCCAACCTTTCTTCACCCATAGGTCGAGCCAAGGAGAATAATCGCCTTCGTCAGACCTTGGAGAAGCAGTAGGTATTAACACCAATCGTCCCCGAGAAGCGTTTCCTTTTTCGCAAAAGGTATCGAGAATCGAATCCGGCAGCTTGCCACCACCGCAGAGCAACAAGGTTCCTTTGGAGCGATCAAGTTTCGCCTGCGTTTCAACCACTACCTCTTCCATGCCTACCGAATCCGCAGCAATCGCAAACGATGGGTTGAATAAACGCTGCATGAGACTTGCCAGACTCTGGTACCCACTGACACGAAGTAGTCTGCGTCGGTCGAACATCGCGTAGCCCCTTCAGGGTAAAGCTCAGCCTTGCATCGCCCGAGCCACAAGACCGACAATCTCTTTATGCACTACATCTACCGGTCTATCTGCGTCAACAATTCCAGTGACTCCACCACAGCGCGGCAACTGGTCTAGAAAACCTTGCCGAACTCGTTGAAAATACTCGACCCCGCGTTTCTCTAATCGATCATGGCCGCGTTGAATCCTCTGGGATGCTTGCACGGGATCAATATCCAGAACAATGGTAACATCGGGCATGCAACCGCCGGTTGCAATCCGCCCGACTTGCCATAAGGCTTCAACATCACCGCCCCCTGCGGATCCTTGATAGACAACGTTGGCCAGCAGAAACCGATCGCATAGAACGACATTGCCTTGCTCGATAGCGGGCCGAATATTCTCTGCTACGAGCTGTGCACGGGCAGCCATATAAAGAAGCATCTCGGTGGTATTCGCCAAGGGAATATCTTCCCGATGAAGCAGGATCTCACGTACGGCATTTCCGAGCGGTGTTGTACCAGGGTCACGGAAGTTCGCGACGGTGAAACCTTGAGATTCAAGCCATTGGCTGAGCATAGCCAACTGCGTAGACTTGCCCCCTCCGTCGATACCATCGAGCGTGATAAACATCTTCGGAGCCTTTTCTACATCGCAAACGAGTCAAGATCTTGCTGCGGAGCGATTTGATAACCATTTGGTTCCATGGAACAACCTGCGCGTCCCTGGCTCAGCGAACGAATCGCACTGGAATAACCAAAAAGCTCTTTCAACGGTGCGAGTGCCGTGATGTTAGTAATCGCACCTCGCGCTTCGGTACGCTCGATCAAACCGCGACGCTGCTGCAAGTCACCGACGATTTCACCGAGGTAATCGGGAGGAGTCGAAATCTCCATCTTCATGACAGGCTCAAGCAAAGCGGGACCGGCTGCCTTGAGCCCTTCGTCGAAAGCATCATTCGCTGCGATGCGGAACGCGACTTCGTCCGATCCGACTTCGGCCATCTCAGCGCCAAGCACGCTGATGCGAATTCCAGTCAATGGGAAGGACCCAACCAGTCCTCCACCTTCGGCTCGATTGCGAAGTTCTTCTAAAGCTGCTGTTCGCTGTAGATCAGGAAGCATTTTCTCTGGTGGAGTGCGATCGAGTACGATGACCTTCGCAGAGACATCCTCAAGCGGCTCGAATCGAACTTGGAGTCGCGCGAAGAGGTTTTGTGAACCGACTTGACGGTTGCACTGTCCGGTAACTTCTGCGGCGGAACTGATCGTCTCTCGATAACTGACTCTCGGCTTGTAGAATTTCACATTGAGATGAAAGTCTCGCACAAGTCGGTTTTTGATGACTTCAAGGTGAAGTTCACCCATCCCAGAGATAATCGTCTGACCTGATTCGGAATTCTCCGAAGCGTGAAATGTCGGGTCTTGCCGTTTGAGCATATCGAGGACTTCGGCAAGCTTCTTTCGCTCGGTCGTATTCTCGGGCTCGATAGCCATTGAGATAACAGACTGCGCGAATTGGATTGAAGGAAGCTCAATCATCTCGCGTGTATCGCACAGCGTATCGCCGGTGATGGAATCGCGTGGTCCGATAGCGCAAGCGATATCGCCACATTCGAGCGCATCGATTTGACCTTGCCTTTCCTTCTTGGTCGCATGGATCTGCCAAAGCTGCGCGACATTTTCTTTCTTGTCGCGGTTTGGGTTATAAACTCGGGAGTTCGATTCGAGGCGTCCGGAGTAAACGCGGATCCAGAACATGTCACCGGTTTTAGCTGGAAGGATCTTGAATACCAGACCGCAAAAAGGCTCCTTTGGATCGGGTTTTCGCAACAGCTTCTTGTCAGCCTTTTTCGGATCGCAACCTTCAACGGGTGGCCGGTCGAGAGGGCATGGCAAGAAGTGGGTAACACCATCGAGAAGAGGCTGCACCCCAACGCCGTGAAGGGCCGATCCGCAAAACACTGGTTGGATTACTTGAGCGATACAAGCTTCTCGCATGGCTTTGCGAATCAGTTCAGGCGGAATCGGCTTCTCGTCCATCGCAAGCTCCATCATTTCGGCGCTGTGCGTGTAGAGTTTCTCAAGCATCACGTTTCGCCAATCTTTGGCGTCACCGACAAGTTCATCAGGGATCTCTTGAACATTTACCGTTCGACCGGAGTCTTCGGGATTAAACGTCAAGAATTTCATATCGATCAAATCGATGATTCCTCGGAAAGGATCACTCGTGTGCGAAGGGCCTTGACCGACTGGGATTTGCACGGCGACGGGATCGGCTCCGAGGCGAGGTCCGATTTCCTCGAGAACTCGGTAGAAGTCAGCCCCTTCGCGATCGAGTTTATTGATAAAGACGATTCGCGGAACGCCATACTTGTTGGCTTGTCGCCACACCGTTTCGCTTTGGGCTTCGACTCCCTCTCGGGCGCTAAACACCACAACAGCACCATCGAGAACTCGCAAGCAGCGTTCGACTTCAGCGGTGAAGTCGACGTGACCTGGGGTATCGAGCAAGTTGACGGAGCAGTCTTTCCACCGGAACGTCACGCAAGCGGCGAAGATCGTGATACCGCGTTGCTGTTCTTCTGGATCGTCATCGGTTTCGGTAGTTCCCGAGTCGACAGCCCCTGCGCGGTGTTTGGTACCGCTCATGTAGAGCATCTGTTCGGTCACAGTGGTTTTACCGGCATCGATGTGAGCAATGATGCCGATATTTCGAATCGAATGTAAATCACGAGCCATAGTTCAACAACTTCTTAGCGTAGAGGAAACGGTGAAAGCAAACCGGATCGGCTTGATCCGCCCCACGCCTTAGCTTGGCTTCTTGCGCAGCTCAAGCCACTCGCTGTGAAACACTCCATCTCGATCAACGCGTTGGTACGTGTGTGCACCGAAGTAATCGCGCTGGGCTTGGAGTAAATTCGATGGCAGACGAGCGAGTCGGTAGCTGTCGTAGTACGCCAAAGCGGTGGTGAAAGCTGGGACGGGAAGTCCGAGATGGCTTGCTGCCATCACGACGGCTCTCCAAGCTTCTTGGGACTTCTCGATCGCTTGTTTGAAGTATGGGTGAAGCAGTAGGTTTTCGAGATTTGGGTTTCCGTCGAAAGCTTCTTTGATGTGATCGAGGAATTGGGCGCGGATGATGCAACCACCTCGCCACAGCAGTGCACAATCACCGTAGTTCAAATCCCACTTGTGCTCGCGGCTTGCTTCTTGCAATTGCACAAATCCTTGCGCATAGGAGCAGATCTTCGAAGCATAAAGTGCTTGTCGGACTGCTTCCACGAATTTCTTTCGATCGGCGACCATGGCCGAGACGGCGGTTGCGAAAGGTCCATTGTGAGCGGCACCTGGGGCTGGGAGAACCTTGCTGGCTCGCACTCGAGCTTCCTTCATGGCTGCCAAGCCTCGAGCATAGACGGCAGTCGTCACGAGTGTGCTGGGCACCCCGAGATCGAGAGCCAATTGGCTCATCCACTTACCTGTACCTTTAGCACCTGCGACGTCGAGGATCTTATCGACGAGATACCCTTCGCCACCTTGGTCGTCTTTGACGCTGAAAATATCTCGGGTGATCTCGATGAGATAGCTTTGCAATTCGCCGCGATTCCAATCAGCGAACACATCGTAAAGTTCATCGTTGCTCAGCCCTGCTGCTTCTTTCAACAGCAAGTAAGCTTCGCAAATCAATTGCATGTCGCCGTATTCAATCCCGTTGTGCACCATTTTCACATAGTGACCGGCTCCGCGTGGACCAACCCATTCCGCACAAGGGATATCGTTCTTGGGACCAACCTTCGCCGAGATCGCTTGAAAAATCGGCTTGATGGTTTCCCAAGCTGCTTTGCTACCACCGGGCATTAAGCTTGGGCCCTTGAGTGCTCCTTCTTCTCCACCCGAAACGCCCGAACCGACGAAGAGAAGTCCTTTGCTCTCGACGTACTGGGTTCGCCGTTCGGTGTCGACGTAGTGGGTGTTCCCGCCATCGATAAGGATGTCGCCTGGTTCAAGATGAGGAAGGAGTTGTTCGATAAGATCATCGACAGCCGGCCCAGCTTTGACCAACATCATCACCACGCGTGGACGACGCAAGCTCTTGACCATCTCCGCCAACGAATGGCAACCGACGAAATTCTTACCGTTGGCTCGACCTGCCATGAGCTCGTCCACTTTTTCAGTGGTTCGGTTGTAAACCGCCACGCGGTAACCTCGGCTCTCTACGTTCAAAGCCAGATTCTCACCCATGACCGCAAGGCCGATCAAACCGAAATCACACAACTCACTCATGCTCGACATCCTTCGAATTAAGGTACCTTGGGAGCCGAAAGCCCCCTTAGGACCAATTATTAAGTCACTCGTTTCAGAATCGGAGATTGCTTAGGAACCCTGACTAATCTGGTTTTTCCGCACGCAACGCTCAAAGAAGGCCTTTAGTTTATCCGCATTTCCCTAGTCCATCAATCGAAACCAGCTTTTGAAACGCCCGTCTCGCTCGCGCCTATTGCAGCCGTTTTCAGCTTTGAAAACCGGCTGCTGATAGGTAGTGGCGAATATCGATTAGACCTGCCATCGGTGGGGATCGATTGCCTCGCTGCTAAAGTAGCAGGGTTGATATGCCAGAATCGTAAAAACACCTGATTCTGGGAAAGTATCTGAATTTCGACGGCGCAATTAAGCAGAAGATCGGCAAGGACCAAAGAATGCGAAAAAGTACCTGTTTTTGGCGTAACTCTACGATTGCTAAGCTTTGCTTGACCGGCTTGATCGGATACTACGCCAGCCCGGGAAATGGAGCGAAAACCGTTCACGCAGAAGATTGGCGTCAATTCCGTGGCGGAGAAGCTTTAAGCATTAACGCCACATCAAAGCTTCCGGCAACCTGGCTTAACTCCGAAAGTGAAACTCTACCACCTGCTGCTTGGAGAACCCCGATCGAGGGTAGCGGTTGGTCTCAGCCGATCATCGTGGGCGATCGAGTATTTGTCACTACTGCCGTTGCTCAGAAGGGTGGTAAGCCGAAAGGGATGGCCGGCGGCGTGATGGATCCGAGCACGATGGGCCGCGCAGCGAAACCCAAAGATCCCGTAGCGTGGAAACTGATTTGTTTGTCCCTCTCGACTGGAGAGATTCAATGGAGCGAAACTGCCATTGAAGCGATTCCTGCGTTTGGAAAACACGCATCGAATACGTACGCAACGGAGACTCCAGCCGCATCGGACGACACGGTTTATTCTTTCTTCGGCGCTGCGGGACTGCTCACCGCACATGACTTCCAAGGCAAGTTGCGTTGGACGAAGACGTACGAACCTCAAAAGATCAACAACGACTTTGGAACAGGCTCTTCGCTTCTGCTGGCCGATAACGCCCAAGCATCCGAGAGGCGATTACTTGTCCAACGCTACAACGAAGAGTCGGCGATACTGGCATGTTTACAAGCCGACAGCGGAGAAGAACTTTGGCGCGCCGAGCGTCCCAAGGGATCTTCGTGGAGCACGCCTATACTTTGGACGAACCAAGGTGTTAAGGAGGTCGTCACAGGTGGTCAAGGCTCCGTGATCGCTTATGACTTGTTAACAGGTCAAGAGCGATGGCGAGTCAATGGTCTCGACACGTCCTTCTCGTGTTCGTTAGTCGCGGATTCATCTGCCGTTTATTTCGGAACGGCTAGTCCTGGCAGTCGCGCACCGATTTACGCAGTTGGGGCCGGGCATGTTGGTGACCTGACTTTGTCGAAAGACGCAACCAAGAGCGATGCGATACTTTGGTCTGGCACGAAGAGTGGAGCAGGCATGCCATCACCGATCGTCATCGACAACAACCTCTACTTCTTCGGCAACACGGCGACTTGCTATGACAAGCTCACCGGCAAGGAACTCTACCGAAAACGAACTCCGGGTGGCACACTCGTTGCGGGTTGCCCTGTGGTGGCCGGCGACCGGATCGTCTTAGTCAACGAAGTCGGAGACGTAACGCTAGTGACGCCTGGGTCCGAATTCGAGTTTCGGGAGTTCAAAGCACCTCGCGATTCGAATGCGACCGATGCGGGGAATGAACCGAACGATTCGAAGGGGGCAGCCTCTGGGGAACAGAGCACGCTTGTAGGGCGTGACGAAGTCTTTTGGGCTACCCCGGGAATCGCGAACCAGAGTCTTCTGATTCGCTCTTCGGATGCTATTTACTGCTACCGCTAAAGGTATGCTGAAACTGGCATCGGTCGCGACCGATGTCAGTTCTGGCCAGCGGCAGCGAACTGAAGCATTTCGATACGGCGTTTGTGCAACATTTCTATCGACAGGTTGCCGTAGTCGCTCCACGATGCAGGCTCAAGGTAATTTCCTTCTGTCCTGCCAATAGCTTGCAACTTAACTTTCTGCCTGAAATCTTGACCAAAGGCGTAGCGGTCGCAGTTGTATTTCTGCGTGATCTTGTTCAGCAGTTCGACATCTTGCTGACCATAGCAGTAAGCTTTTAAACGAATCGACGGAACGGGCTTCGTTTGGCCGGTGACATTCGATGGATAAAACAAAGCCAACTCATCAGCCACATTCCAGGAATTTGCGTTACCGATAGTTTGCCAAGGCAATACGCCATCGGCTCCGAGCCCCCATGAATCCCAGCTCCAAGCCACGGCCATGGCATTGCTTGTTCCCACCGGGTTGTTGCTCCCATAGAGAACCGTTTCTTGCCCAAATCGATGCTTGCGATCGAGAACTAAAGGACGATACGATCGGAAGGAATCTTGGGAGACGACGTTGTACTCAAGGAATTCATCGAAGGTATCACGTTGCCATTGAGGCCTTGAAACGTCCGCTCGAAACACCATACGGGGTACACACGACGTGCCGGTCGATGAGAAGCAATCGGAAGCTTGCAAGCCATCGAGGTAAGCCAAACCGAAGTAACGAATAGCCCAGAAATCTTGAAAGTTGACGGGCTCATCGAGCAGCCACGGGGAGCTTCCTCGCGACCAACCCTTCGACTTATACGAATTCTTGTTGTTCAAATAGATATGGAATCTTGTATCGACCCATTTCTTTTGCTCGAAGTGATTCATGAACTGTCGGACCGAATCGGCCCAAGCGGCCCGATACTCAGGCGTAAACGCTTGGTCTGCCCAATAACTACCGTTGTAGTGCGAGTCGATCGGCAAAGGCCAGTTCTCATGCATCGGCAAGTAAAAGCATTCGATTGGGATCGCACCACGAGGCAAGTCTTTGAAGGCTTCTCCAGTGAAGAGTTTCCCGTATCGCAGGTCATAATTAGTCCAATTAACATTTCCGTTGTTCCAGACTGGACTGCATCCAGCGCTCATCGCTCCTGCTTGGTTATATGGAACACGGTTAAGCACCGTTCGGTGTCTCTGTGCAAGCCGATAATAGTCCATGTCGTTTGTTGGCAAGCCGTAACAGTTCATCTCTGGTAAGAAACTCAGAGTCTTTGGGATGATCACGTTATGTACTTTGACCGAGACTTTCAGGAACCTCTCGACCGTACCGATTCGGATTCTGAGTCGCGCGCGATAAGTCCCGGCGGGCATTTCCGGCGGAATATAGATTTCTACAAGCCAGCTATTGGCACCTTTACCATCTGTGGCTTGGCCATCGGCCGCCGGGAGCATCTGAATCAAAGGGTCAGGGATCTTTTCCGTTCCCTTAGGTACCAAACCATATCGATAGTATTCCACAAGCCGCTTTTTGCTGGCCGACAACGGGGTGTTGGTGTTATCCCACTCCATGAACAACTTCGGCGCAATTGATCGTTTCGATACAACTTGGAAGCCCATCCAACTACCGCGTCCACAATCAAGCGTCACTTGTCTTTGACTCGCGTCCCACAAATGGTTCTTGGTGAAATATCCGCCGGAGTGTCCCGGTATCGATTGATTGGATACAGGTAAATAGCTATCGAGTGGATCGATGACGGTAAGTTGGGTTGAAGCCAACTCGAATGAGCCGACCCAATCGACTGGCGCACCAGCAGCATTATCAAGGTTATCGGATGGCAAATCAGCAAAGCTAGGTCCGCTTCCTTGTTGGCTACCCGACGAAGCTTGACACTCCTTCGATTCGCTTTTCGTACCATCTTCGGCAATCGTCCGGACTACAAATGTTCCTTGCGCTGCGATCTGGTTGGTTTCCAGAACATCCAGGGGAAGGGTAAACACTCCGTTACGATCGCTTCGGATAGAAGGAACGAAATAGGGTGGCAACGCAACACCTTCTCGCTCAACTGAAAAACCAATAGGCTTTTTGAATGTCTGATCGCCAGAAGGGCTCTGTAGTGTCCAGGTGAGTCTTGGTCTGGGATCCTTCGCATCGGGTGCAGCAAACGCCAGAGACTCTGGAGCAGGAACAACCTCTGTTGCAGCAGGATCTTCCGGTGCAACTTGTACCATCAAATAAGGTCGAGTCGATGCGTTGGAATTCTGGCTGTAGACAAACCGGTTAGGAAAAATCTCCTGGATGAATTCCTCTCCGTTGCGAGTCCATGTACTCCCAGTATCGTCCATTAGGACCAACCCATAGCTTAGCCCATGCAGACGAGCCTGGAGCAACTCAGCGGGTACATTCAGCTCAACCCAACCGGTGGTGCTCGTAGGCATCGCATCGACTGAAGAATAAAACGAGTTTCCTTGTCCTATACATACATTGGTAAAGTCGGACTTATACCAGCGTTCGGTGGGATAGAGTCGATGACTGAAGGTCGACACACCCTCGATCACTTGGTAGTTCGTGCCGTTTCCTTCTACCCAATCGGAAGTGATGGTGCTGATGGAAACGCGCTCGATTGGTCGAGTACCAGCGTTCATCAGATACAGTTTTGCGCCGAGAATCTTTTTGCCTTGTAGCAAGGAAGGCTGAAAATCGATGATGGACAGTTCTACGATCGATTTGATTTTCAATCGAGTCGCAGCACCGTTCGATCCAGATTGCTCCGTGTTGAAGTTAGAAATCCAAGTGTCCCGAGAGAGGGGTACTTTAATCCACTCCTGCCCGACGAGTCGATTCTCCGTAGTTATGCTTCCCAGCGCTATACAGCCGAGTGCAACACACAGCGCGAACATCGCACGGAGCAACTTAGCCGTCATAACATCTACCTTGTACATCGATCGAACACCTTTCCAAAGAAGCAGGGCGGACGTGTTAGATTCAATTCGTATGCGGTAAGTTCCCTCTCGGCAACTGAAACCGCTTTTTCTCCCATTCCGCCAATGCTTCTCCAGTATAGCTACGTTTTTTACCAGAAGCGATTGCCGTCTGCGCGTAACTCACCAAACCTTCTGGCGTTCCCGCAAAGACGACCTCTCCTCCGGCAACCCCAGCTTCGGGCCCCATATCGATTACCCAATCCGCAGACCGGATAACTTCGATGTTGTGTTCGATGATAATCACTGTGTTGCCTCGATCCACAAGCTCATCGAGTACAAACATGAGCTTGCGAATATCATCGAAGTGCAATCCAGTGGTAGGCTCATCGAGCAGGAACATAGTCTTTCCATCGGATGACGGTCGACATAGTTCCGCAGCAAGTTTTACACGTTGGGATTCACCGCCAGAGAGAGTCGCGGAACTTTGACCAAGCTTGACGTAATCCAAACCAACACGACACATCACGTCGAGCATCTTCGCAATCTTCGGCTTGTCGTTGAACAGCTCAAGAGCTTCTGCACTGGACATTTCGAGCACGTCATGGATCGAATATCCTTTGTAGGTAACCCCTAAGACTTCTGGCCGGTATCGCTTTCCATTGCAAGCTTCACATTCGATCCATACGTCGGGTAGGAAGTGCATTTCGATCTTGATCTTCCCAAGCCCTTCACACGTAGCGCATCGACCTTCACCTGAATTGAAACTAAAGGAGTCTCGGTAAATGTATTTCGCGGCTGGCAGTGCTGAAAAGAAAGTTCTTATGTGATCAAACACCTGCACGTAGGTAGCGGGCGTACTCGATGGACTCGAACCTAGCGGTGACTGATCGACTTGAAGAACTTTACTGATATTCCTAATACCTTCCATCGACTTGAAGCTACCTGGTCGCCCGCGACCTCTCGAGAGCAGCCTAGCAAGTTCGGTGTAAAGTACTCCTTGGATCAAACTGCTTTTGCCACTTCCGCTCGGACCAGTAATCGCAGTGAGCGCTCCCAACGGTAAATCGACATCAACAAGCTTCAATGTGTTGTAATTCGCTCCACGAATTTGGAGCCATTTCCGAGGTGGTTTGCTCCCAAGTTCGAAGTTTCCATCAGCATCGTACGGAACAACTTTGCGACCCCTTGGCAAATCGATCGACTTTGCACCTGTGAGATACGGGCCTGTGACCGAAGTCTCACAAAGCATGATTTCCGCAGGGGTTCCTTCCGCAACGACCGTCCCACCATGTGGGCCGGCTCCGGGCCCGAAATCACGGATCGCATCGCTGCTCGCGATCACATCGCGGTCATGTTCGACAACCAGGACTGTATTCCCCAGGTCACGCAGTCTCTGCATCGCTTGAATCAACCGACCATTGTCCCTCGGGTGCAGCCCGATCGTCGGCTCGTCGAGCACATAAAGTACACCACTGAGTCCCGTACCGAGTTGACTCGCGAGTCGAATCCGTTGCGACTCTCCTCCAGAGAGCGTATTCGCGGCGCGACCGATCGTTAAGTAATCCAAACCGACATCGACTAAAAACTTCAGTCGCTGCTCGATTTCACGACGCAATTCTCCGCCGATCTTCTTGTCTCTTGCATCCCACGTCAGTCCCGTAATCCAATCGACAAGCTCTCCTACCGGCTGATGGATCAAATCGCTCATCGTCTTACCAAACAACCGAACATGCGCCGCTTCAGCATGCAACCGCGAACCCTCGCAAGTCTTGCAAGTAACTTCGGCCCACTCCTCAAGCAATCGATATCGGATTTGCGTAGATCGTGTCGCTTCGAGTTCCATCGTTGGGAAGAGCCCTCGAAAGTAATATCGGATCACTTCGCGGTCAGTTCCATTATCTTCATTCCCATCGCGCGGACTCGCATTGCTGTCGCTCTTTTGGTTTTGCGCCTCGAGCAAGTCGCTTTCGTAGACCGAAATAGGGACATCGGGTAAACCGTGAAACAACACGTGCCGTTGCTGTGGTGTTAAGCGACTGATAGGGACATCGACTGGAATGTTACCATTGCGAGCCAGAGCGCGGAGCATCCCAGCCGACAGCGGATGAGCAGAGTTCGGCCACAACAGAAAACCACCTTCTAACAAGGATAAGTTCTCGTTGACGAACAACTTTGTATCGGTCCCTGCCTCAACACCCAGCCCCTTACACGACGGGCACCACCCAACAGCAGTATTAAAGGAGAAGTGGTGAGGGGTCAGCGGTTGAAACGATAGTCCACACGCATGGCAAGCGGATTGCAGGGAATAAGTCAGCGTTGTCCATCGCTTCTCAGGGACTTTATCGTTGACCAGTGCAAGCTGAACGACTCCATTTCCGAGACCCATCGCAATCGAAGCGCTATCTGTCATTCGCTTGCGGTCGATCTGATCGAAGGCAAATCGATCGACGACTACTTGCAACTCGCGTACTGTTTTGATGCCGGTAGCAATCTCAGGTTCGATTTCCATCGTTCGTCCGTTGATGCGGACCCGTGTGTAACCTTCGAGCTGCAGGTCGTTCAAGAACCGATCGAGCGTTTGGTTTTTTGGAGGAGCGACAGGAGCCAACAACAAGCAACGTTTCGCACCGTTTGCGTCCGCCAACTGCTGATCTTTCAGTTGAATCCAGCGATCGATGATCTGATCGATAGTTTGTGATTCCACCGGTGCATCACACTGCGTGCAATGCATCACTCCGAGTCTTGCAAAAAGCACCCGCAGATAGTCTTGAACCTCCGTAACAGTTCCGACCGTCGATCGGGGTGTATGCGACATCGCTCGCTGCTCGATAGCGATCGCAGGGCTTAGTCCATCAATACGCTCAACGGACGGCTTAGGCATCTGACCTACGAATTGCCGAACGTATGGACTGAGGCTTTCGACAAACCTGCGTTGCCCTTCAGCATAAATCGTTTCCATCGCCAAAGAAGTTTTTCCGCTACCGCTATGTCCGCAAAAGACCGTCATGGAATTCTTTGGAACCTTGACGTCGATAGACTTCAAATTGTGCTGGCTGGCTCCAACCACATGAATATCTTGCATCGCAATCGCTTGAAATTCAGGGATGCCGCTCTGTGTTGAAGCGGCAATACTCGTCGAACCGGTGCTTGCCGCAACATCATTATCCTCTACAACCTTTGCCTTCGACTTAGACGTAGACTTAGATGCCGGCTTAGTTGCCGCCTTGGATGTCGATTTGGCTGACTTCTTTGGACCCTCTTTTCCCGTTTTGCTCGAATCTTCCTCGAGGACACCTTCGGCATTCAAGCCGTGTTCTTCAAAGTACCTCTTCAAAGCCAATCCGGTATAAGAGTGTTTGACTTTAGCCACCTCTTCCGGTGTTCCTTCACAAAGCACTCTCCCCCCTGCCTCGCCCCCTTCGGGCCCCATGTCGATAATCCAATCGGCAGCTTGAATCAAATCGAGGTTATGCTCAACGACGATGACGGTATTGCCTTTGTCCACTAAGCTTTGCAAAACCCGCAACAGCAAATCGATATCGTGAAAGTGTAACCCAGTCGTCGGTTCATCGAGGACATACAACGTTTTTCCAGTGGAACGCTTACTTAGCTCCCGAGCCAACTTGATTCGCTGTGCTTCCCCACCCGACAAAGTTGGCGAGGGTTGCCCAAGCTTGAGGTAATCGAGTCCAACATCGGCAAGAGTGTGCAGTTTCGAAACTATTTTTGGAATCGCACCGAAATGCTCTATGGCTTGCTGAACGTCAAGATCCAAACAATCTGCGATGGACTTACCTTTGAAATGGACTTGCAAAGTCGCTCGGTTATACCGCTTGCCTTCGCACATCGCACAAGGAACCCACAAGTCTGGCAGGAACTCCATATCGAGTCGGTTTGCGCCGTGGCCTTCGCAAGCCGAACAACGCCCTGCGCCGGTGTTGAAACTAAAAGCCCCGGGTTCAAAACCACGTCGTTTGCTCTCCGGTAACTCGGCGAACAAATCACGAATCTCATCGAATGCTTTCGTATAAGTCGCTGGGTTGCTTCGCGGAGTGCGCCCAATGGGACTTTGATCGATATCGATGATCTTATCGAGCAAATCGATCCCCTCGATACGCTTATGCGCGCCGGGTGTGTCTTCGGCTTTATTGAGCGCATTGCGAAGTGCAGGAGAGAGAATATCGGTAACTAGCGAACTCTTACCTGATCCACTGACACCGGTGACTGCGATGAATTTCCCAAGCGGAAACCGGACATCGATTCCTTTAAGGTTGTTGTGCGTAGCTCCTCGGACAAGGATGTGTTTGCCTGACCCCTCGCGTCGTTTCTCCGATGTTAGCACTCGACGTCGGCGGCTTAGAAACCCACCGGTGACGCTATTGGTGTTTGAGGAGAGTTCATCGAGAGTACCTCGTTCGATCAACTCACCTCCTTTGACACCGGGCCCAGGCCCGAAGTCGACCAAGATATCTGCGGCGCGCATCGTATCTTCGTCGTGCTCGACAACGATCAGTGTGTTGCCAAGATCTCGCAAGTGCTTCAAGGACTTCAACAACTTATCGTTGTCTCTCGGATGCAGTCCGATCGATGGTTCATCGAGCACATAGAGGACTCCGGTGAGCCCTGCGCCAATTTGAGTAGCAAGCCGAATGCGTTGCGATTCGCCTCCGGAGAGGCTTGGGGCCGCTCGACCAAGCGAAAGGTATCCCAATCCGACGTCCTGAAGAAATCGAAGGCGATTGCGGATCTCCTTCAAAGCCTCCTTGGCGATCATCTCCTGCGTAGCTGTTAAATCCAAATCCGCGAAGAACGCGACCGCTTCGTCGATGGAAAAAAACGAGCAATCACTGATTGCACTCCAAGCATTATCTGTAAATTGCTTCGCCTTTGTGCGCACCTTGATCGATCGAGCATAAGGATTCAGTCGCTTGCCCAAGCATTCCGGGCAAGTCGTTCGCTCCATGTATTTCTCTAAACGTTCGCGCTGAGCGGTGCTCATTTCACAGAATCGCTTGAGCATTCCTACGATCCCGGGAAAGGTCCCGTATTCATTGAGTTGAGGATGGTAGTAATGAGTAGAAATGGCTACGTGCCCGTCGATGCAATGATTCAAAAACAATTGCTTCGCTTGGCTCGGTAGCGAGTCCCACGTAACTTTTAATGGATCTTTCTTGAGCCCAAGATTGTGACGGATGGAAGCCGCGTAATCGTTAAGCGCTCGTTTGAACCACATCGGCAGACTCTTCCACGGGCTTACCGCAGGAATCGCTCCTGCTTGAATCGACAACTCTGGATTCAATACAATGGAAGCTTCCGTGAAATTCGACGCGACACCTAATCCTTGACAGTGTTGGCAAGCTCCATGTTGGGAGTTAAAGCTCAGTATCTGCGGGCTGGGAGGGGGGAAAGACTGACGGCATTTCGGGCAAGCATAACTTTCGGAGAGAATCAGGTCCTTGGAGCGAGCTACATCCAGGTTGCTTGTATCAAGGTCCGCGGCACCGTCCACGGCACTGCCTACATTACCGTCTACTCCACCGCTTGCCCCGGCATCCGATTTGGTTGCCTTTGACTTACGAGTTCTGCTAGTGGTGCGAATGCCCTTTGCTTTGGACTTCGATGGCTGTGGAGCACCGTTAGTATCCGCCGAGGGCTGAGGGGTCACCACAAGCATGCCTTGACCGATTTTCAAAGCTGCTTCGATACCAATGTTGAATCCTTCGCGATGTTCAGGATTCGATCTATCGATTGGTAAATTGAACTGCAAAACGACTGCGTCGATATCATGTTTAACCGTCCCATCGAGATCTGGTATCTCCGAGAACGACTGAAGCACTCCATCGATTCGAGCACGATTGAGTCCGGCCCGCTGAAGCGTTGTGAAAAGGACTTTATGAGCCCCTTTCTGCCCCTTGATGATCGGAGCAAGCATCAGGTAGGTACCTGCCGGTAGGGCTTCGATCAACTCCACCATCTGCTCGGGAGACTGGCGACTGATCGGAATTCCGCAAGTTGGGCAGAAGGCAGTACCGCAACGAGCAAAGAACACACGTAAGAAGTCATTGAGTTCCGTGATCGTACCGACAGTCGAGCGAGGATTGAACCCGGTCGATTTCTGACTGATCGAAATGGCCGGCGCAAGCCCGGAGAGATAATCCACATCAGGCTTGGGCATCTGCCCGACGAACTGCCTTGCGTAATTCGACAAGCTTTCGAGATATCGTCGCTGCCCTTCAGCGAAAAGGGTATCGAAAGCTAACGAGCTTTTGCCGCTACCGCTGACCCCTGTAAAGCAGATCAATTGGTTGCGTGGTAATTCGAGATCAATGTCGCGCAGATTGTGCTCGCGGGCTCCGCGAACAACAATCGGCAGAGAAGCTAATTCGCTGGGACTCGGGGCATTCGAAGGCTCCGTCGAGGACGACTTCGGCGTACGTTTCTTGATCACGTTCGTTCACCTTTACTGCGAATCCCGAAGCCAAGCAGAGCCCCTCCATCCAAGCAGAACCGTTCTCTCAGAAAGACATTGAATGAAGGGTCAACTTTGATTCAACGACCTTTAACTTGAAAGACCCTCTTCTTAAAAGGGCCTTCTCTCAAACAGTCTACATTTTAGTGGATACCAGCAGAGGCCAAGTAACGTTCAGCATCGAGTGCAGCCATGCAACCTGTGCCAGCCGAAGTGATAGCTTGTCGGTAGTAGTCATCTGCAACGTCCCCAGCGGCAAACACACCTTCGACACTGGTGATGGTTCGGTATGGTTTCTGCCAAGCGATGTAACCGTTCTCGTGGGTTTCGACTTGGCCACCGAGGAACTTGGTATTAGGAGTATGGCCGATTGCCAAGAACATCCCAGTGGCTTCCAAATCGGTGGTTTGATTCGTTTCGACATTGCGAATCCGAACACCGGTCACACCGATGCGTGGGTCGACGTCATCACCCAAGACTTCATCGACTACCGAAAACTTGACCAGCTCGATTTTCGGATTCGAAAACGCTCGCTCTTGCATGATCTTGCTTGCGCGCATCTCTCCGCGACGCAGCAGCATGTAAACCTTCGATGCATACTTAGTCAAGTAACTAGCTTCTTCAACTGCCGAGTCACCACCGCCGACGACCACGAGTTGTTTGTTTCGGAAACGAGGAAGAGCACCATCGCAAACAGCGCAAGCGCTGACACCACGGTTGCGAAACTTCTCTTCGCTAGGAAGTCCCAAATAGTTTGCGCTCGCACCAGTGGCGATGATCACCGTATGGGCTTGGATCGAACCGTTTTCACTCGAGTTCAAGACAAAAGGTCGTTTCGAGAAATCTACGCTGACGATGTCGTCGGTGATCACTCGCGTTCCGAAATTAGTCGCTTGCTGACGCATCAACTCCATCAACTCCGGACCAGTCACCGCGTGCGCGTGCTCTTCGACTGGCGGAAACATATACTGACGCGATGGATCGATCGCCGAGTCGAGGAATTCCTTGAGCTTGCCCGATGGAAAACCAGCGTAGTTCTCGACTTCGGTGGTTTGTGCAAGCTGCCCCATGGGGAACCGGCCCATGATCCGGTTTTCTTCGGTCATCGCCCCTTCAAATAACAACGGACGCAAATTGGCTCGTGCGGCATAAATTGCGGCCGACCAACCCGCCGGTCCACTTCCGATAATCACGCAATTCTCGACCCCATCGCTACCATGGGACTTGGTCGTGGTATCACTCATGCTTCGCTAGTTTCTGATTCTTAAAAGGAACAGGTCAAGACCGGGTCGGTTCCTCGTTCGATAAGGAAATGACCTTCTACGAAAGAAAGGGTTTTATCATAGATCGCAGCGGACTTCTAGGAGATAGACTATAGGAACATCTAGCCCAAGCTAACCACCTTTTTTCGCCGATAATTCCTACAATCCATTACCCGGTGCGTCTCCAAACTTCCGTGCACCTCCAAACTTCAGTGTGACTGCAAACTTTCCGTAACTACCAAACTGGAATCTTTACATGCTAGCAACAACATCTGACAATCGCGGCCGTCGCAATTTCCTAGTCTCTTCCCTTGGTTTTGGCTCGGCAGCCTTGATCCTCTCGCGGTCCCAGCGGGCTTTGGGGTTCGTACAAGCGAACGATCGGCCGAGGGTAGCAGCTATTGGGACGGGAAGTCGCTGGTGTCAAAAAGCCACGGGAATCAACGGGCCTTGGGGCTCAGCCCCGGACTTTCGCAAGTACGGTGACTACGTCGCGGTCTGCGATGCGGATCGAAGTCGCAGGGAGCGATCCGTTGGGATCGTCAAAGAGTGGACGGGTATCGAACCGTCGAGCCATCACGATTATCGAGCTATTCTCGACGATCCGAAGATCGACATGGTCCACATCTCCACCCCGGATCACTGGCACGCAAAAATGGCGATCGAAGCGATGTTGGCCGGGAAAGACGTGTACTGTGAAAAACCCATGACACTGACGATTCCCGAAGGAAGAGCGATGTGCTCCGTAGCCAAAAAAACAGGACGGATCGTTCAAATAGGTACGCAGCAAAGAAGCGAGAAACAGTTCATTCAAGCCATCGCATTGCTTCATGGCGGCAGGATTGGCAAGCTCCTAAAAGCGACTTGCCATATCGGCGGGGCACCGACAAGCCCAGAGATTCCGATCGCGACACCACCGCAAGAACTCGATTGGGATCTGTGGCAAGGACCAGTTAAGGCTGCTCCATTTCGATTCCTCGCCGGAGATAATGGAGAGACGAAGAGCTGGTCGCGATGCCATTACGAATTCCGCTGGTGGTACGAATATTCAGGTGGCAAACTGACCGATTGGGGTGCGCACCATGTCGATATTGCAACGTGGGGCCTTCGCAAAACCGAAACCGGCCCGGTGCAAATTATCCCAGAGATGATCAAACACCCGGTTGAATTCAAGGATGGCTATCCCGTCGACCCATCCCGTTACAATACAGCAACGGAGTTTCTAATCCGAGCAAAATTCGAGGACGATGTCGAGATTGAGATTCGGCACGACGGAGATAACGGAATTCTCTTCGAAGGAACCGAAGGCCGCCTTTTCGTCAATCGAGGACGTATCAGTGGCAAGCCCGTGGAGGATCTAAAGTCCAACCCACTTCCCGAAGGTGCCCTGCAAGCGGCTTATAAGAACCGGCCTTTGACAGACCACTTCAGGAACTTTTTTGAAGCCGCTCGAGATCGTGTAGAACCGATTTCCGATGTCCACAGCCACCACCGAGCACTCTCGACCTGCCACCTCGCCGGAATTGCAGCGAGACTAAATCGCAAGCTTCAGTGGGATCCCGCCGCAGAACGCATTGTCGGGGACTCGCAAGCAGACCAAATGCTCGCACGCGAAGCTCGCCGTGGATTCGAAATTCAAATGTAAAGCTCCCGCGGGCAATAGGGCAGTGCCCAATTGGAATCCTGCCCAAGACGAATCCTGCCCGAGAAGAATATAAGAATATTCTGGAGCGTTTTCTGAATTCGATTGTATTGCTTGGGCGTTGGGCTTTGGTTTCACTTCCGATTGGACCATAATTGGCCGATACTAATTGGCCGATAATTCGAACGATACAAGTCTCCTACCAATACTTCCGTTCCTACCTTCCTTTCCTCCCTCCCTGACGAGTTTTATTTATGACCCTCCTGAATAACCACCAAAGTGCATCTGACAACCGAGCTTCTGCAGCACTGCGCGCACGACGCGAATTTCTGATCCGCTCGGCAGCCGCTTGCGCCGCCAGCTCAAGCTTGCTGAACCTCTCTTCCCAAAGCCTCTGGGCGATGCGTCCAGAAGAGACCGCAAGACAGACCGCACAAGGATTCTTGGCGAGCCTATCAGCTGAGCAACGCAGCTTGGCACAGATCGATTACAACGATGGCAAACGCTCCGCTTGGCATTTCATTCCGATGGAATCCCGCAAAGGCTTACCGCTTCGCGAAATGAACGACCAGCAACGAACCGCCGCGATGGGTCTGATGGCTTCGCTGCTGAGCGAATCAGGTTTTCGCCGCGCGGTAGATATCATGGCATATGAAGCGATCCTTTTGGAGCTTGAAGGCCCCGCGCAAGCCAAGCGTAGAGACTACCGCAAGTTCTATTTCTCGATCTATGGAAATCCCGAGCCAAACGCACCTTGGGGCGTAAGTATCGAAGGCCACCACTTGTCGGTGAACATGACCTATGAAGGAGATCGCATCGTCGATTCGACTCCTCAATTCTTTGGAGTCAATCCAGCAAAACTGCTGCGTGACTTCGAAACTCCAGACCCACTGAAGTCTGGCGATAAAAAGAAGTACACCGCAGGCACCCGCTTGCTCCTCCCAGAAGAGCAAGCTGCTTACGAGCTGTTAGGATCCCTCTCTAAGGACCAGCAAGCCAAAGCGATCTTCCAAAGCGATTGCCCTGAGGATATCCAATGGCCAGGGGAGCCACAGCCTAAAGTCGCGGCAGCCGTTGGGATCGTCTCAAGCGAACTTAATGCGGATCAGCAAAAGAAACTTCGAGCGATTCTCGACGCTTATTTCTCGACCATGCCAAAAGTCGTGGCGCAAGATCGCTTGAAGCTCATCGAGCAAAACAATGGTGGAAAAATCCATTTCGGATGGGCAGGTGGAACCGATCCTAAAGAACAACACTTCATCCGGATCCAAGGCCCGACCTTTATCGCCGAACTGTGCAATTTCCAAACGGATCCACAAGGCACGACTGCAAACCATATCCATTCGGTTTGGCGCGATCTGACCGGCGATTTCAATCTGTCCATCTAAGCGAACGGATTCGTTGTATCGATGACCACATTATTCCTTCCAGAACTTCGAGAAATGCTCGCGGAGGATCGTACCGACGAACTCCGCGAGTTCTGTACTGCGCTGCACCCCGCGCGTACTGCGGAGTTCATGGAAGGTCTCGATGTGGAGGAGACTTGGCGCGTCCTTCAACACGCTCAGCCAACCTTACAAGCTGAAATCTTTCAGTACTTTGATTGGGATCGCCAAGTCGAGATTTTGGCTACCCAAGACGAGAAACAAGTTGCCGTGCTCGTCACGCAACTCCCCGCCGACGATGCGGTGGATCTTTTAAGAAAACTACCGGAATCCCGAGTGGACTCCGTTCTCGCACTTGTTCCTGCACCCGACCGACGCGACATACGTCGCTTGCAAACCTTCCCCGAAGGGACGGCCGGGGCACTAATGACCACCGAGGTCGCTTGCCTCGCCGAAACACTTACGGTTCGCCAAGCGCTCGAAGCCCTCAGTCGGCAAGCCGAACGGCTTGAGACCATCTATTACATTTACGTCGTGGACGATACTAATCATTTGCGAGGTGTCGTCAGCGGTCGGATTCTGATCTCGGCAATTGGTCGACCCGACACCAAGCTTGCCGATCTGATGAAACGCGACGTGGTTTGCGTCAAAGTCCACGACGATCAAGAATCCGTCGCTCAGAAGGTGGCTTTCTACAACATCCTCGCCGTACCGGTTGTCGATGAGCACAACCATATGATGGGGATCATCACCCACGACGACGTGATCGACGTCGTGCGCGAAGAAGCCGCCGAAGACGTACAGCGGATCGTCGCCGTCGAACCATTGAACGATTCGTATATCCGCACGCCGATCCTTACCCTTTCTTGGAAACGCGGATTCTGGCTGCTGATCCTTTTTTTCGCCGCCCTCTCAACTGCCTTCGCGTTGCAGCTTTATCAAGATTGGCTCAACACCTACGGCTGGCTCGTACTGTTCATCCCATTGGTCATCAGCAGCGGAGGAAACTCCGGAAGCCAATCTTCAACTCTGATCATTTCCGCCCTCGCAACCAAAGATATCGAATTGAGCGACTGGTGGATCATCGTTCGCCGTGAAATCATCATGGGCTTGATTCTCGGAGGAATCATGGGAACCATGGGCTACCTCTGCGCACTGATCCTTGCACCAACCCCTTTTGTCGCTCTAGTTATCCCTGTAACTATTCTTTGTGTCGTCCTGTGCGGAACATGCATGGGCAGCATGCTACCCCTTCTATTCAAACGCATGGGGCTTGATCCGGCCATGATGAGCAACCAGTTCGTCGCAGGCCTAAGCGACCTGCTTGGCATCCTTATCTACGTCAACGTCGCCCTGCTGTTCCTTCGTTAAGCTTCGCGTTGTTGCCCCAACCGGTTATTTAGCATTCAGCGTTAAACATTCAGCTGAATCATTTCAGCGTGAATGATTCAGCTTCCATGCATCAACAAGCTCCGATAGACTCAATTCGATGAGAACTCCGCAGCTACCTCTTCGCATGTCCGTGGTCGACCTAAAGCAACGGACTTTTGGTTCGTATGGGCATTTCCTCAACCATCGCCAAGCTCAGTTATGCAGTTCCCAGACACTTCTCTACGACACACGAAATCTTGATTCGGATATTGCCAAGACCCGGCGGATCGAAGCGGTCGATTTAAGCGATGACGCTATCTACTTGCTTTACGATACTTCAAGCGATAGTCCGCACGGCCCTGGGGTCGCGGCTGCGGTATGCCATCCACTTCGCTCCACGGCGTTGTTTATTCATGGACTCTTCAGTTGCAACGAAACGAACCCGTATTCGATGACGCGGCGATTCGGCGGACTGCTCGATATCGATGCGACACAGTTGCCAACAGCACTTTCCTCTGAATCTTCTCCCAAGCCCTCGTCCGCATCCTTGCCTGTAACACCCTCGTCTTCGAATACAACGACCTCCAAGGTTAGGGCGTTAGAAAATCGATCGCTCGACACGCATGTCCCTTGGGGAACTCTGCGAGGAGGCACCCACGCTCATAGCTTTTCTCCCGATGGACGATGGGTCAGCTTTACTTACAACGATGCGGTTTGCGCAAGTCGAGATCCTCAACTGGACCGCCGCACCGTAGGCATCGCATTGCTCAACCCCACAGCAGTGTCCAAGTCCTTACTCAACAAATCGGACGACACCCCAAATGCAACAGAGACATTGCATGAAGAATGGTCGCAAGGGGCGGGATGGGCAACGCTTGTGCTCGACCCAGTCGATCCG
>Ga0208225_1000021_pt1 | contig 41370 bp, 30 predicted proteins | sample LakMenEpi15Jun10_FD_150701 | JGI IMG/M metagenome (GOLD analysis project Ga0208225, IMG submission 150701) | Freshwater microbial communities from Lake Mendota, WI - 15JUN2010 deep hole epilimnion (SPAdes) | ecosystem: Environmental > Aquatic > Freshwater > Lake > Epilimnion/Euphotic zone ... | reverse complement strand
CTCAATGCTTACGAAGCGTATCAGGGGCGTGGGCGTAGATAATGTCCTGCCCTTCGGGTTGGACTTGGATTTAAAAATCATTGGGGTGGGTGATGGCGGCAAGTGAAGATTCCACGACACCGGACGAATTGGCGAAACGCGAGCCTCTATTGCGTGACTCGGTTTGTTTGCAGTGTGTTGATCACAGAACAATCGTCAGCGGACGAGGTTCTGTGTTCTTACTTTGTCAGTCGTCGCAGGTGCCAAAGGAATGGCCGAAATATCCAAGGCAACCTATGTACCGTTGCCCTTATTTCAGAGTGGACCAGGAATCTCGTACGAACTGAAGAAAAACTTCGGCGAGTTTTCTATCTGCTCCAAGACTACGCGCTAAGATCCAATTTCGATTTGGGAATCTTTCTCGCATCGAGCGCACTTTGGAGCGGAGTTGATCCATAAGCTCGCCTTCGAACAGTAAGTGAGGTTGGACAAGGATCGTATCGCAGTCATTCCCATCGAAGCTTGATGTCGCTGCGGATTCGAGCAGTTCATCGACATTTGGAGATCCTCCAGCGAAGAATCCCGTGTTGTGCCAGTGAATGGATCGTTCAGCAGCGATGAGTTGCGTTAGTTCTCGCATGTGATTTAATGCAATCGGATCGCTGGTTCCCCGGCCGACCATTGCGAGTGCGATTCGCTCGGAGTGAACACCTATCAGCGGGCAAGGCTTGCAAGTATGCCGGGTGTTGCAATCCGGAGGGACCCCGGTGCCGCAGTGGGCTTCGGGACATCCTTCGAGGGTTGCGGAATGAACCATCTCATGGAAGCGAGCGTTGGAGAGAGCCAGAACGCTTGGGGCTGTCCCCAGGGAAGGTGTTTGCCCGAGGATATGAAGCCCTAGAGCGTTCGCTTCGGCTTCGACTGCCATCGGTATGTCTGACTTCGCATGGGCGGCGGAAAAAAGAAGGATCGGAACGATCGTGAGATACTTCAGTTTGTCGTCCGCGATTTGTCGCATTGCGGTTTCGATCGACGGATCAGCAAGTTCGAGAAACGACTCGTAGATATGCCAAGAAGGTTCGATCGACCGCATATGACTTACAAGAGATCGAAGTTGGGCAGCACCTGCTGGTTTACGTGTGCCGTGTCCGACGACTAGTACAGCGGAGTGTTCAGCAGGAGTTATTGATTGTTGGAGGTTGGTTGGGGGGCAAGAACTCAGAGCAGTGATCCTTCAGTTAAGTAGAGTGTTTGGGTGGACGATGGGCAGCAGGGAGTGGTTTTCAGGTGGTGGCTTGGGGGGATTGGGCGGTTTGCGAAGCTTTGCCAGTGAGGAAGACTGTAACGATCGTAGCGATGGCATCGATAATCGGAACGAAAGTGTCGCGGGAATTGTCAAAAAACTCTGGTTTTTCCTAAAGAAATAGCACAAAACGTTTTGCATTCGTTTTTTTGTTGATGAATGCGATTTCTTATTTGATACGAAGCGATGCTTCGACAAAAATAATCGAGTTCGTATTGGAATTTCCTAAAGTTTTACCGACAGCAATCCACGATGAGTCTCAGAGCCAAGAACCGCCTCGCTATAGCTTCCATCATCCAAGCCGGATGTTTGAGCGCCCTCTGCGCGGCTTACAATCCACTTACGGATGCGAGCCTTGCCCAAGATTGTACTCCTTGCGGGCCCGCTAAGCCCGTTGCCACCTATCGATTGCAGACCGAAACGGTTTATGAGCAAGTCCCAGTGACTCGCAACAAAATCGAGTTCGAAGAGGTGATGATGGAACGTGAGGTCGTCAGCTATCGGCCAGTTACCGAAACACGGTTGGAACGAAAGCAGTCGACGGTGCGCAAACCCGTCATCGAGACATCCACGATCAATCAAACCTACACTGTCCAAAAACCGGTCACGAAAATCGACTACGTCGACGAGACCACATTCGTGACGGAAACCTCGCAAGTCGAGCAGACGATCACGACTTACAAGCAAGTTACCGAAACACAGTATCAGACCCAGTATTCGACGGTGCAGAAGCCGATTACTGAGACGCAGATTGCCGTACAGAATTTCTTAGTGCAAAAGCCGGTGACGGAGACCACCTATCAAACGCAGCAGTACACCGTTCAGCGGCCAATTACCGAGACCGTGATGCAAACGCAGACCGTCGCGGTTCAGCGACCTGTCACGGAGACGCACATGCAAGCTCAGACATATACGTCGATGCAGCCTGTGACGACATACCAACCTGCCGTCGTCGATGCTGGAGGTTACATGGCGCAAAATTATTATCAGCCAGGTGACGTCCGGTATCACTTGCGATGGACGCAGCCCGCCAGTGGAATCAACCCTGCGACCGGTCAGCCAGTCTATCAAGCCGGTGGATTGAACTGGGTTCCTTATCAATCGCAGGGACAAAGTTCCACCGCTGTATATTATCAGCCGAGTTACCAACAAGTTGCCGTACCGCAGACGAGTTACATGCCTCAGGCGCAGACCGTTCAAGTCCCGGTGACATCGACACGCTTGCAAACGGATTACCTTCAGCAGCAGATTCCTGTGACGACTCAGAAGATTCAGAATGAAGTCGTCCAGCAACAAGTACCCGTTACGACGACCAAGATTCAGCAAGAAGTCGTACAGCAGCAAGTTCCTGTGACAACGACCCGCTATGAGAATCAAGTTGTAGCGCAGCAAGTTCCAGTGCAGGTTCAGAAGACGGTTCCAGTGCAAGAGAAGGTGATGGTACCCCACTCCGTTCAGAAGCCTGTGACCCGCCGTGTTGCGAAAGAGCGTATCGAATACGTGACCGAACAAGTCGTACGGCCCGTGACTGTACAGAAGGAAGTTTACAAGGACGAAGTCGTAGTTGAAGAGATTCCAGTTCAGACGACTCGGTACGAAAAAGTTGTGCAGAAGGTGCAAGTTCCGTACAAAGTGATGAAGACCGTTCCTGTAACCGAGATGCAACTCGTTCCTCGATTAGTCACACGTAGAGTTCCGATCGACATCAATGGTATCCCAGTGGTCGATACCCCAATCGTTTCGCTTGCTGCTCCAAGCTCAAGTGTCACTGGGAACGCCCCTGCTGCGCAAGCTTCGCCCTCGGATATTCCCCAAAATGTGCAGTCTCGCAAGCCTGCTGTGACAGAATCGGGAGATCTTCCGGCACCTGCCACACCTAACGCGCCTAGCGCACCTGTTGAGCCTGCCGGTTCAGGAACTTCGAGCAAGACGGAATTGCAGCTTGGGCCAGCTACTGGCGGAGACCCGGAAGCGGATAAAAAACCTGAGCTTGCACCTAAAGAGCAGGCACCTGAGCAGGGGGATAAGCCTACGAAGATACGCGTATCGGAAGACGAGTAGGGTTGTTTGCTCGCGTTCAGTGCGATGGGCGGAAGAGCGATTGGATTGTAGAATGATAATCCGCTGATAAAAGTCGGCGGATTGAAACATTCCTAATCACTTCTGTTGAAGTCTTTCACCCAACCATCACCCAATGCGCGCAATCCAAATCGTCGAGCCAAAACGCTTAAAAGAAATCTCTGTTGAGGCTCCGGATTCTCCCGGGCCTGGTCAAGCGTTAGTCAGAACACATCGGATGGGTGTATGCGGGACCGACATCAGTTGTTATCTCGGGAAATTTCCGTTTTTCGCATTCCCACGTATCCCTGGCCATGAACTTGGGGTCGAAGTCCTCGCGGTGGGGGCTGGGGTTGAGAATGTCAAGGTCGGGGATGCATGTAGCGTCGAGCCTTATTTGCACTGCGGTCAGTGTTACGCTTGTCGCAAAGGTGCCAGCAATTGCTGTGCGAACTTGAAGGTCATCGGCGTGATGATGGATGGCGGTTTGTGCGAGAAGTTTCTAATACGGGCAGACAAGCTACATTCTTCGAAGCAGTTATCGATGGATCAGTTAGCCCTTGTGGAGACACTAGCGATCGGTTGTCATGCAAGTCAGCGATCAGAGGCTTCGAAAAACGATCGCGTATTGATCATTGGTGCTGGTCCCATCGGGATTGCAACGTTGGAGTTCGTACGTTTGACCGGTGCTGCGATCACTGTGATGGACATGAATAGCACAAGGCTGGATTTTATTCGGCAGACGTACTCGATTGATCGATTGATCGAAGTCTCGCAGCAGAAATCCGGGATCGAAGAAGCTCGAGAGCTTACCGGTGGCGATCTGTTCGACATTGTCATCGATGCGACGGGAAATCGTTTTTCTATGTCTGGTGCTTTTCAATTTGTCGCTCCAACAGGCCGCTTGGTATATGTGGGGATCACACAGGATGAGATTGTCTTCAAGCATCCTGCGTTGCATCGACCAGAGGTGACGCTGCTTGCTTCGCGAAACGCCCTCCCCAAGGACTTCCCCTATATCATTGGCTTGATCGAGGATGGAACCATTCAGACCGATCCTTGGATCACCCATCGAACGGATCTGGATCATGTGGTGAACGACTTTGACAGTTTCACTCGTCCGGAAAATGGCGTGCTGAAAGCTATTATTGACGTCGCCGTTTAGAAGCACCCTGATGTACTACTTGAATCGTTCCTACGAGGATCCAAATGCCAATTTAGCCTTCGATGAGGCTCTGCTTGAGGCGATGGATAATCTCGAATCGCAGAGAATAGACACAGCGAGCGAGAATTGCGAACCGGCGGAGCTTTTGCGGTTTTGGCAGATGAACGTTCCGTGTGTTGTAGTAGGGCGATCATCGAAGCTTGCTGAGGAAGTGCATCTTGATCGCTGCAAGAGCGATTCGGTTCCGGTTCTCAGGCGTATGAGCGGAGGTGGATCGATCGTCGCTGGGCCGGGATGTGCGATGTTCAGCGTGCTATTATCACTCGATTCGCGTCCTGCCTGTCGTTCGTTGGACGAAGCCCATAGGACGGTGATGTCCCGCGTCTGTCAAGCTTTGCAGTCGTCGCTTGACGAATGCGGAATCGGCAAGAGGGTTGATATACAAGGCATCTGCGACTTGACCATCGATGATCAAAAGGTCTCCGGCAATGCGCTTCGAATCAAACGACATTGGATGATGTATCATGGAACGCTGCTGATCGATATGCCACTGAATTGGATCGGCAAATATCTGGCGATGCCTCCAAAGCAGCCCGATTACCGTCAAGGACGCGACCACGATCGCTTCGTAGCAGGGCTAGGGGATAGGATTCAAGACCCAAAGGCCTTCACGGCGGTACTTGAGAAAGCTCTACAAAGAGTATGGCAAGCCGATCGGCAATGGAGCCAACATCCTTTCGCTGGCCAAGCCGATGAGCAAGTGCAAGAGTGGTTGGAGCGGCGTTACAATAATGTGTCTTGGCATCATCAGCGATGAATCGCTTTAAATATCAACGAGGGATACCATGCGAAGCAGCCCAATTCGTTTGTTCTTAGTGCTTATTCTTTCGTTTCAATTAGTTGCCGTGACTTCGGTGGATGCGGCCTTTGATGAAAAAGTTCAGTCGCTGAAGATCGCAGGGATGGCAGTCACGGAGCATCAAGTCTCTTCCGAGATGCGATACCGGCGTCCGCCGGACCCCACGCTCTCGGCCCGTGTGGAGCTTTTTGTTCAAAATCCAACGGACGAAACGATCCGTCTCTCCGGGCCTGTGGAATCTGGGCCCGCAAATTCTGTGCCTGTAATCTTCGACGAGGTCGCTCCTGGAGAACTCGTATCTCGCGGTCAATGGGCTTGGAGAGATCCCTCGTGGGAGAACGGTTTCGAACTGCCCGGAGGTGCCTTGCGCGTTTTGCGCTGGAACGGCCAGAGTCAAGAATGGGGAGTAGGGACAGATCATACGTTGCGATATCAGGTTCGAGTTGCCTCTGGCGAGGGGCAGTCGGCCCAAATGATTGCTCAACAACACGATTTCCGAATTGCCAAGCCTGAGCTTTGGATCGAATCGGTCGTGTTTCATGCTCGCGAGGATGCCGTTCGCCCTGAGAGTGTCAGCATCACGCTGAGGAATGCCGGTAGTGGTTCGAGACAATTGCGTAGCGTGCAATTGTGGTTGCCCAAGGATGCGAGTAGTTTCGAGACGTTATATCCGCAAGGTGTGCTGGAAGACATCGCGACATGGACTGGAGATAGGAGCGTTCCAGGGGGAGAGTTGATCGGATTTACAATTGCAACCGAGATGCTCCCCCTAACATTTGTAGCGATCGAAGTGGCATTAGAAGGCGACGCGGGGGAAGTTGAAAAGGTATGGGGATATTTGAAAGTGCGTCCTGCCCGCTTTGACATAAGCGGTGGGTGGATCGCGAGCAACGGCAACGAAGGTTCGAGTTTGGCAAACGAAGAGTACCTCAAGACGTTGACCCAATTATCGGTCAATACAGGCCAGATCGAGGAAGTCGGTGGTTATAGCGATAATAGTGAACTAGTGAAGAAGTATCCGATGAAGCGTTTCAATCGGCTTGGAAATCGCGAACGATACGACAAAGAAGAAATGGTGTCGGGTATTCACGCAGTAGAGTTTCTCGGTGAGCCACAATACGGTGGTGGCCGACCAGTTCCACCGCAGGAAGTCTTCGATAAGCTAGCTCCCTATGCGTCATGGATATTGCCTACGAGTGTGACACTCAGTGAGGAAAGAACTTGGAGGTATTACTCCGGGTTGTCCGACTATCCGCATTATGACGCTTACCGTGTGATTGCCCCGGCTGCGGACGCTTGGTCGCGTTATGATCGATGGGATGGCAAGAGCATTCGATGGGGTGCACCTCTTGAGACGATCGGCACCATGACCCGCAGTCTTCGAGAGCTTAATCGACCCGCAACGATCGCTTACTGGTCTCAAGGAGCGCACGATGGTTGGGGGGGAGTGTTGAGCCCTCGGCGAGGATCGCCAACGGCGCAAGAACTTCGAGCGCAAGCATGGCAAGGGCTTGGGAACGGGATCGCTTCGTTGTACTGGTTTAACTTGAGTATGAAGTCGCTTGCGAAATACCCGGACTTATTAGAGCCGATCGCTAGGATCGGGATTGAAATCGGAATGCTCAAACCGATTCTTGAGCGGGGGACAGCTTATCGCTATCAACGGATTACCACTGACGGTAAGCCGCAGTGGGATCTTTCTTCCGTAGTCAGTTCTCAAGCTGCTATGTTGGTGGTCAACGACTTAGGTTATCGCATTGAAGAAGCGACGCGCACATTTCGCTTTGATTCCCGAAAGGGACAATGGGAGTTCGATTTACCCATTTGGTTGCGTGGAGCTACGAAGTGTTACCGAGTCGATGCAGATGGGGTACATGATGTTCAATATCGATTTGAGTCGGGTCGTGTGGTTATCGAAGACAACGTAGATGTCGTGGGGATTTATGTTGTCGCGAAGGATTCATCGGATGGCATGTCATTAAGGGAGACGATGGAACTGACTCGCAAAGGGATGCTAGAAAGAAATAGCTCGCTTGGATTTGATCCGATTGCAAATGGAGAGGATTTGAAGAAGTTACAGAAGTGGGTGGATTGATCGTCGTTTCAAGTTCAATCTTGATTTCGAGGTTGAAGACGAATGATACCCAAGAGGATGATGTACCCAAGAATAAGACATGCAAAGCTTACGGTTACGATTCCGAGCCATCCGCCAGGGCTGGCTGGATTCAGGAATGGGTATGGGTACCATCCAGTAATCGCGCCGCGTATGAGCGAGACGAATAGATATGCAAGCGGATAGACAAACCACCACAGTGCACGTCGAACTGTGATCCGATGCGAGGGAGGATTTGCTACCCAATCGAATAGGACCCAAGTCGGCATAATCACATGGTGAAATGCATCGGCTACTGGGTGAACGATTTCTTTGACGATTGGAAGTTTAGACAGGAGAACGGCGTAGACGATCCCGGTGATTGCAAGATAGAGCACTGCCGCGCCACGTAAGCTTGCCCTTCGATCAATTGAAATACCACAGCCATTGAATGTCTCGATGAGCAGAACTGCGATTACGAATAGATTGGCTTGGATGGTGAAAAAGCTCAAGAAACCGGCGAGTTCGAATCGTCCAAGTTGTATCAAGTATAAAGCTTGAAGGAACACGGCCCAGAAGGAGAGGATAGCAAGGGTTAAACGGGTTGTTTTCCAGAGAAGGTTTACCATGGGAGTTGAAAAGAGTAGTTGACGATGGTTGGTTGTTAAGGTTGTGGGTTAGCCTTCTTGTCGAAGAATTCAAACAACTCGTCGAGGGCGGCTTGGACGATTACCATGTGTTCGACGTTCGGGTACTCGCGATATTCCACGGAGCAATTCAATCCTCGTAATTGCGATGCGAGAGCTTTCGCACGCGGTTTACCGAAGTCGCGTTCTCCTGCGGCTACGAAGAAAGGAATGTCCTTGATCGCTTCGCTTGAGCGAACAGAACCGCCACCGCCCAACGCAGCCACAGCGCGGAAAGATTGCGGAGAACGACTGACTTGCGCGAGGGCTTGTGCGGCCCCCATGGAGTGACCGCAGAGCAGGATTTGATTTCGGTCGATAGGCCAAAGTTGTTCAAGGGCGTCGAGCATCGTAGGGACATCCATCCCTAATCCAGACATCGTTTGGCGAGGTGAGACTACGAGCCACCCGCGAGACTTTGCGAGGCTCACAAGTCGTCCTGCCCCATAGGTTTCAAAGAACATGTTCTCGCTACCCCCAGCGCCATGCAAGGCGATGAGGACAGGGATACGTTTATCGGTTTGAGGATTGGTGATCGCGTCGCAATCCGGGACTTCGATGCGGGCTATTTGGGAGTCTTTTTCACGGCTAAGCTGAAGCCATTTAGTTCCTGGGCTCATGGCCCATGCTTGGATTCCACGCGATGATTCTTCGCTATTCGGCGCAGTGATTTGTTCAAAGTCAGCTAGAAGCTGATTCCAAGGGAAGTCGATTTCAGTGGCGGTTCCTTTACGACCTTTGAGAAGTTCTTTTGCGATGAACCTTGCAGTACTGATTTGCGTGGCGTTCGAGAGCTGATTGCTTGATTGCTGACCGGTAGACTGCTTATTGCTGGATATCTTGCCGTTCGATTCCAGCCATTGATCGACAGCTTGCATGCGCGCGTCGATCTGGTCGATGATCGAGAAGGCTTCACAAAGAATTTCCGGTTGGCCCGTCGAGCTTGCGATGGTGATGTTAGCGCGGTAATCCCCTGGAGGAAGGTTTTGGAGTGGGATGTCTATTGGTTCGTCTAATGAGTTCGGCGAAGTAAGTGTGGTTTGGTAAGCTGCCTCTTGTTCTTCATCAGAGGTGTTTTGTTGCCAGCGGTATATTTTCAAATTCCATTTTTGGTTCGATAAAGCATCTGTTTGTTCGGAGTTATCCGCAGAAGGGGGGGCGTAGAATTCTCGAAGCTGCCCTCGCAGTGAGTTCGATGTGGGATTGGAGGGATCAGCGGTTGGGGCGATCCAGGGGCGTTCCCAGTCGAGAAGCCAACGGGTCGACCGCATCCATTTGGTTTGTTCATCGGGTGGGATTCCAAGTGAGTCCATCCATGCTTGGTCAAGAGATTGGCCTGCTTTGGCAAGCTGCAGAGAGAAGAAGCTTGTGACGGCCCGCTCCATGGCGGGGGTGCTAGATGTCCTTTGGGGTTCGGTAGCTTGTTGCCAAGATTTCTCGAAGCGTTCGAGTCGGCGACCGAGTTGGTAGCGGTCTAGGGCGAGTTGTGCTTGGGATGCTGAAGCGATTTGAAGAAAGAGAATGGGAGCGAGCAAAAATCCGGCGAGGAAATGGTGGGAATAAAGTTTTTGGATTTTTGTTTGGAACTTTTTGCAAAAACCAGACGTCCAAGGGACACGCGGAAAAACCGTTTGGGGGCTGGCTCGTCCGGTCAGCAGATTTCTTTCCACCATTACAGATTGTTTTTTCATGGGATTCGAGCTGGATTGCATGGGGAGTATCCTAAAAAACAGGGGAGAATTCCTTACCAAAACAGTAGGTGTTTGGATACATTAAAACTGACCGTTCAAAGGTTTTCGCGAGCCGAGTTATCTTAGGCTACCCATTTTATTCATGGGAGGGCCGAGCATGTGCGCCGCAGAATTTAGGCTTACTGGTTTCGAGGTAGATTGTATTCGATGCGAAATCGTGGAATTTGCTTATGAATAGACACCGCAGTCCGATTCGCGGAATCCCGCGGCGCGTTTTAGTATTCGATGTTTTAGAAGACCGCCGCGTTTTTGCAGGACTCGATGTGTTGGTCTATGACGATCCGCACTCGTTGCGGGCACCTCAAGTCGACTCATCGCCGGTGTCGCAGAGATTAGTTTATCTCGACTTGAATTCTGACGGTGCGCATCAATTCGCTGAGCCGTTGGCAAGCAGCGATGCTCGCGGGATTGCATCTTTCCGGGGGTTAGACGCCGGGGCTTACAGCGTTCGATTGTTGGGGAATAGCCCGTCGTTTTTGCAAACGACCCCTTCGGCTCCCGCCCCAAGTGGTAGATGGACCGAGGCGTTTGGAGTTGTTGAGCCGTTGTATTGGGAATCGGATTCGCTCGGTTGGTTCGCGACGAACGATGGGTTGATCAAATTAGATATCAGCCGTGGATCGCAACTCGAACAAATTCCTTTGGGTGGGCAGATCGAGTCGATTGCGATGTTAGATCAGTCACAAGGGGTCGCAATGTTGCTGGGGGAATCTGCGAACCGTGAGTTGGTGCGATTCGATTTGGCCAATGCAAGTGTTCAACGCTGGAGCATTGAGAGCTTGGCGAATAGTGTTGGGGTTTCTAATTCCGGGTATACCACCTCATTAGTCCGCGTAGCGAACGATGTATTGTTACAAGTATCGCGCGAAGCTACGTCAGATAATGCCGGAGCGTCGAGCTTGTATGAAGTCCGTTGGAATGGGAGTACCGGGACATCGACAATCGAGTTGATCTCATTGCTCGATGGCTTACCTTCCGGAGCACAAGTTCGTGCGGTTGCCGGTACTGCTGTGCTGATCGATCAACCGCAGACAGAAGGAACCAATTTGCAGGTTTACCACTGGAGTCCTGGAAATTTGGAATTGACTGCCGAAAGGTTCTTTGACGCTAAAGTGCGGGTGTCGAGTACAAGTGGAACTACTGACCGCATAGCAATCCAGACGCCCGATGGGCTTGAAGTGCTTGGACTCGGAAGTGGATTGCCAACGCTATTGCGATTGGATCAAGGAGCGGGCCCAAGTGTATTTGATTTGAGTCGACAAGTCCTCTGGAGTCTTTCGAAGTTTGACTCAACCAAGTTGATGGGCTGGTCGCTTTTAGATGGATTGAAAATGTTCGAACGTTCGATTGTTTCGAGCGATTCGATGGTTCTTTCCGGAGAGACTCGTTGGGGATTAGGGTATCGGGACGATACTTTGATCGGGATAAGTGGTGGTAGTGTCTACACGCATCGGCTATCCGAGCCGCAACCTTTTATTGTCGAACTAATTGATTCTGTTATTGAACAAGTATCGATCGGGCTCAGGGATCTCGGAGGTAACACTCCACCAGTTTTGCAGCCGTTGCCTGGGGTAACGGTTGTGGAAGATACTCCAGTGCGCTTATCGACTGCCGATTGGGTCCGATCGGTGTTTGATCGAGAGTCCGATTCGATTCAATGGGTATTAGTCCGTGGAGGGGCCTTGGGAACGATCCAATGGTCAACTTCGACGGGTGGTCAGTACACACCGAATCCCAACGTGAATGGTTACGATACGGTTGTGGTGCAAGCCTATGATGGCCGCGATTGGTCTGCTCCGCAGACGGTTGGGATTCAGATCCAGCCTGTGAACGACCAACCCAGCCAGCTTGCATACAGCGGAGTATTATCAATTCCTGAGCAGCGACCAGGATATGTCTTGGGTAATGTGGCTGTGGTTGATCCTGATTCGAATGAAGTCTACGACTATTCCGTTTCGGATCCTCGCTTCGAAGTAGTCGGAACGACGCTCCGAGTGCGAGAGGATGCTCAGATCCTGTATGGAGTGCCCGGTTGGATCGATATTGTGCTCAAAGCGACTTCGAGAGCTAATGGAGACACGATCCATAGGTCAGAACGAATCTTCGTGATTCAAGACTTAACACCTTTCCATAACGACTACATGCCGGCGGACGTCGACCGCGATGGAGTTGTCTCGCCGCTTGATCCGTTGATTATCATCAACTACATCAACAGCAATGGAGCAGGAGAGATTCAATCGCCAGGTGAAGGAGAGTCGCCGGGTGACCTGGATGTGGACGGAGACGGTCGCGTAAGTCCTTTGGATATCTTGATAGTGATCAATACATTGAATCAAGGAGCCAATGGAGAGGGAGAGAGGGTTGAGGGAGGTGTTCGCAAGCCAGTAGCGGCTCCGTTACCGGATGAGAAGTTGAAGGGATTCAATCCACGCTGAGTTTGGTGGAACCCGATCGTTTAGTGCCCCAACGGGGCTTGTGATGCCGGTTGTTTTTGTGCTTCAACGTGGCGGGTCGTAATGGGTGATTGAACGACCTTCATTAATTTCACCTAGTTCCTCCATAGCCATTTGCTGCCTAGCGGTGGATGTGCGTGGCGAACGCGTAGGGTTCGCCACGTCATCCTTACGCCCCAACAGGGCGTAAGGAAATAGCCCAGGGTAGAGCTCTGCGTTTGGGGTGGGTTTACTTGCGAAGACTCATCAGGTATTCCACTACATCGACGAGCTCTTGTTCGTTGATGAGCTCTTGCAAGTTCTCCGGCATCAAGGACTTTTCTTGCTTTTGTAGTTCATCGAGATCATTTGATGGGATCGTTCTCTCAATGCCCTTAGCGTCCTTGATGATCACCGATTCCGCTGTCTTTGAGACCAATAGACCTGTGATGACTTCGCCATCGGTTGTCCTCGCAGTGTAGGCTTCGTAGTTGTGAGAGATACCAGCGCTTGGAGCAAGGATAGAGACGATCATTGCTTCGCGGCTGAGCTTGTTGCCGATCTCGGTCAAGCTTGGGCCGACGTTTTTGCCTTCGTTGCCAACCATGTGGCATTGTGAACAAGTTGCTGCGCCGAAGTAGACCGTTTTTCCGTTTTGTGCGTTACCACGTTTCTTGGCAAGTTCCTCAAGCGGCGGCAACGGGTTCTGCGAAGTCTTCAAAAGCGGGAACATCGCCTCGGCTTCCCGGCGAATATCGGCGTTCTCGGATGCTCGAAGTGATGGGCCAATCAATGGCTTGCTCTCTCCTGGCAATCGGTTGGATTTGGCTAGCTCCATGAGGTATGGAAGATTGCCCTTGTTGCGTGCCAAACCCACCGCCGCTTCGACTCGGATGCTTTTCGCGGCAGCATCAGACTCAAGGAGTGTTCGCTGAAGCTCGGAAGCTTCCTTGCGATTCGATAGGCCGAGGACTTTTGAAAGCGCTACGGCAGCTTCGTCGGGTTCTTGTTTGTTGAGCCTCTGCGTTAAGGACTTCACGCCCCCGGTTTCAAGGGCTAACTCAAGGGCTTGGAGGGCTTGGGTCGTAGCACCCCATTTCGCGGATCGGTCCAGGAGTAGATCAGAGAGTCCAGTGATACGAGTTTTCTGAAGGATGCGAATTTGCGAGGGGTCGTCACCAAGTTTGGTAACGTGGTCGCGGACGAGTTGAGCAAGTCGAGGGTTTGCGTTGACGTCGATCCCGTCGAGCCGCATGATTGCGTCGATTACGGCTTGGGGGTCTTTTTGATCAAGCAGAGGTTTTAGGGCTGCTTGTTTGTCATCAGCTTTTAGGAAATCGGTTGCGCGTAGGAGAGCCAATCGATCCTCTGAGCGAGTGGTTTCGTTTGCGAGCCATTGCGCGAGGAGGGTGGAAGCGACTGAGCCGCGGCCACGCCAAGCGATTAAGCGTGCTGCATCTGCGTTTGCATTCTCTTTAGAGATGGATTGGTATGCCTTTAATGCCTCATTCCACCGATCGGTGGCAGCGATTCCGAGGGCTTCGAGGTACCAGCGATCTTTTCCGTCAAAGCGAGAGGCGAGTTGAGCCCAGTACATGGGCATGTCAGCTGAGGTGTCTTCGCGGAGGGCGAGTGCAAGTTCTCTTAGGACGATTGGAGAAGCATCGTTGATCAGGCTTGGGACAAAATCCTTGGTTGGCATTTTGTCTCGGCGAGCTAGCCGGATGGCGACGGTGCGTACATTTGGGTCGGAATCTTTAGCAGCAAGAGCGAAGGCTTCTTGGGTACTTTGAGTCTTCGAGAGCAACCAGATCGCACGAGCGCGAAGGCGGGGGTTGGTGTGTTTGGCCAAGGCGAGGAGTTCATCGTTAGCTTGATTCCCCATTTTGCTCAAAGCTTGGTAGGCGAGGTAGCGGACAGAGTTGCATGGATTGCTGAGAGCTTCGACGGCACCTTTGGGTGTAGAGAAGTCGAATGAGGGGACGACGTACTTTGTTCCTTCGGGAGCGAAGCGGAAGAGGCGTCCTCGATCCATATCTTGCATATTGTGTCCACCGACTCCTGGGTCGTACCAATCGGATACGAAGAGTGAGCCGTCTGGTGCGGTAGCAACGTCGGCGGGGCGGAACCATTTATCGAATTCGCCGACGGCGAGGTTTTCGATTTTCGCTGAGTAGCCTGCGCCTTCGTTCTTTGCGAGATAAGCGCGAACAACGTTAGGGCCGGCATCGCAGTGGATAACTTGGTTGCGAAAGACTTCGGGGAGTAAGTCCCCTTCGTAGACAGTGATACCTGTGGGGGAACCTGCACCGGTGATCAGCATTGTGGGGACTACACCTGGATCGTTGAGGTGCCAGTGGCGTTGGGGTATTTCGGATTCCCAGTTAGTGCGTTCGGACTGCCAGCCTGCGCCGGTGATTTCATCGACGTAGCCAAAGTTCCCGAATTCCATTACGTAGTTGATACGTGTGGCGCGGTTTCCATCATCATCGTTGTCGGATTGCCAGATTGTTCCAAACGAGTCGACGGAGGCTTCGTAGTTGTTTCGGAAGTTATGGCCGAGGACTTCCATGTCGCTGAGATCTTCATTGCAACGGAACACCATACCTTGGCGATAGGGATTTCCGGAGTCGTTGATTTCGCGTCCCCAGCGATCTTTGATTGGGTTTCCGTCGGTATCGCACAATCGATGTCCGGTGTTGCCGAAGTTAAAGTAGAGTTTTCCGTCGGGGCCGAAGACGAACGAGTGGACGGAGTGATCGTGTTGAGGATCACCGGTTTTCGTAAGGATTGCTCGTTTTGAGTCTGGGATATCATCGCCGTTTGAGTCGATGAATTCGAGGACGTATGGAGCAGCGCTGACCAGGACGCGATTACCTAGAACGCAGATGCCAAGGGCCGAGTCGATGTCTCGGCCTTGGTAGAACACTTTGGTTTTGTCCATCACACCGTCTTGGTCGGTGTCTTCAAGGATTAATATGCGGTCACCTTCTGGGCGTTCACCGTTGTGACGGCGGTAGTTAACGACTTCGCAGACCCAGATCCGACCGCGATGATCGATGTCGAGATTCGTAAGGCTTTTGAGGACTGGTTCGGAGGCGGCGAGGGAAGCGACGACGCCATCGGCAACTTGTAGGCCGGCGACCGCATCTTCTGGGGCGTGGTTTTGAGATGGAGGTTGCGATGAAGCGCCTACTCCGTCAGGGACTCCTTCAGCGGCGATATGGAACTGTAGGGAAGTTGACGTGCCACCGTTTTGGTTGATACCGCCGTGGTCTAGGCCGCAACCGACTTTGAATTCGAGTGCATCGGCGGGTAGATCGAAAGTGATAACGCTTGAAGCGTGGGTGCCGATCCCGGGCAGTACACGATCGAAGACTTTCAGTTCGCCACCTCCAGCATTTGCGTTTTTGCGAACTTCACCCCATTCCGAGTTTGCCGAGGACCAGTTCAGGTCGAGCAAGGATTTTTGGCCGGAGGAAGTGGTGAGTGTTGGTTCGATCCAATCGGCCCAATCGCAAGCGAAGCCGTCGTCGCCTGGGGTGACGATCAAGACGAGTTTTTTCACCCCTTTGACGTCGACTTTTGCATCGACACGGTGGCCGGGTGTTTTTGAGGTGAGGATTGGAGAGGAGAATAAGGTTCGACCTTTGGTTTTAGGGGATTTTGAAGCACCTGTTTCACCGGGGTTGATACCAAATTCTTTGGCGATGCCGGCAGGGTTGAAGTTACCTGGAACGGGTTCGTCTTGGTTTTCAACGAGTTGCGAAGCGGATTTGTTTTCGACAACTGCGCCGTTGGCGGGGACATCGATGTGAGCGGTCCAGAGGATTGCGTTAGCGACGAGGCGAGTTGGTTCGGAGCGACCCCAGTTCCAGTGGAAGTGTCCTCCGGTGTAACCAAAACCTCTGCTACCGTTTTCGTTTTCAGAAGCCCAGGCGACGTGTTGTGGTTCACCTTTTGCGACAGCGCGACGGACATCGGGGTTACCGCTGTGCGGGCCGTCTGGGCGATCCATAGTATTTGGAGGAGCGATGGCGGAGAGGATGGGTGTGACCCCCTTCATGTTTTCTCGAAATCGCATGTGGAAATACCATTCGTCGCGAGTTTCGAAAGGTTGAACACCACGAGTGATTGGGTGTTCGGGAAGTTTGTCGAATTTTGCGGACCAGTGAGGGTTTACAGACCAATTGGTTTCAAAGTAGCCCCCGAGCCATTGGAGGAATTGAGGTCCACCGCGATCTTTGGGGACTTCGACCGCGTAGTGGATGCAGACCAAGCCTGCTCCGCGTTTTGTTTGTTTTTCGATACGATCGAGGTGAGGGAGCGATGGGTGACCGCCGCCACCGTCCGAGTAGATAACGATCGTATCGGCGGAGTCGAGTGCTGCGTCATCGGCAGGCCAGCCGTTACGAATTACTTCGACTTGGGCATCAGGGACGGTTCGTTTGACGGTATCGGCCAAGATACGGCAACCGGCGTAATGTTCATGGGAGCCGAAATCGTGGCTGCGACCACCGGCGATGAAAACGATTTTCTTCGGGGCGGGAGTGGTGGTAGCCGGTTCGGCGGCGAGAGTCGGTTGCAGGTAAGTGGCGAGGCAGCAGGCAGCGAGCCAGCCGCAGAGGGTCAGACGCAGCAGGGAGAGAACGGCGTGCGGTAGGGAGGCTAGCATAGGGTAGAGGTTGCGGTAGGTGTGTGGTGAGGAAGTAACGGAAAGAGTGTTCATAGTAATTCCGCGAAAAGCTCCCGTAAATCACCCAGGGGTTGGGGATATTCGTCGGTAGCCGGTCAATTGGGCGGCTTGAATGCTAGCAAAGGGCATGCATGGTTGGTTACAGCGTGAATGCTAGCAAATGCCTGATTGCAGGTCGCGGTTCAGGGACTGTCCCCGGTTTGGCGGCGGTTTTGGGGTGGTAATGCTAGCAAATGGGTCGGAGGGGAGGCATTGGGAATGCTAGCAAATGTCTGGTTGCGGGGGGCGGTTCAGGGACTGTCCCCAGTTTGGCGGCGGTTTTGGGGTGGTAATGCTAGCAAATGGGCCGGAGAGGTGGCGTTGGGAATGCTAGCAAATGTCTGGTTTCGGGGGCGGTTCAGGGACTGTCCCCAGTTTGTCGGCGGTTTTGGGGAGGTAATGCTAGCAAATGGGCCGGAGAGGGGGCGTTGGGAATGCCAGCAATCGAACGGGTTGTTCAGGTTGGGTAACTTGCGCCGTTCCGGAAAACTTCTCTGTGTAGGGGAACTGTTTATCCACCCGACTTCGCAATCATGCGGGAGAACCGGATCATCCGATGCATACCGCGTCGTCGAAACTGGTGGTGGAACCCGCATTCCCCGCAAGACTCGTCGCGCCGAAACTGCACAAATTCCCCGAGCAGGAAACCGGACCCAGAATGAAATTTCGTTTTGCTACATCCAGCCTAGCTTCCCTACGCCTCCCTTGCGCGGCGCTGGGACTATGCCTATCGGTCGGAATTGTTTCGGCGCAAGCCACGGACCCGAGTCCCAGAATGAGCCCAATCGTGCGCGCCATCCAACGCGCAGAAGCAGCGGTTGTGAACATCCAAGGGAATAAATTTGTTACCACTGCGTCCTCCAACGGCGCAGGGGCCAAGCAGGAAGTCAACGGAATGGGTACCGGCGTGATCATCGATCCACGCGGATACATCATTACAAATCTCCATGTGGTCGAAGATGTCAGCCGTATCGAAGTTACCCTCTCAGACGGCGCGACCGCTATCGCGAAATTGATCAACTACGACCCAGATACCGATCTGGCTATGATCAAAATCCCCACATCGAAAGACTTACCCACCATCCAGTTCGGCACAAGCTCCGACCTCATGCGAGGCGAAACCGTTATCGCAATCGGAAACCCATTCGGATACCAAAATACTGTTACCCAAGGAATCATTAGCGCCCTGCACCGCGATATCCCCGTCAATGTCACTCAAGAATACAAGAACTTGATCCAAACCAACGCGGATATCAACCCAGGTAACTCCGGCGGCCCCCTTCTCAACCTCGAAGGTGACGTTATCGGTATCAATGTCGCTGTCCGTGTCGGCGCCCAAGGAATCGGCTTCGCAATTCCAATCGACTCGGCTCTGGAAGTCATGGCCGATCTGGTCGCTTCCTCCCGTCGTGAACCCATCGAACACGGTCTCGACCTAGTCCGCACCTACGAAGCCGGTACGTCGAAACTTTCTCTCCGCTCCTCCAGCGACGAACGCTCAGAGAACCGTGACTTACAAGTCTGCGACGTTATCGAAAGTATCAACGGATTGCCCATCTCAAACCGACTCGAACTCGAACTCGCTCTCCTCGAACACCGCCCCGGTGAATCGGTCGAAATGGTCGTCGCCCGCGGTAACTCGAAATACCCCCTCGCACTCAAACTTCGCACCTCCGGAAACTCTCTCTCCGACTCGACAATCGCTAAACTCGTCTGGGATCAAATCGGTATCCGGGTTACACCAGTTCCCGCAAATGATGTCGCTAGCATTAACGAGGATTATCGAGGCGGGCTTCGCATTACCGAAATTCGTCCGGGCAGCCCAGCCGCTAAACAACGCTTGGTTCCCGGCGATATCATCGTCGGAATCATGGAATGGCAAACCGTCAGCCTGGAAAACCTTCAATGGATCCTTGCTAGCCCCCATTTCAAATCGGCTTCGCCCGCAAAATACTACGTGATTCGAAAACGACAACAATTGATGATCGCTCTGACCCCCGAACAAGCCAAAGTTCGATAAGGTCCAATCCACCGATTTACCAACTAGCAGGCATTTTTCATCGCGGTTTCCAGTTGCCAGCAACGGCTAGGATCGCTACACTTTGCCGACCTTCACTCAATTGCCCCGTGGTGTAATTGGCAACACAAGGGATTTTGGTTCCTTTATTCTAGGTTCGAGTCCTAGCGGGGTAGCTTCTTAGGTCGGCGTCTTGCCGGCCTTTTCTTTTTGGTCCTTCGGGGATTTTAGTAGCTGGTATTGAGTTGTATCGGTTCTGCAACGCCGTACTCGTGCTCAGTGAAACGGCGCTCGTGCTAGTAATCGAAACTAGCCTTTAATGGTTGCATCTTCGGTCAACACACGACCTACCTCTGAATGCAACTAAACCGTTCCCGTTATCCGAGCATTCGCACAAGCACGATACTGGGCCCGAACCGCAATCATCTCGGCCACTATTTTTCCTCAATAGCCTTCTTTTTCAGTCTCTTCGTATGTGAACAGTTTGGGGCGGTGAACAGTTTTCGAATCGCGGGGCCCTACTGGATGTCCAAAGCGTCACTCAGACGGATATCGCAAGTCCCGGGACGTACCCATCGGGTATATTCCCTCGAAGGGTCAATGCAACCTCCCTCTGCATAGATGCCTCGACCGTCCTGAATCCGCTGCATCTTGTCCATAACGGCTTGATACTGTTCCTGGGACTTTTCGGTTTGTCGCATGTGTTGCTGGACTCTCTGCTCGTCCATCCAATACACACCCTGCTGGTCTTGATATGTCGAATCACGCCAGTGGTAGATCTCGAGACACTTTAGCTCCAAGGTAAAAGTCTTGTCTCTTTTCCAAAAATCGGAAAAGAGTCCACTGCCGATGTAAAACAGCCAAGAGCCTTCGAAACCTAGCGCATTGGCCGATTCTGGATCGGGGTTTTTGAACCATACGCGGTCACCCGGAACGTAATATTTTGCAGGAAGTGGATTCTCACGCGAACCGTATTCTTTCATGAATACTTCGTGGAACTCCCCCGATCGAATGGCTCTTCGCTCGGCTTGAGCTTGCAATTGCTGCATCAAAACTGGATTGACTCGCTGCGCTTCTTGGGCAATCCCTAACGCAACTACATATTCCGTTGCTCGATAACATGAAAACGAGTAAACGGTTCCATCGTCGCCCGGTTGGGTTGCGAGTCGCAATGCCTCGATCAAAGGCATCCCCGACTTGATGAGGAACCCTTTCTCCTCATCGTAGTGCCAGTACTCTTCGGGCCGCTCGGCACCATACGCATCGAAGGACAAAAACGTCTTGGCCGCAGCTTTGGCAATGTTGACCCGTATGCGAAAGGAGGACTCGAACTCCTCAAAGCTTGGATAATCGAAACCGATTGGGCAAGCGAGCATCGCAATCAAGGTTTCTTTTTCAAGCAGCATAGAATCGTCGGGCCCAAAATGGCTCGACAACAACTGCGAAAGATCGACGGTATTGAAGTTCGGTGTCCACCGCGCGAACGCTTGGTCGCTAAGACTCACCTGCAACGCGGCCGTTCTGTTCTTAACCTCGTTCGTGTCTGTGTCTGACACCGACGGGACGGTGCTTGCTACCGCAATGGAAGTCGCTGCGGTTTCGAAGCTAACGAAATCCAAGACGCCGAATTCTTTGAGGAATTCGGCGACGACATTCTGAAGGTTCGCTGAAGTATTCGCGGAGTTTGCGATTCGAATTCCAATTGGACGAATCGGGCTTTGAGACAAAGCGGAGGGGGAAGGGTGGCTCATGGCGGGAGAGGGAGGATGGTCTGCCTCCTACAGGATTTTTCATCTGCTGTAGGAGGCGAAACGTCAGGAGGGGAGGAAAGTTCGGCGCAGGTGGGATTCCTTGAGGATAATCCTCTGCGCCGGGTTTTCCAACCGGTAGAACGCTCAGTGGATCAAGAATCTGCAGCGGCTTCGCTGGCCTCTTCAGGGGTCGCAGGGCCTTCGGGGCCGGTATAACCACCTGCGGCAACGATAGCGTCGCGGATTTCCTGGGCGACTTCTTTGTTTTCCATGAGGTAGTTACGTGCTTTTTCTTTACCTTGGCCAATGTAGGTTTCGCCGTATTTGATCCAAGCGCCGCTCTTGCTGATGATCTTGTGGGCGATTCCCATATCGATCAAGTCACCTTCGTAACTGATTCCATTGGTGTGCATCATGTCGAATTCAGCGATGCGGAACGGTGGGGCAACTTTGTTTTTGACGATTTTCGTCTTTACGCGTTGCCCGACGACTTCTTCGCCATCTTTGAGTTGTCCGATACGTCGCACATCGACGCGAACGCTTGCGTAGAATTTCAGGGCACGACCACCGGGAGTTGTTTCAGGACTACCGTAGCTCATGCCACCGATTTTCTCGCGGATTTGGTTAATGAAGATCACCGCGGTTTTGCTTTTGGCAATTGCACCGGTAAGTTTTCGCATGGACTGGCTCATCAAACGGGCTTGGAGTCCGACGTGCGAATCACCGATCTCGCCTTCGAGTTCTTGGCGAGGGACGAGGGCAGCGACCGAGTCGATGACGATGACGTCGACGGCGTTGCTTTTCACGAGCATTTCGGTGATCTGCATCGCTTCTTCACCGCTGCTAGGTTGGCTGACGAGCAGGGTATCGAGTTGGACACCGAGTTTCTTTCCCCAGCTAGGGTCGAAAGCGTGTTCGGCGTCGATGATTGAGGCGATGCCGCCAGCCTTTTGTGCTTCGGCGCACACGTGCAGGGCGATGGTAGTCTTACCGCTGGATTCTGGTCCGAAAACTTCGATGATTCTACCGCGAGGCAGGCCGATACCACCGAGAGCCAAGTCGAGGGAGAGGGAGCCGGTGCTGATCCCTTCAATTTTCAATTGGGCTTCGCCACCCAAAGGCATGATGGAGCCTTCGCCGAAGGCTTTTTCGATTTGCTGAAGGGTTGATTTAAGGCTTGGCTCGCGTTTGAGGATACCTTCCAAGCCTGTGACTGGTTCGGTTGGGGCCCCTTTTTCTTTTTTCTTTGCTGCAGTGTTTTTGCCGGATGATCCCGCCATGGTTTATTCTCCCGAAATTCCTTAAGTCAAACACACAAGATTGGATCATGCTAACGCCAAGCGAGGTCGTCAACAACTGCATCAATGATCGCATTGGGTAGTGACACCTTTGGTCACTAGGAATTGGGTTTCAGGAAAATATCCTAAAAAATCTTCGAAGTCCAAAGAGGTTGAAGGTTGGCGTTTTTCGCCAAGCGTAGCTTATTGTTGGGGTGAGGGCGGCAAGGAGGATGTAACCGAGCATGGAGAGGAGTACGAGCACAAGCGGTCCTCCTAGAAGATTGGCGTAGATGGTTCGAATGTCGATCCATTCCCAGTATTTGCGGATTTCCAGGTCGGCTTTAGCGATCCGATTGGCTTGTTCGTTCACCAAAAATTCAACGATCCAAGATAACGCGACGCTACCCGGAAGAAGGAGCCAGCGTCTGGGTGTGCCACAAGCTAACCAACATGCGAGCATTACCGGAATAACGAATTGGCTTGCGATGGCCATGAATCGCAGCGCAATGAGTTTCAATTGTGTAGCTTCGAATCCGGATCGATCGATCGGTCCGAGGACGTTGGAGAAAGTCGCTGGGTCTCCCATCAGATTGGCGTACCAACGAGCGTGCAAGACGAGAAATTGGCAAGTCATCGCGACGCATACCATGACATACAGCAATCGTGAGATGGTCCAAAACGGTGGAAGTTTCTCTTGGGTGACGTTGCAGTTGTCTTGGATCAACTTGTTAGAGAACTCGATCCCCGTTACGAGGCTTGCGAGTTTCAGCATGAACCATCCGATTGCTAATGGATACAGGATATCAGCGAGATCAATCGTGATCAGGGTGCGAGATGATTGGATTGTAAGATCGATCATGAAGACTTGGGTAGCCGCCAAACATGCGAGATACAGAAGTCCGCACAGCAGTGTTTTCCACTGTTGCGGTGCGATCAGTGCAGACCAAGCCAGTACGAGTTCGAAGTAAAAACTGGAAGCAAAAGCGACTAAATTAGGTGTTACGCCGACGTTGCCCGCAACAACGAGCAACCAGCCGATAATCGCAACGAGCAATATCCAGCCGATTGGCTTCTTAGCTCGATGCGCTAGGCTGCTATGAAGCTCGTGGTTTGGCTGCAAATCGTCGTCTTGCATGGGTACACCTGAGTGATAAGCGGTTTCCCTTCACGAGTTTCGAACGCCATGCAACGGTGTGACGCCGTGCAACGATTACATCGTTACATCAATCCCAAGCTTGGTTCGAATCCGAACATGTGGTTTAGATTCTGGACAGCAGCGCCACTTGCACCTTTCACAAGGTTATCGATGGCGCTGATGAGGATGATGCGAGGTCCATTTTCGCGGACGGTGATATCGACGTAATTGGTCCGCGCGACAAACTTGGTCGCTGGCAAGTGGGAGACGATTCGCACGAATCCGTCGTGGGGGTAATAGCTGGTAAGGCATTCTCGGATTTGATTAGCCGAGACACCTGGCTTGGGGTGAACGTAGATGGTTGAAAGGATGCCGCGTTCCATGGGTGTCAGGTGCGGAGTGAAGATGATTTCGGGTTCGACACCGCTGAAGCGTTTCACGATATCGACGATTTCAGGTTGGTGACGGTGGTTTCCGACAGAGTAAGCCGAGATCGATTCGTTGACTTCGCAGTAAAGGTTTCCGAGTTTGGGAGTTCGACCCGCACCGCTGACACCGGACTTGCTATCGACGACGATATCTTTCGGGGAGATCAACCCTTCTTTAAGGAGTGGTGAGAGAGGCAGGATAGCCGAGGTTGGGTAGCATCCGGGGTTAGCTACAAGTTTCGCGGAGCGGAGTTCGGAGGGGAATAGTTCAGGTAGTCCGTAGGGAGTCGAGCCGAGACGCGATGGGTCCGGGTGAGCTTCGCCGTACCATTTTTGATAAAGTTCTGGGGTACTGAGTCTGTAGTCGGCAGACAGGTCGATCACTCGGCAACCGTTGGCGAGCAGTTCCATGATGATATGAGCAGAGGCACCGTGAGGCAGGCAGGTCATCGCAACATCGGAACGTTCGGCGATTTGTTTCGGGTTTAGGTCTTCAACCGGCAGTCGGATGCGTCGGACCAACGAAGGGTGCATATCAGAGAGCATGCTTCCGTCGGCTTGTCGGCTGGTAGCAGCGACGATTTCGACGTGTGGGTGACCGAGCAGCCATTCGATGGCTTCGAGGGCGGTATATCCGGAGGCACCGACGATGGCAACGCGAATCTTTGGTTGGGACATTGGAAAGCGTAGGGTATGGAGTGAATGAAGAAGTGGGATTACGGCTTAAGGGTTAATCGATCGGGTTGATGACGAGTCCAGAGGCGAGCTTCGGGTAAAAGTAGGTGCTTTTCTGAGGCATTCGTTCACCGAGGGTACAAAGGGTCTCGATTTGGTCGACGCTAGCGGGCATCACCAACGCGGCGAGTTGGAAATCGGGCTGATTTGGAAGATTGCCTTTCAAGCCGTCGATTACTTCTTGGACACTATGCACATAAGTTGGGGTAGGTGCATCTTTAAGGCCAAGTGCATCTTCGAGGACGAGTCGATGAAGTGCCGAGACACCGAGTTCTCGCCATTGTGCAGAGTGTTCAGCGGCGATTGTCTCTAAACGATCGGCAGCTTCTTGTTTCGCACTGATGCGAGTCCATTGCTGCGAAGCGCGTGAATAGAGAGCTAAGATCCATTGTTCATCGAGGCGATCGAGTTCAGCCCATACCGCACCGGTGCTATCGGGGCCTTGGCCGACGAGTTCGCAGTCGAAGTACGGCGAGAGTTTTGTGTGAAGTTCTTCGGTGGTGAAGTCGGGGATACCGTGCAGTAGTCGATGGGTAGGTAGGACGAGAAGGCCTGGGTCGTTCATACTTACCAATGCGCAGAGAACGAAGTTCGCGGGATGATCGTCTGGAAATTCGGTGTCGCTTTGGGACGGATTGTTGTTTCGATATTGCGAAGCGACTTCGTCGCGATAAGTGCAAGCTGTTTCGTAGCGGTGGTGGCCATCAGCGACGAACATCGGGCGATTTGCGATCATGGCGCTCAAGCGTTGAATTGTCTCGAGGTCTGAGATAGGCCAAAGAGTGTGTTTGACACCGAGGTGATCGATGGCTTCGGTCCCGAGGACCCCAAGAAGTTTTGATTCGAGAAAGTCTTGGACTTCATTCTCAGGATCTGGGTAAAGTCCAAAGATCTGCGATAGGTTTGCTGCTGTGGCTCGAAGGAGTCGCAGTCGGTCTTCTTTGGCTTTGGGAAACGTTTGCTCGTGCGGGTATACGGAGCCTTGACCGAATGGCTCCAATCGGATTTTTGCCATAAAGCTTCTGCGCAGGAAGCTTTGGCCGAAGAGTTCGAATTGTTGGTGGTAGACGTAGATCGCGGGGTCTGGGTCGGGCTGAAGGATTTTTTCGTTCTGCCAAGCGCGCAGCGTCTTGCCGGCTTGTTCGTAGTCCGGAGAAGCTGTTGCAGTGGCATCGGCCGGATTGCTGCGAGGGAGTTCTAGTCGGATGATGTTGTAAGGGGATGCATCGTAGAGTTTGGATTGCAAGTTTGCATCGATCACATCGTATGGAGGAGCGATGCATTCAGAGAGTGAACCGACTTGAGCGAGGTTGTAACGCAGGCCGCGAAAGGCGCGAATGTCAGGCATGGAGAGCCCCAAATAAAGGAAATAGGTTAAGGGGAGGGGATCTTAGCGAGTATTTGATTTTTGGGGAGGGATCAAGGGATCAAGCCACGCTTGAAGGTTTTCCCAGTCTGGGTGGTTCATATAAAGGTCGCGTCGTTGGTTGACCAAGTCGTAAGCGAAGCTGTGTAGTTCGGATTTGAATTGGTCATCTGGACCTTGGTAGTTCTCTGCAAATTGTAGGATCTCGGGAATTTCCAAGTAGAGATTGTGCATCGCCATCGACTGGATAAACGGCCAAAGGGCTGCGGCTTGGTTTGGATGGAGCGCGGACCAAGAGGCCCAAAGGTGATTTCCCTCGGGTGTGCGTCGTGCGAGCGAGTCAAACAAAAGGGCGGCTGGATATTTGGTGGTTCCGTCGTAGGGAGCGAGTGCGACGGGGTGCCAGAGTTCTTCGGATGATGGACGAGAGATGTGTTTAAGGACTTCTCGTTCGGTGGCTTGATCGGGAATCGTAAGGGTGGTTCGGGAGACTCTTAGTTTTGTGAAGGGTAGGCGGTAGTAGCTAAAGTAACGAGTTTGAAACGCATTTGGAGAAAACTCTTTGCCGTCGATTTTTGCGAAGGGGGTGCAAGCGAGGATGGCTATGAGTCCGAGAGCGAAGACCAACAGCAAGTAGCGTTTTCGGGGGGACTTTTTGCTTCGTCCCATTTGGCCTGTGGTAGGGCTATTGCTTTTATTAAACACGGGTGCGAGGGGACTTCGGTGGAAGATTCTTGCTTGGATTCACGGCAGTTGTGGTTTTTAGGGAGGGTTGGTTGAGTGAGATTGAATGGTTGCTCGTATAGCGTTGGATTGACTTATAGTTTATCCCATCTTAGTTTTGTTTGGATTAGGAACTTTAGGGTTCGTCTGAAGGGGGAGGGGTTCGCCGATGGCTTGGTGGAGGAGCAAAAAGGGGGGGGATGCTAGCGAACAAGAGCATTCCGGCGGGGATAGTTCGGCAGATCGATTGCGTCTATTAGAGGCATTGCTGATGGTAAATAACGAGCCATTAGCGACACGCAAGTTAGCTTTGGCTTTAGGTTTTTCGGATCCAACGGCGGTTCGTTCGGCGGTAGCGGAGTTGAATCAGCGGTATGATCGGTCGGGGCGTTCGTATCGGGTTGAGGAAGTCGCTGGTGGGCTGCAACTACTTACTAGGAAACAGTTTGCATTCTGGCTCAGGCGGGCAGAATTTGTGCCTGGGGAGCAGTTGCTCAGCTCGGGGATGTTAGAGACGTTGGCGATCATAGCGTATCGTCAGCCGGTGGTACGAGCGGAAGTCGAGGCGATTCGCGGGGTTAGCTGCGAGGAGGTCCTGCGACAATTATTACAAAGAAATTTAGTTCGCATTGCCGGCCGGGACGAGGAGCTTGGTCGTCCCTTTCTTTATGGGACGACTCGGGAGTTTTTGAGAATTTTTGGGCTGCAATCCTTGGATAATCTTCCACGCTTTCAAAAGATTATTGACGCGGAGGCCGAAATTGCAGAAAGGATTCAGCGGACACGTTCTGGGGGTTCGTCGCCGGGATTGGCTTGAGCGACAGGGCTTTCCGGGTGAGTAAGCTGGGGATGTTGGGTTGATTTTTCGCAACCAGATATTGATTTCCTCGTACTGGTGGCTAGATTGCCCCAACGGATTCGTTAGAACGATAGCAACGGAAGCGAAGCGTTTAGCCTCCGGTCGATCGTAAAATCTCGAACAAGTAGACTCGAAAGAAGTAAGGGTGCCCACTGTGAAGAAGACGTTCGCTACCGCTACGTTGCGTGAGTTCGGTTCTGGTGCGTCGGCCGATTGGTTCCAAAGCCACCTTGTAGGAACCTCGATCGCCTCTCCGATGGTCATGTCAGACGATGACGAAGACTTTGAAGAAGAAGAAGAATTCGAAGACGAAGAGGATGAGGAGTTTGACGACGAGGAAGAAGAGTTTGAGGATGAGGAACTCGACGAGGATGAAGAACTCGACGAGGACGAAGAGCTCGAGGATGATGAAGAGCTAGATGGGGATTGGGAGGAAGTCGAGGGAGACGACGACGAGGAAGACGAAGAAGAAGAGGAAGAGGGAGAAGAGGACTGGGACGACGAGGATGATGACTGGGATGACGACGAAGATTCGGATGATGACGATGATGACGACGACTGGGATTGATTAAGTCGTTGAGAGTCAAGCACCTTTTTAAGGAGGGTGCGTCATGAATTAGGTCCCCGTGCTAGCGATGCATGGGGATTTTTTTTCGGATTGACTCGTAATGAAGTCGACCATTTAGAGGAATGCAGACTGGATGGGAAACCATTGATGCCAAACGCAACTTGTTTCTTGATCGCGTACGCTTTGGTTTTGTTGCTTGAGGTCGTGCGATTGTGGGTCCTCGATGAGCGATGGCGCGGGATGTGGGGTCGGGTCTCGCTTGGGATGTTTGTGTTGGCTTTCGTAACCCATAGCTTGTATCTGGTCGACTTGGTTTGGAGAGCCTTTTGGGGGAATGAGCCGGGTCCGATTGTTGCGACTTGGGAAGACTGGGGCATTCTGGCGGCTTGGACAATCGCGATCGCTTATGGTGGGATGCTATGGCGTCGGAGTGACAAGCAGATCGGATTGTTTTTGTTGCCGTTGATTTTGCTATTGGTTTCTTTATCGGTGTTTTTTCCTTCTGCGGGTCCGATAGTTCGATCTGCTTCGAGTGTATCGTTTTGGCGGTTGGTCCATTCGATGGCGATGTTGGTCGGTACGATGTTGGTGGCGTTGGGTTTTGCTTTTGGGGTGATGTACTTGGTGCATGCTTGGAAGCTCAAGCATCGAAGTCGTGCTTTCTCATCGTTTCGATTGCCTTCGTTGGAATATCTTCAGTCGATGGGTCGTCAGTGCATTTTGGGGAGTGCTGGTGCGATTGGTTTTGGGGTTATTTCGGGTGCGATCATGAATTTCACTCGCGATGGCTCGGTGGCTTGGACGGATCGGGGGATCTTGCTTACTTCGGGGATGTTTGTGTGGTTATGTATCGCGGCAGTAGCGCAGCGGATTTCGGCGCATCGAGGTCGTGGAGAGTGGACGGCTGCTGTTAATTTGCTTTCGTTCCTGATCGTAGTCTTGGCGATAGCTGCGGTGGTGAGTGCACCGCATGGGGTGGGCCGATGAAACTACGGATGTTGGGATGCAGTCATCACGACACCGTGTTGGAAGTTCGTGAGCAGGTGGCTTTTTCGCCTGAACAGGTTCGCGAGGCGCTCGAGCGTTTGAAGCTTCAGTATCCGGATTGCGAGTTGGTGTTACTCAGCACGTGTAATCGGGTGGAGTTGTATGTTGGGAGTTTAGAGTCGGATGTGGTTCCGAGCGGATCAGAGTTAGTGTCGTTTCTTGCGGACTTTCATGGTGTGCAGAGTCGGTTGATTCAAGAAGCGTTTCGGATGCGGGAGGATGATTCGGCTGTGATGCACTTGTTTTCGGTCGCAAGCAGCATCGATTCGTTGGTGGTTGGAGAGTCGCAGATATCTTCGCAGGTCAGTGCGGCTTATGAGACATCGCGTTCGGGGGGATTTGCGGGTTCGGTGATGCATGGGTTATTCCAGCATGCGAATCTTGTATCGAAAAGAGTATCGAATGAGACCGAGATTCACAGGCGGCGCATCAGTGTCCCGAGCGTAGCGGTCAGCGAGGTAGCTTCGGAGTTTTTCGAGCGGTTTGACGACAAGCGTGTGGTGGTCATTGGCAGCGGAGAGATGGGGGTCGATACGCTGGAGTATTTGATGGATGCTGGGGTGAAAAGCATCGATATTGTCAACAGGTCTTGGGAGCGTGCGGAATCTGTTGCGCAGCGTTTTGGGGTTCGGGCAGCCCTGTGGGATCAGTTAGATGCTTTATTGGTGCAAGCGGACTTGGTGGTGAGCACGACGGGAGCGACGGAGCCGATCATGACCGAAGCTCGATTTCGGGGGATACATGGTAAGCGGACTCGGGGGAATTTGCTGATTCTTGATCTAGCCGTCCCGAGAGATTTCGAAGCTGCGATCGGTAGGATACCGAGCGTTTATTTGTATTCGGTGGATGATTTGCAATCGGTGTGTCAGCGCAACGAAGCTTTTCGTCGTCAGCAGTTTCCGAAGGCCAAGCGGATCATTGAGGAAGAGGTTCAGCGGTTGGTGGCGGATTGGAATTTAAGAGCATCGGGCGACACGATTCGCGCGTTGCGAGCGCAAGCTGAGTTGATACGCGATGCGGAGTTGCAGCGGTTGTTTGGCAAGCAGACGATGCAAGGGGTCGAGCCGGTGGTGCAGCAAGAGATTCAGCAGTCGATGGATCGAGTGATCAACAAGTTATTGCACAGTCCCTTGCAGTCGCTACGAGAAGCTCCCCATGAGGAGCAGCGTGACTCGTTGGTCGATGCGCTGCGTAGGTTATTTCAGCTTAAGTGATCTCAGCTCTCGCTAAGAGCGATTTTGGTCTTAGGGTTTAACGATTACTTTCATCGCACCTTTTTCACCTGCGTAGAGACGATCGAACCACTCGGGGGCGGAATCGAGCGAGGTGGTCGCGGTGATCAACGGTGCGACTTGGATAGCACCGGAGGCGAGTAGTTCGATGCATTGAGGGATTTCGCCGTTTGAAGCGCACGATCCGTAGATCGAGAGTTCTCGGGTGACGACTGTTTGCAGTGGGAGTTCGACGTTAGGAGTGAGGTTACCAACTAGCGTAACTGAACCGCCACGGCGGACGACTTGAAAGCAAGTGCTGACAGGTTTATTAGCGCCGACGACTTCCATGGCCGCATCTGCGCCGCGACCGGCGGTCCATTCGAGAACAGCAGCGACGGGGTCTTGGTTTTTCGCGTTGATTGTGTGCGTAGCTCCGAGTTGGCGCGCGAGGGTTAGTTTATCGTCATCGAGGTCAACTGCGATGATTTTGTGGAAGCCTGCGAGTTTAAGGGTTTGGATACACAGCAGGCCGATCATTCCCGATCCGACGACCACGACGCTACCGCCGAGGGTTTTTGGGGTACGGTTTGTTGCATGCACAGCGATCGAGACAGCTTCGATCATCGCGGCGTGTTCGAAGGGGAGTGATTCGGGAATTTTGTAGACGATGTTCATCGGGACGGTGACAAGTTCCGCGAAGGCGCCTTGGCGGCGGAATTCTTTGCAAGAGACGCCGAGGACTTGGCGATTTTCACAGAGGTTCATCGAGCCGGCGCGGCAGAAGTGGCATTTTCCGCAGGAGACGGTTGAGTCGAAGGTGACGCGATCACCTACCGCTAATCCGCGAACATTTTCTCCGATTTCAGTGACGATCCCTGCGGCTTCGTGTCCCATGACCAAGGGTGGTATTCGCCGACCGGAGCTTCCGTCAAAGCCGTGGATATCTGAGCCGCAGATACCGCAAGCTTGAACGCGAACGACGATATCTTCTGGGCCGCAGGTAGGTTCTGGCAGATCGACGACCTGGAGTTTCTTGACTTCGGTAAGCAGGAGAGCTTTCATGGATTCGTTTGCCTTATCGACGGTGAATTGGATAGAGAATTGGTTAGGGATTTCGAAAATAGTTGCTTGGGGAGCGGAGTCCGAGGTTGTATTTTGTCGGGAGTGGTCTGTAAATTCCCAAGCCTGTGCTGTAGTCTTTGAAGCGTCCTCGAGGGTGTTTTTTCCAAATCCTGGAAATCGGTTCGGGGAATTGTAATCGATCGGTGAAAGGACACCATGCAAATGAAGCGTTGGAATCACTTTCCAGGCAATGGGATTCGAGTTTGTGTAGCCGGGGCGATCATCGCTTGTGGGCTGGCTGGATTCTCTGGAAATACGGTTGCCCAAGAGGCGCCGAAAATTGTGGCAGCAGATCAAGGAAACACGGGTTTGAAAGATCCAAAAAGTTATTCGCTCGGTTATCAAATTGGCAAAGACATGGCTGGAGCGGGCCTCGAATTGACCGACTTCGACACGAAAGAGTTGTTGGAAGGTTTTTCCGATGGATTGCTCAAGAAGTCGAAGATGACCGAAGAGCAAATGATGGCAGCATTCAAAACTTTGCAGGAACGCATTCAGTCGAAGATGATTGAGACGGGCCGTAAGAATTTGGAGAAGGCCAACGAGTTTCTCAAGACGAACAAAGACAAAGAAGGGGTTCAGACCACCAAGTCTGGGCTTCAGTACTCCGTGATTCAAGCCGGTAAGGGGAAGGCCCCTACGTTGACGAGCACGGTAAAGGTTCACTATGAGGGCAAGTTGTTGGATGGGACTGTCTTCGACAGTTCGATTGCACGCAAGGAGCCGATTGAGTTTCCAGTCAACGGTGTGATCGCTGGTTGGACGGAAGCATTGCAGCGCATGAAGGTTGGGGACAAGTGGAAATTGTTCATTCCACCCGGATTGGCTTACGGAGAGCGTGGTTCGCCACCTGACATTGGACCGAACCAATTGTTGGTTTTCGAAGTCGAGCTTTTGGACGTCAAGTAGTCCGTAAGCGAGTATTGTTTAACGATGAATCGTATGGTTCGATCGCAATTGGGAATAGACTCAATGAGTAAGTCGCCGGGTGAGTCGCAGAATAGGTCGTTGGGTGATTCAATTTCTCAAAACGATTTGTATTCACGAGTCGCTACGCATCTTGCGAGCGGCTCGGAGGTTCGACAAGAGCATCTGCTTGCTCATTGGGATCGGTTAACAGAAGCTCAGCGAGTGCAACTCGGTGAGCAGATTTTGGGAATCGATTTTGAAATTCTCAATCGAGAAATCCGCAGTGTGCTTTCGAAGCAAAACGAAGTCCAGGTGGATTGGTCGGCCCTTGCGATGCGAGCTGAGTCGCCGGATGCTGTCCGGTTATCGGACAGCAGTTCGGAGATTTTGCAGCGAGCCGATGAAGAGGGTGCCCGGGCGCTTTCAGCCGGTAAGGTCGCGATGATCTTAGTGGCTGGAGGGCAGGGGACACGTTTGGGATTTGATCAGCCCAAGGGGATGTTTCCCATTGGACCTGTATCGGGACGGACGTTGTTTCAGATGCATGTCGACTCGTTGCTTGGAGCGGTGCGGACCTTTGGCGCTTCGATTCCGTTGTTGATCATGACGGGGCCATCTACGGACAAGCCGACGCGGGAGTATTTTGCCAAGCATTCGAACCTTGGGTTAGGTTCCGATGATTTGAAGTTCTTCGAGCAGGGCACGATGCCTGCTTTTGATTCACAGACGGGGCGTATTTTAATGGACTCACCGAGTTCCATTGCGCTCAGCCCCGATGGCCATGGCGGGGTGCTACGGGCATTGGAGAAAAATGGGTTGCTTGATTGGGCGAAGGAACGTGGGATTGAGCAGTTCTTTTACGCGCAGATCGACAATCCGCTTGTGAGGGCTTGTGATCCTCGATTGATCGGATTGCATCGAGTAGCTGGTTCGCAGGTTAGCACTCAGGTTGTACCCAAGCGATTTGCTACCGAACGGGTAGGCAATGTAGTGAAGGTAGATGGCAAGACCCAGATTATCGAATACAGCGATTTGCCCGAGTCGGCAGCGGTTCAGACTTTGGCCGATGGGTCACTGAAACTATGGGCGGGTAACATTGCCGTGCACGTTTTTGATGTGGCTTTTTTAGCGGCTTGTTGTGGTTCGAGCGATGCGTTGCCCTTTCATCGCGCGAAGAAGGCTGTTGCATATGTTGACGAGCAAGGGGTTCAGTGCGTACCGAAGGAGCCCAATGCGATCAAGCTTGAACGATTCGTATTCGATTTATTGCCGGCGGCCGAGAGGACGTTGGTGGTGGAAGTCAGGCCGAGCGAAGCGTTTGCGCCGGTGAAAAACGCATCGGGATCAGCGACAGATACGCCGGAGACATCGCGGCAAGCGATCAGTGATTTGCATCGGCAGTGGTTGGAGCAATCAGGAGTACGCGTTGCTCAGGGTGTGCAGGTGGAGATTCATCCGATGTGGGGCTGGGATGCTATTGAGGTTCAGCGCAAGCTAACCAGCGACAGGCGGAGTGAGGCTCCGTTGGTGATCGAGAGCGATACATATTTTACGTAGTTGTGCCTTGGGCTACTTGATGTCTAAGCGTTGCTACTACGGGTCGGTTTGTTGGATTGATTGAGCGATAAGAACGATTAAAAAAAGTTTCTCAAACCATGACACTTCATGCAGTAATTATGGCCGGCGGATCGGGTACTCGGTTTTGGCCAGCGAGTCGCCAAGAGACCCCCAAGCAGTTGTTGAAGATGGGAGGTCCAAGGTCGATGTTGCAGACGACCTTTGATCGTTTGCAGGGGTTGGTCTCGAGCCAGCATGTACTCGTAGCGACCAATAGTCAGTTGGTTGAATCGGTGACCAAGCAGTTACCTGATTTGCCGATCGAGCACATTATCGGAGAGCCGTTCAAGCGAGACACGGCGCCTTGTATCGGAGTTGCGGCTTCGTTGGTTATGGCAGCGGATCGCGAGGGGGTGATGGCCGTTATGCCGTCGGATCACGTCATTGAGCCTCGAGGGGAGTTTCATCGAGCGATTCAGGCGGGGGTGAAGTTGATCGAGCAGGATCCTGAGCGAATCGTCACCTTTGGGATCCGTCCGACATATCCGGCGGAGTCCTTTGGGTACATTCAGCGTGGGGTTGGAATTGAAGCCGGAGCTGGTATCAGCGCCTTTGGCGTCGAGCGATTTCGAGAGAAGCCGAGTCGAGAGAAGGCGCAAGAGTACTTGGATGCGGGCACTTTTTATTGGAATGCCGGAATTTTTCTTTGGAAAGCGCGGACGATCCTAGAAGCGATTCGCGAGTATGAGCCGCAGATGTACGAACATCTTCAAGCGATCTCCAAGGCGATCGGGACGCCGGACTTCCAACGGGTGTTTTTTGAGCATTTTGAGCAGATTAAGGGCAAGTCGATCGACTTTGCTGTGATGGAGAGGCATCCGAAGGTTACGGTGATCGAAGCGCCGTTTCATTGGGATGACGTAGGGAGTTGGCAAGCGATATCGAGGTTGATCGCTACCGATGGGCATGGAAATGCGGTCGAAGGGCCGTATTTAGGAATCGACTCGAAGAATATGATCATTCGATCCGAATCGAATCACTTGGTGGTTACTATTGGAATGGAAGAGACCATTGTGGTTCACACGAAAGATGCGACTTTGGTTGCACCGAAGCGTGAGGAGGAGCGAGTGCGTGAGGTGGTCAAGCAGTTGCAGGAGTTGGGGCTCAGCGAATATCTGTAGAAGACTATTTGCAGAGCTTCTTGAATCGGATAGTTGATCCAGTTCATCCCTGGCTTATATTGTTAAATTAGTATGTTCGATAATGCCGAAGAGAGCTTTGGCGAAGAAGGCGTTCGCCTAGGTGGGGTAGTCCGAAGGGCTATGGGAGGTTGGTGTGACAGATAGTGATGTCGCAGGGATTGCATCCCAGGAAATCCTGAATCGATTGCCCGAGGGCGTTGCTGTGCTTTCGCCGTCGTTAGTGATTGTTTGGTCGAACCAATGTTTCAACGATTGGTTTGGGGGTGTGGATCGAACGGGACAAGATTTTTATTCTGCGTTGGGGCATCCGGAGGTTCAAGGCTCGGTGGGTTGTCCGATGGAGAATTGTTTGCGGCGTCCGACTCGTTGCACAGCCACATTAAAGACGGAACCGACGGCTAGCAGCGCGACTCCTTCTTACTATCAAGTTCAAGCGGTTTCATTGAAGGCTTCTGCGTCTGGCGTTGCCGATCCATTGGATGGTGGTTTGCGTGGTAAGGGAACTGCGGTATCTGAGTTGCATCCGGTGAGAACCGGGGAGCTTGAAGACCAAGAGATATCGGGTGATTCGGCGGTGGTTGATGGCAATGCCGGCGAAGGCATCTCAAAGCGGCGAGTGGATGATGTGGCTGCATCTGCAAAAATCGTCGTTACCATTCGCGACATTACCGAAGAGGTTTTGCAGGAGCAGAAGTTAGCAGCGATTCACCAAGCGGGAGCCAAGTTGACGGACTTGAAACCCGATGAGATTTTCGCGATGGATGTCGAGCAGCGGATTGAGCTTTTGAAAGACAACATCCGTCACTACACCGAAGACCTTTTGAATATTGAAGTGATCGAGATACGGCTGTTGGAGCATCCGACAGGAAATCTGATCCCTTTGCTTTCGGTTGGGATCGATCAAGCGGCGGCGGATCGTCGATTGATGGCGAGTCCGTCAGGCAATGGAGTTACGGGGTTTGTAGCTGCCAATGCCGTAAGCTATTTATGTCGGGACACGGCGAGTGACCCGATGTACTTGGAAGCTTTCAAGGGTGCTCGCAGTTCGTTGACGGTGCCGATATTGCTGCATGAGGAAGTGATTGGAACGATCAATGTCGAGAGTCCGAAGCTTGCTGCATTCACGGAGAGTGACCAGCAGTTCTTGGAGATTTTCGCAAGAGATGTAGCCGTTGCATTGAATACATTGGAACTCCTCGTAGCGCAGCGTTCCAATGCCGCTCAGCAGAGTTGCGATGCGATCCACGCTGCGATCGCTTTACCTTTGGACGACTTGTTACTCGATTCCGTCTTCTTGATGGAAAAATACATTGGGCATGATCCTGAGACCGTTACGCGATTGCGGAGTGTATTGACCAAGGCGAGGAGTATCAAGAAATCGATACAGACCATTGGGCAGTCCTTGGCTCAGCATGACGTAGCGAACAATCAAGAGTTAACCGAGCACTATGCTAAGCTCAACGGTCGGCGGATCTTGGTGGTCGACCCGGACGAGAATGTTCGAAATGACGCTCACGCATTGCTTGAACGCTACGGATGTGTTGTAGAAACAGCTCATTGCGGCGACCAAGCTGTATCGATGGTACGCAGCACCGACGAGAAGTACGATGTGATCCTTTCGGACATCAAGTTGCCTGACTATTCCGGCTATCAATTGATGCTGCGTTTACAAAAGCTCATGTCCTATGTGCCGATCGCGTTGATGACTGGTTTTGGGTATGATCCAGGGCATTCGATTGTCAAAGCCCGACAAGCGGGGTTGCATCGCAAAGCGATTCTTTACAAACCGTTTCATCTTGATCAGTTGCTCAGCGTCACTGAGATGTTGATCGAGGAAACACCCCCTACGTCGTCCAACCCTTAAGTCGCGATCTTGCTTGTTCTTTTACGCACTCTGTTATTCTTGGCCTTTGTTCTTGGCCATATTGGGTTTTGGGTCACCCTTTACAACCGGATCAATGCTACTGGATTCAAGCGAGAGTGGATCAAGTTGACCGAAAAGGTGATCGTACTCACTTGTTTAGCACTTCCCTTTGTGCTGTTGCTGGTAGACACCTGGACGCATCATCCTCAAGCTTGGCGGATCGACAAAGCGATTTATGCGTATCTTGCTGATTCGGATTTGAGTTACTTCTCGATTGCAACGTTGTTTTACATTGGGTTTGCCACCGGTTGTTTTTTCGTTCAAGGACCGGTGTGGTTAGCTTATCGACCTGTGTTTCACGTCGCGCGCGATCGATATAGCGTTGAGCAGACACACATCGAAAGACATTTGCATCGAGTCAATCCTCATTGGGAGTTAGGGGCGATTGCCAAGCGTAATCTTTATTTGCCAGGCAACGAGATTCTCAGTCTGGAGGCCAACACGAAGATCTTGTGGATTGATCGGCTTCCTGAAGGTTTTGAAGGGATGCGGATCGGTCACTTCTCAGATATTCACTTGATGGGTGAAATACCCGATCCGTATTACCGAAAAGCGGTGGAATGGTTGGCGGGCGAAAAGATTGAACTGCTTTGTTTGACCGGTGATCTGCTCGATGAACCGGATTCCTTAGGGAGTCTCGAAACGATATTTAGTGGGTTGTTAGAGGGTGTACCCAAGCTATTCGTTTTGGGGAATCACGACCGAGCTTGCGGGATCCCAGACGATATTCGCGCCGCGATGAGTGGATTGGGTTGGTTGGATGTTGGACTTGAAGACAGCGTCTTAAAGACCTCAAGAGGGGATCTCTACGCTTTGGGAAATGAGCGACCTTGGTTTACGAGGCAAGCTGGAACTGGATTTCGAGCTAAGGGGATCAGAGAGCCGAGCGAGAAGGATTTGATTTTGGCCGTCTCTCATTCGCCGGATCAGTGGAGATGGGGACGCGATGAGCAAGCGCATTTGATGCTTTGTGGACATACACATGGCGGACAAGTCCGGTTTCCTTGGATTGGACCGATCATTGCTCCTAGCCATTTCGGTAGCCGATTCGCTTCGGGTGTTTTTGAATTGGATTCGACGCTGATGCACGTCAGCCGTGGGATGGCCGGGGTGCAACCGTTGCGTTGGGGATGTTTGCCCGAGATAACCGTTTTGGAACTCCGCTCGAAAAAGATATAATCCTACCGGCGATTTCACCCCTGCCGTAATGTTCGCTACTTCACCGAAGTGTGTCTGAAGGTTACATTCTAGAACTTCTAATAACCCCGAAATCCATAATGAAGTTTCCGGAATCTCCCGAAGAAGGTTTCAATCCCGAAGCGGGCTTGAGTATCGAAGAGAAGGTCACACTCTGCCAGGAGCGGATAGGCTATTGTTTTGCCAATCCGACGCTGGTCGCTTCTGCGTTGACCCATGCGAGTGTTGCTACAAGTCGGACGCATTCGAACGAGAGAATGGAGTTCCTCGGCGACGCGATTCTCGGGATGGTGGTCTGTGAGCATGTTTTCCAGACTTATCCAGAGTACCTTGAAGGGGATTTGACCAAGATCAAATCGATCGTTGTGTCGCGTCGTGTGTGCGCGAAGGTTTCCAAAGCGTTAGGGCTGGAAGACTGTTTGGTGGTTGGACGCGGGATGATGCGGCACGGGATGCCAAGATCGTTGTTGAGCGATGTGTTCGAAGCGGTGGTGGCGGCGGTTTTCCTCGACGGTGGTTTGGATCAAGCCAGATCTTTCATCCTTCGGCATTTGGAGACCGAGATTCGGTTGGCTGCCGAAGGACACAGCGGTGGAAACTACAAATCGATGTTGCAGCAGTTAGCCCAAGGCAACTTGAAGGGGACACCTGTCTACCGATTGGTAGGAGAGAGTGGACCGGATCACAGCAAGTACTTTGAAGTTGCCGCAGAGATCTCCGGCAAGCGATTTACTTCGGCTTGGGGTAGAAACAAAAAGGAAGCAGAGCAGCGAGCGGCGGGTAACGCGCTCGCGGAGCTTCGGGGCGAGGAAGCCCCGTTTGCGACCAATAGTTTCGTCAACCCGCAGAATCGCCAAAGCGAAGCGGACTAGTCGATCGGAATCAGGTGGATTTCACGGATGTCGACCACAGCAGCCGCGGCTTTCTTTTGAGGTTTCACACGCACGGCCCCTTTTCCTTCGACTAGGCGGACATCGCCGAGCGACTCGATCACGATGTTTTGGAAGTGTCCTGTTTCACGGACCGTCCATTCGATCGTTTCCGATGTGGCCTTAGGGGAGTTTGGCGCGTCGGATTGAGCGATTCCCGATTCAACTTCCACATGCACGAGGGAGCCACCGTTACCGGCTCCGCAGCCACTATGGATTTCAAGGCGGTATAAGCCAGACTTGGGGACTTGCATTTCCCATTCAGCCCAGTCATCGACTTCGGTCCAATAGCCCACAACGTTTTTAAACGTTTCTGGTTCGTATCGAATTCGCGTTCCGTGGGTGATGGCATTCGAGGCGGGTAACGTGATTCCTGCGGGAGTCTTTTTCAAGATGGTAGGTTTGCCCGCAATGGCTTGGTTTAACTTCGATCGCCAATCTTTCCATTCAGCACCGATCTCCTGGGGGGATTTCATGCCAATGCGCAAGTTCGATGCATTGTTGGTGGTATAGAGTTCTTGGTTGAGTTCTGGATTGATCGAAGGATTGGGGACACATTCCTGCGCGGCGATCGAAGCTTTCCATTTCTCCAATGCCAAGTGCATCGACTTTGCGACTTCAGGGTGTTCCTTGGCTACATTATGCTCCTCGGAGATGTCTTTGCTTAGGTCATAGAGTTCACCCGAGAGGTTTTCATAATCCTCGATCCACTTCCATTGCCCTTTGCGAACGGCACCCGATGGCTTGCTCCCTTGATTGGTGTAATGAGGGAAGTGCCAGAAGAAAGTTCGGTCTTCAGATACTTCGCTTTCGCCGAACCAATGTTTGCGGAGCGAAATGCCGTCGAGAGGTCCGGCACTTCGGCCAATGTCGATCCCGGCGGATTCGAGAAGCGATGGCATTAAGTCCATCAGAGAGACAGGCGTGTCGGTTTGTTTACCTGAAGCGATCTGTTTTGGCCATCGAACGATCAATGGAACCCGCAGTCCACCTTCATAAAGATATCCTTTTCCTGCTCGGAACGGACCGTTATGAGTGACTGGTTCTGCGTGTCCTTCGGGAACATGAAGACCACCGTTATCGCTGGAAAAGATTACGATGGTGTTTGCGGCAGAAGGGGATTCCTCGATCGCTTGGAGCAACCGCCCGATAGATTCATCGAGGGATTCGATGGTGGCTGCATACAAAGGGTTCCAAGCCGCAGAGTTAGCCGCAATACGGTCTTCCCGCTCCTTGAGCATGATGTGCGGGGAGTGGTGGGGTACGTAGCAGAAGTAAGGTTTGTTCGGTTCGCTGTGGGCTTTGATGAATTCGATGGCTTTGTCAGTGATCAAGAATTCGTTTTTGCCGCCGGTGGTAAGTGGATCGCCATTTCCCGGTGGTTCGAAAGCGATGTCAAAGCCTTGCATGCTAGGGGCTGAGTCTCCACCACCGAGATGCCATTTGCCAAAGATACCTGTAGCGTATCCAGCGCGCTTAAGTGTTTCAGCCAGAGTTTGCGAGCTCGGGATCAAAGCGGGCTCGATCAGTGGATGTCGCAATCGTTGAGTGTCCGCATTGGCTCGCCCTGGAAGATAGGTTGTCAGATGCAGTCGAGCAGGATACTTGCTAGTGAGCAAAGCGGCGCGAGAAGCCGAGCAGATCGACAAGCCGCAGTAGGCGCTGGTGTACCTAATTCCATCTTTGGCCAAGCGGTCCAAGTTAGGTGTTCGATGTTCGGAGCGACCGTAGCAAGCCAAATCGTAGATGCCTAAATCATCGGCAAGGATCAGAACGATATTTGGGGGGGATTCAGTCGAAGGGTTTTGAGCCATTGCTGAACCGAGGAAACTGACAAGGAGTGCAAGGCAAGCGAATCGAAGGAGTCTGATCATGTTTGTTCCTAGCGGGCGTTTTAAAGTTTGTTCAGTGAAGTTTGTGTTGGAGAGGAGAGCTTCAGTCGCAAGGCGAGTTGTTTGACTCAAAGTTGATTGCATGTAATGAGGCGGGCCGAGGGTTCAATGATAGCAAATCGCGGAGCAAAAGGGGTGGTGTTAAGGGGTTGATAAACCACGATGTTTGTGTGTCGTGGGAGAAAATAGAAGTCAATCATGTTTTGGTTTCAATTCGTGGGGCTATGCGTCCGATGGAAACTCTACGACGGATTGTCGTTTGATTTTCTGGCGTAGTTCAAAGAGAAGCCAAAACGAAATGCTGACTGAGACGACCTCACCGATCGAAGTACCTGCAGTAGCTGCTAGCCGACAGGATGGAGCAGTGAGGGATGGGGATAGTGCATCGGCGGCGCTGACTGTCCAGGAGGCACTGGGAACACAGGGAGCACTGGGAACACAGGGAGCACTGGGAA
>Ga0208225_1000019_pt1 | contig 43355 bp, 53 predicted proteins | sample LakMenEpi15Jun10_FD_150701 | JGI IMG/M metagenome (GOLD analysis project Ga0208225, IMG submission 150701) | Freshwater microbial communities from Lake Mendota, WI - 15JUN2010 deep hole epilimnion (SPAdes) | ecosystem: Environmental > Aquatic > Freshwater > Lake > Epilimnion/Euphotic zone ... | reverse complement strand
AATACGTGCGTTTGTCCATGTAATTTGGGTGGCAGTTTTATGAACTGCAAAATGGTTTTCAATTTTGTTTAATTCTTCAAGAGATTTTCTTAAATATTCGTAAGATTTTTTAGAGAACTTACGGAGAGGATGGGTTGGACCATTTTCGTCAGCTGGAATAGTGTCACGACTCATACCGCGAGTCATCTCTGCATACAATTCTGCTGGGACGTAATCGGGAGGATTGAGAATTAACTGTATCTTTGCTTCTTTTGTTGTGGCAGCACGTACTTCTTTAACGTAACGAGCAATAATATTTGCCGCCGTAGCAAGCTGATGGACAGTGCCAACCTTAGATGAAACTTCCCTTTGTGGAAATACAGAAGTATCCGCAGTGTCGTCAATTATTGATTGAATCAATTCATCAATTGCAGCACCTTTTTTCATAATGATAATGTTTGGATTACTCCAGTCATTTATCAAACCAAGATCCAGCGCTCCAGCATCATTGCGCTTGGTGTTTAACTTGTTAAAGATGGTTGTGCGTGGTTCGCCACCTCGTACGACTCCGCCCTTCGTCAGTGGTGCAGTGCCAGCAATAACCCGCTGGTTTGTTTCATCTCCAAGAACTTTGACGATGGCCTCACCAACAGCCTGTTCCATTGTCATGCCTTCAGGTGTTTCGTAGAAGGCTTTGTTTAGCTCCTGGGTAACGTCGTTGATAACGTCACCAAGCTGCTCCATGCGGAGATCAGCAACCCGCAACTCTGCAGGCGTCTGAGCATTCTCCATAAATTCGTTAGCGTCGTTCCAGGCAGATTCAATTGCGGTGACAAAGTTAGGAATAACAGCCTGCAAGCTGCTGCCTTCCAATCCTTCAAGCGCCTGTTGGGCTACAGCCTTGAGCTGTTCTATGTATGCGTCACCACGTTCCGGAGTAACTGGGAATACTTCCTTAGGATCAACTTCAACCTTAAGCGTGTCGAGATCTCCGCCTGCCCGTTCGAAAGCCATCTCACCGTCATACAGTTCGTCATCTGCAAGAACGATTGCATCGGTAAGATTGCTGATTGCTGACTCGTCGGCCTGGCGAGCAATCTCGTTAATGTTCCTTGCTGCGTCAACAGCCTGACGAGCAGACGCAGCCGCTGCTTGGGCGTTAGCAAGTTCTTGCTGCAATACGGCAAGCTCTGCGTCCACTGCGTTTTCGGGGAGAGAAGCCCTTTTTTTACCAATTACCTTCTGAAGTTCTTCAAGCCTTGCGGTGGTTTCGGCAAGCTTAGCCGCCTGCTTTACTACAGGGCTCTTAGCAATGATTTCCCGAACCTCAGAAACCGGAATACGGTATTTTCTAGCAATTGCTTTTTCGTTCATGCCAGCAAGGTGTGCGTCAACAACGTCGTACTTGCGAACTTGTTGCTGTAGCTTTACATGCTTTTCTTCAAGCAATGCAATTTTGTCGGTGATTTTGAGAATTTCATCACCGAGCTTCTTGAGCTTTTCTTTTGTTTTGCCTAACAGGTTTTCCGCAGCATTAAGGCGGCCCCGTGATGGGGGCATGTCAAATTGCTCAGGACGGTCTGTAACTTCTGCATCCGGGTCAGAATCTTTAAATGGATCCCATGGACCTTTGGGTGCGCGAGGACGACCATCTCGTGGCGGAAGAGGTTCACCCAATGCTGCGCCAGTTGCCTCCTGGTTAAAGGAACGGCGAACGCGACGATAGAACTCAATGTTTTCTCGCATTGACGCTGGGTACATGGAAGGGTCAAGAGCAAGTTCATCAGGCAACGCTTCAACAATCGCCATAAGAAACTGTTGGCGTACTGGGTCGTTAGCCGGAAGTTCAAAGATTCCGTTTTCTTCTGCTTCTGCAAATAGGTCAATGAGGGCTTTGTTCTTTGATTTTGCAACAGCGATTTTAAGACGATTGACAAAAGGCAGAGGAATTAAGTAGTCAGTAGAAAGAGCACTGCGACGGCCAACGCCATCTACTGATTTTTGTGCAACTTCAACAAGAGCTTTCATCAAGCCTTCAACAGCAGAAGACAAGCGTTGGTACTGTTCGGGAGAAAGATTTCCGTTTACAAAGTCAATTGATAAACGAGCGCCTGATCCCGAAAGGTGGTATTCCGGAGTGGCGTCATAGCGGCCAAGCTCGGCAATTTCTTCAGGTGTCTTGTTAAGGTTTTCAACAAGGTATTTTACAAGAGCAGCACGGCCGTTGATAACAGCAATGATTGCTTCGTTTTCTATTTGACTAAGTTCACCCCAGGCTTCGCCGGTGGCGGGATTGACAACATCTTTAAACTCGGGGTTTTTCTGAATGTTGAGAAGTGTTTGTTTTACTAGCTCTGCTTCAAACTCCGAGTTGCGTACCGCTTGACGGATTTTTGCTTTTGTAGCATGGGTTAGGGATATGGCAATGTTTCTTGCCGCTTTTTTACGAAGCAATTGAAGGTCAGGATGGTTGTCCGGCATCTCCGGATTGGCTTTACGAAGATCATCAATTTGCTGAATGTAGGATTTGGCTGCGCGTGCGCCCCAACCGGTAGAAAGTTGTTCTACATACAAACCTTCTCGATAAGCGCGGCCAAGACCTTTGCCTGCCCATACGTAAGGCTTAAAAGGAAAGTTGGCTGCTTTGTCTACGTAGTCAATAGCATGGCCCGTACGGGAAGCAGTACGATCAGCCCATCCGGAAATCTTTGCCATGCGTTCAGATTTTGCAGTATATAAAGCAGCCCTTTCTGCAGCGGCAGCAGCATCTGCCATCGCCCCTCTTGTAGCCGAAGCAGCGGCTGAACGGGAAGCGACAGAAGCGGCAGCAGCAGATTCGGCAGCAGAAGCGCCGGTAGCTTTTGAAATTGAAGATGCGCCTCTTGCGGCACCGCGGCCTATAAATGAAATGTTTCCAAGGTCTTCAATAAGCATTCCGGAGATAGGTCCTCCAGCTTGCCATTGCTCTGCGTAGTCGGGAACACGATTCCAAAACTGAAGAGTATTACCGACGCTAGTTGCAAATTGACGTGTTGTTGAGTTTGGATCGCTGTATGGTCTTTCGTCTTGCCAAATAAATGGCGTAGATTGCTTTACAAGATCAATCCCGAGGCCGCCAAAAAAACGAATAGCGCCGGATGGAACGTTGCGTACAACGTTTGCAACTTCACGAGTTTCTGTTTGGAATCTAGATTTTCCTGCAACGGGACTTAATGAAGATGAGCTAGCTGGTGATTTTCTTCCGATGTAGGGAAGACCGTTCCATAATTTAAGCTCAACATTTGTAACGTCGTCTGCAAAATTGTCAAACCAACTATTGCCATCATCATCTCCTCCACCACCACCGGTGCTAGGCGTAGGTCTTGGGATAGGAATAGGCGGGAGCCTTGGCTTAGTAGCTATCGGTTGAAGTTTGCGAGGTTGTGCTGGGATAACCATTACTGATCTATTGGAGTTCCCCAAATAATAGCATTCTCGCTAGCCTTGGAAGGAATTGTTACAAGACGGTTTTGAAGGGCTTTAAGAAGAAGTGCCAAAGACTCTGCTCCAGGAGTTGTATCAATCGAATCAATAAGTTTTTGGGCTTCATCAGTTTTGGCGTTAGCTATAAAATCTTTATAGGCAGCAACAACGCCAGCCCCATTTGAACTTGTCAACACGCTGTCGTTGTTAAGGTCCTTGTATGAATAATTGCCTGCAAGTGTGTTGTACATCTGAATCTTAGTTTGACCAGCAATTGGCGACAAGGCTCCATAAGAGAATCCGGTAATTGATTCAATGTTAGACAAAGCATCTGCTTCGTCCTGGTCTTTTGCGGTATTGAGAGCGTCTTCTTTTTCTTTCTGAAGAGCTGTGTACTCGTCGTACGGAACGCCATACTGGCCCATGTATTCAGCATCGCGATTGCGCTTAAAGTATTCTGAGTCAAGTCCTGCAAACTTACCGGCAGCAAGGTTGGCATCCATGCCGTATCCCCTGGTTGCGATAGAAGTAGCAAGTTGAGACAGCGGAGTCATCTCAAGCTGCTGAGCAGTCTGTAGATATTCCTCAGCTGGCTTAGCTTGTTCTGTATACCAAGATCCCAGGGTTGGGGTAAATGACTTAATAGCAGCACGCTGGTTAGCATACTGAGGCATTGACAGCTGGTCAGCAATGCGGAAGTTGCCGGGGCTAACAACGTTTGGATTGTACTCGCTAGTAAAGCCAGTCAACGGCCCTAGGGCACCGCGGTAACCCTTGTCTAGCTTGGTGTAGTAGTCACTAGCGGCAGCCCTAAGTTGTGGAACAGTAACGTCACGAACGTTCATAGCCGCTCCGCCAATAGCTGTAGTCAAGTCTCCAGCATTCCTAAATCCCCCGTACTTACCGCTACCGCTTGATGTTCTACCGGTGCGGGCCAAAACGTCAGCAAAGGTTTTCGTTGCTGGAGCACCAACGGCCGTTGCGTATGGTCCGTAAAGTTGGCCCGTTTGTGTCTTATAGGTAGCGTTTTCGGCAGCAAGGCTAGGAAAGGTTTGAGCTAGCAAACCCTTGCGGCTCAAAGCTTCTGCATATGTACCCTGCTGCGGCGTAGTTGTTGTAGTCGTACCAGTGCCACCGAAATCGGTATTGGTGAATACACGTTTAGGCATTTTGCCGCTAGCTGCATTAAAAAGATCAGTCTTTGTGCCAAGCATCTATTATCTTCCTGTCGGTTTAGGAGGAGTAAACGGATCGCCAAGGCTAGGAACTTCATAACCGCCAAGGATACCGCCGCCACCGCCGCCACCGCCGCCACCGTAGCGTGTAGGGTAACGCCACTTAAGATAACCTCTATAAGCATCGACATATTGAGGAAGCCGTCTAATAGTTGCTTTGTTTTGATCCTGGCGAGCCGTTGACTGAGTGCCGGAAATGGCTTTCATATTGGCGAGCGCGCCCACCGAAGGAATTTCGTTAGGATTAATTGCTGATGGAGGGGAAGATGGTGTTCCCTGCTCGGGTTGCAATAAACTAGATACGTTTAAAACGTTTGGTACTTGCTCGCGAAATGCTTCTTCACGGCTTGCAACAGCATCTCTAAATGGCTTGTAGCGTGTCATCAGTAACCACCTATTCTTTTTGGAACTACCGTTTTGGCAGGAGCTTTGGCAGGAGCTGGTGCAGGGGTTCTATTTCCAGCCCTTGAAGCTGGTACAGCTGGTACGGGGGTTCTATTTCCAGCCCTTGAAGCTGGTACATTTTTTAAAGCATTGGCCCATGCGCTTTGTTGAGCTGGTGTTAGGACAGTAGTTTTGCCGCCGCTTGTTACAGTACTTGTTCTTGCAGGGGGTGCTGTAGCGGGTGCTAATCCTGCTGCTGATCCTGCTGCTGGTCCTGCTACTGCACCTGAACCTGCACCAGCTTTGTCCCCATACAAGGCTTGATACTCCGCGGTCTTGGTCCCTGTTTCTGTATCAACTAAGTTTTTGTCCGCTGTTAATTTAGTACTGGCAGCAAGTACGTCAGCTCTGTAATCAGCTTCGTTATTAATAAGATTTCTTTGATTCTGACCGCTGCGAAGAGTCCCGCTAGCTTCGGCACCTACACCTATGTTGCGGACATTTTCCAAATGCTGCACGTCACGAGTTCCATAAATGTTATTTCCGGCAGCATCTTTTTTATAGGTTGGCTTACCGGAAGCATCAAAAGTAGCAGTAGTGGCACGGTCATAAGCAGCGTCAAGGGCAGCTTTTTTAGCTGTAGCCGCTTCTGTTAACTGTGTTTTAAGGGTTTCAAAATAGCTAATTGGCATGGTGATCCTGGTCAATATGTTTGTCAAGTTTCATGTCCATCCAAACCTGCATATCCTTGACTTCCTTTACGTCGTGCTTAACTGACTGGATAAGATCAACAGCTTGTCCATGTTGACTAGTATTGCGCTTGTCCAACCTATATAATACCCACATAAGTGGTCCGGATATAAGGGCCACCAAAAGACTGGACCACGCGGCAGTCATCGTCAGCCAGGCTTGGGCAGGGCTCGCCAAGCAGCTTCAAAGCGCTCAGCATCGTCGGCAAATGTAGGCGAAATTTCTAAATGGAGCCAATCCGCTCCTGGCGTACCACCGTTACTTTTTTCGGTCCACTGCTTCCAGCCACGGCCTACGCGCCAGCCCTTGCCCCATTTACCGGCGTCATACACGTGGATTTCCTCAATGCCCAATGCGTCAGCATGTTCCACAAACCAGTCTACGGCTTCGGCTTTAACCTTGTCATTAGGAAATTGAATATCCGCAGCCCTACCGGTAGCATGAACCGACAGCTGGCCTGGCTTGCCTCGCATGTCCCGCACGACCCAGGTCCCCAAAGATTTTGCTTTCCAACGGCGCTTACAGAGGTCTACGAGCTTTTCTGTGCCAGGGCGTTTGCCCTTAGCTGCTCCATCGGAATTGCCGGTGTACTTACGCGGCACTGTGCTTGTCCCGGTCTACGCCAAATGCTTTGTCGACCTCAGCCTTGGTAAGCTTTCCGTCACTAAGGGCTTTGCTGAGATCGTAGACAACGAGGGCTACGGCAGCACCGCCAGCCTGGAGAGCCTTGTACCAAAGAGGAACGCTGATATCCTTAGCAAATGCGTCAATAACCGAGGAGCCGGTGATGATGCCGAGCGAGCTGGATACAAACAGGGCGATCAGGCGGGTAGCTACATCTTTGACAACTTGAAGGTTCATAGGGCAATTATCCCATATATAGTAGCGTATTGCTACAAGCCTGCTGCCGCCCACAAGGCATCGATCTGAACCTGCATCTGAGAGATCCGGTCTTCCAGGGAAACGATGTTTTCCCGCAAAGCAGCAGCGTACTCTTCGTAGCTTTGAGTTTTGTCGTTCTTGAGCACGTAAGCCAGCTCATAGGCCTGGCGTGGGTGTTTCCACACAATCTCAATTGGGTTCATCGCGAATCGCCTTCAATCCAAACACGCTTAATCCTAAAACCCGAAAATTTAATAGACACATTATGCTTGTAACCATAGCCCATGTTGTCTGAATCAAAACGCAGGATACGTGTAGCCGTAACACGTTTGTAAGGATTGGCGTTTGCGTAGGGTGCCGTCTTGACTTCTGCGGGTGTGAAAGCGGTGGTATTGGGAATGCTAGAAAGAGCTTGAGAGAAGACACGATCGCTAGAAACAAAATTAAGGTTAGGGTCGTAAGCAACATCTTCCGGAGCCCCGTTAATAACTGTGACTGTCATTTCTGCGTCACCGGAAAAATCGCCATAATTAATATAATCTAAATCAAGAGTTGCTTCGACATAAATGCGGCGGATGGTAGAAGCTTTTTGGTCATCCACTGGGGACAGAATAAGCGTACCTTCGGTTAACGCATCAAAAGTAATGTCGTCATCCCCGGCATAGTCATGGCCAGCGTTTACTTGTTGCTGAAACCAAACACCAAAAGAAATAGACTTGTAACGCGCAAAAGCTTCTGCGCCAAACCCGCTGGTTGTAATATTCGAGGCAACTTGCATAAACACCATTGCGTTAGGAGGAAACCCAAAAACAGCGGACGGGGTTTGATAGTTGTTTACAGCGCTGTAACGCCTAATAAATTTATCGTTTTGAGACACCCCTTCGATTGGGGCAGAATAAAAATTGAGCGATTCGCTTTTGATTCTTAGCCAATCTCCAAACCTGTTTCTAATCAAAGCATAAAAACCGCCAGCACCAAACTCGCTTACTGAGTATGTACATACAACGTCGCCATTGGACGATGCAGCAAGAGAAGGTGGTGTTACGTGATCAATGTTTGCGTAAGGGGAAACAAAAGCGCGTCCAAGGTTTTGGTACGCAGCAACACCAACTTGCTGGCCGGACAGATAGTTAACGTTTGCATAATACGGTTCCGTCAATCTTGACAAATAGAACATCGTATTGGACTGAGAAACAATCGAAGAATAATCAGTATTCAATGGGTAAACAGCATCAGAAACCTGACGGACAGCTGCCGTAGCCCCCAATACTCCCGTAATAGAATAAATAGCGTTTGGTTTAACAACAAGCAAATCGTCATATCTTGGGATCACCCAGGTAACGCCGTTATTTGAATAGCCTGGAGCAATAAAGTTCAAAGTAAGCCAGCTACTAAAATTCAATGCTTCAGAATAATAAACATAATCAGTCGTAGAAGACCATGCAACCATTCGAGCGTTCCAAACAGTAATCCCGTCAACGCTCGTGATACCCGAAGGAAGTGTGATCGTAGTCATCGCTGCTGGGTTGATTGCGTCCCAGTTGCCAGTGCCGGTAAATCTGTAAATCTTGTCTTTTGAACCTACGTAGGCATAAATTTGCCCGCTTTCATTGGTTGTGAAAACGTTTGTGATTGTGTAGGTGTTTGTAAGACTTACAGCGTCGCTTGAATTTATTTCACAATTCTGAGTAGGGTCCGATGGGTTTCCCCAACGAAGGCGGTACATTTTAAACGTGGTAGTTGAAGTACCGATAAATTGAACAGCAAAATAAATGTAATCACCACCTTGAACGGCGGGCGTCACAAAAGTATTGACCGATGCACCACCGTCAATGTACAAAGAATCGTTTTGAATAACAATTCCTGTATCGTGTTCGCCGGGAGCGTTTAAGGGGATTTGCTGCACTTTGTTAGTAGCTACAACAGATCCGTCATTGAGTGATACGGCTACGTTTTCGCCAGTGAATGTGCTTCGTGGCTGGCGGTTGTCGTTCTCTCCGACAAAGTACCCGCCGGTAAAGTCATCCCATGTAGAAGTAAAGGCTGGCATTATGACCACGCAGCATGTTGGTAACCAGGGCTATACCGAATGCGGCGGGAGGTGTTCTGCTTCAAGTCATCTCGCATGGTGTTAAGGATTGACTGGTACTCAGCCTGGTATACCGCAGCACGCCCTTCGTCCTGGCGGACCATGGCTGCAAGGTACGCCGTGTAGGCAACGATTAGAGGGTGGTGCAAAGCTGGCATAAGCGGTGTCGAATAGTCGCTCAGCAGTTCAGGTTCGCTCCGGTAGTAATATAAAGTCCCGTTTTGATCGGTTGTCGGAAGAGGGTTGAGCCGAGCCTTGTTACCGATAATCGTCCAAGCAAAGGTGGCCGTCATACGGTCAGGGTCAAGGAAGTCCTCAAGTTGGACCCACATAACCGGAAGCTCGTTAATAACCAGCTGGCGGGCCCGTACGAAGTCGTTAGGGACAGTAGCCGAGCCGCCTACAAAAGTCATAGCCTGGGTATCAAGCAACCAGGGCCATTCCTTGGTGGCTGAGATAGTAGCTAGGGAACGGTTAATCAAAGAGTCAATCGTGGTGTCCGGCAACAGGCCGTCGCCGGATGCAGGGATTGCCAGGCGTTGCTTTACAGCCGTACGGATTTGACCACGGTTCATGGGTTAATTCTATCCTAATCCTAGTCCACCATCAAGGACGGACTGTTAAATGCTTCTTCTAACAATTCTTTCTTTTTTTTCAAAAGGCCAAAAACTATTTTGGGAAAGGTCAAATTGTTAGGAAAAGTGCTTAAGATATGTTCGCAAACTCCGTCAACATCGCCATATTCTTTGGGTTCCGTAATGTTGTGTGTTACCAATGCTTGGTCCCATTCTTCTTGCGACCATTGAATTTCTGTTTCCAAACACTCTTTAAGATTGAACATTGTAGGGTTAAGTTCAGCAATTTTACTAAAGGTCATATACGGAAGATTGTCAACAACTAAACTGTTTATCGCATCAGAAATCTTATATGTCCCATGAGTACGGACCCGTGCCAGCGTATCGCCTTGTAGATATTTGACCACCTGCATACTCGGCTGATCGGCAACAAAGCTTTCCGATATCCCAAAATTATCCACAAATTGTTTTGCCTTAATTGCAATCTGTTCGGTGTTGTTAAAAGGTTCTTCAGAAACTTTAGCCCATTCAAGGATTAGCTTAATCATTTCAGAAAACGTTTCTGCTGATTGAGGAAGTTCTGCGTTATTGATGTAATCAAATCTTAATTCAGTATCGTCACCCTCGTGTTTAAAATAAACAATGTGTCCGACACCGTTAATGCTTAATACCGGTTCGTATACTTTAATTTTTGTGATACCGTCTATTAGTCTTTTTTCTTCTTGACCAACTGGGAAAAATCCACGAGGACCAAATAATGCGTTATCGCAACGCCAATCTTGGCCTTCTAAAACGGCCGGGCAAGAATTAAGAAAAAGAAAAACCCCTGAAGGTTCGTCGTCTCGATCCGTTTTGTAGTAGTCAACTATTTTTTCATACGGGTTAAGAAGAATGTTTTCCTCCAGCAAACCGTCAGACGCAACATAATTATGCTTACCAGCGTGTTGGAAAACGTCTACAAAAGCAACAAGCACTTGATCAGCTCCGACTTGAAACAGGTCGTACTTTTCTGTTTCGACAACAACCATCTCTTGTGATTGCTTATGTAGCAAAACAATTTCTTGCGATGTTGATTTAATTTTCTTTAAGACATAAAACATTTTGTAGTTTTTAATTTTGTCCAACGTGAACTGTTCCATATTTTTCCTTTGTTACGGTCCGTAATACTTAAATGTTATACCACCAGCGGAACCACCAGCAAATACAGACCCGCCGGTACCTACGATTGTCCCGGAACCAACAGAAAAACCACCTGCTGCCCCGTTGCCTTGGGTGCCTTGACCTCCACCGCCGTTGCCTCCACGAAGACCGTATGCCCCGCCACCTGTACCGCCAGCACCGCCGACATGTGAAGCACTGTTCTGTGTGGCTGCGTTAGCACCACCGCCATCAGTACCGCCGCCGCCGCCGCCTGCGTAGTAACCACAATCGTAGGAATAGTTATCTTGGAAATAGCCAGCAGTACAACCGTTTTTGTCGGACGCTGTGCAAATAAAGGTTTGGCTAGAAACGTAGTAGTAACCGTAGGTAGTGCAACCTCCGATGTTTGCACCGTTAGTTCCTGAACCGACAGTTCCGCCACGACCACCACATGACGCTCCGCAACTACCTGGGTGCTGTCCTGCTCCGCCGCCGCCACCAGTCCATGTTGTTGAACCGACGGTTAATGTTGTGCTGCCACCTGCTGTTGCACTACCAGTCCCACCGCCGCCGTTTCCTGCGGCACCGCCGCCACCTACTGAACCTGAAACTGTCTGTGTACCCGTGGTTGACGATGTGTGACTAGCAGCAAGGCGATAGCCGCCGCCGCCACCACCTGAATAGTTCGCTCCACCACCGCCGCCGTACAAAAGCATTTCGTAAATAGTTGGTGCAACACCAGTAATCGAAGGCACTGACACCGAGTAAGAACCGGCAGTCGTGTTTAAATAAGTCTTTAAAGACCAGGTGGTAAAAGTTGTATTTGAAGAAGTTGTGCTACCGATTTGATTTGTAGCTATTGCACGAACATAGTACAAAGTTCCTACAGACAGGCCTGTTTGAGTGTGCGATACAGATTGACTGTTCCCCGTTACCCCCGAAACAGTTCCCGAGTTGGTCCACGTAGTTCCATTAGTGCTGTATTGAAACAAAACGCTTGTCATATATCCGGACGAATCAATAGTTGCATTGAACGTTGCGCGCGACTCATTAAACTCAGTCGTTGTGTTGATTGTTGTGACAGGAGCTAAAGCAACACTTGACGCTGTTCCTCTACGGATTGGCATTATGCGCTCAAGTCGCCAATTAACACATAACTGTCAGTCCCTACACAAAACAATGTTGCAGCGGAATACCGATCGCGGAGCTTTAATCCTGGAGTAGCTACTGGTACTGCCGTGCCATTAAATGTAACAGTTCCAGTTTGAAAGCGAAGAAAGTCAATACTTTGTCCCGCCGTTAAGCCAAGACCGGTGTTGATAGTGATGTTGATATTGCTGGTATTAGTCAGCTGAATCATCTTGCCTACGTCGGAAGAAGAAGGGGTGTATGTTGCCCCTGAGACGATTGTTTGTGTTGATTCAAAACCGCCCGTAGCACCTGTGGCTCCGGTTGGGCCTGTAGCTCCGGTTGGGCCGGTCGGGCCGGTCGGACCAGTAGCCCCTGTAGGCCCAGTATCGCCAGTGTCGCCTTTGATCCCTTGGATTCCCTGGGGACCTTGAGCGCCGGTAGCTCCCGTTGCGCCGGTGGGCCCAGTTGGGCCGGTATCTCCGGTATCTCCCTTAATTCCTTGATCCCCCTGAGGACCTGTAGCGCCAGTGGGACCTGTGGCACCCGTTGGACCTGTGGCACCCGTATCGCCTTGGATTCCTTGAATACCCTGATCGCCCTGTGGCCCTGTAGCTCCAGTTGCCCCGGTGGGTCCAGTTGGACCTGTATCGCCAGTGTCGCCTTTGATCCCTTGGATACCTTGGATACCTTGATCCCCTTGAGGACCAGTTGCGCCAGTTGCGCCAGTTGCGCCCGTGGCTCCAGTTGGACCTGTTGGACCCACATTGCCAGCAACAGAAAATGCCCACAGGTTGTATATGCCGGATCCGCCTACGGTGTCAACAGTCATTGATAATGATGCAAACGTAACGGTAACAATGCCTTCGACGTAATTTGATGGAGCTGTTGGGGAAGCAGCGCGAACTCTTTGTCCGGTGGTAAATGCGCTATCGGCGGTGTTGAGTGTAAAAGTTTTTACACCAGGAACGGCTATATTGTGCTGAGTTGTTGATGTTACGCCTGAGTAGCCTGCTCCAGTAGCACCTGTAGCCCCAGTGGCCCCCGTACTACCTTGGATACCCTGAGGACCTGTGGCACCTGTGGCACCCGTTGGACCGGTTGGACCGGTTGCTCCTGTAGCTCCTGTAGCGCCTGTGGATCCCTGCGGACCGGCGTTTGCGGTGCCAACAACAGTAACAACGGCGCTGGTAATTACACCGGAAACAACATCAGCCCTGGTAACTGTTACGTCTACGCTGGGCATTAAGTCCTCGTAACGTCAGGCAAGACAACAAAGGAACCGGAAAGAATAGTGGTGATAATCCCGGAAGCGTTTTCCTGGAGATCCCAATAATAGTTCTGTGGTTCAAGAACGGCTGTACTTGCGGCAGACATAACTAGCTGAAGAGTACCAGCTGCACCGCTAATAATTGTGCAAGTAAAGGTAGCGGCTGGAGTGGGATCGTCGTAGTTCTGACGGACCATAGATGTGTATACGCGGCCAGTAATGTTGATGGGCGTAGATCCGTTTGTGGTCATGGTGACGCCAACAGTCAACGTATCGCCACGCGTTACTACAAGATCTTGTTCTGCCGGGGTCGCCATTAATCATCTACTCTAATACTAGATTAGCATAATGCCGATCGTCGGAGTACCCGTACTGATAATACTAACTACAGCCCCGCCACCATTCCAAGGGATATCAATGTACCCAGGATTTCCATGAACGGTTGCGTACGTATTGTCGCCACCAACGGTAGGTGTAGCTGGTGTTAAACCAGTGCTGGCTACAGTTGCATAGGCATGAGAAGTACCGGCCGTAGTAACAAAACGCAAAACGTTTCCCGTTCCAGTGAGAGTAACGGTATCTACCGTGTTTGCCACTAGCGTGATGTACTTGGATTGAGAAGATGAGTATGTTGCCATTATTTGAGTCCGTTATTCATTGAGTATTGACGTTTGGTGCCACCTTCAAGGTGACCGATATCTTTAATGATAGCAAAGTGCATCTTGTCAGCGAGTTCTTCTGCCTTATCGCGTTGTGCTGAGTCTTCTGCAGCACGGGCAGCACGGTTCTTCTTCTGAATGTCCTCAATCAAGCGGTGGCCTTTTTGCCAGTCGCCTTCAATGAGCTTCACAATAAGAGAGTGATCGCAGCGCGGGGAAGAGCACGCAATGTAAGGCGTGTTTTGGCCGTCGATTAGCCATACTTCAAAGTGCTGCGTAAGAGGGTTAAACAGGATACTGGCAGTCGGATCACCGCGCCAGCCTGATTCGTCTCCCTTGCGGATTCGTTCCGAGATGTTGTACACATCGGTGGAAATCTCAGCCCATCCGTCCGAGCCTGGGATGTGTTGTCCCAAAATGTCGTGAGCTCTTAAATCCATAATGTTCTCCTAGATGATGCCAGCCGGAGTGGGTGAAAGGAGAAAAGACCCACCCCGGCCAACAAGCTTTTTATGCGCCGAATGCAAAGATACGAGCTACTACCGTCGAAACGTTCGTTGTGCTCGGTACTTCTGCTAATGCAGCACCGTCTGTTGTAGTGTCAACCCAAAAGAGTTCAATCTTTGGATTGGTTGTTGAACCATCCCATGCAGGGACATAGCCATCCGTGGTTACTGCCCACAGAAAGTCAAGTCGGTCGAGACCGAGGGAGGCCAGCGAAATCGCCTCTCCCCCGGTCGCGTACGACGAGTCGAATGTGACTGTTGCTGTCACAAACTTACGGTTACCTGGAACTTCCGGACCCGTAACGATACTTACCGATGCAGGCATCTTAGATCGTTGTCTCCGTAAGGTCCTTGATCACGAAGTTAGCGTTGCGCTGCTTACATGCAAGTTCTGCATAGCAGGTCATCGTTGCTTCGTAAGCATCGGTGTTAGGAACGCGGTTCATCACTGCACCGTCAAGGTCCATGAACTGCCAGCCTTCGCCAACCTGATGGAACACCATGCTCTCAGGCGAAAGGCCGTAGAGTGCGTTGTTCGGGCAGTCGAAGTCTGCGTAGAGGACCGTTGGGCCTTCGTCACCCTGTCCGGAGACTGATGGTGAGTAGTACTGGATACCTGCGTAGCCACCCTTGAGCTGGGTCTGCTCCATGTTTCGCTTGAGCGAGAGGAACAAGTTTGCAACCGAGAGGTGAACACCTTCTGCAGAAACAAGAAGCGATGGCTTCTTGCCGCTGTTGATGAGGGTCTTCATGATTGCACCAGTGATGAGGGTCTCGGTAACTGCACGGTTGGTACCGCTGTTGCTGTTAACGTAGGCCTTCCACTTTGGCTGGCTTGAAGGGTTAATGGTGTGAAGGACTGCGCTATCGTCGACGATTGTCTGAATACCTGTCAATTCCTTCTGACCGTCACCTGGCTGGCCAGTGTTGCTGGAAGCACCGCCTGCACCTGCACGGAACAAGAAGTGTGAGGATGAAGTGGTAACTGCTGCACCGGAGATAACAACAGTCTTAGCTGATTCGCTAAGTGATGAGATCGTACGAGCAGAAGCAACTACGGTTGGGTCAGCTACGGTACCAATGTCAACAACCATGCCGCCATCAAAGAAGAGGTTGCGGAGGGCGGTTGTACCGGTTGAAGAAGCCAAAACGACAGTTGTTGAAGAAGTGGTCGTACCACACTGAGCGATAACACCGTTAGATGTACCCCAAAGCTGGCGGTTGACGTCCTTCATTGCGTCACGGCGGATTCCCTGCATTTCAGCGTCAAGTGCGTCAACGAACGCGCCACGGTCTGTAACAGCCTGACGAATTGTTGGACCACTCAGCTGGATGCGACCATAGACGTAGCGGACTGGTACGGGGACCGTCGCGAAGCCTTGGTTGCCTGCTGTTGGGAGCGTGCCATTTTCGCCGCGAGCGCCGACACCGGACGAACGTCCGAGGTGGAGTGCATGGCGGGCAACACGGCCCGTGATGGTGTCGCGGCGAGTCTCGATCTGCGAGAGGAGAAAAGTCGCTTGGTTAAGTTGGTCGATGTAATCCTTGTAGTCGTCCTTAAGGATTGCATCAACGGTGGAAAGGCTTGCGGGCACTTTGTTATTCCTTACTGTTGATTGTTGTTTTGTTGATGGATTGAGTTGTTTAGACCCACTACCCGGCGGTCCCTAGTTCTCCGAACATCGGGGCGCTATGACGTTCCGTCAACGTGCCTTTGTGGTGACTATGTTTTTACACCGTCTAATCCAAGACGAATGTATATCTATATGTTATATGTTACTTGAGCTATGTCAAGTAGCCTAACTAAGACCGTTTTGTCCAAGACGAGCCATGGCCCGATCACGTGGAGACATGTTGCTGTTTGGCATGATTGGCGGCAACCCGTTAGGTGCTGCTGATGGCATACCTTCTGATGGGTTTTGGCGACGCTGCACAATTGATTGAGCTTGCTGAAGAATCTGATTCTCAATGTCCGCAATTGCGGCGTGGAGATCCAGGTCAGGGCGTTGCTGTGCTGCTGCAATAGCTGCAATGGCTAATGGGCCATTGGGGTCATACCCAGCCTCCTGCAGTGTTTGTTCAATTTCAACCTCGTAGCTCTGAACAATCTGCTCGTGCTGAAAAGCCTGCATACGCTGTTCAACCATTTGCTCTACCTGTTGAGGGGTAAGACCTTGCTGCTGAGCCTGCTGAACAGTTTCTTGCATTACTTGCTGTTGTGTCTGACCCTGGCTGTTGACGCCAGCGATTTCGTAAAAGCGGTCACCGGCAAGTGTCTTGGCGTTTTCAATCATCCACTGAATAGCGGTGTCTTCATCACCAGCAGCCCATGCCTGTGCAAAACCCTGTACGGCTGCCGCGTCATCAGGGTGCATGTTGTCAAATACTTGACGAATTGGCTTGTAACGTTCACGTTCACGGATGCGGTCCTGGACCTCTGAACGGTAGCGCTCTTCCCAGTTGCCGTCAACGCCAGCTTCAACGGACGCTTCTGCGGCTTCCTCCGCTGGTTGCGTTACGTAATCAGTAAAGTTGGTTTCTTCCATTGACATTTACATTCCTTCCATTCCGGGCATACCACCCATTATTGAGGGGTCCATCATCGACGGATCCATCATTTGCTCTTCGCCCATCATAGGCATACCTTGTGGTGCCATTTGGGAAGATCTTTCCATATCGATCATTTCTTGTTCGATGTCCATTTGACTTTCAGGAATTGGCAAACCCGCACCGGATTGCAATGCAGCCATTACACCAGGATCGGGCGTCATACCCATTGACTCCTGGTCAGCTTGGGCCATGGTTGCTGCAACCTCATTAGACATGTACTGAACGTGAGCCATGATATGGGCGTCAATAAGCTGCTTAACCTCAGGGTCTGCAAGCTCGTATGCCGGACTCTTGCGTTCGGTGTTGTGGATGTTGATGTGAATGTCGTGAACGTCAAAGTCTTCAGGAATGACCGGTACGCCTTGCATAAGGAGACCGTTCTCCCATTCAGCTTTAGCCATGTCAGGGTTTTGCTGAGACAAGAACAGCTTGGGATCCGGAAGATCGAGCATCTTGCTGATAGACCTGGCGTCTACGTTTTGGAACACCATCGGGAATTGCTGAGCAAGCGAGGTAATCATTGACTGTGTAGCAAGTTTGCTGCGTGGCATTGTTGCGTCAATTGGAACAAGAACGATTGGCTTTTCGTCAATGTCTTTAGCGTTCCATGTGACCTGGTGAGGGACGCCCTGTTCAGTAATAAGCATTACGTTTCGGGTGATCCCGGAGCTTTCTGCATTCATACGGTACAAAGCAAGCGTCATCTCGCCAATACGACCCCAACCCATTGATTGGTCCTTAGCCATCGGGCCGAGAGGTGTATCGTCTTTTTCAGCAAGCAAAGCCAAAGCAAGTCCACTGTTGCGGTCGCCAGGGGCTTCGCCTCGTGTGGTTTGGTGCGTATGGAAAATGTCATCCATTTCAGCTTCTAGCTGCGCTGCTTCACCGGAAATCCAACGAGGTACCTCAGGAGCGGTTTGCCAGTGTGGTTCACCAATCTCGCTGTTGTATTCCAGGGTATCTGCTGGGTCGATTGTGATCATGTCAGCGTCGTCGACGGATCCTGCTGGGATCATCAAACGAGCGTTGGCTGCCTTACGCATGTGTTCAAGAATCGTTGAACGTGCTCGGTTGTATGCGTACTGAACGTCTCGCGCGGGCGTAAGTAAGGTGTGCCCAACCCAGCTGGTAGGGATCTTGTTTTGACGAAAAAGCGCAATATTCAGGTGCTTGAACGGGAATGGCCATTCATCTTCTTGAAGTACAACTTTGCCGTTAACAACATGGATTACGCATCCGGGGCCGCGTGAAGTGGGTCGTTCGTAGTAGACGTAGACAAGGGTTGTTTTTGGCGGGGCACCACCCGGACGACGTAGCAAAATACTGCGATGGCGAGAAGAAAGCATAGCTTCTGCGTCGGCTTGTGGAACTTCTTCAAGGTTGTATCTTTCCTGTACTTGCTCCGGTGGGAGGCTAGTACAACGAATCCACCAGCGGGCGTCTCGATCGTTGTGGGAACCTGGTTCAAGGGTGAACTCGTTAATACCAAGCGGTGTCAGTCTGATACCACCAACCGGAACGGAGATATTGGACATTGCGTCCATGGTGTAGTCTTCACCCTTGTCAGGGTCCCAGTCCACAGAAATTGCGCTAGCTCCGCCGAACAATGTTTGAAGAATAGACATTTCACGAATGTCTTCCCAGTTGTTGTGGCGCTGTTCACCCAAAAGCAGGTGTTCCTGCAAACGTTGACGACGCATAGAGGAATCGTCCATACCAGTAGGCTGGACTTCCCAAATAAGCTCAGATCGTGTTAGGCGAGCCAAAAGGCTGCGGGTGCGTGGCCCGTATTTGTCAATAGTGATACGGGAGTTGCGTTCTGCCTCGTTGGCGTAATCAAGCTCCTGTACGACGTTGCGGGTTGCATCCCACCAAATCCACTGGTGAGAAGCGTAATAAGAGGCATTCATCCAGTAGTCGCGGCGTTCTTTAACGAGGTACTGGTCGGCTTTCTGCCACATGCCAATTACATCGGCAGCACCAGGCGGGGCCCAAGGCTTCACGGAGCGACTCCTTCAGATGGGACACGCCATGTGTGGTAGGTCTCTTCATCATCGGTCTTCTTTTTCTTAGAAGCAGGAGTCTTCTCAGCCCTAACCATTGATGTAAAGTCTCCCGTGTGACGTGAAATAGCTAATTGTGTAATTCGACGGTTCTCACGAACAAGCCAAATAGTAACTCCCATATTACCGAGAGCTACAATAGACAACATTATCACAATTCTACATCCTTTGGTGAGACGACTTTAAAGTTCTTTTTAGCTGGCGGTGCTTCTTCGATAGGTGCTTTAGGGATACTGTTCATGATCCGAAGCGCCGTTTCAAGCTCCTCAATACGACCGGACAGCTTTACGTTGTTTTCCGACAGTTCGGTAATCATGTCAGACAGCGCCTGGTTGGAACCGGCTGTAATAAGCTCTAAGTTGCGAGAATCAAGAACCATGCGGCTTAGTTCAACACAACAGTCAGCACAAACATAAAACCGGCGGTTAGCCGATGGGTTGTCATCATCGGGGCTATTGGGGTGATCTAAGTCAATCCCTGTGTCAATCGTAGGCAGGTTGACACTACGGCAAAAACCGCAGCAACCTGGAAGATATAAGTAATGGTCTACACGTAACATTTGTTACCACCGTTTCGTTTTTGAGCGTTTGCCCATTTTGTCGAGTCTTTCAATGTAACGCTGTACACGTCCATCTGCACCTTCAGCATACTTCTTAGCTGCGCGTTTATGGACCTCATAGGGTCTGCAGCCTAACAAATACCGCAAAGCGTCAACTGCGTGGTCTTCGTCCTTGGTGTCCAAGTCTTCAGAATTGCCTTTGTCGTACCTCATTTGAGGGAGGGTTCTAATTAAATTAACGCAGTTATCAAACACTTTAAGACGGATAACGCCATCGACGGGGCTCGGTGCCATATATCGACGTACGTTCTGCCATCCACCAATACGTTGGTTCTTGGCCCTAGTTAGGATAACGCCGTTGCTGTTGTACTGTCCTGCAACTGTAGTTCCGGTGCCCGCCGTGTTGTTAAACATGGACGGGTCACCAACGCTCATAACGTAAGTTTCCGGTTTGTTTTCGGAAGATACAGATAAGCTTTTGATAGTCCGGGCTTGCTGTGCTGCAGTGAGGTTTTTAGCATAACTTTCCCTATAGATATACATAGTGCTGTCAGACGGGTCGATCGCGCCCCACAGGCAGCAGTAAGGGTTTGCTGTTCCGAAGTCGACACCGCGATATTTTTGCCACGAATCCGGGATCGGGAATGGGGGAACAACGTGAATGTTACGTTGAAATTCCACGAAATACTGTCCCGAAAACGTGTCCCAGTCGCCCATGAGCTTTTGTCTTCGTTCCGTCTCAGGAAGCATTGATAGGTGCTTTTTGTAAGTCGGGTCAATATAGGGGTTATCAACAACAGTAGAAGGGACAAAAGCAACGACAAGGTGGTCGTTCGGGTCATGTTCGATTTCAAGGTTCTGTAACTCCTCTAAGTCTTCCGGAAGCTCCACAAGACGTACAATTGGTGGATCCTCAAATCCGTTTGACACATCGTACACAACAGCGTATTTACCGTATTGGGTAGGCCCAACAAGCATTTGGTACAAAAAAGTATGTCCACGGTCGCCTGGGTTGGTGGCAAACATAACGTGGGTTCTAACACCCTTTGCAGCCATCTTTTTGCTGGTACGCAGACGGCCGGAGATCATTAGCATTTGGTACGGCGTGAACTGCGTAGCTTCGTCAAAGCCAATAAAGTCATACTCAGCAGACATGAACTGGCTAACATCCTCATCGCGGGCGCAGTAACCGTATTCAATAATACTTCCATTGCCATACCACCACGCTTTAACGTTGTCGACGCTTCGCAATACTGCGTCTACTTCTACCTGTGCATACCGTACCTGGGTACGAATAATCAGAGATCGTCGGAGTTCGGGGAGGGAGGTACGAATAAGTAGGCTTCTATGACCTGGAAACCGGAGGCTGAGCTGGTGTACGTGGTAGGTAAGAAGCTCTGATTTACCTCCACCCGCTGCACCGCCGTAAAGGAGCCAGTCAACTTTGCCGAGTAGCGCATTTGCGCGTAGCTGCCTTTCGTTACCTTGGAGAGACCAAGCTGTAAGGTCTTCTTCAAGAAGCTTGAGATACTCATCTTGTTCGCGAGTAGAGAGGTTATTAAACTCTTCATCGGATAGGAGTTGGCTCATGCGTCACCAGCGACAGCCCTCAACCCACCTTCAACGCGACGCTTAGCCTCAAGACGGAGTTCTTCAAGGCGGTTTTGTCTCGTTTCGGGGGTCTCATTTTGTGTGCCGGAAATGGTAGTAGCTTGGTTCATCTCAAGACGGAGAATGTCGTGCCATACCTTGGCAATCTTTGTAGCTTCTTCAGCTGACTTGATTTCCCATTCTCCACCCAAAACACGCAAAGCGTTGTCTGCCATGATCGCAATAGCCATCTGAGGGAGGTCCTCGCGTGGAATAGCTGCAGCCATCTTGCTAAGGCCTAGCTTTTTAAGCTGTTCCTGCGCTGTGACGATTTCTTTTGAATAACCGGTACGAACATGCTTTTCCATGTCTTTGTTTTTTTGACGAGAGACTGCGGCCTTGCGGGCGTTTTCTGCTGCGTTCTCAGGTGTAAAAGCATGGGGGAGGATATTGGCGATACGCTTTTCCCGCATTTCGTCCGATTCTGACATTATTCCGATTTTACCTGTTCGTAGATATTTTTCCATATTTGCATAGACAACTCACAAATACCTTGGATGGAAGCATTTTCCTCAGGAGTGATGCTCCCAGCATCATATGCCATTTTTCCTAGGTTCATGACATACGAACACCCCATAAATATAGCAGAAGCAATATGCTCAGGCAATGGGTCAGGCCAACCGGCAGAAAGGATGCCAGCTAGCGCTTGTGCTGATACTGCACTGTCCGGTGCAGCTTGAGTTGAAGAAAGCAGGAGTTTTGTCTGCTTTGGTGTGTAGTACTCAGTCGTCATGTTCGATACCATCAATCTCTCCGATTTCAGGCTGGAACGGGACTCCCAGCTTGATTGCCAATGCTTCAATCTCAGGCCACAAGAAGTTGTAAGCGGCGACAACAACATCTCCGGTTGTTTGCCATCTTTCGTTATAGACTTCCTCAAGCTCTGCTTCTGAAACCAACTCTTCTGAGTAATCCGCGAGATCGAACCATTCGATGGCTTTGTTACCCGCTTCGACGGCATCTTGTAGGAACTGCTCCCATACGAGCTGTTTGTGGTAGGTTTCGTCGTCAAACGGTTCTGACGTATGGTTTCCCTCTGCCATGGTGATAATCCTCCGTACATCCCCGCCACATCTTCTACTGACGGGAAACTTAGTGCGTAATCTAAACAGTCTGCTTTGACTGTACATTCGTTGCAAATCGCTCGTGCAAGGGCGAAAAAGTCTTTTCCTTGCGGTTCTGATGGAAACCAAAGGTTTGTGTCATAACCTTCAACGCGACACTTCGCTTCTTGCATCCATTTAAAATGGCGCTTCATCAAATAGTGCTTGCGGTTCTGATGGCTGGCTAAACTTAGGGCGATCGTCGTTTGGAAGCTCAAACCGGATACTTGGGCCGCAATCGTCCACAAGGACTTCCATTACGGTCTTCTTTTCTCCGGCTTTAGTGGTATATTCGTCTGTCTTATAACGACCCACAACCATAACACGATTGCCTTTAGCGAACATTGAAGCAACGTTTTCAGCGGTCTTCCCCCATGCTACACAGCGGTGCCAGGTTGTTTCCTTAACACCGTTTACATCACGGGTATCCGCAATGCTGAACTTGACCTTAGCTTTTCCACCTGTTGTGAAAGAAAGCTCCGGATCTTGTCCTAAATTTCCAATAATAGTGATGTGATTCATAATCCTCCTATGCGGATATCATATCTTCTGATTCGGTGGTTTCGGGTAAATCCCAATATTCTTTTGGCCAAAAGTACGAGGGGTGGTATCCCAGGCTACAGGCTAGCTTATCTGCCCGGTAGAACCTAATTCCTCGTTTGACCCAGTTACGCATGACGTCGCGGCTTACGCCAAGAGCCAATGCAAAATCACAGTCAGAATCGTTAATACCCCGCAATTTATCAATAACTGGCTGAAAAGGGAGAACTTGCTGCTTTTCACTCATTTTCCTCCTCCGTGAGAGACTTTGCGTTTGTTTCGGAGATCTTTTTTAAAAGTGTGTTTAAGATGCCTTCGAGCTCCGAAATCCGTTTTTTAGCGACTTCTAGCTCTTCTTGCGTACGCCCATGTGCCTCTTGCGAGTCAATGAGGCGAGATAGGGTGCTTTGCGTCCAGTAACGACTCCTGTTGTAGTTCACTTGTCCCACCCCCTGTTACTAGCCCGCCACTGTGTAGGAGAGTGGTTCTCCTCTATACGACGGCGCTGCTCATGATCTTCGTAGAGGCGAACAAGGTGCATACAAGGATCGTACCCCTCATCTAGAGCTTCGTCCTCTTCAGGGTCGGTAGGAAACCCATCATGGGTCGCACACAGAGCTGGGCCGCAGTAACCACGTTCCCAGCCATACTTCAGCCATTCCTCAGCTGTCATGTCGTTAGCTTTCACCACACGCCCTCCGATGGGTTCTTTTCCTTCTCTACGTAGATTGGCTCTTCGCCATCCCACCGTACAATTGCTTCTTGCCATGTCATCATGGTTCCTTTCTGTTGACATTCACAATAGTACTAGCTAAACCTCGTGTCAACAACTTTTATAAGATAATTTGCTCCTGAGGTTGCGCTGAGCTGGATCATCGTGTATCTTTGGTGCACAAGGTAAAGGACCATGGCCACGTAGGGAGTTGCACTCTGCTGGTGTTTACACGGGAACGTGGGTTGATGTTCCCTGCACCCAAGCAAGAATGAAGAAAGATGGTCTTGCCCCTGTTGCGTAAGAGGAACAAGCAGCGTTATGAACGTCATCTCATTAAATCCGGTGTCGGCTAAAAGAACTTGGCTACGGCGACCGTCTACAACAGTAGTAAACCGTGGGGGGAGCTAGAGAACTCCACCTGTTAGTTCGGTCAACACAGCAAGATAGTCAACAATTGCTCCTGAAAGAAGCTGGCACTGGTGGATTCCACCTGTTAGGTGGGTCTTTTTGAAACAAATGTGGAAGATTTTTAACTCCGGGTACAGATTTACTGCATTTTCACCCCATTCGGGAGCAAATCAGGCCTAAGAAGGAGGAATTCACCGCTAGGACACGCTGCAGTCTCTCCGCAACCCCGAAAAATTTTAGTCAAACGTACGGGAACGTGCTATCAATTACGCGCTTGGGGTCCCCTCTGCGGTGGGGGGGGTGGTGGTTGGTGTGGATCGATGAGCGGGGGGACGTTGGGGGCTTGGGCAGTGGGGAGGGATGGAGTCCGGAACGATGGCCAGGTGGTGACGTCCTGCCCCACGTCCTGCCCTACGTCGTGGCACGTCCTGCCCTCTCCCTCTCCCCACGTCCTGCCCTGTCGGTGGGGTGACGTCCTGCCCTGTCTGCCATTCCGGCACGTCGAGCAGCTGAGACGCGGCCAGGGTGAGTGATGAAGTGAGGGTGAGCCAGTGGGCGCATCTCTCACGCTCTCACTGTGGGCGACACTGCCCGACACGCTCGCCACTCAATGCCACCCGAGACAGCAAGAAGCCCCCACCAATCGGCAGGGGCTCCCTAGGTTGCTAGTCGGTTGCTAGTTGGTCACTGATTGGTGAGACATGCCTTGCAATAGTCACCAATGCGCTCAGACGCTCCACACTTCCAGCAGGCAGGAGCGGTGCTGTCATCACCGAGAGCACCAGCGAACGCCCGAGACGCCCAGCCGTCGCCAGTGTCGGCACATTCGCCAACCTTGCCCCAGTTGCCAACCGTATCTAGTTGCCAGTCCATGCAGGGGCAGTCACCCAACGGAAACCAGCCCTCGGAACTGTCGCACCACTGGCGAACCTCAAAACGAGTAACGACATACTGCAGGACGCCATCACCGAAGTCGGCAGAGTGAGGTATTGCTTCACAAGCAAGCCCCCACTCAACAGCCTCGGCAGAGGTGGCAAAGGTAGCGACACGAAGAAGGCGTAAACCGTCCCCCGTGTAAAGCGTTGTCTTGTATTTCATTTCGTCCCCTTTCAGAACTGCCGAGCACCGAGCCCGACACGAAGAGACTACCCGACAGACAGCAGACATGAAAGAACCCCGACAAGTCGGGGGGCGACCTGTCGGGGTTCAGTTGTTGGGGTCAGTTCGCGAAGGTGATCACCTTCGAGCTGCCGGAGACGTTGCTAGGCGTCCTCAAAGGTGAAGAGACCATCAAGCCATTCCTCGCACTCTCTCGGACGCTCAACGAACAGGGCGAGAGCATCCACGAGGTAGCCCATCTCAATGGTTGAGCCATAGCCAGCGCAGTCAGTCACACCCCACACACTGCACTTGCTCCCAAAGTGTTCTTGTGAGTAGTCCACAAGGTCAAGGAACAAGGGGAAAGGTGCGTTGTGGGGTTCGTGATTGAGAGACCAAGACCAGAGATGACCCAAAGCGGCCAGGTGCTCCGGTGTCTCCTCGACATATTCCCAAACAGTGCGGGCGGTAGTTGTCTCACTCACTGCAAGACCTCTCTTTCTGTTGTTGTTGCTGTTGTTGGAACGGTTGGCAATTTTGCGATTTGGACAACTCGGTACCAGTTCACCCAGTTGTCCATTTCTTCAATATCCCACAGGCGAATTGCGGAACGCTTAGAAGGAATAAGAACGGCAGGGGTCGGGTAGTTCGGATAACGGGTCTCCCAGTTGTTGAGCGTTGGGGGCGTGACACCATATCGAGCTGCCAGGGCAGACGTACCGGCCATGCCTTCAACATTTCTCGCCATATCTCGCCCCATCACTCGCCCTCTCCCTCTAATGCTTCACGGACAGTCGGGGCAATATTCGCCACCCGTTCTATGAGTCGGTCAAGCGTTGCCTCGTCTGCACCGTCAGCCTTGCCCGTGGCGTACTGCATGACCAGCGACGAGGTGAACTCACTACCCCACACCGCAACAGCGCAAGCGTCCAAAGCGTCAGCCAATGCACCAACGCCACCGCCTTCGGGGTCATCTGTCGGCTCGTCGTCACCCATCACCAAACGGGACGCAACATCAGCCCGAGGAGTAACCACGGTGAAGAGTGTGACCCGTCGGCGTTCAGGGTGCAGGCTCGGAGCGTCAGCGTCCAGCGTCCCCGTCTCGGGGTTGATAGGAGCACCCCAGCCAGTGCAGACAATCGCCATAGCGTCAGGCTTAACAATGTCGGGAAGTCGGCGGTGGTTCTGTCCGTGGCGGTTCATAGTCATATAGATATCGTTGTCGTTAGGTACGAGACCCTCAACCCATTCCCTGCCCCACAGTTCCCACAGTTGGGCTACTGCCCCCGTGTCCTCAGGCATAGGGACGGCTGTACCCATGTCCTCTAATAGTTGGCTTGCTGTTCTCATTGTTGCCCCTTTCAGGCTGTCGGCACTATTGCCACGGGTGAGCATACACGAAAGAACCCCCGACAGTGCAAACACTGCCGAGGGTTCTCCAAAGTGATCGGGTGGACGTTTCGAGGAGCTGATCTCCTGGCCGCGCCGGACTAGATGGATGGATGAGTGAGGAGCACTCCGCCCCACTCTCTCGCACTCTCACACTCGCCCGTTGAATCGGTCACGAGAAAGTTCCACAAATCGCCCATATCGGAAAACCCCCACACCCGGCCATCAACAAGAACACGGTGCGGATAGTTGCCCACAACATTCAGTGACAACACCACTCGCTCGCCGTCCTTCAATGCTGAACTAATGGCTCGGTGTCGGGCGTCCTCGTATTTCTTCTTCTCATTCTGATTAAACACAACAAGCCACACACAAGCCATGAGGCAAAGCCCCAACACGCCCATATCTGCAAAGTAACTGGTTTCCATTTCTTGTCCCTCTTTCTGTTTGGTAAGACACCCCGAGAATAGCAGAAGCCCCGACAGGTGCGTGATACCTATCGGGGCTTGCTAGTCGGGGGAAAGGGGGAACCCCGACACAGGGCAGGCTATCGGGTCTTAGTCGTCATCCTCACCTAACGAAATAATTCCTTCTTCTAGCCCACCAGCCAAGATACGAAGTAGGAAAGCAATCAGTTGCTTGCCACCCTGCATGTCGTGCAACTCGGTGGCAGTTTTCAACATGCCTGCAAAAGACATCTCTTCACCACTCGCCACACATTCACGGGCTACCTGCATAAACATAAAGGTACTCATGAGAGCATCATCCACCGCACCGCAAGGTTGAGGAATAGTCCCCTCGCCGTCGTTTAGATACTGCTCAATCTGTTGAACCACCACCCCAGTTTTGTGAACGATCGAAACGTCAGCTGCAAGTCCGGTAGGCGTGATGACATTAACGATTCGACAAGGCACTTCGCCCTCTAATTCCTCTCTCACTCCGTCGTCCTCAAACTGTTTTGCCAGTTCTTCCTTCTGCCCTTCGGTCAGTTCTTCATACCGCAAGTTCTCCCCTGTCTCGGGGTTCTTGTATGCGTGATGACCTGTCCCATGAGAGACGAGCAACACTGCACCGATACGGGTTGTTTCTTCTCCGAACCTGCCTGCCTTGTAGTCATTAGACAACAATGCCAGAGACTCGCGAAAAGTGCCCATCAGAGCCTGCTCGCCAACTTCTTCCGCACCGAACATGCGCCACTTGGGCACACCCTCGTTGATGGTGAGGACATAACCCAATGAGTGGGACTCGGGGCTTGTACTGCGGTTCTTGTCGTAGCCGTAAGCGGTAAGCCAGTTGTCCATCACTTCTTGTGGGCGTAATTCTTTGATATCCATTTTTAATCCTTTTCTTTTTCTAGGGCTCGCACCCAGTTTGTTATCAGTCGGCAGTATTTGTTTTTAGGCACTGCCCCTGTTCGCTTAATCGTGGCAAGCAGCTCGATCGCCTGGTCACAAGTGTCCACCCCGACAATGTTGTTACGAACCGATAAGTTCGCACACTCTCTGATGAGGTCGTCGTGCATATCGTCGTTCTTGCCTGTTACTTGTCCGTCCGACACCCAAAGAATGAAATCCTTGTTTGACTTTCGTTGCCGAAGTGCCCACCGAAGTATCGGCCCATCTACGCCGTTACCGCAGTGCAGTGGCAACTCATTAAAGTCTGACTCTGTAATCATTCTCCCGTTCTTAGCGACCACCCAAGCATTAGGTGCGCCTGCGTTGTTGGTGCTGTTGGTGTACACAACGATTAACGCTCCTGCGAATTGCTTCACAGTTTCCCGAACGGTCTCATGAGAAACGCCCATAGAACCCGAGCAGTCAAAGACAACAACGCCACCACGAGCCCGAACCACCTCGCGAAAAATGCGGCGTTCCGGGTCAGTAAGCAAACGGTCAGGGCGTGACGGGTATTTGCCCGTCATGGCTGGTCTCTTTCTCTTTCCGATAAACGAACCAGTGTTTTCAGTGAGTGAGGTCATGCCAAAACGCAAGTGTTCCCACTGGCTTCCAGTGTCTCGCCTTCTTCTTGCGTTGGTTCGCTTTAGTTCCTTTTCCAATTCGGCAGGTGGCTGTTGCATCCATCCTTCAATTTTGTTTGCCAATGGAAAGGTGCGGAGCATAAACCCTTCGGGAATGAGAACAGAGTGTTCTTCACTTTTCTCCACCCAACTGAACTTTAGAGGGTCAGTGCTAGTGAGTCGCCTGCGTGGAATTGGCACAAATCTGCGAGTGTCAAACTTCCAACCATTCGAATCCATCTCCTTCTCAATGAGTGCAAAGTTTTCCTTGAACATTGGATTCTTGACCAAGCGACGCTTAACAAGTTTGTGAACTTCGGTGTTGTAAGTACCGAGAAACAAACTAAGAGCGTCGTTCCATGAGTTCCGTTCTACACAACTATCTGCAAGCCCCTTCTCGGAACCGTCAGCCAAGTGAACAACATCACCAACAAGATCCCCAACACGGATACGAGCTTTGCTATCAAACTGGTCAGCAACGTGCCGGGCAACAAGGTTCACTCTCATCTCTTCGGCTATGCGAATTGCGTTAGCACTCACTCCCAACTGGTCAATGAGAGCCTGCGGAACACTGGTCGGAGAAATACGGGCATGAACCATCTCATGCACCCGTACTGCCTTGGCTTGGTCACTGTCACCTTCGGGCAGTGCCATCTCGTGCAAACTGAAATCCGTATAGGCGAGACCCCTCGCAAGAGGGGCAGGATTAACTACCCACCCCTCCTGCAAACTCGGGTCAAGCCCAATGTCAGCCCTATCTGCTACAACCCATTCGGGCGAGGCAATTCTTTTCGTGTAGTCGGTCATCAGTCCGCAACCTTCATGCCAACAGTCAATTCCACTGCGCCCTGAGAGACGCTTTCCTTGCCCATGCTTTCCGACAAGGCAATCGCCGTAGAAATTGCAGGAGCCTCGTCACCGAAGACAAGACGTACAGCAGCTTGTCGATCTATCCGGCCAGAGAGTTTGTCAAAAGCAAAGAAGGAACGAAGGCTAAAACGGTCACGCTCTCTGTTCGCATAAGCACGAGCAACGCCTTGCAAGTGAATCGGCAGGCAAGCAACTGCTTCAGGGTTCACCTCGTTGATGTTGATACGGACAGGGAATCTGTCCACCAAGTTGGCAGGCAAATCGGTCAATCGTTCGGCGTTGGTGGTGGCAATAATTTCAAAGCCATCCTTAGGTGTAAGGCGTTCACCAGTTTCAGGGTGTTCGCGAACAGCCGAGCCGTCACTGTCACAGATAAGCAACAAAGCGGTGAGCACATCTCCCGAGGCTTGGTCAAGTTCGTCAAGGATGAGGCGGTCTCCACCTTGCCATGCCCGAAGGGCTGAACCTGTCACAAACTTCCATTCGTCCTTGCTTGGCTTCCACAGTCCGTCCACATCTGCGGTGGTCATGTCAGGAGAGCAAAGAACACGGTACGACTTGCGAGTGCGGTCAAAGTATTCAAGGTGTTTTGTTAATGCGAAATGGGTCTTGCCTGTTCCTGGCTGTCCGTAAAGCAGAACACGATCGGTTCCAGCTTGCAGCGCAAGGTTCAAGTCATTCCAGCATTGTGAGGATGTTGTAGTCATTTTATTTCTCTCTTTCGTTGTCGGCGTTATTGCCGACGGAGAGATTATGGACTATCCTCGTAACCATGTCAAGTATTTCAGACCTAGAACTTTTAATAGAACAACTGAACGAAGTTGCCCCACCGCCAAAGATTCCACTTGGCGTGAACCAAATCATAAAAGACAGTGGCGAGTGGCGACTGGTCAAAGTCGGTGCAGGGCTGTACGCAGTCAGAGGTATCTATCGCAACGCCCGTGGCGAAGAAGTTGAGTGTCGCCAAGAAAACGAGATAGTCGGGTTCGCACCTGCCGTCACCACCGCCGTTCGTTTTACCTTGTCAATCCTGTCGAGCTCACGTCACTATTGGATCACCGTCTAATAGGTTGTTTCTACTGCTGGGCTAGGGTACTATCTCTCTCGCTCACTCTCTCACTCTCTTTCGTGGGTGAGCACCATCTAGTTAGGAATATTATGGAAAACGAAACACCGAAGTTTGAACTTCAAGCACCACCACCACCACGCAACGGCTACCGAGTAGGGATGCCACTTATGAGCGAGTTCGTTGCGTTCCTTGACGCCAACGAGGGAGTGTGGGCATTGTTCTACACATATCAAACAAAACAATCCGGTTACCAACGTGCTTCCGACGCACAGAAGAAGTACGGATTGAAGTATGAGTTCGTAGCTCGCAACACCGATCACGGCACTGCGGTATTTGGTCGCAAGAAATCAACCTTCTGACCCCACGCTCACTCTTTGGGAGGTGTACACTTACATCGCTCCTAACAGCAAAACCCCCAGGGAATTTCTCCCTGGGGGTTTTTCTTTGCTATCTACTTTTTGGAGTTGATAGCCATCTTCACTTCTTTGTAAAGCTTTTCGCTGTGGGCTAACTCGTAAGCACTAATCGGTTCTTCAACACCGATCTTCTTGGCAGCAACTTTTGCAATCGCTTTTACATATGGCCATCCGCCCCATGATTCAACCTGTCGCAAGCGAAACTCAAAAGGTGGGCTGGTGTTCTCAACCGGACTGGTTGGAATCACTTTGTCCACAATGTCAGCAAGCTCTACGAACTCAGCCTTCTCTCCGACTTTCTTTTTCTTTGGTACTGGTTTTTCTACAATCTCTGCATCAATAATTTCAATTTCTTCGGCAGCTGGCTCTTCAACCTTTGCTGTTTCGGCAATTGTTGTTTCGGGGAAATACTCAACACCTTCAATGCTTGACACTTCTTCGGGCGTGTAGGACAAGCCAGCGATAATGTCGGGGAACACGATACGACACAACTCACTCGTTGCACGGGCAAGAAGCATGGCACGTGGGTATGTCTTCCAGTTGTTCTTGTTGGCAAGACCAGCCATCTTGGCGTCTTCCATCGTCCAGCGCACTGTGGCTGTACTGCCAGTATCTGCTCTGATCCCCTTAACTTCGCAGACTGTGTTGCTGTTTTCAACCACATCAATGCGGTGCCCATGACGAGCAACCATCGCTCTCATCAATTCGGGAGACATTGCGGTGCGTCCCTCAATGACATGGATACTGTTCAGGGCCTGCATTGGCCCCAGGCCAAGCTCTGCTCCGTACATAATGCAAGCCAAAACTGACTCGTTTTTACCACGTAACGCGGTAGGTACAAAAACTGTGTTACTGACGCGTTGGCTCAGCTTCCACATTGTTTCGTAATCGTGTTGGACAATTGCTATTTCACTCATGGTGTTTCCTTTACTTAATTACCGAGATCGTAGGACGACCCCATGTTATCTGACAATAATCGTCAATGTCAATCTGCATTTCTTTCAATGCCCCAGTGCGCCATCCAAGTGACGCCGTTATCGGCATTGCTTTCTTCAAGTCCTCAACAAGATTAAAGACAGTGCTCGGAGTGATCTCCCCGGTGCCGTTGTTCAAGTGGTGACTTACAATGTCGTTAAGCAATCGCTCACTCTCCCACTTCTTGCTATTGCTACGACGCTTCTCAAATGTACCAAGCCCTTCAACAACCTGTTTCTTGTCGGGCATGAGGTCATAAATGTCGTGCTGAATTGTTTCCACAAGCGCAGCAAGGTTTTGTTTGAAGTCAATTAGGTTTGTAAGTCCGTAACACAACGATTCCCAATCCTGCGCCTCGGCTAGATCTTTGCGGTAATCATCCATCAATAACAATGCGTTTTGAAATGCGACCAGTGCATCTCCTGTGATGCGATCCGGTAACGCTACTTTAATTATTTCTGTCATGACCTGATGTTCCTTTCCAGTGGCCAATGCCACCATTCTGATACAAATATGAAGCTACTGCAAGATTACATCTCACTTTGGTAAGTGCTTTGATTACTTGACCGTACTTCACTTTGCAAATGTTCCTCGTGACTGTAGCCCAGCTACCCTGGATTTGCAATAATCCAACATCCGGTTTTCCTGTATGTCTGATAGCGGAAATGCTCTTTGGGTTGCAACGTGATTCACGATAAGCGATTTTGCTAAATTGTTTAACCGGAAGCTTGTATTCCCTAAACAAAGACTCGTACTCCGGACAACTTTTTATGGGAGTTGCCGACGCACGAGTTGGGGTAAAAGTTATTAATGCGAGAGAGGCGATAAGGATTCGTTTCATTCGGCCGCCTTTCTACGTTTCTTCTCCACAATTGGACGGACGTTTACCACATCCCTAAAAGAACCGTGTCCGACAGCACCGCCATACAAGCAGTAGCTACCGTCCTTGTTGTAACCCTTAACCTTGAACTCACCTGACTGCCCGTGAATACGGACAAGCGAGCCCACTGGTAACCGATTATTGTCTGTCATATTGCTCCTAACAGTATTGGTCAATTATAGCTTACAGCTAGTTAAAGAGAATTTGTGTGATTGATTACATCATCAAAAGGTGGATCATCTTCAATGTTTTCTACATACCAGTACTGGGTATTGGTGATGTAAGACGGTCTCTCAGGTTCAAATTCTACAAAGGATGAATCGAAAACCAACATCCTGTTTCCAGGGAAAGCTCCAAGCGCACCACACTCAAGCTGCACAAAGTTAAAGTGCTTGTGTTGATCCGGACACATAGCGAAGTGGTCATCGTAAGGCGCAGCAGTAAAAATGTACCTGCCAATCTCCCACTGGCCCTTCATGTAAACCTTGACCGGCATCTCTTTCAGTGCGTCATACTCGTGCGTCACAAAATCCCACCCGTAACAAGACCATATTTGCAGGTGATCTAGTGGGTGGTTGTGCGAGGTCTTAGGGTTAAATGTGATTGCATGAACCGGAACATGCTGAACCATTGCACCGTTGTTGAGCAACAGCGAAAGACCCCAGGCTCTCCCGGGAAGAGAAGAAAGTCCGTACACCATGCAGGAAGTGAACTCCCCATGACCCTTCTGCATGTCGTAAAGAAACTCATTACGAACGTAACAGTAAAAAGGCTTAGGGATATCTGCTATGTGTGTGGACATTATTTCTTCTTCTTGCGCCGATTCTTTTTCTGTTCGGCTAGTTCTTCTTGACCCTTGCGTGACTTCCACCGATGGCACAAGCATTCACAGTTATCATGAACGTACTGAGGCCAAATAGTAATAGCACGATCGACCTCTCCACAGTGGTCGCAGGCCATTAAGCAGCTTCGTGGTCGATGATCTGCTGTACGAAATTATAGCACTTCAGCAGTTCTTCGGTCTCATGTTCACCGGATGGCACTACCTTGCGAAGAAAATAAAGGAGCATTTCCCAGTTCATGTGACCTCACTAAGACTTCTACCCGTTGCACCATTTGCACGGGAATATGGAACACAGAATGTACCATACCGTCAGAGCTAAATGTTGCCACCATGCTAATGTGGTTTTCTTTTCCACCCTTATCTGTGGGTAACAAAAAACCGCAACTGTTAACTACGCAGGGGCCGTCGTCTTCAAGGTTGACATAATCTTCCCACCCGTCTGTTCCAACGTGGGCGTCATGCCACACAACCATTGCAGGGGTGAGATCAAAGTCCATGACTACACTTTAAACCATTGACCACGCCAGGAAGCAGTACCGTCAAAGATAGGGATTGACTCGTAAGTAAATCGATTCTTGCCGGTAGTTTCATACTCTACTACGGCTAGCCCTTGTTGCCAGTTCTCATGAGATACCAACGGGCGACCATCAATATCCATGCCCTGCTTAGTGCTCGGAACTGCTCCGTCAAGCCGTGCCAAGCAGCCTGGAGACGCTGCCATAATGGTTCGTGGGCCATCATAATCCTCTCGGGTCTTGTAAGCCAGCTCAATTCTGTGGATATGTCCATAGATAACGCTGTGTTTCTCATTGGCAAGGTACATGTGGGCGGTTGACCCACTGCTCTTGACCTTGCTTCCGTGAATAATCCGGATCTTGTTGTTAAGCCAAATGTGTGAGGCTGGGTAGCCTGGACGGTATTCCACCCCATAGTCCTCCATACGGCACAGGAAGGGCACAGAGAGCACGGGCCAGGTGTCGGGTACATTTCCTCGTCTAAGGCCAAAGGCGGCCCTAGCGTTGTCTAGGATGTGGTTTGGGAGGCGTTCCTCGTGGTTGCCTGCCAGCCATATGATCTCGGCGTGGGGAGCTGCGGCCCGAATCTGAGCGCAGATAAGGGAAGCGCGGTCAATGGCTTCCTGAGTGGTCTGTTGGTATGCCGGGGTAATGCGGTACTTGCTGAGCTCCGGTAAGTCCAGGTTGTCCCCGACGAGGGCTACCACATCAGGCTTAGCTTCCTTGGTAATTGCAAGCGCAAGGTCGATAGCCTTCTCATCGTGAGTTGGCTCCATCTTCCCCTTGCGGTTCCGGTAGTAACCAATCTGCATGTCCGGCAAAACGACACAGCGCTTCATCTCGGATTCCATTGGCTTGGAACGGTTGCGTGGAATGGCTACTCGGGGCCCCTGCTGGATAACAGGCCATTCGGGCTTTTGTGCTGGCTTATAAACTAAAGTCATACATCCTCCTAATGGAGTTGCATATTAGCGGTTGCGTGCGGTGTTATTAGCGCTTCCGACAAGCATAGACTGGATTCCTGCAAGACGTGCTTGTTTTCCAGCTTCACTTAATTTCTGCTTGTTTAAGAAATCACCAAATTCTCGCCCTGTTGAATTTGATTTTGCATACCGCATCTGCATTGCTCTTGCCCGCGCAAGACGAGACAAATGCTCATCAAAATTTACACCAGGAGAAACGTAACTAGAAGGCGGTAAAAGTTCAGGTTTTAAAACATTTAAAGATAAATGCTGAACATCGCCGCCCATAATTTCACCACCGGTATGGGGGATAACGCCATAACCGCTGTCAGTTAAATAATCATAAAATTGTTCTTTAGGAGTCAAGTCACCAAAAATGTCGGTTGCTATGCCCGCTTCAGAATTGGCTTGCGCTAAAAGTGCACTAAGCTCATTTTGAATATTATGATAACCTTTTGTTTTTGCTGAAGATGTATGCAGGTTTCTAAGAGCATCTAATTGAGTGTTGACGCCCTGATCATTTGATAACTGTGGATAGTTTTGATAAATAAAATCTTTCCATTCGTCAGCAAGATTTTCAAACATTTCCTTAGATCCGCCAGCTGTTCTAATATCCATAGCTTTAAGGTCGCCAACGGACTGGATCACTCCATCAGAATCTTTAACAACCGGCAAATCCCAATAGTTTTGTCCGCCAACATTTGGTGTACCCATTTGAAATTTTGGTTGCAAATCTCTATTTTTAAAATAGTTATACGGGTTTACTTCGTCTAGGTATTGGAAAAAGGCGTCATCCATGTGAAGCGCAATTTGTTCAGGAGTGTTCTTCCAACCTTTCATTTGATCTTGTATTCGCTTAATTGTATCCGCTTTCCATTGTGCAGATAAATTATCTATTTGTTGATAATAGCCTTCAGAAAAAGGCATTTCTGCTGGACGGAAATTATTATTGGGAGAAAGATAAAGACCGCTATTCGGATCCACGACAGCTGTTTTTGAATACGATCCTTTTGCTCCCCGTACTACGGGATGCTTAAATCTAATTTCTTGATTTAAGGCGGCTTCTTTCATTCCGTAGTCAACGTTTCTATTCCCAAACTTTTTCAACATGCTTTCAAAAGCGTTTTGAGGGTTTTGTTCAAAAACTATAGGACGAATTGAATCGTTAATTATTGCCAAAGCTTCTTCTTTTGTTGCGACACTGTCAAGAAGTTCTTTAACTGTCATGTCACCAAAATCTTGTCCGTAATATGGGCTATCAGTGCGAAATGGAATATTGCTAGCGCGAGAATTTAAACCAACAAATTGATTTCTAAAATCATCCAATTGAGCTTTTCTGATTTCTTCTCCAATTTCTCGATATGGAATTTGTTCTCCGTAAACACTCCCGCTACTTCCATTTCTCATCCAAGGTTTGTCGTATACGCCGTAGCCTGGCATTAAATCATCAACAAAATTTTTAGGCAAAACAGACGACGGGAATCTATCTCTGATAACTGGATTGCCCATGTCGTCAAGATACGTTAATGACATGGCACCGGAATCAGTGTTGTATATACCGCCACTAAATGCTTGCGTCGCACCGGATCCACGTCGACCTCTAAGTCTTGCAGCTTCTTTCATAGAACTTAATTTAGAAGGAAGAGAAGCGCCCTGCGGATTTGTATGCCAAAATCGTTGAAACCCTTCAGGTAGTTTTTCAATCCATTCCGGTCTGTTCATTCCGGTTACTCCAGTAGCTGAAGCACCATATTCAATTCCAGGTTTTACCATTGATTGCTGTTGAAGCAAAGCTAAATCACCGGCAGCTTCACGAGCTTCACGAGTAATGCCTTCAAGACGTGGAGGAGCGTATTCAAATGGTTGCATTAACGGTGGCGTCCACCCGCTTCTTGCTTGTGCTCGTGCCGCCCTACTTGCGGCAAGGCCTGAGAAGAAGTTTTTACCAGCCTGCTTTAAGGGTGCACTGGATTGGGCAGCTGTCCTAACTCCGGGAATAACGCTAGCAATGTTTATAGCATCTTCGCCTAGAGCCATAAGTCGTTCCGAGGTGCTTGCGCCGCTAAATGGGTTCAATGCCGTATCGGCGTTTTGCAAAGACGCGGTACGCCCAAAAGACTGTAAAGGGTATTTGATTAGGTTGTCACCCGCAAACTTGATCATCTGCCCTACGGAGTCAGAGTAGACGTCTCCACCCATGTAAGGGGCGATGGTCTTTACAGGAACACGCTTGTCGTAATATGCCCTGTAGTTAGCCTCGGCTTGCTGACGGGAATCAATGGCCTGTTCCGCTTGCCGGACGTTTGTGAACTGTTTTCTTGGACTAACAGTGCCAGCGTTGGCTGAGGCTACAGTGGTGCCGCTATTGTTAAGCGCCTCTAGCCAGGCAGCAGGAATCTCCGGCTGCTCAGGGACAGCTGGAGTTCTCTTCTTAGGCGTGACAGGCGGACGAAGCATTACTTCTCCGGCAAAAGATTGTAGCCTTCAGGAAGAAGCCCACGCGCATACATTAGTCTTTTGTTGTTGAGAGCAATTTCTCTTTTGCGATTGGCGATCATATTTTTAATAGCCTCTTCATATGCTCCCCTGTTGGGAAAATAAGAATCAGCATCGTAAGAAACTTTTCCAAAAATTTCCAATGGCCCTGGAACTGCGGCCGCTTTATTTCTCCCATCAACCAATTCTTTAGCAAGATTAGCATCATCAATTACCCCCTCTGCCCTACCTCTTGTAAGATAGGTATTAATGGAATCGATGCTCATATTGTTTGAAAGTCGATCAGACCAAGCCATTGCATCCGTAGTTGCACGATCAGCCAATGTGTCATACCCTGCGCCAGTTCTAGGGTCGCTCAATCTCCATTGGTAGGCGTATCCATCTAAAGCGTCTTTTGCCGCTCCCATGTTCTTGGTTACATTGGGGTCAACGTAAGTTAATGATGGGTTTTTTGTTGTGTGGAGCCCATATTCATATAGCGGGGGGGCGGTCATATTTTGCGGCAAACGCACTCGGGCAAACGGATTACGTGCAGCTCCTGCTGTCCGCATAGCAGGGAATACGGATGCAAAGTTCATGGCATCTTCGCCAAAAGCACCAAGTCGTTGTGTAATGCTTGCCCCGCTGTTCGGGTTGAAAGCTGTGTTTGCATTTTCTCCTTTAAGAGTGCGCCACATAGATTTTGCCGGATTCCCAACAAGAAAATCGCCAACCTTTGCAGCATCTACTGCCAGGCCATACAAGCCACCCCACTTATTGGAATCGTAGGTTCCGTACTTACCCCCGTCGACCATTTCCCCCGTGCCGGGATTTGGTCTTGATGGCGCTTGTGGAGTCGCAGCAGTTTTTCTGTTGGTAAGTGCTTCTAGCCAGGCAGGAGTAACAATTTCCGGGGCATCCTGGAAAGTTCTCTTCTTAGGCGTGACGGGTGGACGAAGCATTACTTTACTTTTTCATCTCCCGACGACCTTCATTATCTGTGTATCCGTAGGTGACTTCGGTGATATTGCCGCGCTTGTTGTATTTGGTAGCCGCACCGCGATTATAAGGCGGAAGGGTTTTGTTTGTTGCGTTTAATTTGGCCTGATCTTTTTTCATGACGCCGCTGAATGTTTCGCCAAACCCTGAATTGCCGTATTTGTCTCGGCGGTTACGCCCCCGGCCTGCTTTTTCTTCTGCAAGACGTTTTTTTGCTGCTGATCCTGAATCGTTTACTGCCATTGTTCTAAATACCTTCGGGGATAATGAGCAGCTCTAATCCTGCCTCTTTAGATAATACAGGAGCGTGAAAGGTAATGGTAGGGACGTATCCAGGGGCATCGTCGTCAACTACACCAGCGTCTACCAGCCCGTCAATAGCTGCCTTGGCTGTGGGGTAGCAGGCCCCAGTGTCTTGAAACTTGCGGTCAGGCAGGATTGGGGTAACCTCGATACGGATAGACCGGAAATGGGGAATCCCGGCCTCAAGCGCAGCGTCTCGGAACGCCTCCCTCCACCACTTGGTAATGGCAGCCCGCTGATAGTGGGAACCCTTCTTACGCTCCTGGTTAGTTGTCCAGGGGCGCTGGCCCTTCACTATCACGCTGTATTCCATCAGGGCACCGTATCACCAGTCTCAATGGCCCTACGGCGCTTGAGGGTTTCAATAGTACGCAGACGGTCACGAGCACTACGCATCACATCTTCAATTTGACTATCTGCCTGGTACGGAATACCTGGAAGAGAGAACAAGCGTCCAACAGCTGCCAACCTGCCACCGTACTTGACATTGGGTTGACGAGTGCGTGGGTTGAGACGAACTTCGCCAGTGTCGTAACGAGCAACCGGACCAAGGGCAATGCGAGTACCTGGAATGCGTGATCCGGGTGCAACGTTCATGGCGCGGCTAACAATTGGGAACTGCTGTGCAGTAAATCCAAGCAATTCACGTGGGCGAGTAAAAGGAAGAAGTGGCGGTGAAATTTCTGATCCGCTGAGTGTGTACGCACCACTTCCCGACGGCCTAGAAATCGGCTGGAAGCCTTTGGCAATATTTCTTCCAGTCAGCACCGCAGCACCAATACGTGGTACGGGGCCAAGGGTGTTAAGCGCTGGCCTAACATCCTCGTCGGCAAGGACTGAACCAATTGGACCACCGAAAACGTCACCAAACGGGTTAAGAATGTTTGTTGAGAATGCTCCGCCGAACCATGTTGGGTTGCCGTATCGCAAGCCCATGGGGTCTTCGTCGGGATCGTAAACAAGTGTTCCCATGTAAATGTACCAGCGAAGAGACTGCGGGCTGTCGGAACCGAGCATCATGAACACTTTATGGATGTGCTTTGTCCATGCGTAGAAAGGAATAAAAGGGGTCACATACTTTCGTTCACTCATCGAAAGGTCAGCAAAGTCACCCAAGAAGTCGTTTGCAGTGTCTGCAGCTTCAAGAACAATCTTACGCAATTCCGGATCGTTCTTCCAAGAACCGTCAGCAGCAACGGTGTCAAGGTCAACACCCTTAGCCTTTAATTTGGTATCAAGAACTTCAAGGAAATAGGCGTGACGCTGAATACGGTTGATTGTTTCGTTGATCTTGAACGAAGTGTTGATTACGCCTCGGCCACGAACGGCTTCCGGGTATTGCTTTCCTGTCAAACGAGTCAGCAATGGAGGAAGTGCGTTTCCTTCCGGAATGTTGTACAAGTACCGGCGGTCAGCCAAAGAAGCGCTAATGTCCTGAATTGGTGATTCTTTAGCAATTCGAATCTTGGGGGTAGGGGTTGGCAATTCTGAAGTTGCATCTACAAGGGTGCGTAGACCAGGGCCGTACTCTTCAGCCTTAACTTCCTTCATGCGGCGAATCATGTCCACCACATTGACACCGCTCATTTGAGCAATAATCATGTTGGAGAAAAGGTCGCCAAGCTGCCAGGCGACAGACAACACAAGGGTTGATGTTTTGAATTGGCTTGTTACCTTGTGGGCACCACGAAGAAATCCGTTCCATGAAGCTGGGTCAATGACAGCCTCAACCTTTGCAATAGCTTCAGAGAAACCTGTAGGAACAAACATAGTTTCATGAGTAACGCGAGCAATCGGCATACGTGAAGTAATTTTGCTGTACGGATCAATAGCTTTAAATCCACGGTTCGCCATCTCAATAACAACAAGACGACCGTATTCTTCTTTAAGCGCAGCGTTGAAAGCGGCCTTTGGGTTGGGCACACCGGAAGAAAAAGCTGCTGTTCCGCCTTCAGCTTCTGCAATGTCAGCACCAACACGAACTACGGATTGATTGAGATCGTCTTCACTCATGCGTGAGACTTTTTGGTAAGCCTTTTCGTAAAGCGAACGTGACAAATCCTCACCAAGTACTTCAATACCTGTATTGCCAAACTGTGCAACAAGCATACGGTACGATTCGTTGGAGCTCATGCGGCCCACGTCTTTACCTAGTCGTGCAGCAACGCCACGAATAGAGAAGATTGTTTGGCGATCACCGTCTCGATAGTGTTCGCTTGTCAGGATTTCAAATCCGGAAAGACCAGCTCGCTGGAGGTCCATTGCCAAGCCGCCCGTAAAGACTGCAGGGCGACCAGTAGGTACATACATTGGCCCCTGGAACTGGAAATCTTCACCGTCGGGAAGGCCTACAGCAAACTGTTCTGACGGGTAGCCACCTTCCATTGCAACTCGCAACGGGGCAGCTCCACCCATTGATTGAATGTCGGCAAGAGTTTGAGAAGATTCCAGGCGGTTCTCAATGATCTTGAGCTTACGAGCCTTCTTCTTTTTATCTTTAATTTTTTCACGCAAAGCAGATTGAGTAGCAGCGTTCTTTGCTAAAGCAAGACGAGCCTTGGTGCCGGTCTTTTGAAGCTGGATCAGCCTTTCCGCTTCTCCACGATACTTTTCCGACTGAACAATAAACTCTTCAAAGGCTGCCAGGCGTTCAGTTGCTCGCTGGGCAGCACGCATCTTCTTTGTTGCGTCTTTGGCCATTGCGTTAATGACGTCAGCTTCGTAGGCGGCACGACGAACGGTCGGATCAGAGATCTTGCGTTCCGGCACTACGTCGGTTGGCTTATCAGCAATGACACGCAAAGATGGGATTTCGTTGTCGCCAAGGATTTCCCGAGCACGATTGACAACAGTTACAAGATCATTGTCAACACCCTCTTCGTTAATCAAGCGGTCAAGGTAATCCTGTGCCTGCTGAAGTTCAGGGTTCTCGTCGATTGCGGCAAGAGGGTCGAAGTTCTTGCTCTTGCTTTCCTTTAGCGCCTTCTTGGCACGTTCGTATTCACGTACAGTTTCAAGAAACTGCTGGCCCCATTCGTCAGGTGTGAGACCGTAAGGGTCGGCTAGCTGGTCAATGTTATCTGCAACACGGATAAGCTTTGGACCCTTGGCTGCGGTGCTGCGTTCCGTAGTTGAACGGAAATATGTACGGGCGAGACGACGGCGTTCACGTGAGTCAAGCTTGTCCCACCATTCCCACTCGGCTGTACCGGAACGTACATTGACATAGAATGTTACGGAATCATTGGCACGGTCCCACTTGCCGCCGATGCCTTCAAGGACACCAGCATAGGTACGTACTTCTTCCTGTGCTTTGGCCTGTGCGTCTTTGCGGTATGTCTCAATGTCTTCGGGTGTTGGGTTACGCATTGACTCAATGTCACGCTCCAACATGGCACGTTCTTCAACTTGGCCTCTAAAGTTTGCGTACAACGCAGGATCTTGGGCAACGCTGTTAGCAAGCTGTTCAAGCTCGGGGTCAATGAGGGCTGCACCATCTGCAGCAGCTTCTGCTCTTTGTGCAGCTGTTTCTTTACGAAGATTGGACAGACGGCCCTTTTGTTCACCAATTCCCCTTGTCCCTGCAAAATATTGTTCAACGGTAAGTTTGTTGGGGTTGGCTTTTATTGGTCCTTCTACACCACGCTGCAATAAGTTGTGGTACTCCTTGGGGAGCAAGGAAAGAATACTGGATCCCCTCTTAAGTCCCTCGTCGCGCAATTGCATAGAGATGGTTGTACTGTCAACGGAGCCAGGGTCGCCAAGCTTTTTGTCGTATGGTTCAATAACGTCATCAAGACGAAGGAGGCCGTACTCAGCACTGATGATGTAAATGCGGTCGTCGTCAAACATTTCACGAGCCGTAGCCAGTGCATCTTTAAACATTGAGCCTTGGTACATTTCGGCAGCCGTAGTTGCAACCGGACCCTTGGCAGCACCGCAAGGGATAATTACATAGTCAGCCCGGGTGTTCTTGGCTGTCGGTGGCTTTGCTTGTTCAAGAACGTCGTCAACTTTTGCAAGGCGCTTAACTTCGCCTCGGCCTTCAATAACATCAACTACGTATTTAAGGTCAGAAGCAAGAGAAAATTTTTTGCTTCCTTTTAATTCGTTTTCTATCGCTTCTTTAAGAACATCGATGATCTGCTGTCTAAGAACGGGATCGTCTACCGGGATATTGTTAAGGATTGTTTGATCTTGGGTGAGCCCTTCCGTTGGGTCAAAATCATCAAGCTCTGCAAAAATGTTTGAAGCAACCGAAGAAGCTTCTTCCCTGCCCGGCCATTGCTCTTCGTCCCAAAACAGGTCTTGAATGTCACTAGCGTTTCTGTCAATAGGAACAATGTTGTCCCTGACACCAGGAATTAAAGAGTCGGGACGAACAAGTTCAATCCCCGTAGATCTAGACCATTCGGGTATGTCTTGAATAGCTTTACGTAGCGTAGCAATGTCTTTTAATGCAGCTGTTTTTAAAGACGCCTTGGCTTTTGTGAGACCTTCAATTCTCACCAACCAGCCAATATTGTTCTCCATTCCTGCTCCGAAATTTAATTCCTGGGCACCACGATCTTTGTTGATTGCATCTTCAAGAATGTCAAGATATTGAAGAACGGTTTCAACTGGGGCATCGACAGAAAACTTAAGTGAAGGAATAACTCCAGTTTTGGGAACGCTTGGTAAAGTTATTTCAATAGTCGGAGCGCCACCTTGAGAATCTCTTATAACCCTAACGCCAGGAATACGTGCGTTTGTCCATGTAATTTGGGTGGCAGTTTTATGAACTGCAAAATGGTTTTCAATTTTGTTTAATTCTTCAAGAGATTTTCTTAAATATTC
>Ga0208225_1000018_pt1 | contig 43794 bp, 27 predicted proteins | sample LakMenEpi15Jun10_FD_150701 | JGI IMG/M metagenome (GOLD analysis project Ga0208225, IMG submission 150701) | Freshwater microbial communities from Lake Mendota, WI - 15JUN2010 deep hole epilimnion (SPAdes) | ecosystem: Environmental > Aquatic > Freshwater > Lake > Epilimnion/Euphotic zone ... | reverse complement strand
CTACGACCTGCGCGGACAGCGGGCCAGGAGCCCCGCACTACGACCTGCGCGGACAGCGGGCCGGGAGACCCGCTCTACGTGCTCTCGAACAACCGCTACTGCGGTTTCTCGAGCTCGATTCGACCAAGGCTTTGTGCTGGCATGCAGATCGATACACGGATACTATCTGGCCACTTCACCGCATGCCCCAACCAATTGACGAAGTGTTGAGTATGCTCGTCCGTGCACAGCGATGCGTCTTGCATCAAGATAGCAGCAACAGGTGGCTCGCTATCCATGATGCACTCCGCCTTGGCTACCGGCCAATACGAATCCTCGCCCAAAGCTTGCTCCGATGATTCATCGTCGGAGTTTTCAAGCTTCTCAAAATCCTCCGTCGCAATGGCTTCGATTTGCAACTCAAAGCTTTCGTAATCGACCGTGGTTCGCGAGATGCGATTGTGACGCATGGTCGGCTGCTCGATTTCAGTCGGATCAAACCGCGCCATGATTTCTACATCAAGCAACTGCACACTCATGTTCGTATCGAGAATGTCCGCAACATTGAGAATGGTGGGTTCCCAAGGGATCTCATCAAGCGATTGAGCAGGATCGAGAAACACCAACGTCCCGCTATAGCCTTGCTCGCTGATTTTGTGCCCAAAGAAAAATGCAAACGGATCTTCTTGGCCATCATAAATCAAGACAGCTTGCAACCCCGTGCTCGATTGATTCTTGATAATGAATTCAAAGTCATCGCCGTCCATGCTCACCAGTCCTTGAAGTTGTTCTTAAATCACTATTTCGCAACAGGGCAACTACACCCGTGGAGATCAATGTCACCCAAGGCGATTATAGCCGTAAACCGTTGAATTGGAGGATACCAATGCTTACGCAAGTCGTCGAAGAGTTTCCCGCAATTGACCGAGAATCATCGCTGTCGCGCCCCAAACCCAACATCCATCGACCCACAAACCCGGTGCCGAGAATTTCATCGAACCTCGCGTCAATTCTCGATGCTCAGGGTCTTGCTCCAACAACTTATCGACCGGCAACAGTAAAACTTTATCGACTTCGGTTAAACAAGGCTTCATCGAAGGAAAGCTTGTACCGATCGCTACGATTGGAACGACGCTATGACGGCTAGCGTAGACGTAAAGACTAGGTAATTCCCCTGCGATGACCAAGCCATCCGTTGTGCACCCGAGCTCTTCAGACATTTCGCGACAAGCCGTTTCGATGGAAGATTCCTCCCCTTCTCGCCTTCCCCCCGGCAAAGAGACTTGCCCGGCATGATCCGGCAAGTTCGAGGGCCGCAAAGTCAACGGAATCACCCAGCGATCTTGATAAGGAAGGATCGCCGCGATGACGGCGGCACTATAAGACGAACGAGGTGCAGGGCCACGATGACGCCCATAACTCGTCTCGGGACTATACACATTGCCTCTCCAAGGTCGCTTTCCTCGGGATTTCCAGCTATCCCAGCGGCTTCGCATCTCGCCCGGATTGCGGAATAACTCGTACACGCGTTCGAAAGGCATTCCGTCGACACTCTTCACGTTTCTTACTCGCGTTTCTTACGATATCCTTCCGACACCTCTCCCGATGTCGCCCCAAATTCTCGGCTACCGAGTTGCTTATCCGGGAGCCTGTTGGTCTACCAACGCTCTTTGGTTTATCATAAGGTGATCAACACGATGCAAATTCCGTAAATGCATCTTACAAGAACTCGAGCAACGATCCCAGAGCCATTAAGCTGGGATCGTTCGGCGAGCGACTGAAAATCCGAAAGTGTTTGCTCTTATGGTGCGTCGTTCTAACAACGAAACCGACACGATTGCCAGTGTGTTGCGGGTACTACCCGCAAAATGGGTCGTCGCCATCATCGCGATCGCCCTGGTCTACTTCCTTCTACAACCTCGCTTGAACTCGTGGTTCGGATGGAACTTGCCCACCGTCGCTGCAATGCTTGGCCAAGAACCCCCGGCCAAGGTCACCAAAAAGCCGGAACCGAAATCAACGCCGTCGAACTCGCAGACCACCAAGTCCACCTCGAACGATTCGACAACCCCCCGGTCAACAAGCCAAAGCTCAACAAAACCGAGCTCAACAAGTACTGACAAAACAAGTACTGACAATACGAAGTCAGGAACTGCCGATTCCGGCTCCCAAAATACAGGTTCCACCAATTCAAGATCGACCAAACCGCCAGAGGGAAAATCAACACCGAGCGGAGCGAGCAATACAACACCGAGCTCCGCGAGCAATACAACACCGAGCTCCGCGAGCAATACAACACCGAGCTCCGCGAGTAAGTCAACACCGAGCTCTGCGAGTAAGACAGCACAAAGCGGTACGACCAAGTCAACAAGCAACACTACCAACAACTCAACCAACAAAGCTTCGACGGCCGAACCACCTGCATCCGACGCAAAATACCGAATCCTTAAACCGGTCGGACGCGATCGCTACGAATCCCCCGCCGGTTTGATCTATGCACCCGGAAGCGAAGAAGGCCACCGGCTTGATCATATCGCGAAACACTTGCGAGACGAGCCGGATCGCCCAGGAAGTCACGGAGTGTTCGACGGCGATATGTCGGCGTTCCTCGTCGCCATCGACGATGCGTACAAACGGGCAAAAGGTCACGCGAAGGGAACGAAGATCCGAGACGACGACGGAGCGACGATTCTCGAAGCCCCCTTCGACCAACCCATCGGATACCTTGGAGGAACCGAAGGGGCTCGACGCAAATATCCCAAACTCAAGCGGATGCGAATCGTACTTCGCGACCGCAACTTGATCACCGCTTTTCCTGTCCAATAAAATTTCCGCAATCCATCCGAAGTCTTGATGCCAAAACCATTTTTGATTTACGTAAAGAAATGCCCGGTCTGCGGGGATGGCTTGTGCCGAGTGCGCGTCTGCCAACACCGAGGTCGACTTACCGGCTCGATCCTGTGCGACGAATGCGAAACCGTTTGGACTGACCCAAGTCTCAAACATAAGTTCACGCAAGGTAACGAACCTAACGAACCTAGTTGCCCCGATTGTGGAAACTCCCATTGGGAACCGAACAGCCATTGGGCGGATATCCCCGAAGTCTGCTTGCTCGGTTGGTATGACTTGGTTCACATCGTCCGACCAGATAACGCACAAGCTTGAGTCGCAGCCAACGAGTTTCTGCTTAGTTGCAACTACACGACTTAATTACTTATCAATTCGAATTACTCAGCCCCTTCCTTCTCAATCCCCGGTGTCATGCATGTTAACTTGGATCATTGTGATTTTTGTCGTTGGGTATCTGGCCATCGCTTTAGAGCATCAGCTCCACATCAATAAAGCCGCTTCGGCTATCCTCACCGGAGTTTTGTGCTGGACATTGTACGCAATCTCTTACGATTCGCTTGTTCCGCAAGCCGCTTACGACGCTTGGCACACAATGCAGGCTGCGAGTGAATCCGAAGGTGGAGTCGATCCAAAACTACACTTCCTCGTCGATGGACAACTGAGCCACCTTTTCTCAGAAACCGCAGGGATCTTGTTCTTTTTGATCGGCGCGATGACTATTGTCGAACTCGTCGATGCCCACGAAGGATTCTCGTTGATCACCAAATTTGTCCGTTCCAAAAGCAAAGTGACTTTGCTGTGGGTCATCGGTATCTGCACGTTTTTCTTGTCAGCAGTCTTGGATAATCTGACGACCACCATCGTTATGATCTCGGTGTTGCGCAAGCTTGTGGCGGACCGAGAACTTCGACTTCTCTACGTCGGTGTAGTGGTCATCGCCGCCAATGCCGGTGGCGCTTGGACGGTCATAGGCGACGTGACAACGACGATGATCTGGATGAAACACAAGATTGGGGAATGGGAAGTGATGCGGGATTTATTCTTGGCCAGCATCGCATGCTTGCTCGTTCCGCTAATCCTGCTTTCCCTGAAACTCAAAGGTGAACTAGAAGCTCCGCAAGCAACCGACGCAGATCGCGAAGAGAGGTCGATTGAAACTTGGCACAAAGCACTCTTCCTATTTCTGGGAGTCGCGGGGCTACTAAGCGTTCCGATATTCAAAACCTACACCCACTTGCCCCCATTCATGGGAATGATGCTTAGCTTGGGTTTCCTATGGCTCGCTTCGGAACTCGTCTCTCACACCATGGATGAGAAGACCAAGAGCAGTACCGGGGTTTTGGCGGCTCTGCGACGCATCGACATGTCAAGCGTCTTGTTCTTTCTCGGGATCCTGCTCGCAGTCGGATCGCTCGGATCGATCGGTGTCTTGACGCAATTGGCCCAGTGGCTTCAAGCCACATTGAAGAACCAATCGCTCATCGCGGTGATTATCGGATTGGTCTCCGCGGTGGTAGACAACGTACCGTTGGTCGCGGCAGGGATCGAAATGTACTCGTCAACCAACGCCTTGAACGACCCGTTCTGGATGTTGCTAGCTTATTGCGGAGGGACCGGGGGAAGCTGTTTGATCATCGGATCGGCTGCCGGGGTGGCTGCGATGGGGCTCGAAAAAATCGATTTCTTTTGGTACTTGAAAAAGATCACTCCGTTGGCTTTTGCTGGCTATTTCGCAGGAATTCTTGTCTATTTCTTGCAACAAGCGATTTTCTAAGGGGAGAGAGGGAATTCGCGGGGTGTGGTCGAGTCCGATTCGATTGCGGTTTTTCTCATGACCGAGGCCGGATTGAATCTTACCGAGTCGGCTTGAATCCCTAAAATTCTGACCATGGTTGCCGGTCGGAGGGCGAAAATCTTCCTCCCCCCCAGCAACCCATCCCTCTTATTCGAATTGAACCAAGCGATGAGCAAGCTGTTTTCCGATCGAACAAGCCAACTGCCCGATGACCAACGGATCGTGATGACGGCCGTTGGGTTGACAAGTCCCAACGGGAACAATCTCGAAGACTACCGTGCAGCTCTGTTGGCGGGTCGCAGCGGTGTACGCAATTACAACATTCGCTACGTCGGCGATACCCATGCCGGGGTGTGCGATTTTGAAGCGGTCAAATACCAAAGCAAACGCGATATGCGTCGGGGCACACGAGCCGGCACGATCGGCATTTGGTCGGCCCGCGAAGCCATCAGTCGCAGTGGGCTCGATTGGGAAAATGTCGACAAGTCCCGGGTGGGCATCTATATCGGGATCACCGAACACGGAAACGTGGAAACAGAGAACGAAATCTATTCGATCTCGCAGTTTAACTACGATACGACCGTCTGGTCTCACCACCACAATCCCCGAACGGTTGCCAACAACCCAGCCGGCGAAATCGCGTTGAACATGGGGATCACCGGCCCGCACTACACCATCGGTGCCGCTTGCGCCGCAGGGAATGCAGGGATCATCCAAGGTGTCCAAATGCTGCGGTTGCACGAATGCGATCTTGCAATCGCCGGCGGGGTATCCGAGAGCATTCACACCTTCGGTATTTTCGCCTCCTTCAAATCCCAAGGTGCCCTTGCAAGCAACGCTGATCCAACGAAGGCTTCTCGTCCCTTCGATAAAAACCGAAATGGAATTGTCGTCGCCGAAGGAGGATGCTTGTACATCCTCGAACGCCTTTCGGACGCCAAAGCCCGATCGGCCAACATTCTGGCTGAAATAGTCTCCTATGCGATCAATACAGACGCCACCGATTTCGTCTTGCCAAACCCGGAGCGGCAAGCCCAGTGCGTGCGGTTGGCTCTCCAGCGCGGGGGTGTTACCCCCGAGCAGATCGACATCGTCAGCACTCACGCCACGGGAACGACCAGCGGGGACAACCAAGAAACCGACGCTCTGAGACAAGTCTTCTGCGGGTCGGGCGGGGGTGGAAAAACCCGTTTCAACAACACCAAAAGCTTCATCGGCCACACGATGGGAGCCGCCGGAGCCTTGGAATTAGCAGGGAATTTACCCAGTTTTGAGGACAGGGTTTGCCATGCTACCATAAATGTGGACAATTTAGACGAACAGTGCGCGCTCGACGGTCTGGTCATCAACCAACCCCAAGAGCTCGAACGGGTCGACTACATTCTCAATAATTCCTTCGGCATGCTGGGCATCAACTCCGTTCTGCTCGTCAGACGGTTCGCTTGATCACCCGGAACGCCTCCCTTATTTTTCATACGCAGTTTTATCCTCGCCGTTTTCCTTCGGAGTGACGCAATCCATGACAGCAGCAGAAATCCGGAATGAGATCCTCGATATTTTGAGCGACATCGCTCCCGATGAAGATCTCTCCGGTCTTGAGGACAGCAAGTCGTTTCGCGAGCAACTTGAGCTCGATAGCATGGACTTCTTGGATATCGTGATGGAACTGCGGAAACGTCATCGCGTTCAAATTCCCGAGGAAGACTACGGCAATCTCGCTTCTATGTCCTCGACGGTAACCTACCTCGAACCGAAAATGCGCGACATCGTAGCAGCGTAAGCTACGAAGTTGCCCTCATGAACTTACCCTGCCCAAGCATGCGATGGCCGCTGGTAAGTTCACATACTATGAAACTCAGTAACCTAGGCTTGCTATGGTTGCTTCGCAGGGACAATTACGGGTAGGCAACTCAGTGCCTCCCGTTTCTTATCGCCACCAAAGCTCCCTATGCGCCATCGATCTACCCGTGATGTCGTTGAAGACCTGCGCTCTGCCGGACGGTTGATCGAAGTCGACACACCCCTGTCTCCCCATCTGGAAATCCCCGAGATCCAACGACGCGTCTACGCACGAGGTGGTCCTGCACTCCTCTTCTCCCGCCCGACCAACACTTCCTTCCCCATGGCAAGCAACTTGTTCGGCTCGCTCGAACAAGCCCGATACTTATTCCGCGATACCATCGATCGTGTCCGACGCGCTATCGAATTAAAAATCGACCCGACCGCCTTCTTTCGAAAACCCACCCGCTACCTCTCCGCTCCTTGGACCGCTTGGACGATGCTCCCAAAGTCCCTGCGGGCCGACTCGGTAAGAGCCCGCTCTGTACTTGCAAACCCGTGTCGTATCAGCGACTTGCCTAAGCTGGTTTCATGGCCCGATGATGGAGGACCATTTGTTACCCTCCCTCAAGTCCTCAGCTTGCCACCCCAATCAAGCACTACAGCAAACAAAGCAAACCCTCGCCGAAGCGACCTTACGCGGTGCAACCTCGGCATGTATCGCATCCAACTCTCCGGAAACGAATACCAAACCGATCGCGAAATTGGCCTGCACTACCAACTGCACCGTGGTATCGGAGTCCACCATCAACAAGCCCTTGCAGCAGGTGCCCCATTCCCCGTTACCATCACCGTCGGTGGCACCCCCGCTATGAGCCTCGCTGCCGTGATGCCTCTGCCGGAAGGAGTCGGTGAACTGACCTTTGCAGGTGCCATGGCGGGTGGACGTATCCCCATGATCCAAGCCCCGGCTCCGATCTACGCCGATGCTGACTTCGCAATCAGCGGTATCATCGACCCAACTTCACTAAAGCCCGAAGGCCCCTTCGGTGACCACCTCGGATACTACGCCAAAACCCACCCGTTCCCTTGGATGCACGTCCAGAGTGTCAGCCATCGCCCCGGGGCGATATGGCCTTTTACTGTCGTCGGACGCCCTCCCCAAGAAGACACGACTTTCGGAGAGCTGATCCACGAACTGACCGGTCCGATCATCCCAAGCGTCCTGCCCGGAGTTCGAGGAGTCCATGCGGTGGACGTCGCAGGTGTCCACCCTCTGCTACTCGCAATCGGTTCAGAGCGCTACACTCCCTACAAGAAACCTAATCGCCCCCAAGAACTTTTGACCCAAGCCAATGCGATCCTCGGCCAAGGCCAAATGTCCCTTGCGAAATACCTGTTCATTATCGATGGGAACGATCCGAATCACCCGGACTTGTACGACCTACAATCTTTCTTCATCTGGGTCTTCGAGCGGATCGATTTTGCGAACGGGCTCCATTTTCAAACCAAAACCACCATCGATACGTTGGACTACTCCGGCGAAGGATGGAATCAAGGTTCGAAACTTGTCACTGCCATAAGCGGTGAGAAACGGCGAGAACTCACCAGAACTTTACCATCGAACTTGCAGCTTCCAGAAGGTGTCCAACACCCCAAACTCTGCTTGCCAGGAGTCGTTGCCGTCGAGTCAAAACTTGAGCTCGACACAATCATGCAACGCTTCAATCAAATCCCTCCAACCCGAGAGTCCGCCTCCGCCCCATCAAGCTCACCCCAAATCGCTCTCATCGTTTTGGTCGATGATGCGGATTTCACCAGCCGATCGATCGCTAACTGGACTTGGGTCACCTTCACCCGAAGCAATCCATCGATCGACATGCGAGGGATCGGGGAACGGGTCGAACACAAACATTGGAGCTGCACAGGCCCCCTGGTTATCGACGCTCGCACGAAACCTCACCACGCTCCCCCACTGATCGAAAACCCTGAAGTGACAAAAAAGATAGATGCACTTGCTTCTCAAGGTGGCCCTTTAGCAAAGTTTTTGTAAAGATTTGCTTACCGGGAACGAATGCTTCTCTACCGTTCCCTGACCGCAGACGATAATCAATGCTGCACATGAATTCATGCTGCACATTGAGCAACATCCCTAAACCTGTGAGCCCACGACGATGAACTTTCAGGCAGCTTGCAATTCCTACCGCAATCGGTTCACCAAAACTCCATCCAATGGTTCCGATGGCTCCGTATCCCATTCTGCTCATTGGTCTCGCCGCAAGCTTTTGCATTCCGCCCCTGCATTAGCCGTTGGAACGTCGCTACCGTTCTGGACCCGCGTCGCGGAATCGATCTCTCTGGCTAACGAAACAAAAACCTCCCGCAGCGACAAGCTACGACCAAAGGCCCTGATCCTTCTTTGGATGCACGGCGGCCCAAGCCAGCTCGATACCTTCGACCCTCATCCCGACTCCGCGATCGGCGGCCCTACACGAGCAATCAAAACATCTGTGCCAGATCTGCAAATCGCTGACACCCTGCCGCAAACCGCCGAAGTCATGCACCACGCGACCTTGATCCGCTCCATGGTCTCGAAAGAAGGGGATCACGAACGGGCAACTTACAACATGAAGACAGGTTGGCGTCCCGATCCAACGCTGATCCACCCCGCGATCGGATCTGTCCTGTGCCATCAATCATCGAGCAACCTGGAAATCCCTAAACACGTTTCAATCCTCTCAAGCCAATGGCCTTCGCGCGGTGGTTACCTTGGAAGCCAATGGGATGCGTTCCAACTCTCCGACCCCAAGAATCCACTTCCTAACCTCAAAAGCCGCGTCAATGACGAACAGTTCCAGAAACGTATCGCAGACTTAGAAGTCCTCGAGAAGCAGTTCCGAAGAGGTCGACGCAGTGACTTGGATGCCAACAAGACCCTTCACTCGATCTCGACCCAACGGGCTATGCAGATGATGTCCAGCGAGCAGATCCAAGCTTTCGAAATCGATCGAGAAGATCGATCCACACGCGACTCCTTCGGCGATACTCCCTTCGGACGCGGTTGCCTTGCCGCAGTGCGACTTGTCGAACAAGGTGTAAGTTGTGTCGAAGTCGAGCTCAGTGGTTGGGACTCCCATATCGAAAACCACACGCTGCAATCCGGTCGATGCAAGATCCTCGATGCAGCTCTGCACGGCTTGATCAAGTTGTTGGAAGCACGCGAACTTCTCGATTCAACAGTCGTCGTATGCGGTGGTGAATTTGGACGTACCCCAAAAATCAACGTCGCCGATGGACGCGATCATTGGCCCAACGGGTTTAGCACCGTCCTGTTCGGCGGCCCCTTCCGTCGCGGTCACGTACACGGAGCGACTACCGACGAACTGATCGAATCAGCAAAAGAATCGGCATCGAAACCAGCACAGCAAAAAGAAATCACACAACTCGAAGGTGTAAGCGATCCTGTCCGCGTAGAAGATCTACACGCCACGATCCTTCATGCCTTTGGGATCGACCCAAGCGTCGAATCCATTACACCTATCGGACGGCCGATGGCTTGGAGCAAAGGAAACATCATCGAGACTCTGTTCACCTAAACGATAAAGTCTTCGATGTACTCGCGGATAATCTGCACAAGACTTGTCGGAGACGGGAGCCCTAAGCTAATCGCGCGAGAGCCATCAATCGATAACGGCCATCGATCAACAATCCCTTGAATCCTCGCATCGGGAACCTCGACAATCTTCCCAAGTTGTTTTGGCAAGCCCGGGATGTCTTTTTGAGCGAGGGCTTGCTGTGCAGCCCGAGGAGTAACTCGCAAGGCCGCTAGCCCAACAGCTCGATCGCTTCCAAGTCGCTCGGCGGGTAAGTCGTGAAGAGCAACCAAGGAATCGATCACCGTCCGATAACCTGTCATCGGATGGCATTGGTCGAGATGAACCGGCAACAGGCAATCGACTCCATGCAACGGTTCGCGAAACATTCCGCTCGCCCACGACGAAGCCGCAGCATTGGGCTTCCCAGGTCTTATGATCACCGTAGGCAAACGCGCAGATCGTCCGTCGAAGAATCCCTTGCGTGAATAGTCGTTGATCAACAACTCACACATGACTTTCGTCATACCATAAGTCGTCTGCGGAGTGGTCTTGGTCATGTCGTTACAAGGGTCGCTCATGGCTTGGCCACCGAAGCAAGCGATGCTGCTTGCGAATACCACGCGACACGTTGGCCCCAGCTTGCGGGCAGCTTCAAAAATGTTCAATCCACCTTGCAAGTTCACACGCAAAGCGTCATCGAAACGCTCTTCGCATTCCCCGCTTACCATCGACGCGAGATGAAAAATCGACGTATCCGGTCGACCACCTAAAACCTCATCGATAATTTTTCCATCCTCGACACTTCCGACCACCCGCTCGACGCGAATCGCACTATCTGGGGCTCCCAAATCAGCTGGACGTGAAAAATGCGAATCGAGCAGCACCACCCGTTCGATCGGCACGGATACTCCTGAGGAATTCACCAACTGCCGCACCTGTAGAAGTTTTTCACATAGTTGGTGTCCGAGGAATCCACCTCCTCCAGTGATGATAACGTTCATGATAAATATTTCGACTTGGAAATTTTGGTTGCTAGTGGAGTAAACGCGAGGGCGGAAAATCGTCGAAATCGGCAGTTTCCGAGCGCCTGGAATCTAGGCTTGTTATAATTTGTGTCAGGACATCGCTCGCAAGCGAGAAGCTGACGATACCGATGGAAACTGTTTCGAAGCCTACCGGATGGCGTTAGGGACGGTCCGATTTTCTCAACTCGTGCAGTTTACCATGTTTCGTTGGAGATATGCCGAACTCTGTTCTCCAGCCTTGATCGGGCTGCTGTTGCTCGGGGTATTCCTGGGTCTCTTCGCCAATTCTATCGCACCTTGGATGCACTCGGATGCTCCCATCTGCACTTCGGAATCCTTCGAAGAGCTCGGATCCGATGCAGAAGAACTTACCGAGCAGGAAGCCGATCAGTATCTAGTAGAACCTTCCTTTACGTTCAGTTGTTCAAGCACTCGTTGGATACCGTTACCTTTAGAGTGTTGCACCATCGATGTCGATGAAGCCCTCTTGGAGTTTCATCGTCAACGTCCTCCCCCTGAATGGAACCTTTTGCTTGGTTAAGACGTTTGCTGCAGCTCGCAGCGAATAGCAAGGTTCACACAGTTTCAATCAATTCAGGGAAAGTGCTTACGTGTCACAACTTCAACAAGAGACTCCGCGCGGCGATTTGCGGGGATTCTCTCGATACATCAAAGAAGACTTCGTCGCCGGACTGATGGTTTTCATTATCGCTCTGCCACTGTGCTTAGCGATCTCATTAGCAAGTGGATTCCCGCCGATGGCGGGAATCTTGACGGCGGTGATCGGCAGTATCCTCACCACCTTGATTAGCAACTCGGAATTGACCATCAAAGGTCCAGCTGCCGGGATGATCGTGATCGTCCTCGGCTGCGTCAAGGATTTTGGTGGAAATGGATTTGCCGATGGGCAGATTACCGCCGAAGACATCAATGCATATCGCTCTGCGCTAGCTGTCGCAGCTGTCGCTTCCGTGCTGCAAATTCTCTTTGGGCTTTTTAAAGCAGGGATACTCAGTGAGTTCTTTCCGAAGTCCGCGATCCACGGAATGCTCTCGGCCATCGGGATCATTATTATCGCCAAACAGATACCGATAGCTCTTGGCGTCAAAACCGATTTGCAAGAACCCTTCGAACTACTCGCGGAAATCCCTCACTTCCTCTCGGAGGCAAATCCAGCGATCGCAGTGATCGGCTTGATAAGCTTAGCCCTTCTGGCAACTTGGCCATGGCTCAAAAAACGGCTCAAAGCTGCATCGGTTATTCCACCTCAGTTGGTGGTCTTGGTCGTCGCCGTGCTAGTCGGACTCTACTTTAATTTGCTCCACAAACACACCTACCAACTTCTTGGACATGAGTACGAATTGGGTGAAAGCCACCTGGTACCCTTGCCCCAAGAGATCTTCGGGATTTTCAAACAAGTAGTCACTCCGGAATTCGGGGCGCTACGCAACTGGGTCGCCTGGAAATGGGTACTGATGTTCTTTATCATCGGAACCCTGGAATCAATTCTGAGCGCGAAGGCGATCGATGCCATCGATCCTTGGAAACGTAAAACGGACATGAACCGTGACGTGCTTGCAGTCGGGTTTGCAAACTTAGTCGCTTCGCTCCTAGGCGGACTGCCGATGATCTCCGAGATCGTCCGCAGCAAAGCCAACATCGACAATGGAGCACGAACCCGCTTTGCCGATCTCTGGCACGGTGTCTTACTGCTTCTGTGTGTCTCGCTGTTGCCCTCGACCTTGCACTTGATCCCCAAAGCCGCGTTAGCTGCAATGTTGATCTACACCGGCTATCGGCTGGCTCACCCAAGCGAATTCATGCACGCCTACCACGTAGGTCGCGAACAATTCATCATCTTCGTCACAACCTTGCTCGTGACTCTTTGGACCGACCTGCTCTTCGGTGTCGCTGCAGGTATCGGCATGAAGTTCTTCATCCACATCCTCAACGGCGTACCGATGAAGTCCTTTTTCAAGGCTTACTTGGACATCGAACCGGTCTCGGAGGATACGGTCAAGATACGGGCAAGCGAATCAGCGGTATTCAGTAACTGGATCCCCTTTAAACGCCAAATCGAACACATCGGACTTGTGCAACGAAACAACCTCATCGTCGATATCTCCGATGCAAAGCTCGTCGACCATACCGTTATGGAAAAACTCCATGAGATGCAAGCCGACATGGAAGCCGAAGGATTGCGTTTAGAGATCGTCGGCTTGGAGCAACATCAAGCTCTCTCACAACATGGAGACGCGACCCGCAAACGCGGACTGAACCGAATGCGTCGCATCACGATCATCGCAGAACCCGCTTGCGAAGAACTGGTGCAAAGGGAATGCATCTCGCGTGGTGCTACTGGTTTTACCGTCACTCCCGCCCAAGGAGTCGGACGCCATAATATCCACGACGGAACATGGGTGCCTTCTCCAAGCGTCCGGATCGAGACGATCGTCCCGTTTCACGTCAGCGAAGGGTTGATCAAAGTCCTTCGCGAAGAAGTCATGGGCAAGTACCACGCAACAGTGTCGGTTGAAACGGTCGAAGTACTACTTCCGTCTCAATTCCTCGATGAAAACTCCCTCGCGGGAGCTTCATCAACGGTTCACGCTTAAGACGTCTTAAGGCTTTACGTAATCCTGTAACGTCGTATTCAATGGCAGTGGTTCGATAGCCCGGGGTTCGATGATTCGCGGATCAACGCCTTGCTGATCCAAGAATTGTTGATCACCGGTGTCGATCTCAAGTCTCTCTGCGACCACTTCACTTGTCGGATCCTGGCAAGGAGGACAGTATGCTCCTCCTGCCGATCCGGGGAATCCGTACGTGGCCGAAGTGATCTGCCCTGGATCGACCCAGATGTTCTCCGAATCAACCCGAATCGTACCTAAGTCTTGGTCAAGGTTTCTGCGAAGCGCCTCGTAGAACACCCAAACACCTAAGAAGGTATTCTGAGCGTTGAGAAGATCTTGCAAAGCAGAGACACTATCCCGAGCTGCCGTGGGTCCAGAAGCTTGATTCAAGCTCTCTCGAATCTGCCGTAGATCCTCGTTGATCGTGATCTGCTGAGCAGCAATTCGAACCGCATATCGCTGCAACTCAAAGTTGTACTGATTGTAGCGTATGTTTCGCAATGATGACCTCAGGCCTTGCCACACACTGTCCTCGTAACGGTAATAACTCCGCTTGGCTTGCTGATACTCGATCAACACTTGACGATACTGGTTTCTCTCGTTCATTCGAGTCAATGCCGTATCCCATTGGAATCCAGCTCGCAGCCGTCCAGTCCTGCCTCGCAATGAGATTGGATTGTCGTTGGCATTCTGAAGATCTCCGCTGAAAACCACATCGAGATAGCTCTCTAAGTTATCAGCGACGACCTCGATCGATCGCCATGAATCCACCAACTGTGCTCGCGCATTCATCCAATCAAGCCGATTCTGCCGCGCAATCTCGACAGCTTCCTCCTGCCGCAAATCAACTTGCGGAAGATTCACACTCTCGACCCGCGACCTTGCTTGGAGAACTTGCAAAGCAAGCACATCTTCGGCGAACTCTGCTAACAAGGACTGACTAGGCAAGATCACTTGGTCTCGCAAGCTTTTGAACTGCTCTTTACCGTCCCCACCGGTGCTCGCCATCGCTCGCTCTGCGTCATCACTTAACTTCTTGACCCGCGCCTCGCGTGCTCGGAAGCGATCCTCAAGCTTATCAAGATCCTTCGAGAGTTTCTCTGGGAGCGACTCCAAATCGCTAGAGGACAATAACGCCAAGTCGAGGGTATCAGTAGGGAGCAGGTTGCAGACCATGTCCCGCTCCTGAGCGTAAATCTCACGAAGTCTCGCTAACTCCGATTCACGCTGTGGAAGCACGTCTCGCAGTTTCGCAATGTCTTCGCGAACTCGAGCAAAGTCCGTCCCTAACAACGTCTTACGAACTTCCTCAATCGTGCGAATCCCTTGCTGAATCCCAGCAACAGAACCCTTGGACTGCTCGTTCCACTGAAGCGATCGCTCTTTGACCCCCGTCTGCGGATTGGCTTCCACAGGACTGAGTTCAAGCAGCTTAGCGTTGTCGTCACCGATCGCATCCCGCAAATCCGCAACTTGATCACGTCGGTTCTTTAGGTCAGTACTGATCAAATCGAATTGATCGAGTATCGGATCCTTGATCTCAATGCATACATACGGCGGAAGCCCCAGAGTGGACTTGAAGTTGTCCAAAGCTTGCTCGTAGTTGAACTTCTGCTGAAGTAAACTCGCTTGCGAAGAAATCAACGCCTGGCGAGCTTGAGCTACTTGCAACTGCTGACTCGGAATCGCATCCTGTGTGGCCGGGATGATGGTCAACTGCTCGCGAAGCGTGTCTTCGAACCGAGCTAAGTTGTCGCGCAACCGAGCCACGTTCTCCTCCGCATTGCGAATCTGAAGCTGGTTTTGAACAAGCCCTAGGAACCCGCCGACTTGCGGTACCGCACCACCACCGCCAAACCCAGCTCCACCCGCATTGTTCTGTACGTTACCTACCGTTCCGAATCCACCACCGAGACCCGTGAAACCCTGAAGCCCCGCACCACCAAACAAACCACCACGACGCGTCGGACCAGGCTCCGCTTGTCGACCAACGGTAACCGTCGTGTAAAAACCTGTTCGATAACGCTCAAAAGCACGAACGTTATAAAGCAACGTTCGCTCTGCAAGAGTCAGTCGCTCCATCACCACGTCCCGCCCAGCCCCACGCAAGAGCGGCTGCACAAAACTGAAATCCAAAAGCGTCGTCGCAGTCTGCGTGTCCGGACCTGCAAGCTGCCAAGTCAACGTATTCGCAAACCCAACGATCATATCCGCACCAGTGGTGAACTGACGACGAAGCCCGATTCCACGCGGTCCACGCGAAAACAAACTGTTCGATACCGTCGTGCTCGTGTTACCACCCGCACCTCGCCGCAGCGAACCATCCGCTGTGTAAATCGATCCGTAACCAGCAAAAAGCTGATTGCTCAACAAGAACCGCTCAGAACTTACGTCCAACGCAGAAAGATAAAGCGTCTCGATCTCCGCTTGGTAGTTCGTATTGTGCAATGTCGCTACACGCACCGCTGTGTCCGCGTCCAGCACCAATACGCCACGCTCATCAAGCGGTAAGTATTGCCACCAAATCGGATTCTCCGCCGTGTTCGTCCGACCATTGACGTCCCAAAGCGGATAATGCTTCTTGCCATTGACCATCCGCATGTACCCATGCGCAACTTGGTCATCCTCAGGCATCGGCGGTCGATCCGGATTGAAAGGATCAAACATCCGCGATGCTCGATCTACCTGAATCCCAGGTATCGACGGCGCCGCAGCATCGCAAACCTTCTCGTCAATCAACTGACTGACCTCCTGGTCGGCTCGCGTGCGATAATGCGCTCGATTGCAACCACTGAAAGTCATTGGAATTATTGGAACCAACAAAGCTGCTATGCAAGCATTACGAATTGCTGTCTTGAGCCGTTGGTGGGTTTTCGATGAACCTTCCATGGGATACCTGTCTACGGGTATGTGGGTGGAGATACATCTCGTCAGATCGGCAGTTCGCACTCTGCGGATAACGCCGAGTTTGCGTTATTGGTAAAATATTCCGATTAGCAAGCCTTTAACACCCATTTCCAACCCGCCCACTTTGCTAGCAAAAACCAGCATTTCCTTGCTTTTTGCCTAGATTTCCACCACTCCTGCCCTTCGGAAGGGAAACTCCCCTACGTTGCAGGGGAGACAACATAGGTAATCCGCGCAGAATACCCAAGACAACCGTTGATTTATCCTTGTCCAACCACATTCATTACCAACAGAAGGATCGGAGCACACACTGTTCCTCGCTTGTACGCAATTCCATCAAAGAAGTATTATGGATTCCAAGCGTGAAGTAACCGAAGGACCGGCACCAGAATACAAGTCCAGACGCAAATCCTACCATCGGATAGCCAAAGTCAGGGTGCAACAAGGTCGTTCGCTAAGGTCGATAGCCAGACAATCCGGTATTGCATTGCGCGTCCTGCGAAGCCAAGAGCGACCGGGTTCCAACCTAACCCTTCAAGAACTTTATTTCTGGAAGGATATCTTAGATGTGCCGATCGAAATCCTACTTGTCGATCGCGATGAACCTCTGACCGAATCCCTCCGCGACCGCGCTTGTCTGGTCAAGATCATGAAAACGGTCATGGCTCTAAGCGAGATCCCCACTTCGACAAGACTGTCGAGACTTGTCGTAACTCTAAAGGATCAGTTGATCGAACTGATGCCCGAGCTAAGCGATGTGCGATCCTGGCCTTCGACCGGATCACACCGCCCCCTGGAGCTCCTGGGACGCGCAGTAAGAGAACCGATCTCTGTCGATCATCTTCGGTTCAGTCGCTAGCTGAAACGATGCTGAATGAAATCCGCTACGTTCGCACCAAGCTCATCTTGGTGCGACATGCGAACACTCTCTTAGCCGAGTAGCCTTCCCGATAAGCCTTAGCCGAGCAACCTTAACCGAGCAACTCGTGAATAACCTTGCCGGTCGACAAAGGATGCGGACGCTCTTCGCGATCCAGAAGTGTTTGCTGCGGATCGTAACCAAGCAGATGTAGCATCGTTGCGGTATAGTCCTGCGGAGTCATCGCATCGCGTACCGGATAAGCTCCATGGCGATCGCTCTCACCGTGCACGTACCCACGTCGGATCCCGCCACCCGCCAAAAGACCACTATAACAGTAGGGCCAATGCTCTCGGCCTGCATTGTTGGCGGTAATCTGTGGCCGTCGGCCGAACTCACCCACCCAAGCCACGAGGGTGTCCTCAAGCATACCGCGAGCTTCGAGATCCTCAAGCAACGCGACCAACGCCGCTTGAGACGGTGGAATCAGATCATTTTTAAGTCGCTTGAAGTTGTCTCCATGCGTATCCCAAAAATTCTGACCGTCGTTGTGCCAATTGACACTCACCAACGAAACACCATGTTCAAGCAACCTTCTTGCCATCAACACGCATTGGCCGTGGATATTTCTTCCGTAACGATCTCGAGTCTGATCGCTCTCCTTCGTCAGATCAAACGCTTCCTGAACCTTCGAACTCGACAGCATCTGGGCCGCTTGATATTGCTGCGTCCCCAGTGCCGAAACGGCTGGATTATCCGCTAAAAACCTGCGCTGCGACTCGAGCGATTCCATCAATGCCCGACGCGATTCGAGTCGATCTAGCGTGATCTCCGCAGGTAACGACAAACCTTGTGGACGCCACTTCGGATCGTTCGGATCCCCTTGCAACAAAAGGCCGTCATAGCTTTGACCCAACCACCCACCATGCTGACCAGGTGCTTGCCCCCCAGGTGCAGCCGGATGAAGAGCTTTCCATGGCATCGCGACAAACGACGGAATTCCATCGCTGCGCGGTTGCAATCGCGATAGCAAACTTCCAAGGTGCGGTGAGTCTTTTGGACTCGGCGGATCCGCATCGCTCTTAAGGACCGGAGCGCGATTACCTGTCAATGTCGCATGCCCGCTCGACAAGTGCGCTGGATCATCATGGGAAAGGGATCGGATTATACTTAACCGGTCTGTCCACTTAGCAAGCTGCCCGAAGTGTTCACAGATTTGTGTGCCAGGCACAGCGGTGGAGATCGGTTTGAACTCGCCCCTAATCTCCGCCGGCGCATCAGGTTTCAAATCAAACGTGTCGAGCTGGCTCGGGCCTCCCCACATAAATAGAAAAATACACCGCTTGGCCTTCGGAGCATGCGTTTGAGAAATCCCACGCAACGCCTCTTGGCCGTACGCGACCGGCACGCCGCCGAGCCCAAGCCCAAGGGCGCTCAGCGATCCAGCCGTAAGCAATTGCCGGCGATGCAATCGAGCTCCTCGATTGAACTCCTGACAACCCAGCACATCGCTGCTAAGCGACTTGCCGCTGGCTGCTTTCCCGCTGATCAAGTGGCGAAATGCCTGGTTTCCCATAACTATGCGCTCTATTTCTTGATCGCGTAAAGGGCTTGATACGAACGGACGTACAATACGCCGCCGGATACCACAGGCGAAGCCGTGATCGGTTCGTTCATCGCATTGGTCGAAACGATCTGAAAATCGCGACCCGCTTTGACTACCGTGCAATGCCCATCATTGGACGAGAAATAAATGTGGCCGTCGGCATACGTCGGACTGCTGCGATGCTGACCTGTGTACGTGCGATTAAAGTAAATCTCTTCGCCCGTCTTCAAATCCATACACTGCAACTTGCCGTCCTTGTGCAAGATGTACACCAAGCCATCGACAATCAAAGGAATCGAAACGTCTGGCGTTCGGGGAATCGACCACGAGACAACTTCTGGCTTCTTGGAACTCTCTCCCTGCAACGCTTCGTTGACTTTCAATACCACCAGTGGCCCTTCCTTCGCTGTCGGAACAATAATCGTTCCGGGAACCATGGCTGGCGAAGCGACAAATCGGAAAGTCGGGTCATTTTGCTTGGGATTCAACTCCGTCGGACCGTTGAGCTCACCAAAACGCCACATCTCTTTACCGTCGCTCAAATTGTGGCCAGTGATGCAATCCGCACCGTGAACCACCAAAAACTGTTGCTTCTCATCCTTGTAGATAAAAGGAGAAGCATACGAGTGCTTGCACTCAAACCCCGCGTTGGTGACCCGATCGATCTCCCATACGGTTTTTCCCGTGGTCTTCTCAAGCTTGACTACCTTGCCGATTCGCGTGTTATCATCGAATTTCATCGGTCCGTGAATCAACTGCAAATACAGCCCATCCCCTTCAAGCACCGGTGTGCTCGTCATCCCAAACTGAATATCAAGCTTGCCGAACTTCTCATTGACATCAACTCGCCAAACCGGCTCACCATCGACGGTAAAACAAGCCAACATGCCGGTTCCGAAAAAACACCATACATGCTTGCCATCGGTACATGGGGACGGCGAAGCCGAGTTGCCTTCGCCCGCCCTCGCGTCTTGATTCCCCGATCCAACCTTTTGTTTCCACAGCTTCGATCCGTCTTTCGCATTGACCGCGATCAAAACCAAATCGTCCCCTTCGGAACTGGTCAAGAAAATCCGATCACCCCAAACCACCGGCGTCGCCCCAGCTTGGCCCGGCAATTCACATCGCCATGCGACGTTCTTCTCTGGACTCCACTCGGTCGCAATGTTCTTTTCCGTCGACACCCCATCATTCTTGGGCCCTCGCCACTGAGGCCAATTATCTGCATTCGCTGTCGAGAACAAAATCGAAGAACCCGACAACCCCAACAAAGTGGCCAGCAACATACGCGCTGCATGTTTCGAACGAACAGAAGAAAAACGTGGACGAAGTGTCATCATGTCACCGGCCTGAGGAAAAATCGTGGAAAGGAAAAATCACGGAAAGAAAAACACGGCAAGGAAAAATCGTGGAGATGATTGGTGGTGGGAGGTAGGAGGCGGTCGCCTGCTGAAATTCCCTATCGGGATTTCGAACTTCCTAAGTATAGCTTGCGTTTTCCCCGAAATGGTAGTGCGATTCGGCTCAACTCGACCTCCCTGACGATTCTTTCTGTTCCAGGTAGGATAATTGATGCTCATCGATCACCCCTGTCCACTCTTTTGATTCATTCACACCGACTGCCTTGCTTCAAGAACCACTCCTGATGCTCACAACACATCCATCTGCCCAACCAATCGCTAAACAAACTTCTACGACGACGAACTTTCTTCCATTTCTGCGCTCAATCGCATTCGCACTCTCCAGCCTGCTACCCCACGCGAACCCTTGCCCAATCTTTGCGGATACGGCTGTTGCCGATCCCGTTATCTCACAAGAATCAGCACCTGCGAAATCCTCCAACGTTTCCGTATCACGCGTCGAACCACCTTCCTGGTGGACAGGTTCGAAAACCAACCCGGTTCGAATCCTCCTCTACGGCCACGGCTTGGATTCCACACTCCTGCTCCTGTGCGACTCAGACCACATCCACCTGACAAGCGTTCAAACCAGCGAGAACGGGCACTACCTTTTTGCGGACCTGCACATCGCTCCCGACTGCCCCCCAGGTATCGTCCCCATCCGGCTTCATCGCTCCACCGAAGAACCCTCCTTGGCCGAGTTCTCCTTCGAAGTCCTCCCAACAGTTTCGCATCAGCCTCAAGGATTCGATGCCAACGACTTTATCTACTTTCTGATGCCTGATCGTTTCTGCGATGGTGACCCAACAAACAACGCACCTGAAAAATCTCCCTCGATCTTCGATCGAACCAAATCACGCTACTATCACGGAGGAGATCTTCGAGGGATCACCAATCGACTCGATTACATCGAGAGTCTCGGCGCTACGGCTATCTGGACAACTCCGATCTACGACAACAACGACGAACCCGATCTGAAAGAAATGCATCCCGAACCAGGTGGCAGCCAACCTGTCCCTACCACCGGATATCACGGCTACGGTGCAACGGACCTGTACGGCATCGATGAGCACTTCGGCTCCATGCAAGATCTTCAAACATTCATTCGCGAAGCTCACGCGCGAGGGATGAAAGTCATCCAAGACCAAGTCGCGAATCACACGGGCCCTTATCACGTCTGGGTAAACGATCCACCAACTCCAACTTGGTGGAATGGCTCGCAAAAATCTCACTCGCCGAACAATTGGCAAAAATGGACGGCCATGAACCCGCGAGCTGCTCAAAGCACTCAAGCTTCCAATCTCAATGGCTGGTTCGTCGATATCTTGCCAGACTTCAACCAAGACGACCCCGAAGTCGAACGCTACTTGATCCAAAATTCCATCTGGTGGTTAGGTGTAGCTGGCTATGACGCTATCCGTATGGATACCTTGCCTCACGTTCCGAGGAAATTCTGGGAAAGGTGGGCCAGCGCGGTAAAGAAGGAGTTCCCCAACAGCAAAATCCTCGGTGAACTATACGACTCCGACCCCGTACTCGTGGCTTACTACCAAGGTGGCCGCAAAGGTCACGATGGAATCGATACCCAAATCGATGCTCTCTTTGACTTCGGTCTGTTCACTCCCATTCGCGAAACCTTCGCAAAAGGAGAAAGCATCCGCGAGATCCATAAAATGTTCGCGCGAGATTGGATCTACGTAGCACCTGATCGCTTGGCTACGTTTGTCGGAGTACACGATATGCCTCGCTTCATGAACGAGAAAGGAGCAAGCATCGAAGGGCTCCAATGCGCCCTGAGCTTGATCATGACCAGCCGTGGAACCCCAATCCTATATTACGGCGATGAGCTTGCCATGCTCGGTGGCACCGACCCTGACAATCGACGTGACTTCCCAGGAGGCTTTCCCGGCGACCAACGCAACGCCTTCGATCCTTCGGGCAGAACCGAATCGGAACAACAAGTCTGGGAACACGTCGCGAAACTTGGAGCCCTGCGCAAATCCCATGGTGCACTTCGGACCGGCAAGTCTTACGACCTACTCGACAACGAACAACAATTCGCTTACGCACGCACCGATGACAACGATGTCTTCATCGTGGTAATCAACAACGATGATCAAGCCGAATGGGTCGAATTCCCATTGGATGATCCTAACGCGAAATTACCGATTCGACCTATGGAACAGAAATGGTCGTTTCAGTGCGATGACCTACTCGGAAAATCCGCCCCACTACGAGTCGAGCAAGGACGAGCAAAAGTCCGCATCGACGGGAAACGTTCGGCAATCTACCGAATGCCGAACTAATCCTATCGACTACTAACGACTCTTTCGACGAACTGATTTCGCTCGCTGCTTAAGTCGAACTATAGATCGCTCGGACGACCTATAGATCCGATGCTCCTTCCCCATCGAGCAAACCTACCTTAGCTCCGCCCCGTTGCTCTTCTTCCTCTTTTTCCTCCTCCTCACCTTCCTGACCTTCTTCAACATCACCAAGCCATACTTCGTACTCTTCGGTCAAACCCGTGAGCTCCGATTGGATTGGCAAGTTCGGGTCGGAGATAACTTTCAATTCTTGCGAATACTCCTTACCGTCGACGGTAAGAACGACGCGGTACGTTCCTGAGGAGACAATCCGTCCCCGACCGAAACCTCCGCCGCCCGGTCCTCCACCACCTGAACCACCGCTGGCACCACCACCTCCGCCACCGCGTCGGCCTTGACCGCTACCACCACCCGCAGCAGCGGCTTGTTGCGTAGTTGCAGGACTCTGCGGCTGTGCAGCCGCTGGCGCTGCCGTTGGTGTCGCTGCGGTAGCAGCAGTTGCATTCTCTCCAGCTCCACTCGCAGCGGTTTGCCCCTGCGCAGATTCGCCCGCCGCCTCACCCGTTCGGCCCGATTCACCAGATGAGCTTGCACCTTCCGCTCCACCTCCGGATCGTTGACCACGACTTCCACCGCCACCACTTGCGCCGCTGCCTGCGCCGCCGTTACCTCTTCCTCCTTGGGCGATGAGATCCCAAGTAACCCGCTGCAAACCAGCTTCGTTGCTACCTCGAATCTCACGAAGCGTTTGCCCGGAGACATCAAGGATCTTCAAAGAAACGCTTTCAGCTTTCTTTGGCAACGTATAGTAGATCGCTGCGCCAGCTGCCGGATTCTCACCGATGAACCGTCGATTCGTCGTCCCACGGGTCGCTTCCCGTCGCCAACGAATCGCAGTCGTCGGCTTGTACAAATTCGGAGTCTCAGTCAAATGCGCAGGTGCCAGTTGATGCAACGCCGAAACATCTGCGATCCACAAACTTCGCCCGTGTGTCGCAAGAACAACTTCACCGTTGTTCGGATGAAAAGCCAAATCAAAGATCGCCACAGTCGGTAAATTCGAATTGAGCGAACTCCAAGCCTCTCCGCGATTAGCGGTCGCGAAGAGCCCAAACTCGGTTCCAACCAACAAAATATTCTCATTGAAAGGGCTCTCGCGCAAACATCGTGTCGATCCCCAAGGGAGATTCGCACGCAAGGACTTGAACGTCGCTCCGTAATCTTCTGAAACCATCACGTACGGGTCATCATCATTGGATCGGTGACCATCAAGACATACATATACTCGGCCATCGGCGAACCGCGATGCTTCGATCGTCGAGACCCAACGCGGAGCGACAAGTCCGAGATTCTTCGTGATGTCCGTCCAAGTCTTTCCGGCATCGCGGGTGACCCAAAGAGCACCATCATCGGTTCCGACGTAAAGCACGTTCGCACTTCGTGGAGATTCGCTCAACGCAGTAGCCGATCCTCGCTTCGTTAAAGTGATCTCCGGAGAAATCTTTTCAAGGTTGCTACCGCGATCCCACGAACGGAAGACATAGTTACCCGCAGCATAGAAAACGCGGGAATTGAAATTCGACAAGATAAACGGCGTGTTCCAGTTGAACCGGTACGCAGGTTCTCCCTCGGGTGCCACCGCGCGAATCGATCCACGTTCGCCGGTCTTCATGTTGCGTCGTCCCATGTTGCCGTCCTGACTGGTCCAATACACCAACTCAGGATCATTCGGGTCAACCCGGCACATAAAACCATCCCCACCACCGACGCTCAGCCAATCTTCATTGACCGGTCCGGAGCCACTTAGCGAAATGGCTGGGCCACCCCAAGTTCCATTGTCTTGCAGCCCACCGTAAACGTAATAAGGATACTTCGGCGCAATCGCCACATGATAGAACTGACCAAGGGCCAACGTATTGAGATGATCCCAGCGGCCACCTTTGTCATAGGTCGTGTAAACACCACCATCGACACCGATGATCATATGACGACCATCTCTCGGATCAATCCACAATGCATGGCCGTCGGCATGCACGCTTCGACCAAGATTCGCATCGAAAGTTAATCCGCCATCGGACGATTTGAATTGCGAGACACCGAGCAGATAAACATTTTTATCGTCGTTCGGATCTACCCGCACAACACTGAAATACATTGGGCGCGAATGCAAACTGTTGATCCTCGTCCAAGATTCGCCGCCATCGGTCGACTTATAAATCCCACCATACTCGTATCCCTTCGCCCCTTGCTGGTCTTGAGCGTTCGGAGCTTGTCCACCAAGCGATGCTGTATAAGGACGCACTGGCCCAGGTCGATTCTCAAACGTAACTTCGATCTCTTTGACCTCCGCACCACGATTGATTTTCAACTTGACCTTGTCTCCAACCCGCTTGCCTCGCAACGCATCGAGCGTCTCGCGATAATCAGCAACATCTTTGTCATTGATCGCAACAATGATGTCACCTTTGAGCACACCCGCCTTCTGCGCCGGGCCACCTTCAGTCACATTCGACAACTGAGCTCCACCGCTCGGACCGTTATCCCCAGTGATTCCGATGTAAGTGCTCGATTGAGGTGGATTGCTTTGCCCTCCCGCTCCGCCACCACCAGCGCCAGGACCGCCACCACCTTGGCGCGCCTCCAGCGTTACCTCGACTTCTTTGCTCTCACCCGAACGTATGAACTTGACCTTTACCTTATCCCCAGCATTCTTTCCGCCGAGTTGCTCAAGCAGTTCTTCCCAAGTAAGGACTTTCTTCCCATCGAACTCCGTTACCACGTCGTCCGCTTGCAAGCTCGCTTTTTGAGCGGCACTATCAGGAAAAATCGTCGCGATTTTCAGACCTTCGTCGGCATCTTCCCCAAAAGCACCGAAAAGACCAAGCGTTCGCATCGAGCCACCGCCACCTGATTCCCCGCCGCGACTTCCACCGCGAGCAACGAGGGTGTACTCAAGCGACATCGATTCCGCACCTCGCTTAATCGCTGTCTTAAACGTGTCGCCCGCTTTCTTGTCTCGTATCGTGTCGAGGATTCGGTCAAAGTCGCTGATCGCTTCGTCGTTGATCGACTCGATGATGTCACCCACTTTAAGCCCCGCTTTATGAGCCGGGCTATTTGCATAGACCTGAGTAACCACCACTGTATTTTCACGATTCTCACCGACTGCCCCCCAAAGCACAGGCAACGGTGCAGGCCCCTTGCCGATATTCTCGCAGTCCACCACAGCAAACAAAACATTTGGATCTTTGCGATACCAGTCGATGCCTATACGCCCCATCTGACTTGTCGGTAAGCCTTTGGTAAGCTTCTTCCAGTTCTTGCCCCCATCGGTCGTCTTATACAAACCACTTCCAGGTCCCCACTTGCGAATCGGGTCATATCCACCATAGCCTTCGGGAATCGGGATCTCACTTCCAGGCCAACTATCGAATCCGTCTCGAAGTCTTTCCCAAGCGGTCACAATCAACGTATCAGGATCTGCAGGGCTCATCTGCATTTCGATCACTCCCGTTCGATCATCGATGTAGAAACATCGCTCCCACGTCTTGCCACCATCGACCGTTTTGAACACCCCACGCTCTTCGTTGTTTCCATAAAGCCGCCCAAGCGCTCCGACATAAACCACATCGGGATTCGTCGGGTGAATGACTACCTCACCAATTTGAAAAGTCTTCTTCAGTCCCATGTTCGTCCAAGTCTTCCCGCCATCGGTCGACTTGTAGACACCATCCCCATAACTGACCGAGTTGCGGGGATTGTTCTCTCCCGTCCCGACCCAAACGATATCCGGATTGCTCTGCGAGACCGCTACAGCCCCAATCGATACGGTCGCTTCTCGATCAAACTGATGAACGAAAGAGTTACCGTTATTGACCGTCTTGATCAGTCCGCCGGAAGCTGTCGCAGCCCACCACGTATTTGGATCCTTTTCGTTGACCGCAAGATCGACAATCCGCCCCCCCATACTCGCCGGCCCAATGCTTCGCCAACGAATCCCCTTGGTCCACTCCTTAGGTATCGTCCCATCCCACTTAGGCTTCGACTCCGCTTGAGTATCCTTGCCACCAGCCTCCTTACCTTTACCTTCCTTCGACGAACTATCCTTCGACCCCGCTTCCTTCGATCCAGACTCCTTTTTCTCGTCGGCATTAGAAGCCTTAAGCCCTTGCAGCATCTTGGCGATTTCCCCAAGCTGCATTTCGATGGCGTTGAGCCGAGTGTCAACCGACGGATCTTTCGATTCCGGTGGAGCCTTCTCGTCTGGTTTCTCGGCTACTTTCTCAGCTGGTTTCTCGGCTGGCGTTTCAGCAGGCTTTTCGTTTGGTTTATCCGCTGGTGCACTTGGCTCCTGACCTTCCGACCGCCCCCCCCGAGGTCCGAATCGACGTCGGTCGCGACGCGGTGGGGCATCAAGTTGTTGCTCACCTGCTTTAGGCTCACCGGCAACAGGTTCTGCCGCAGGTGGTTCCGCCGGCTTCGGGTCAGCTGGCTTCGGGTCTGTCGGTGCAGCCGGTTCCGATGGGGCAGCAGGCGCGTCTTGGCCTACCGTCACGCTGAGGGTTCCAAAAGGAAGCGATCTCAAGCTATCGCCGTAACTCAATTCGAACAGACAGAATGCGAAAAGGCCCAAATATGCTTTATTTATTCTCATGGTTCTTAACATGTCGCTCATCAAATATTCGTCCTGTTGATTTGCTAGATCGCTCCGGTTCAATCGGAAACCCAACGCAGAAAAGACTAAGAGGATTCCACGCATTGTGGTTGCCAAAGGCTTAAACTTCAAGAAAAACAGCGGCTCCGTTAAGCATTTTCTACCAGGACAATGGCTCAATACACGAAAAACGACAATTCAGTAACTCTAAGCGGTGACGCACAAGCGGCCCGGTGGCTGTAGCGGAGTCGCGCAAGCGGCCCGGTGGCTGTAGCGGAGTCGCGCAAGCGGCCCGGTGGCTCTAAGCGGAGTCGCGCAAGCGGCCCGGTGACTGTAGCGGTGTCGCGCAAGCGACCCGGTGGCTGTAGCGGAGTCGCGCAAGCGGCCCGGTGACTTGAGCGGTGACGCGCAAGCGGCCCGGTGACTGTAGCGGTGTCGCGCAAGCGGCCCGGTGACTGTAGCGGAGTCGCGCAAGCGACCCGGTGGCTGTAGCGGTGACGCGCAAGCGGCCCGGTGGCTGTAGCGGAGTCGCGCAAGCGGCCCGGTGGCTCGGGGCAAGCTCGTTCAACGTTTCATTGGATTGGAATTCGTCTATGCCGAACACCGGGCGGCTTGCGCCCAATACCGTTTACATAATGATAACCACCGAGTTTTTAAAGGGTTGCGAGAGTTTCGGCAATTGATAATGGTGTTTCTTTTTACTTTTCCATTTCGATCGGCTTTGCCGTAGGACGCGCGGGTTAATACGGTTTCGCCGTGCGTCGAGAATCTCTCTGGCAACCTCGGCAATCAACTGGGAGTACCAGGTGGTTGGTTGTTGGTGGGTGATCTCAGACAGGCGGCAGCGAATGATTCGTATTGCGCCACTGAAAGATATTCGATCGACATCGGTGTTGATCGTTTGTGCCGCTTCGACCATCACTTTGCGAACAACAAAGTGTGCAAGTGACAGCGAGTATAACTCTTGGACGACACCTGCAGGAGTTTGACTTCGAAGATGCGTGGGCTTGTGCGGGCGACGAGGATCCTGGTGTGTTTTCTGTTCGTCGAACAGGAGCTCTTGCTCCCATCGCTCATGATAAAGCGCAACAAGTTCACATGCTGGATGTTCAGTGTCGTCGAGCAACGAAGTGATCAATCGTCTTGGCTTTTGATGTCCCGCTCGCGATGGCTCGTTAAGCGTGTAGTTAATCACGCGAACGACCATACCATTTTGTCCGCGTCGGCGATGATTGTTATGCGAATAGATCTGGGCCAAGTACGAACCATCGGCAAGTTTTTTGATCGGTTCAAGCGTTCGTATTTGCGAGCGTGCTAAAAACTCAGCGTTCTGTGTTTTCGTTTGTTTTGCCATACGGAAACAGAAAATTCCCGCGTCCATCAACAGCAGGTCGCCAGGCTGCAAGTGCTTTGTAATACGGTAAGCAATCGTCTGCTCACCTTGCCAATGAGCTCGGAGATGAAAGGCCAACTCGACGTGCGTCCCTAGCTCAACGAGGCTCATTTTGCCCACTTGCGGGTAAGCTCCCTGGCTATCTTTAGTATGGCCACCGCGTGGACGACCAAAGGCACATTCGTTCGCTGGTGTATCAGGCGTGTTGAACAGGCATCCATCGATACCAACGAGTCGATGGTTCTTATAAAAGCTGCCGTCTGACTCGGACTTCCCCAACCGCTGGACGACCTCCGCATGCAACTGACGCAAAGGCTCCGCTCCTAATCGCTTGCGAGCTCTACACAGGGCAGACCTGCCGGGCAGGCGCATCGATGGCTTTGTGCACGTAAAGCGACATACATCGCGAATTGGTAAGTCGGTAAAGATACCCATTGCTAGAACGATCCAGAGTGTCGTCTCAAAATCGAGATTAGCTCTTCTGGTTTGGTTCTTCTGGCAAGCCGATAGCACTTGAGCTACCAGTTCCGGCTTGATAACCTGGGTAAGCCTCAGTAGGGATTCTTGCTGACGTGCCTGTCGTACATCGACACTTCCTTGTGTCATCATCTTCCATGTTCCTTTGTTGGAGTTGTTTGAGTTTGCACCCATAACTTCAGCAAAGGACATGGTTTATGTCTATATCAACGGTATTGGGCTTGCGCCGCACCGCTTCCATTTCTACACCGGGCGTCTTGCGCCGCACCGCTTCCATTACTACACCGGTCGGCTTGCGCCGCACCGATTCCATTGAGCTCCTTCGCGGCACACTTTCCATCCCAAATCCTCACCTCTTGGCAACAACTTTCATATTGTTTTGACGGTTTCGGACAGAAGCTAGCCTATGCGCTAGATGAATATGCCGTAATATCCATGGGGAATATCGATGGAGATTAATTAGCGAACAGCCGGTATTTTTGATCGACAACCCGTTCGCCTGTCGCACATTGGCGGTTTCCTATAAAACTGTAGGCTGCAACGGTCCGGCCCCCCCGTTCTCTGTCCCCGGGAGATGTTCAATATGTGGAATGCGCGATCGAGCTCGATTCTCGCTTGGCTTCGACCAAGCCCCATTTTGGTGATCCTGCTCCTCAATTTAGCAATCGCCAACTCGGTATTCGCCCCATCGATGCTCGCCGATGAATCACACCCGGCGACGGAGTTGTCATGGACTAGTTTCGACGGCAAAAAAGTCGAATGGAAACCGGATTCGAAACTTCGTGTCGTCGCTTTCCTCGGCTGCGATTGCCCGGTTGCCAAACTCTACGCGAGGCGGATCGAGGAGCTGCAAACCCGTTTTGCAACACGCGGCGTCGAATGGGTCGGCGTAATGAGCAATCAACACGATTCCATCGAAGACATCACTCGATTCACAAAAGAACTAGGGCTCTCATTCCCTCTCGTCAAAGACACCGAACAAAGCTTGGCCAGCCAGTGGAAGATCTCTCGGACCGCCGAAGTCGTCTTGGTCGACCCGACCGGCACGATCCATTACCGAGGTCGTATCGACGATCAGTACGCACCGGGTATCAGCAAGTCGAAAGTTGCTCGAGAAGATCTCGCGCTCTCGATCGAATCGGTACTTGATGGCAAGCAACCTCAAATCGCGATCACCGAACCTGTCGGTTGCAAAATCGCTTTGGAACTAAACCGCAAATCTTCGCAACCGGAGCAAGCCTCCGGCGAGCGCGAAGTCGCTACACCAACCTATGCCAACAGTGTGGCCGCAATCCTGAACAAACATTGCACTGAATGCCACCGACCCGGTGAGATCGGTCCATTCGACATCACCGACATCGCAGAACTTCCAGGTTGGTCCGAGATGATCTTAGAAGTTATCGATAATGGCCGAATGCCTCCTTGGCACGCCGACCCAAAACACGGTTCATTCAAAAACACTCGCGCGATTTCACGCGAAGAGATCGAGACCATCCGTCAGTGGGTTCGCGGTGGCGCACCGATCGGTGAAGCCAGCGACTTGCAGATGCCGAAGTTCGCGGCTAGCGGTTGGCGATTAGATCGTGAACCTGAACTTATCGTCCCTATGCGAGAACAGCCTTACAAGATACCAGCCACGGGAACCGTCGATTATCAATACTTCGTCGTCGACCCTCACTTGAAAGAAGACCGATGGGTATCGGCCGCCCAAGTCATTCCCGGAGATCCATCCGTTGTGCATCACGCGATTGTCTTCATCCGACCACCCGATGATGCGGAGTTCTTAGGCATCGGTTGGTTAACAGCCTACGTTCCAGGCCAAATGGCTACTCGCTTCCCTCCAGGATATGCACGCAAGATCCCTGCGGGTTCAAAGTTCGTGTTTCAAATGCACTACACTCCCAACGGTCGAGCCACAACCGATTTGTCCAAGATTGGGATGACCTTTGTTGATTCCTCACAAGTGACCAACGAAGTCTATACCGTTGTGGGGATCGATCAAGACTTTGAGATACCACCGGGAGCTACCGACCATCGCGTTACGGCTCGCGTTCCGAGGTTCCCGAAAGACGGAGAACTCCTTGCCGTATCCCCTCACATGCATCTTCGCGGCAAGTCGTTTGAACTGCGGGCTGTGCGAGGAAGCGACGAAGAGATTCTGCTCAACGTCCCCCGCTACGACTTCAATTGGCAACACACCTATGAATGGACAGATCGTATTGAACTCGCTGATGTTGATGCATTGAACTTCACCGTCGCTTTCGATAACTCCCACGATAACCCTTCAAACCCCGATGCCGATGAATTCGTCATGTGGGGCGATCAAACGTGGGAAGAAATGGCCGTGGCGTTCTTTGAAGTCGCACGACCCTTGCAGCTCTCGGACTCCAACGTCGCTGCCCGATCTATTAGCCAGCGAAGCGTAAATCTGACAACCCCGCGAAGCGAAAACCCAACAATACCGCGAAGCGAACCCCCGAACGCCGAGTCACCAGCCGCTGCCGCTTTCGCCGACGAATACATCGGCAAATGGGACGCCAATGGCGATGGAGTTGTCGGGTGGGAAGAAGCCCCTAAAATTCAACGCGACTTTGGATTCTCACGCATCGACTCCGACGGCAATCGAGTACTAACTCGCGAAGAATTGATTCGAGCATCACGCAAACGGGATCGCTAATCGACAATTCCCCTTGCGTTAACGTGAAACAAGCGAGCAGTAGAATACAGATGCAGCCATCGAATCGAGAAGAGAACGCTCAAGTCAGCTTGGTCAGTCGCTTGTTCGCCTCCGTAATGGACTACCCACTTTGGTGTTTGGCTCTACTGATCCTCCTGACAGGGTTAGCCATCGGCGGTTATCTCGATCCTGATTGGCCGCAAAAACTTCAATCAAGGTTTGTCGCTCAGGAGACGACTGCATCAAACGATGCAACGCCGCAAGGCAACGCACAAAGCAACACGCGGAGCGACAACTCACCACCAAGGCGATTCGGAAGACGAGGCGGGATCGGCGGAGCAGGGCGTGCCGAAGCGATCTTGGTGATCAAATCACCAGCGATCTTCACCCCCGAAGGTTCGCAAGCGTTTCGAGCCGTCTACAATGCCGTTGGCAGTCTCGATTTGGTCGCTTCTGTTCGGTCGTTAGACCAAGCACCTCCGCTAAACATTTTCGGATTGAACGAACCGATTTTGCCGCGTGCCAACGCCACGCAGCAACGCTTCGATGTTGCAAAAAAGAAAGCGACCTCCCACCCCATGGTGGTCGGTCAAATGCTCTCCGAAGACGCACAAACGGCATTGATGGAAATCCAGTACGACTGGGTATTCATCCAGCAGAATTCCGACTGTACCGAACCGATCCTCAAGGTCGCGAAGTTGGCAGCCAGTGAATTCCCCAATGTACCGATGGAATTTCACATGACAGGTTCAGTGCCAGTGCGACTTGTCCTGCAACAGAACAACCGCAGCAATGAAATCCGATATCAAGTCATCGGCTACAGCATGATCTTGCTCATGGCGATCATTCTGTTTCGAGGGCTATCTGTGGTCCTTGCTGTCGCCGCCGCACCCATGCTAGGTGTCTTTTGGACGCTAGGATTCTTGCGCTATTTTGATCTTCAAGAAAACCCCTTCAGCTTTGTCATCCTCCCGGTCCTGCTGAGCCTCGTAGGTTTCACTGACGGTGTTCACATGATGATCCATATTCGCAAATGCATGCGGGAAGGTATGCCCGCAAGGGATGCGTGCAAACGAACGTTAGAGCTCGTCGGATTGGCTTGTTTCTTGACGTCCCTGACTACCGCCATCGGCATGGGCTCGCTGGCCTGGGCCAATCACCAAGTAGTTCGGGAATTCGGTTGGGCATGCGTTCTAGGAGTCACGGCCACTTGGATCTCCGTGATGCTTGTGATCCCTCTTCTGAGCATGACCCCTTGGAGCAAACGCTTCGTCAAGGGATCGGAACGAGACTTGCTGCACCATGTACTGACTCGCTTTCATCCTACAATCCAATGGATACTTGCACACAAGCATGCCGTAAGCTTTTTCGCCATCGGACTGACCTTGGCCCTGGGCATGGTCACCTCTGCGCTGCGACCTGATGATCGGAAATCCACCGCTTTTCCGACCGGAAGCGATGCTCAACAATCCCTCGCACATCTCGATCAAGCCCTCGGCGGACTCGATGTCTGCACCGTCGATTTGCAATGGGACCCGGATGAACTTGATACCTCTAGTGTGGTTCAAGCCATCTCGGAAGCCGAAGACTTGTTGCGCAGCGAGAAGCTAATCGGCCATCCTCTGTCATTGGTGACGCTGTTAAATGCATTGCCTGGCGAGGGAAGTGCCATCGACAAAGTCTCGATGGCAGAACTTCTCCCTCCTCCCCTTCGACAAAGACTTTTCAATGACGAGAAATCGACCGCCACAATCACTTATCGTTGCAAAGACCTAGGCACCGCGACTTACAAACCCACCTTTGAACGACTTGAAAAAGGAATCGCTGATATCGCTGCTAAGCACCCCAGTCTTCGGATGGACATGCAAGGGGAAGCGATTTGGCGATGGCGAAATCTCTACACGATCGTCACCGATCTGGTCAACAGCCTCGGGAGCGCCGCACTGATCATCTTCGCAGTCTTAGCTATCGCCTATGGCTCGTTACGACTTGGTCTGATCGCCATCATTCCCAACATCCTACCGTTGCTCGCTTCGGCTACCTACATGGTGATTACAAAACAACCTCTGGAAGTAGTCAGCGTATGCTGCTTCACGATCTGTCTGGGGATTGCAGTCGACGATACCATTCACTTCATGTCGAGGTATCTTGAAGAGTTCAAGAACGGCGGCTCCCAGTCCGATGTTATCGAAAGATCCTTTAAAGAAGTCGGAACAGGAATGATGATGACAACCATCGTTTTGGTTGCAGGTTTTAGTTCTGTTCTGACCAGCGATACCCGAGATCACCGTGTTTTCGGCGCACTGGGCGCAATCACCTTGGTCACCGCACTCCTTTGCGATATGTTCTTGTTACCCGCTCTGCTGGCAGCCTTCGATAGAAAGCGAACAACTCATGCAGGATAGCAACCAAAAACTGCTCGCTGGCTGGGAAGTCCACCAGCGAGGTGACTACGCCTCGGCTTTAGCAACGTATCAAGAAATCGTTTCCAAGGAACCGAATAATGCCAATGCTTGGTGCTATATCGGAATCGCTGAGCATGATCTCAAGCAGTACGCGCAAGCCGTCGAAGCTTACGAGCGTGCGATTGCCATCCAACCTGCGTTCCCAATCGCTCTGAACAACTTGGGTAATTCACTCCGTTATTTGGGTCGGATCGAAGAAGCCGATCAGCGGTTTGCACAAGCCCTCAAACTCAAACCCGATTACTTCAACGCTTATCGTAATCGAGGTACCCTGCACGCTTGGACTGGCCGTATCGACTTGGCGCTGAAATATTACGCCGACGCTATGCGATTGCATCCTCAAGACGCAGAGCTTCATCGCAATCTCGGTGTCATCAGCCTATTGCAAGGTAACTTTGATATCGGCTGGAAAGAGTACCGCTATCGCTGGCAATGTACCGACGCATCGCAACCTCGATACAGCCAACCAAAATGGACCGGCCAAGACTTACAAGGCAAAACCATCTTGCTCTACGCGGAGCAAGGGCTCGGAGATACGTTGCACTTTGTCCGCTTCGCGAAAATCCTTCAAATTGCAGGAGCACGTACCATCGTGCACTGCCAAGCCTCTCTAGCTGCAATCCTTCAAGGGTGTGAAGGGATCTCCTCCCTAGTTCCCAACACGTGGAAAGTGCCCGACCACTTCGATTACCACTGCTCCCTGATGGATGTAGCCGATGTGATGCAAATCGATCTGAGCAACATCCCCGGCGAGACACCTTATATAAAGTCCCCTCCAAATCTAGTCGCTTACTGGAAACGACAACTCAATCAACTCCTACCTCCCGCCAAACATCGAATCGGGATCGTCTGGCAAGGGAACCCCAATCACCAAGCCGACATGTTTCGGTCCTTCCCCCTCGAGTCGCTCGAACCACTGTGCAATATCGATGACGTACAACTCATCAGCCTGCAATTCGGTAAAGGATCGGAACAGATCAAATCCTGGAAGGGAAGTAAACCAATTTATCAACTACCAGATGACATCGATCAATCCAGCGGGGCATTTATGGACACCGCTGCGATCCTTCATCATCTCGATTGGATCGTTACCAGCGACACATCGTTAGCCCACCTCGCCGGCGCATTAGCACGACCAACGGTCGTCATGCTCGGCTTTACACCCGACTGGAGATGGCTCTTGGACCGACCTGATACCCCTTGGTATCCAACGATGCACCTAATTCGCCAAACTACCATCGGCCAATGGCACAGCGTTGCCCAACAAGTCGCTGATTTCCTAACGACCAAACTGCATCCCACCACTTAAACCCAACACTCCATTATTCTTATTCGTTTCATCGCCGATACTATTCTTCCTACTAGGTTTTTATGCCCCCGATATCCGAGCAACAACTTCCTGACGCCCAAGCTTGCAAGCAAGACCGAGCATTGCCTAAATCTGAACTGAAAATAGGGAATGTATTCATCGGTTTTCCGGTCGTCCAAGCGGCTCTGAGTGGATACAGCGACTGGGCGATGCGAATGATCGCACGTCGCGCTGGGGCATCGTACTCCTTGTGCGAAGTCATGCTTGATCAATTCCTTGTGAACCTCAAAGACCGCAAGAAGACTCAACACTTTCTGCACAACACTCCAGAAGAACACCCAGTTGCAGGCCAGCTCATGGGAGCCGAGCCCGAACAGTTCGCCCTCGGTGCACAGAAGCTTGTCGAAGCCGGGTTTGCGGTGATCGATATCAACTTTGGATGCCCGGTTCGCAAAGTGCTCGGACGATGCCGTGGAGGTTTCCATCTTAGCCAACCCGATGTTGCTTTAGAGATCGTCCGGCGAACCCGCGATATCGTGCCACCTCATATCCCCGTCTCAATCAAAATGCGACGAGGACTCGATGACACGAGCGAAAGCCGCGATAACTTCTACAAAATCCTCGACGGGGCCTTCGACTATTCCATCTCCGCGATCACCGTCCACGGACGAACCGTTCAGCAACGCTACCAAGGACCTAGCCGTTGGGAGTTCCTTAAAGAAGTCAAACAACATGTGGGCCCAGAGCGAATCATCCTCGGAAGCGGAGATTTATTCGCCGCCGAAGATTGCTTGCGCATGATGCAAGAAACCGGAGTCGATGGAGTCACCGTCGCTCGCGGTTGCATCGGTAACCCCTGGATCTTCACCCAAGCCCAAGCGTTGTTTCGAGGGGAGCCATTACCGCCACCTCCAAGCGTTTTTGAACAGCGCGAAGTCATGCTTGAACATTTCCGACTCGCCGAACAACTCTATGGACCGGAGCGAGCCGGAGTCCCCATGCGGAAGTTTGGGATCAAATACTCCGCATCCCACCCCGCAGGACTCGATGTCCGCAATCAATTCGTTCGCGTCAAAAATTTCGACGAATGGAGAGCCGTTCTCGATCAATGGTACAGCAACGATGCACCCGGGGTGTATCCTAGCCGCAGCCTCTACGAACAAGAACAAGAATGCGGATGAGCGACACTTCCCAGCCACACAACTCACGGCCACACGATTCACGGCCACGCAATTGCCGACCCCACAATTGCCGACCCCACCGTATCCGCCTCTCAAGCACTTGGTCTCTCCTGACCAAAAACCCAACGACCACCGATGGAATCGGTATCGAAAGGAGCTTTCACACCCCAAGCAATTTAAGCTCCGATTCCCGAATCATCCTTTGTTTGGCCACCGACATCCCACCTGCACACGTTATCCTCAACGACCTGCATTTGGATCTAACTCACCGCAGCGTCCTCAGTAAAAACCCCAACGCTACGCAGAGTCCTGCTGCCGAAACATCCCACATCGCCCCTGAGAATTCTCAGAAAATCGACTATCATTGGGATATCACCGATGACTTAAACCAACGAAACCACTTCGTCGTGGTCTGGCCATCGATTCAACTTCCCACCCAAACTTCCCCTCCCGGGTTCGACCTATGGCTAGAAATCTACGATTCCAATCCAAACGATTCCAATCCAACTTCTTGATCTCTCAACGTCTTTCTCGGATCAACAACTTCTTCGCTGGTAAGTCCTTCTCTGGTAACTCCTTCGCTGGCGCTTCGCTGTCGATCGGGTTATTGGCGATCGGGGCAGGCGTGATAGGGCTATCATCGATCGGGTGCTCTGGGCCGATCACCAAAGCACCAGTCGACTTGGTCGCTGCCGTGGCAGCGGAGACCGCTACCGGTGAAGCTCCCGAGACGACGAATGGACAGCCCCAAGACCCAGTCGAAAAGAAACCAGTCGAGAAGAAACCAGCCGCCAACCCGGCGGCTAAACCAGCAGCAGACGCAAAACCAGCCGAAGCACCCCTCGACGAGTCAGTCGATGTCGATGCACTTCTCGCTGCGCGTCTTAGCCCAGAAGACCTCGACTTGGGCTGGATCCGACTATTCGACGGCCAATCGCTGCTGGGTTGGAAATCCACGAGCAATGCAAACTGGAAAGTCGAGAACTCCGAGATCGTAGCGACTGAGGGAGATGCCGGATTTTTGATGACCGAAGTCCGGTTCAGCGATTACGAAATCGAATTGGAGTTCTTGGCAGAAGACAACACCAACAGCGGTGTGTTCCTTAGAACTTCCGATACACCGGAAGATCCCGCTAAAGATTGCTACGAGCTGAACATCGCTCCCCCCGACAATCCATTCCCAACAGGCTCTCTCGTCGCTCGCGCAAAAGTTTCTGAACAAGTCGATGAACCGGTGAGTCAAGAATGGCATTCGCTGCATGCGTTGGTCGATCAAGGCCATATTCAATGCTGGGTCAACGGCCAACAATCGGTTGATTACAACGACACAACTGGTCTGACAGCAGGCAAAATCGGTTTGCAATTCCGCGAAGGTAAAATCCGATTCCGAAATATCCGCATTCGACCCATCGGTTATAGCGTTCTTCCAAACGCAAACAAAAGCGATTGGAACGAACCCGCAGGAGCGATCGAAGCGACGTTTAGCGACGCTGGAACAATTCTACTCAAAGGTGGACGTGGACATATCGAACTCCTCCAACCCCACGCGAATATGTGCTTGCAAGCCACCGCGCTGACTTTGACTGAAAACGTGAACTCAGGGATCTTCTTTCGCTGCATCCCCGGCGAAGACATGAACGGCTACGAATGCCAAATCCACCACGGATTCAAAGAAGATCGACGACGCGCGGTCGATGCCGGCTCCGGCTCAATCTTCCGCCGCCAAAATGCGAAAGCTGTCCTCAGCGACGAAGGCAAACCAGTCCATGTCACGATCGTTGCCGACGGCCCAACCTTCGCAACTTGGGTCGAAGGTGTACCGGTCGTTTCTTGGACCGATACCCGCTCTGCAAATGACAACCCCCGAAAAGGGCTTCGTACCGAAGCCGGAACCATCATGCTGCAAGGCCATGATCCGGGTTCGCAAACCGAATTCAAGTCGTTGTTGATCTGCCCGTTACCTTAACGACGTTCGGATCAAACATTTAACTGCTCGACCTTCGAACAGTACGCTACCTCGTTGCTCTTACTCGGAGGCATCCTCCCATGCCGTTCCCCTTCCGCTCGCTGCGCTACTCGTCGATTACGTCTAAGCTCCTTGCTTTGATCTGCCCGGTGTTTACCCTTATTAGCCCGGTGTTAACCCTTATTAGCCCGGCGCTTACTCTCATTAGCACCGCGCAAATCGCGAACCTATCGACGATGAGTGTCGCACTCGGAGGAGAACCACATCCGATTTTCGATGGAAAATCGCTCGAAGGATGGGAAGGGGATACCAACCATTGGCGAGTCGAACAAGGCAGCATCGTCGGCGAAATACCCCAAGGCACAACGCTCAATAAGAACACTTGGTTGGTATTCCGAGGTACCGACAAGCAATCTGCCGAACTCAAAGACTTCGAATTGCGTTTGCAGTTTCACATCTCCGGTTTGCCAGCAGCGAACTCCGGTATTCAGATACGATGCCAAGTCGATAACGTCGATCATGTTTCGGGATACCAAGCCGATCTCGATATGGGAAGTACATGGTTAGGGCGCATCTACGACGAACATGGCCGTGCGTTGCTCGTCGAACGTGGTGAACGCGTCCAACTACTGCCCGATGGAAAGAAGCGGTCCGAACGGTTCGCCCCTTTGCATCACTATCCGGTCTTGTTCCGCGAGAACGCTTGGAACGATTACCGAATTGTCGCCATCGGCGAACAAATCGATGTCTACGTCAACGGCACCCTCTTCTCCTCACTTGTCGATCAGCAACTTTCTGATCGCGATCTCTCCGGAAGCCTCGCATTGCAATTGCACTCCGGGCCTGAAACACGCATTGCCTTCCGCGATATCACACTTGAATCTCTGTCCGATAACGATCGCTCGAAACTGGCTCCCTTCGAATTGGCTCAAACGAAACCAGAAGAGAATGGATCTGACGATCTAGCAGAGGGGCTCTCACCCATTGGCCCAGACAATAAACCTTTAAATCTCGGTTTTGAACTTGGCACCCTCGAAGGTTGGACAGCGAAAGGAAACGCATTCGATAAACAACCTGTCAATCAAGACGGGATCAGCAAGAGATGGCCAACCCAAAAAAGCAACAAGGTCGGAGATTACTTCATCGGCGGTTATGAGATCGTCCAAGACGCAGGCACTGGCACCCTCGAATCAACTCCCTTTCTCGTAACCCATCCCTACGCAGGTTTTCTCTTCGGAGGTGGAAAAGCCGACAGCACGCGCGTCGAAGTCCTGTTGATCGAACCCGATCAACCCGATTCACCGCCGAACCCAGATTCACCAACCAACCCAGATTCGACAAATAAAACAGACCCGAACGCACCGAAATCAAAGGTCATCGCCAAAGCTACCGGTACCGATCAAGAACAGATGCGTCGCGTGGCCGTCGATCTGCGCGAACACGTCGGGAAACGTATCGCCGTTCGCTTGGTGGACGAGAACGCCGGAGGATGGGGTCACATGAACTTCGACGATTTCCGTTTCTACGATAATCCTCCAGCCCCGACCGTTTCGATCGAGCAAGGGCCTCGCAGTACGTTTAACGCCATCCTAAACCATCTTGTTCCTAACCCCAAGACTTCTCCTACCGCGAACTCCACACCAAACGTTGCGGCAGCCGAAGCGTTGGAAAAGATGTTCGTCCCCAACGGCTTCTCGGTAGACTTGATCGCTGCAGAACCGCAAATCCACCAGCCTGTCGCCTTCGCTTTTGACCCCCAAGGCAGGCTTTGGGTTCTCGAAGCGCATTCGTACCCACAAAAACGCCCGGATGGCGAAGGGCTCGACCGAATTGTGATCCTCGAAGATAGCGATGCGGACGGCTCGTTCGAAACCCGCAAGGTCTTCCATGAAGGACTCAACCTCGCCAGTGGCATCGAAGTCGGACACGGCGGTGTATGGGTCGGCGCTGCACCGGAATTGCTTTTTATCCCGGATCGAAATGGTGATGATCGCCCTGATGGCGAACCTGAAATCCTTCTCGATGGCTTTGGATTCGGCGATACGCACGAAACGCTCAACAGCTTCGTCTGGGGCCCCGACGGTTGGCTATACGGCACCCAAGGTGTCTTCAACTCTTCGATGGTGGGCAAGCCTGGAGCGAGAGAAGATGACCGAACCTACCTCGCAGCCGGTGTCTGGCGCTACGATCCTGTTTCGCATCGCTTCGAAGTCTTCGCGCACGGAACAAGCAATCCGTGGGGGCTGGATTACGACGAACATGGTCAGTTCTTCATGACGCACTGCCGAAGCTTTTGGGGCAAAGGGGGTACAACGCATGTCATGCACGGAGGCCACTACTGGAACCAAGTTAACAGCGGCTACGCAAACTTCATCTCGAATACCGGAGTACCCACCGCACCCCATCTTCAGAATTTCTTGCTAGCCTCCGCCCGATACGATTCCGGTGAAGGTGGTGCGGGCAAGCCTGGGACAGGAGAAGTCTACGGAGGACATTCGCACGTAGGAACTGCGATCTACCTCGGAGATAACTGGCCGTCGGAATACCGAAACCGTTTGCTAACCCATAACCTGCACGGTCATCAACTCAACCAACAAATCCTCCGGCGCGAACAAGGTGGGTACAACACCATCCATGCTGGCCAAGATGTGTTTCTATGCAGTGACCCAGCATTCGTCGGAGTCGATCTTGCTGTCGGCCCCGATGGAGCGATGTATATGACCGATTGGGTCGATGTACGCCACTGCCACAATCCAGGTGTCGAAGTCTGGGACCGAGGCAACGGACGAGTTTACCGAATGAAGTACGATGCGACCTTTAAGCCGGCTCGCTGCAATTGGTCGACAGCAAGCGATTCAGAGCTAGTCGCCGCACTGAACCACCCCAACGACTGGCACGTCCGAACCGCACGAAATGTCCTCTCGACACGATATGCCGGTAAAGCCGTCCCTAAAGAATTGCTCGAAGCGATTCGCAATATCGGCCAAGCCAACAGCGATCCCGTGCGATCACGCTTAACCGCACTTTGGGCGTTGCTCTCCCTCCGCGCTGCAACCCCTGAAGACATCGCCGGATGGCTCAATGACTCGAACGAAATGGTTCGATCATGGGGAGTTCGCTCCCTTGCCGACGCTTCCGCTCTTCCGAACTTAGCCGCAAAAGAAACCTCCTTGCTCGTACGCCGCGAATTAGCTCTCGCAGCAGGACGCCTCCAAGGCCCGGAAGCTTGGGAAGCCATCGAGACACTGAGCTTGCAGTCCGAGAATCAAGCCGATCGCGACCTCCCAGTGCTGTTATGGCAAGCTATCGGTAAGCAGTGGGAAGGTAATCAATATCGCGCCTTGAGCCTCTCCACTTCGACTCCAATCACTTCGCTCCGCGATAATATCCTTTGGTACGCCGCACGATCGACCGATGCAGGTCGGGAAGCTATCGCAGCGGAGTTGCACCAAGGTGGCATCAGCGCACTTCGGAAAAACCTCGAACTCTTTGAACTCGCCATGCGTGGACAACGAGCCACTCGCCCTGTACTGGCTTGGAATACTATCTCTCAAAAACTGTACCAGTCTCCAGATGCGGACATCCGCAATCTTGCCGAAAAAGTCGGCGCTCAACTCGGTGACGCTTCGCTCTTCGCAAGACTTCGTGAACGGTTGAAGAAAAGTTCGCCGATCGCTGAGCGATCCCAAGCGATGGAGATACTTCAAAAAGACAACTCCGAACAGAACATACCATTACTCGTCGATGCTATCGACGAACCGAAGCTTGCGAATCGCGCCTTGAGCCTGCTCCGTCAATACGACAAACCGAACATCGCTAGCGAAGTCCTCAAACGCTATAGCAGCCTCAATACAGACACACTCGGCTCAGCAATGGACTTGCTCACAAGCCGTGTGAACTGGGCAAATACCCTGCTCGATGCCATGGCGAACAAACAGATTCCACGCGAAGCCATGACGGCTTATTACGCCCGACAAACGGCCCTCCTCGGTGATGAAAAACTTCTCGAAAGGATTACCAGAGAATGGGGACAAGTCCGCAACGGCAGCGAAGCCATGAAGGAAGAGATACGCAAGAGCATTCAAGCCTATCGCGGAGCCCCGCTATGGGCTTTCGATGCCGGTGCCGGTAAGAAACACTTCGATAAACTTTGCGCAGCGTGTCACGCGCCCGCCGAAAACAATGCGGCTAACGGTATCCGATCTGAGTACGCTCCGAAACTTCAAGGAACCGGCGCCAAAGGAATCGAGTACGTCATCGAAAATGTCATCGATCCAAACGCAGTCATCGGCCGGGACTATCAAGCTCGAGTGGTGCGAACCAACGATGGCCAAATCATCACCGGTTTACTGCTGAGCGAAGGAGATAGCAGCTTGTCGATTCGTACCGCGACGGAAACGATCGAAGTCTCCAAATCCGATATCGAAGAATTCAAACTCTCGGAAAACTCGTTTATGCCTGTCGGATTGCTCGATACGCTCGACGAACGCCAACGCATCGAGCTGTTCAAGTACTTGCTATCGTTGTAGTACTGAGAGTCTTTTTTTAACACAGAGGCACAGAGACACGGAGACGCAGAGACGCAGAGACGCAGGGGGAAATCCAGTGCACATGCTTTTGCGGTTTTGGGAGAGATGCTGAGATCTTGAGAGAGAGGAATTGAGATAACCAACGTGGGGTTGTGATGATGACAGCAGGATCTAGGACATTGCAGGCCGATCCAACTACTGCCTGGAAGACCATCGGACGGCTAACAGACTCGCTGACTACTATCTCTCCGCCGCCCTTTCCCCTCCCTTTTTCCTACTTCCCTTGGATCCCTCCCCTCTGAATCTCCCTTCCCTCTAAATCTCCCTCCTCTCTGTGCCTCTGTGCCTCTGTGTTTCAAAAAGTTATTCGTGTTTCAAAACCCCACC